>Ga0182017_10000308_pt1 | contig 38163 bp, 39 predicted proteins | sample 712E3DmetaG_FD_120492 | JGI IMG/M metagenome (GOLD analysis project Ga0182017, IMG submission 120492) | Permafrost microbial communities from Stordalen Mire, Sweden - 712E3D metaG | ecosystem: Environmental > Terrestrial > Soil > Wetlands > Permafrost | place: Sweden: Stordalen | collected... | reverse complement strand
CGACGGCCTCCAATGTTTTGTTTTATAAGAATGGCGTTCTCATACCGCATGACAGCAATACCGATGGTGTGTCTTTGGTCAGCGGCAGTGCTTTGCCATTCACCATAAGCAGTGGCTATGCCGTAAACGGTGCCATGGATGATTTGATGGTCTATAACAGAGTCTTGTCACCAGCAGAAGTTGCAAGTATATATACAAATAGTGGTGGCACTCCTGGCGAAACCCCCGGCGGTAGTACCCAACCACCATCTATATCATCAGTATCAGCTTCTAATATCACTCAGGCTGGGGCCACCATCACGTGGACTACGGACCAAGGGGCCTCTTCACAAGTGCAGTACGGTTTGACCACAGGTTATGGCTCCCAGACAAGCCCTGACCAGACCCAAGTGACATCCCACAGCCAGACTACTTCAGGATTAACTGCCAATATCATATATCATTACACTGTTCTTTCATCCAACATCAACGGTTCAGCTTCATCGCCTGGCGACTTCACTTTTACTACTGCCCAGCAGTCGTCAGACACCACCGCACCATCTGTCCCCACCAACCTTTCAGCCACAGCCGTCTCATCGTCGCAGGTAAATCTCGCATGGACTGCAAGCACCGATAATACCGCTGTCACTGGATACAATATATATAGATGCTCCGGAAACGGTTGTACGCCCACTACTCAGATAGGTACATCGGCCACCAATTCTTACCAGAACACAGGACTTACCGCTTCCACTGCATATACCTATGCCGTATCCGCATACGATGCCGTACCGAACACCAGCGCCAAATCGTCCTCTGCCAGCGCTAAGACGCAGGCGTCTGTAACCGTGAATGCGGCACCTAACATTTCCAATGTCTCGGTAACAAGTATTTCTTCTTCCGGAGCTACTATCACCTGGACGACCGACCAACCGTCTGATAGCCAAGTGACCTACGGTTTGCCTTCACAGATAAACTTGGGAATTGCTTTTGGTAATACTACTAGTGTAAATTCATCCTTAGTCACGATGCATTCGGTCAGTATCTCCGGTCTGTTGGCGCATACCGTGTACGCGTACAAAGTCATCTCGTCTAACCCCAAGGGCTCTTCGAGTTCCGATTACGGTAATATGTTCACCACCCTCTCATCCGGATCGAGCTTTACCTTGTCGCTCGAAAAATCATATGAAGGCAACGGCACGGTCACCGGAGGGACAATGTCATGCGGCACGTCATGCAAGCGCACCAGCCAGTCGAACATAACGAGCGGCACCCAGATCACTCTCACAGCAACGCCGGAAAGCGATTCGGTCTTCCTCAACTGGGGAGGCTCATGCTCCGGCTCGTCGCCGACCTGCACTGTCACAGTCAATACCGATATGGTCGTCAATGCTCTCTTTCAGACAAAGGCCGCTATGGCCGGACCAACAGCCAACAATATCACGGAACCTGGCGAAGCCTGCGATGGCACCGATCTTGCCGGTATGACTCCTCTCATGATACCGGGTTACAAAGGCGGCACGCTCAAGTGCAAGGCTGATCGTACCGGATTCGATGTTTCCGCGCTGATCCCTGGCAATACCATCAATGTCGTCGATTCAAAAGGCCAACCGAGCTGTGCTAGCACTGATGTCCAAACCGTTATCAACAAAGCGCAGGATGGCGATACCGTTCTTGTGCCGGCTGGTACATGCATATGGACGTCAGGGGTTAGTATTGGTGCACAAGTAGGTTACAGACCGCCTGTCTACTCGACCAAATCTATCACCTTGAAAGGGGCCGGTATAGGCAACACGATTATCAAATATCAATATGCTAATGGCTGGGCTGCTGCTGTGAACATTCAATCAGGCAAGTCAGTCAGGATCACAGGATTCACCTTCGATGGTGCTGGTACTGCGGCGGGCGGAGCAATAAGTGTCTTAGGAGATGTCGGGGGAATCATCCGCATCGATCATTCTCAATTCATCAATCTTTATACAGGTGGACTCCATATCTACTTTGTCTATGGAGTGGTAGATCACGATACATTCGTAAAATCACCATCGGCCGGGCCGGTTACAGAAATATCTCTTGGTGGAAATACCATAGTACGCAGCGGCCTAGATTCATGGGCACAGCCACCGAGTATGGGAACGGCCAAAGCTATGTATCTTGAAGACAACACATTTGATCAGCCGAACAAGGCTAATGGACCAGAGGATGCGTATGAAGGGGCGCGATTTGTGATACGCAATAATCAAATATATGGATTAAACATGGGTTGGCACGGTTTTGATAGCAGTCTCCGGGGCATTTTCCAATATGAGATATACAACAACCGCTTTGTTAACAGCTCGCCTACTGGGGAGATAGCCCCTAATTATCCACACGGTTCTCTTTTTGAGTCGCGTTCTGGCAGCGGAGTGATGTTCAACAATACCATGTCCAATGGACCAGGCGCCACGGGTCATGACTATGGCACCTACGATGATTTCATAATGTTCAGGAACTATCGTAGCAGTGATGGCTATCCTGGCAACTACGGAAAGACTTGGCCGTCACCAGGTACGCTTTGTGATGGCAGTGATACAACTGACAAAGACGGCAATGACCCTGGCATGTCTGGATACCCTTGTGAAGACCAGACCGGTAGAACGACCAATCAAGGACTTATGCCAACTTACCTGTGGAATAATAATTTCTTGGGGACAGTCAATAGTGGGGTGGATATCGTCGGGTATGCTACTTTGCCTGTTGGAGGTGTGGATAGAACATGGCTCCACATCGTCCAAGGCCGCGACTATTACAACGGCGTCGCAAAGCCAGGCTATACGTCGTATGTATATCCGCACCCATTGGTCCAGCTTGACGGCGGTTCTGGGGGAATAATTTCTCCACCACTTTCCTCTCCCATCTCCGGCTCCTGTTCAACCACCGTCAATCAATGCACTCCCGGCACTTTCTCTTATGTCGCTGATACATCGAGCAATCATCTCTGGTCCTGTATAGGATCAAACGGAGGTACCACAGCTTCATGCTCTCTTCCAATTACTTCTTCCGGAGGAGGGAATACTACACCTTCAGGCGGCTCAACTTCCAGTGGTGGCGGTTCATTAACTCAAACGACTCCAATAATCTCTAGTATTATTACCACACCAGTCGGAGTCACTTCAATGATGATCTCTTGGACTACTTCAATCCCTTCCACGTCACAAGTATTGTACGGATTGACATCAGTTTACGGCTCACAGACAGCAGCTTCATCTAGTCTTGTTACCGTTCACTCCGTCACCATTTCAAACCTCCAACCAAACACCGTCTACCACTTCAAGATATTGTCCACGGCTTCAGGTATCACGGCTCCATCAAGCGATTTCTCCTTCACCACAGGCGTGTCAGGAGCACCGCTATCCGCACCTATATCACCGACTTGTTCTGCCTCAATATTACCTCCAGTAGCTCTCACCCTTACCATCGGCTCAACAGGCACTAATGTCACCAATCTCCAGAAGTTTCTCGTCATCGCAGGATATACCAAACAACAATATGTCACAGGTTACTTCGGACCGATCACGGAATCAGCCCTGAACACTTACTTGGCCGCCCATCCTACTTGTAAAACATCCACAATTCAGAAATCAACCCCAATTACTCAATCTTCAATTACCAATACCCAATCTACCAGCCCTTTCACCCGCTCCCTCACCCTCGGCTCCACCGGCACAGATGTCAAAGCTCTCCAAGTATTCCTCAACACCCACGGCTACACCGTCTCCATCTCTGGCAACGGCTCACCAGGCCACGAAACCACCTACTTCGGTCTTGCCACCAAAGTCGCTCTCATCAAGTTCCAGGAAGCCCATACCTCCACCATCCTTACGCCTAACGGCCTCACTAAAGGCACAGGATACTTCGGACCTAGCACTATGAGGGTGGTGAATGGGATGAAGTAGGGCGCATTTAGCAGTTAATAAAATTTGTGCCATAATAGAGGAGCATTCATCATATGGCTTCCTGGTCACAGAAGAGAAAACTACTATATGGCGGCATAACCGTGGTCGTTCTGGCCGCGGCCATATTCCTGCCGGCCTTTTTCTATTTCTATAAGGCGCCTACATGCTTCGATGGCATAAAGAATGGCGACGAGACAGGCGTTGATTGCGGCGGCTCGTGCCAGAGGCTATGTCAGAGCGCTTTTCTGGCTCCTAGCGTCTCATGGACGAGGATAGAGCAGGTGGCCCCGAGTTTGTACAATATCGCCACTTATATCGTCAATCCCAATAATAAAGCCGTAGCCTTGAACGTGCCATATTACGTCATCGTGTACGACAAGGACGGCGTCGAGATCACCGAGTATGATGGTACGGTTATTTTACCGCCGCAGAGGAACACCTTGGCTTTCAACGGGGCAGTGTCCATGGGTAAGCGCATACCAGCTAAAGCCTTATTCGAATTTTCGTCCGCTCCGAACTGGATCTCCGCCGCCGATCCGCTTTACGCCATCACTGTCGGTAAAAAGAGCTTTTCCGAAGATTCTTCCGGTGCTTCGTTGTCAGTGACTTTGAATAACACAAGCGCTCAACTCATAAATCGGACCGATGTTTACGCCGTGCTCTACGACAAGGACGGTAATGCCATTGGCTTTTCCAAGACTATACTAGACGGCATACCGGCATACGGTTCGGCAACAGCCCCATTCACTTGGCCTGCTTCATTCAATGGCGCGGTCATTTCCATAGAAGTCCTGCCTGTGGCAGAATGACGCGATGAAACAGAAAGTCACGGGCTTGGTTGGTTGGTTCAAAATAGACTGGGTCTTATTCTTGGCGACATTGCCATTGCTTGCGGCCGGATTGGCGACTATGCACTCCTTCACCGGCGACAATTCTTTCGCCTGGCACCAATTCATCTGGATAGCCGTCTCTGTCGCGGTCTTCTTCATCGTATCCGCGGCAGACGTCAGATTTCTGCGCTTGTCTTCCGTTTCAGCAGTCTTATTCATAGGCTCGATAGCACTTTTGTCGGCACTTTTTCTCGTAGGTAAAGTGTCGCATGGCGCCGCTAATTGGTTCGACTTTGGAGCGTTCTCATTCCAGCCGTCGGATTTTGCCAAGCTAGCCTTGGTCATCATATTGGCCAAATATTTTTCTAGGAGGCACATAGAGATCGCCAATATACGCCACATCATCGTCTCCGGCGTCTACGCTTTTGTCTTCTTCTTCCTAGTTTTGCTCCATCCGGATCTAGGTTCGGCCATCATCATGTTCCTCATCTGGCTTGGCATGGTCCTAGTCTCCGGCCTTTCCAAAAAGCACTTGTTCGCCCTCATCGCTCTGGTCGTCGTCGGCTTCAGCCTTCTCTGGTTCTTTGGTTTCCGGGATTATCAGAAGGAGCGCATAGTTAATTTCATACATCCTCTCTCTGATATACAGGGCACTGGCTACAATGCCTACCAGTCGGAGATAGCCGTAGGCTCCGGAGGCCTATTCGGAAAAGGAGTCGGTTACGGTACCCAGTCTCGCCTGAAGTTCCTGCCTGAATATCAGACCGATTTTATCTTTGCCGCTTTCTCCGAAGAATGGGGCTTCGCCGGCATACTGATCTTCTTCACGCTCTACGGTATCCTCATCTGGCGCATCATCGTCAATGCATCCCGCGGTGCCACCAATTTTGAGATCCTCTACGGCGCCGGCGTGGCAATATTTTTCATTGTGCACCTCCTGGTCAATGTCGGCATGAATATCCATCTTCTGCCAGTGACCGGCACGCCTCTGCCTTTCATGAGCTATGGTGGTACGCATATAATGACGGAATTTCTCGCTCTAGGAATCCTCATGGCCCAGCGCCGCTACGCTCGGCCGGCACATAAGGATACGGTGAAGAATGAGTTTCTGGGGCCGCAGTAAATAGGGAGTAAGAAGTAGGAAGTAGGGAGAAGGGTATGAAAAAGGCCTTTAATTAGGGCCGTATTTTGTGGTTGGTATTGACAGATGGCTATTAAGTATGCTATACTTGTGGGAGTCAAAGTCCTTTGAGAGGGTTGATTATTCGCTATAGAAATCGATTTCCTACCGCTTGTTAGCGGAACTATAGGGGATCGCAACTGTAGCGAGATTCAAACACAATCAACGAATTAATAACCATGAAAGATATAATCGAAATTTCTCTCGATGTAGTGCTTCTCGTAACTGGGCTTGCCATAGTATCCATGTTGGGATACCTGATCGGGAGAGTTGTATTATTCATTATTCGTAGTGCCTGGCACGGGATTATCTCTGCGGCACAATGGGTAATGGAAGGAAAACTCTGGACCATTTAATGGCCAACTCCAAAGTCATTCATGACTTTCACCGTAGCTTGCCTCGAGCAGCTGCGGTTTTTCATTTACCTCATTTAATCGCTCCCACCGGCATTCTCAAAACCCTCATGTACCGTAATTGAAAAATTTTTGCAGTTAGGTGCTGTGACGTGGCTAATTCTCGTTGCCAATTGCAAAGTTTTTGCAATTACTGTACCTATGTGAAAAAGGGGTGTCGCTCCAACCGTATATCTTAATCACGATAAATCTTTTCTGTTTCAATGGCCATTTTTTCTAGCGAAAAATCCCTCTTAACTTTCTCATTCAAAGCTCTTGCGTATTCCCGCACGGTATCGTGATGTTCGGCGTAGAACTCTATGGCACTAGCTATCTCGGAAGGCTTGTTAGGCTGGACCAGCACTCCGGACTTCATGTCCTCGACGATCTCCGGTATGCCGCCTACTGTGGTGGCTATGACGGGGACTGCCTGCATGCCGGCTTCCAGGAGGACATAACCGAGACCTTCCGATCTGGATGGCAGTAGGAATGCGTCAAAGGCTTTTATATATTGAAATGCATCAGCCACGTGACCTAGGAGAAAGACGCGGTCGGATAAGCCGAGCGAGGCGATCATTCCTTCAAGGCGCGCGCGTTCGCGGCCTTCGCCCATGATGGTGTATATGAATCGACTCTCTTTAAGGGATGCCATGGCCTCCAAAGCCTTGTCGATATTTTTCACTGGATGCAACTCGGCGATAGTACCGACCCAGAATAGGCTCTTATGTGCCGACACGGCATGCGCCAGCGCGGCCTTGAGTTGAGGGAACATGCCGGCCAATGCTTGGCGGGCGCCATCCCTACCGTATCCGGCGGTGCTTTTGATGCCATTTCTGATGACGATGATTTTTTCGCCTATCAAAGGCCAGTTCTTGAAAGCGTCCTTGAGATTTTGAGAGACGGCTATCGTCGTGTGACAAAGAATGATGGTCAACCAATGCAGGAATTTGATAGCAACCCTTTGATGCCAAGGCCTTTCCTCATTGAACGCCCAGCCGTGCGCCGTGAAGATTATTTTCGGTACGGACAACATACGCCCGATTAGTGCGCCCAATATTCCAGCCTTGGAACTATTCACATGCAAGACATCCGGCCGTTCGTGGCGGATGATTTTCCATAACTGTCCGAAAGTCGCGGCATCTTTACGGACATTTACTTTATTGCTTAACGGATTTATGGATGTGACCTCGATTCCGGCTTCTTTAAGCCGCTCGATTAAGATTCCGGAACCACCGGCCGCCACTTTTACCTGATATTTGTCTTTGGGCAGGCTTGTGGCCAAGTCATAGACGTATTTCTGGGCGCCCCCCCAGTTGGATTTGGTGATTAGGATGAGTATTCTCATATTGGTCATTCTATTGTAGAGTAGAGCATACTATGGCGATAGTCAATAAAAAGGAGCCCATAATCCTCGGTTTCGTGGATATTATCATCCTCGCGGCCTCGTTATTGGTGACATTAGCTTTGCGTTACCACGGCATGCCTTCTTCCAATCTGATCGATCTTCATGTGCTGCCATTCAGCATCATTTTCATATACTCCATTGTGGTCTTTTACATATCCGGTTTGTACGGCCGCACGGTGTCTCTGGCCAGATCATCCGTTCCCGGTACAGTCATCAAAGCCCAGATAGTCAACGGTCTTATCGCGGTGGCACTATTCTATTTCATCCCGAGCTTCACCGTCACGCCAAAGGTCACTCTTTTCGCCTACATCTTCCTGTCATCGGCTGTTCTTATCCTCTGGCGTATGAGCACTTACTCGCTCTTTTCATTGCGCCGGAAATATCCGGCCCTGGTCATCGGTTCCGGACCGGAAGCGGATGAATTGATAGGCGAAATGTCGGTAAATCCGCGCGTCGGCCTGTATTGCCGTAAGCGCATAGATCAGGACGCCTCCGCCGAGACACTCCTTGCCGCCATGGAAGACAACGGCTCCACTTTTCAGTACATCGTAGCCGACGTGAATAATCCAAATCTAGCAGCGCTTTTACCAGAATTATACAAGAAATTCTTCCTCAAGACCCAGATCATAGATATACATGAATTGTATGAGCAAGTCTTCAACCGCATCCCACTGTCATGCATGAATTACGCCTGGGTCATGAGCCATATAAGCTCGGTCTCGCCGAAAGCCTACGATCTCATGAAGAGGGCGCTGGACGTATTCTTCGGCCTCATCGTCGGATTGGCCGCATGCGTCGTGTATCCATTCGTGGCCATAGCCGTGAAGATAGAGGACAAAGGTCCGGTATTCATCCGCCAGCAACGCACCGGCAAGAACGGAGTGCCAATGCATTATTATAAGTTCAGGAGCATGCAGAGGAATGAGACGGGGAAGTGGGTAGCAGAGAGCTCCAAAGGATCCAACCAAGTCACCCGCGTCGGCAGGTTCATCAGGAAGACTCGCATAGACGAACTGCCGCAAGGCTTGGCCGTCTTGAAAGGCGACATGTCCCTCATCGGTCCCCGTTCCGACATAGCCGGCCTAGGCGAGAGATTGGCCAAGGAAATACCTTACTATTCCGTGCGCACCATCATCACCCCCGGCCTTACCGGTTGGGCCCAGATAAATCAAGACAAGCCGCCACAGACCATAGAAGAGAATAAGATCCGCATGTCATATGACCTGTATTACATCAAGTATCGTTCGCTCGGCCTTGATGTGCGCATCATTCTTCGCACCTTCAGGACTTTATTGTCCAGGGTGGGGGCTTGAAGGCGGGATGATTTTTGCTAGTATTACCCATGAGAAAGACTTTCGGCCGCAGCTTACGCGCTGCAACTTGGCGGAAGGCCTTTTTCGTTTATGCTCAATTGCCTGGGAATACAGACATCAGGTCTTTTTCACCGGTCTTTCTATTCTCTTTGATTTGAACAAAGAAACGCTCAAGAAGTGATATAGAAACGATGAAGATTTAGCCGAAAGGGCCGATTTTGTTTTGAACGCTAAAAATGCTAGATTAATACTTATGCAATCACCAACTTCACCGGCCAAGCACACCCTTTTCATCACAGGCGGAGCCGGATACATAGGCGCCATGCTCATAGATATCTTTTCGCGCAGGGAAGACGTGGAGCGCATCATTGCCATAGACAAGGAACCTTTGCCGGAATGGATAAAGGATGCGCCGAAATTGACGTATATAGTTGCCAATACTGCAGATGATTCTTGGCAGGCGGAAGTAGCGGAGTTTAAGCCTGATATCGTCATCCATACTGCATGGCAGATAAGGGAGATGTACGGCAAGAAGCCTCTTCAATGGAAATGGAATGTAGAAGGCTCTGATAAAGTTTTTGATTTCTCATTTTCTAACGCATCGGTCAAGAAGCTCATAGATTTTTCGACGGTTGCTTCATATGGAGCATATCCTTCAAATACTATCGAGCATCGCTTTACCGAAGCCGAAGGCTTTAGAAAGACGGATTATTTGTATGCCGAAGAGAAAAGAATATGCGAGGAACACCTCAAAGAAAAATATGAAGCGGCTAAAAAAGCCGCACAGAGCGATTCAAAGCATGTTCAACAAGTCCCCCAAGTCGCCATCATTCGTCCCGCCGCTATCACCGGCCCGCGAGGCAGATACATGCGCATCCGCTTCGGCTTGCAGGCGGCGCTCTCCGGCCAGCTCAAGGAGTCTTTCATTCACAGGATCATCTCGGCCATGGTCTCATTTGTGCCGGTAACGCCGAAGTGGTGCCGCCAATTCATCCATGAAGATGACATAGCGGACATAGTCGCCGGTTTGGCATTCTCACCACTCAAGAGCGATTACGAAGCTTTCAATGCCTGTCCGCCCGGTCCTGTCGTCCTTGGCCGTGACATGTCCGCCGCCGTTGGCAAGTGCATGTTCACCGTCTTGCCGTGGATGGTCCGTATCGTCTTCTTCTTCGCCTGGAATCTAACCCGCGGCCGCGTGCCAACCTCTAAGGGCGGCTGGAAGTCGTACTCGTATCCCATAGTCGTTGACGGTTCTAAGCTCACTAGGATGTATGGATATCAATATAAGTGGCAGCCCAAGGAAGCTTTCGTCAAGAAAGAGGGGAGGTACGCGAAGTATATTAAATAGAAGAATACTCTTGTAATTCCTCTAAAAACCTATATACTATCTCCCATGCTCAAACAGCGCGCCAAGGCCGTCTACATCATCATTATTGCCCTAGTAGTCGGCTTTTTCGTCTATGTCTCCCAGCAACCTGGCTCATGGGCAGGTTTTCACCCTTTCCATCTGGGCCTAGACCTTTCCGGTGGTACGCATCTCGTCTATTCGGCTGATACCTCCAAGCTTGCCAGCGCGGACATAAACGCTTCTATGGCCTCTCTACGCGACGTGGTAGAGCGCCGCGTCAACGCCTTGGGCGTTTCAGAGCCATTGGTCCAGACGCAGATAGGAGGCCTCTTGGCATCCGGCTCGTCTACCGACCAGCTCATAGTCGAGCTTCCCGGCGTGACTGACGTTGATCAAGCCGTCAAAGAGATAGGTGCTACTCCAATCCTCGAATTCCGCTTGGCAACTGCCGCGGAGCTCAAAGCTTTCAATGCTTCGACTACGGTTCAGAATGAATCCACCACCACCCAAGCCGCCGAATACTCCGCCTTGTTCAAAGATACCGGCCTTACCGGACGCATGGTCAGCCGAGCATCTGTTCAATTCAATCAGACGACTAACGCTCCGCAAGTCGGTCTCAATTTCACCACTGATGGCGCGGCCTTATTTGCCAAGATCACCAAGGACAATATCGGCAACTACATAGGCATATTCCTCGACGGCAATCTCATCTCCGCTCCTGTAGTTCAAGCAGAGATAGACGGCGGTCAAGCCCAGATCACAGGCACATTCACTTTGGATGAAGTCCAGACCCTCGTCCGTGATCTCAACTTCGGTGCTTTGCCCGTACCCATTTCTCTACTTTCAACCCAGACCATCGGTCCTACCTTGGGCCAGGAAGCCGTCCATGGCGGCATATTCGCCGGTATAGTGGCATTCATCATCATAGGCCTGTTCCTCATCGCCTGGTACCGTCTGCCGGGCTTGGTGGCCGTCGTGGCTTTGGCAGTCTATACAGCACTCATGTTGGCCCTATTCAAGCTCATCCCAGTCACTCTATCAGCCGCGGGCATAGCAGGCTTCATCATCACCATAGGCATGGCCGTTGACGCCAATATCCTTATATTCGAGCGCATGAAGGAAGAGCTCCGCGCCGGCCGCGGCGTATCTGATGCCATGCATGAAGGCTTTACTCGCGCATGGACTTCCATCCGCGACTCCAATATCTCGTCCATCATCACCGGCGTCATCCTGTACTACTTCGGTTCTACATCCGTCGTTACCGGCTTCGCTCTGGTCTTCACCGTCGGCGTGCTCGTTTCCATGTTTACCGCCATCACCGCTTCGCGTCTCTTCCTTTATGCCGTTGCTCCGTCGAAGACGACGAAATTATCGACGTTTCTTATCAGCAACGGATTCCGCCGCCACGCCGTGCAAATTAAATAACATGTGGATCATAACTAACCGAAAATACCTATACATCTTCACCGCCGTCATCATCGGTATTTCGCTTATTTCCATGGCCGTCTGGGGATTGAAGCCGGGCCTAGACTTCACCGGCGGAGCACTCATAGAGGTTGCCTATCCGGTTACTGCCGCAAGCGTGCCTAGTCAGGGAGATATAACGGCGGCTCTCACATCCATAGATCCTGCCGTATCTGTCCGTTCCGGTGGCATCAATGATTTCTTCATCCGCATGAAGGATGTAAATCAGGACGAGAAGGCAAGCATCATGAGCGCTTTGTCCATGAATGGCACGGCCACCTCCACCGTCAAGAGCTTTGATTCCATCGGCCCTGTTCTAGGCGCCCAAGCTTTGCGCGAAGCTGTCGTGTCCATCATTCTCGTCATCCTCGGTATCGTCCTTTATATCACTTTCGCCTTCCGTAAAGTCTCCGAGCCGGTCCGGTCATGGAAATACGGCCTCATCGCCATCGCTTCGCTGGTCCACGACATCATCATTCCTCTCGGTGCTTTCTCCATTCTCGGCCACTATGCCGGCTATGAAGTAGACACTCTATTTGTCACGGCATTGCTCGTCATCCTGGGCTTTTCCATCCACAATACCATCGTGGTCTTCGACCGCGTCCGCGAGAATCTCTCGCACAGCTCGTCTGCCCGTGGCGAGGCCTTCGCTCGCATCGTCGGCGAGAGCGTCAATCAGACCATGACACGCTCTATCAACACTTCTTTGACCGTCATCATCGCCCTCGTCTCTCTCTACATCTTCGGCGGCTCGGCTACAGAGCATTTCACTTTGGCTCTCATCATCGGCGTCATCGCCGGTACCTATTCATCGGTCTGCTTTGGTTCGTCACTATTGGTTACGGCGGAAAGAATGCGATCAGCAGATCGTGCCGGAGAAGGCGGGAAGAAGGGGAAGAAATAAAAAGCATTAAATAGTAGTAGCCTTGAAATGCTCTGTCTGGCATGGTATGTTTGGGCCAAAGCACAATAATCATCAACAAAAGGAGCATTTATGCTCGGAGATCGAGATTACACATGGTTCATCGACCCTTTGGGAGATGGACGGACGAATGAGCTCATTGGGAAAGAATTGATTGAGCACGTCGAAGAGAGCGAGTGTCGCTTACAACTTTGCGGGGACGGCGAAGAACGGTCGCTGTGGGAATGCCCGGATCACGACTTTCTCAAGCGTTTTGAGCGCACTGCCAAACCGTGCCAATTCCATTATGCCGTGTATGTGCGCGAAGGCAGATTCGGCAAGATCCGTCTTTGGGAATTCCATAAGCGGCCTCCGAAAGTGCACAGGGTCAAAGGTAGATTGACCATTAGTTGCCCTTGAATGCCGTCTGCAGTTGAAAGTATCGATAGCAAAAACACAGCCGCGCACAATGCGGCTTTTTTTATTATGAAAATCTGATACAATTATCCCATGACCCCCAAACTCCCATATTGCGAGAATATAGAGAAGCTCACTCTGGAGAACGCCTATTTCCGTCAGGTGTTATACACGGCAGAGCACAGCCAAATCGTCCTCATGTCCCTCCTTCCCGGAGAAGACATCGGCGCCGAAGTCCATCATGTGGACCAATTCTTCCGTTTCGAAAGAGGAGAGGGGAAAGCCATCATCGATGGCAAAGAATACGCGTTGAAAGATGGTACGGCTCTCCTGGTGCCGGCCGGCGCCAATCACAATATCTTGAATACAGGCACGATGCCCATGAAGCTCTATACCGTCTATGCTCCCGCCAATCATATAGACGGCAGGATCCACAAGACCAAAGCCGATGCCATGGCCGACGAAGAAGACGAGAAGTTCGGGGGATAAAAAAGCCGGACCCATCGTGGATCCGGACTTGTAGAAATCGATCGAAGTCAGATTCCAATAGCCGCTACAGGCCTTTGCTGGTTGAATCCGCAGAAGCGGAGCGGAAATCGTTCCTTGGTATTCCTCCCGCGTCTGGACTGTTCGCCGGCCTTGCCACCCATGGTGTTCATATTGCTAGCGGCATTGAATCCATCTTCATCTTCGATGAGCTGGCGGACCCGAGCCAAGCTCATTTGGGTTGTATTGGGTTTGGTGCGTTTGCCGCGGAAGAAACCGACTCCCGGCACGATCTGTTGAACACGCCACCAATCTGATTTATGCGGATCTAAGCTGATAAGTCTGAACGATATGTTGCCGCCGCGGATGTACCTGCCGGGTTTTATTGTCTCATCAATTTCTGCATAGGTCGCTGCTTTGCTCATAATGAATACTTATATTTCTGACGTTATTATTGCTTTGTCTGCCTTGCCGCACACATGCGGTAGGCGAAAGAACAGGAAGGGCATAATGTAACATAAGGCGTGGGGGAATGTCCACAGGGTACCTTTTCTGTTGCTTTGGACTTGATTGGTGTACAATTCTCCCATTATACGCACGGCCAGTCCGCCAGCAGCGGCCGTGACGCGGAAATAATTCAAGTTTGCTCACATGGGTGGGCGAGTTTTTAGTTTGAGGCTAGATTAATAACAGTGTGTAAATAACGATTATTATATGAATACAACCAATAAGAGTTCGGTTATCAATGCCGATGAGAACAAAGTCGTTCTATATACAGATAAGCATGGCGACGTGGAGCTGCGTGCAGACACCAGGAATGACACCTTGTGGGCGACACAAGAGCAGATAGCTCGGGTATTTGATACCACTATTCCTAATATAAATATCCATCTTAAGAACATATACAAAGATGGTGAGTTGAGAGAGAAAACAACTATTAAGGAATCCTTAATAGTTCTCAAAGATGGTAGGCAGTACCTCACTAAATTCTATAATCTCGATGCCATCATCGCCGTCGGTTACAGGGTCAATTCCAGGAGAGCGACTAGGTTCCGCATCTGGGCTACCAGAGTTCTGCGGGAGTACCTCATCAATGGTTTTGCCATAAGACAGAAGAAACTCGCCGGGCCGGAACAGAATTTTGACAATCTTCAAGAGGCACTGACTTTCATGGAATCGGGCTCGCGAGGTGGGCCAGTGAAGGCGAGGTTGAGTTTGCGGCTGTTTAAGGATGTGATGAAGTAAAAAAGCGGCCCGCATTGCTGTGGGCCGCTGTGATAAAAGAACCACGATCGACTATTCTTCACTCTTCCCATTTCCATTCCTGCTGATCACTATCGCTCCGACTATGAGTGACATCCCAGAGATAACCCACGCAACGGTTATGCCGAAGCATTGGGCGATTACGCCGGAGACGACTAGGCCGATGGCTCCACCGATGTGCGGGGCCACGGCGCAGAACGAGGTTATGGTAGCTCGCTCGCCGGAGGGAATGCGCTTTTGCAGATAGCTGTCCATCAGGGGACTGCAGGCACCGCGTGGCAATTCATGTAGGAGATATATGGCCACCATGAATAGCGCGCCGGGAACCAGTGGTGCTGCCATTGCCAGAAGCCCGGCAATAGCCTGCATCATGAGTATCATCCTCTTCTCCTTGCCGTTCACATCCATGTGCAAAGCCAACCAAGCTCCCATAGCCATCATGGCTATGACGCCCACGAATATGAATCCCAGATGCTGTTCACTTATGCCTTGGCCTTTGAAGAATGGCTGCCAATACATATTCAGGGCCTGGACCGAGAATATCTGCATTCCCGTGACGATGAGAACGAATCTGACCGCCTTGTCATCCAGTCCGTATCGCATGCTCTTCCTCGCTATGTCCCCCATAGAGACCAACCCTCTTTTCCAAGAGAAGGCCGCTTTGACGAAGTAGTCTTCCTTCATGATGAAGAAAGCTACTACGGTGGTGAGAGCCATGCTGGCTCCGCCGACCAGCCATGGCAGAGCAGGATTGACGACATATAGGTACGAGCCAGTGATAGCACCTACGCCAGAACCTATCTGACATATCATGCTATTGCGGCTGAATATAGGACGCAGCTCGCCTGTATAGCCCTGATGTTTCAAACTGTCTACCATCCAGGCTTGAAAAGCCCCACTCCTAAAGGTGCAACCGATGGCGGCCATCACTTCTGCTATTAGGAAGCCCGTGAATGTGTGTGACAGTCCGTAGACCACCATACTGCCGCACATGATGGCGCATGCCGTGACGAAAGCCTTCTTCCTGCCGAATATGTCTGCGAAAGCCCCGGTGGGAATCTCGCATATGAACATGGTTAAGAAGTAGGCGGCATTGACCAGGTTGACCTGTAGCAGGTTCAAGCCGTTCTTCATCAGGAATGCCACATATATGGCACATATGATCTGCAGTCCGCCCGTGTTGAACAGGCAGGACAGGATGTAATACTGTCTCAATGTCTTTTTGTACATATCTATCCTTTTTGTATCTTGTTTTCTTATATGTTGTTTTCAATGTTCTAAGTCAAGTTATCTGGACGCGAGAATAAAAAATCCCGACTTTCGTCCAGTCGGGATTTTTCTAAAGCTTTGGAGGGGTATTAGCCGAAAAGCATATGAAAAACATCGCGACCGGATGCAAGTCCGCCCATATCATTGGCGGACACGAGGATATAACCGCAGTTGAAACGCGGCTTCCAGGAGGTCATGTTGTTATTCTTATGCTTTTGCATAATGCTAGTACGATACTATGGATGAGGGAGGGTGTCAAGGTGACTTTTCTGTTGCTTTGGACTTGATTGGTGTACAATTCTCCCATTATACGCACGGCCAGTCCGCCAGCAGCGGCCGTGACGCGGAAATAATTCATGTTTGCTCACATGGGTGAGCGGGCTTTTTCGTTTGAGGTCCTATTAATAACAGTGTGTAAATATCTATATTCATATGAATACAACCAATAATAGTCCGATTACAGATGCTTCCAAGAATAAGGTCGTCTTGTATACCGACAAGCGTGGCGACGTGGAGTTGCGCGCGGATGTGGAGAGGGATACATTATGGGCGAGTCAGATCCAGATCGCCAGATTATTCAATGTAAATCCACAAGCAATCGTCAAACATCTCAAAAATATTTATAGGAGCGGTGAGCTTAATAGAAATCCAACTAGTTCCAAAATGGAACTAGTTCAAATAGAGGGAGGTAGAGCCACGAAACGCTTAGTAGAGTTCTACAACCTCGACGCCATCATCGCCGTCGGTTACCGAGTCAATTCCAGGAGAGCGACCAGGTTCCGCATCTGGGCCACCAGAGTTCTGCGGGAGTATCTCGTCAATGGTTTTGCCATAAGACAAAAGAAGCTAGCTGGGCCGGAACAGAATTTCGACAACCTTCAGGAAGCACTGACTTTCATGGAATCAGGATCGCGAGGCGGGCCATTGAAGGCTAGATTGAGCTTGAGGCTGTTTAAGGATGTGATGAAATAAAACTTCCCATTCCGCCCAAAATGCCGTAATGTGTATGTTCAATGTCAAAAACCCCAAAATCAGCCAAATTCGCCAATAATAGTGACCGCGCAGACTTCTCGGGCGATACGATCATCCGTTTCGAGGATGTAACGTATGAGTGGGGTCACAATAAGCCTATTCTGGATGAGGTGTCATTCACCGTGCGTGCGGGTACGAAGATAACCCTGATGGGCCAAAATGGGGCAGGAAAGACGACTATTTTTGGCCTTATCCTAGGCGCTGGCGGACACAAGGAGGGATATAAGGCAGAATCAGGAGACATTCACATAACCAACGGCGCGACCATCGCCACAGCCCGCCAAGTCATACCGCGGGAGCAATTGGCGTTGACGGTGCGGGAATTTTTCGCCACTTGCTTCAAAGAGAAGAAATACGACCTCGACCCGAAGATAGATGAGATCATGGAAGTGGTCAACCTGAAAGCTCACAAAGCCGTAGACAAAGATGGCAAGCATGTAGATATAAAGGACCGCATTGTCAAAACTTTCTCCGGCGGGCAGCAGGCGCGGCTTTTATTGGCGTCAGCCCTTATCCAAGACCCGGACATATTGCTCCTGGACGAGCCGACGAATAATCTCGACAAAGCCGGCATAGAACATTTGACCCAATTCCTCATTAATTATAAGAAGACATGTCTGGTCATTTCCCACGACGCGGAATTCCTGAATGCATTCACGCACGGCGTCTTGTATCTGGATGTGCATACGCGCAAGGTGGAGCAATACGTCGGCGACTACAAGGACGTGGTGGAGCAGGTCAGCGCGCGCATAGAGAAGGAGAATATGGCCAATGCCCGCCGAGCCAAGGAGATACAGGCCAACAAAGATCAGGCGGGCATATTCGCCATGAAGGGCGGCCAGATGCGCCTCGTAGCCAAGCGCATGCGCGAGAAGGCGGAGGAGCTCGAGAGCGAGATGGTGGATGTGAGGAAAGAGGACAAGACCATCCGGCAGTTCCACATACCCAGCCAGCCAGATCTCATAGGCGATGTCATCAATATATCTTCGTACGGCATGATCAGTCCAAAGACTCACAAGCCGGTGAAGCTCACTTGCAATATCAAGCTGCGCAAGAAAACACACCTCCTCTTGAGCGGTCCAAATGGGGTAGGCAAGAGCACTCTCCTCGAGAAGATCGTCAACGGTGCCGACGGGGTGAAGATCATGGATGGGGTGCGCGTGGGCTATTACCGTCAAGATTTTTCCATGATGGATTTCAATGATACGGTCTACCAGTCACTGGAGAAGATCATCAGGGCTGTCGATGGGCGTTTGATCGAGACAGAATTGAGAGCCGTGGCCGCGAGCTTCCTCATAGGTGCTGACGCTATCCATACGCGTATCGGGTCATTGTCAGAAGGGCAGAAAGGCTTGGTGGCCTTTGCCAGGCTGGTGCTTCTCCGGCCAGGATTGCTGATTCTCGATGAGCCAACCAACCACATCAATTTCCGTCATTTGCCAGTCATCGCCAAGGCGCTGGATGCCTATGAAGGAGCCATGATATTGGTATCCCACGTGCCAGAGTTTGTGAAGCAGATAAGGATTGATGAGGTGCTGGAGATGGGGAGGTAGGTATTTAGGGCTAGTTTCTTCGTGACCATACTAGTTATTTAGCTTCTTCTGTTAACGTTAAATCATTTTATAGCTCTAAATGGCTACACAGAGCCATTTTTTGTTTACATAAGTTCTTAACTAGTCTAAGGCTATACATTCTGGCAAGAATGATTTCTAGATATACACAGCTTTATCAACACTTCTAACCATTGACAAAAGTAATTGTGATAAGATATCATGTTACTTGTATTAAGGTTAAATCAAAAAACATGACTACAGAAAAAATCATATCAGAAATAGAAATATTGCTTGTTCAGTTGAGAGAGTCCTTAAAATTATCACTTGATAAAAACTATGGAGATAGTAAGAACAAGATCATAAAAAAGAAGGATCGCCAGCTTTCAGGTCTTTCTGGAAAAATCAATGAATTAGCAGAGGACGGTTTCTTTGAGAGTCCTAAATCGATTTCTGAGATACAGAAAAAACTGCAAGATGAGGGTGTCAAGAAGCCGACCACATCCTTAATGCCACCTTTACTACTTTTGATACGAAAAAAGGTTCTTGGTCGAGAAAAACCTGAAAAAGGAGTTTATAAATATTATCAACGTTAAAATAATCCCAATGAACAAAGACCCGAAACAGTTAGCTGAAAATATCATCACTCAAGTTTTTGAACTGGCCGCTCTTGCAGGAGTTGATCTAAAACAGTCACCGACAAAATCTAATCGTAAATCAGAAAAACCAAAAGAAACGTCTGGAGCGACAGGGGGAATGAGATTGTTAATAAGGGAAGAGTACTTTGACTCGCCAAGGCAATTACCGGAGACGATTGAACGCCTTAAACAAGATGGCCGCCATTATTCTAATGCCACCATTTCGATGGGGTTATTAAGTTTGGTCAGAGAACGAGTACTAACAAGGTTTCGTGACAAGGGAGATAAAAATTGGAAGTATGTAATCCGAAAATAGCATGAAAAAAAAGACCTCTAAAAAACCAAATACAAAGACTATTCTGGATAACTTTTTGGCAAGCGGCTTCTTTGACGAATGGCGGACTGTTTCAGAAGTGATCAAAAGGCTTAGCAATAAAGGATTTACAGTAAAAGGTAAGCAAATAAGCGCAATTTCCAAAATGTTAACTCAGATGTGTCAGAATTTAGAAAATAAGCTAGAACGTGAAGAGATCCCAAAAGAAAAGAGGATTGGCCAAGAACGTTGGATGTTCAAGAGATGTTAATATTTAGGCGACGCTTTTATGATCAAAAATACTAAAAAGTCTGGAGGTAGTGCGCCCAAGGCCCTAAAAATGCTTTGGGAAAAGAATGTCCTTGAAAATTGGATGGACCAAGGAAAGATCGCCGAGGCTTTATCTAAAAGAGGAAATAACTTCTCTTCAGGCGCTCTAAGGAAGGCCCTTTCTCGCGCGAGATACTTATCACGGCGTAACGTGTCTGATCTTGTCGAGTATGCACAGAAAAAACCCTTTGTTCCAGATGCCCATGGAGAAGTCGGGGGCTTTAATTTCGATAGTTATGTCCTACATCCTACGATAATAAAAGCGGTAGATAGAAAATATGATAGTCAACATTATGCCGAGGCTGTTGAGGCGTCTTTCAAGGAAGTCATAAAACGTGTTAAGGATTTCACTAACAATAAGACCAAGGGTAGCTTTGATGGTGATAGAGCAATGAATCGTGCTTTTGGTTTTGAAAAGCAAGATCCTTTAATAAAGTTCAATGGCTTAATTAGTGAAGAGGAAAAAGATGAACAGAGGGGCATAATGAATCTATTTAAAGGTATTGTAGGAATTCGTAACAGAAAAGCGCATGAGAATATCACACTTAATGATCCTGTTAGAGCACTAGAATATCTAACCTTGGCGAGCTTACTAATGCGCCTGTTAGATGAATATATGAAGTGAAGAGTACATAAGACTATTGTCAGAAATTACAATCGTAGTATAATTGTCTTATTGTACGTACAGCCAGTTAGCAGTCGGCGGTTGTGCGAAGCTAAAAATTCAAAAAGTTGGCCCAAACTGGGCGGTTTTTTGACGAACTTTGTCAATCTTATTATTAATAATCAACCTGCTATACTATGTACACAACCCAACTTTTACCGGTCATGATTAGCCAGAAGATTCTTTCACGGATAGAAGCGAAGCCTTATTTTAAAAAGGATAATTTTGTTTTATACCACGGAGATTCTTTGAGTATTTTGGCTCAATTGCCAGAGAATTCTATAGATATGATATTTGCCGATCCGCCATATAACCTTTCAAATGGTGGTTTTTCCGTCCATGCTGGAAAAATGGTTAGTGTTAATAAGGGTGATTGGGATAAGAGTAAAGGCTTTAAAGATGACTATGATTTTCACTTTCGTTGGCTTGAGGCATGTAGAAGGGTTTTGAAACCGAATGGTACTCTTTGGGTCAGTGGTACATATCATTCTATATATCAATGTGGTCACGCGTTGCAAGCTCTCGGGTATCACATCTTGAATGATATTTCGTGGTTCAAGCCGAACGCGTCTCCAAACCTGAGTTGCCGGTTCTTTACTGCTAGTCACGAGACAATAATTTGGGCTCGTAAAGATAAGAAGGGGAAACACACTTTCAACTATGAGACGATGAAGACCAAAGAGTGGCCAGATGATTTCTTCAAGAATAGTGGTAAGCAGATGAGAAGTGTTTGGCATATTCCCGAGACTGAAGATATTTGGACTGTCGGCACTCCTAAAAAAGATGAAAAAACATTCGGTAAACATCCTACACAGAAACCCTTGGAGCTTCTAAAAAGGATCGTGCTTGCCAGCACAAATAAGGGTAATATTATTCTTGATCCCTTTGCTGGTAGCTCAACTACAGGTATTGCAGCTATTTTGAACGGTCGTAAGTTTGTCGGTATAGATACGACTAAAGATTTTCTGGAATTATCGAAGAAGCGTTTATTAGAATTAAAGAAATAATATGGCTATTGAAGAGTCTTGGCAGGAGGAAGCTTGGGATAATCTTTTAAAAAAGATTTGGGACAATCGTCCAAAAGGTGTTGATATTATCGAATATGACAAATCACATTTGCATCCGATACTTTCAAAATATACAAAATCAGGTCAAGGGGAAATACGTATATTTCACTCAAGCTCTAAAAATATTCAAGCCCTTAAAAAAAGAGGGGTTGTGAAGGTTCCTATTAGTCGGAGTTCCTGGATGATAACTAAAAGTCCAAAATCGATTAGTTTTAAAGAACCAGATTTCGGTGGAATATTTGAGCCCAAAAATAAGTTAACAGAGGGTATGTTGGGAGGAATCAAAGAAACCATGTCATCTATCTCAAATCCTGGGGAGACCACTCTCTTAGCTATTGCAAATCATGCAGGAATAATTTCTGATTTCTACGGTCTAGATAATAAAGGGGTTCTATTTACAGGAGGCCGTCAAAATGCGGGTGTTCACATCGTTGTTGGAGCAAAGGATATGGATATGACAAAGGCACAAATTGAAATTGATGGGGGATTTGAATGGCCGAACACTGTTGTTATAGTTGAGATGAAAAGCTCTTTTCGCCAAAAGAATTTTGATTTAAATCAGGCTTTGATACCAATGCTCAAATGGATGAGAATTTTAAAAAACAAGAAAGTCTATTCCATGGTTATGTTAGCTGAAACTAATCAAAAAGGAATTGAATATTGGGCTTATGATCTCATTCGTGATGATTCAGAATCAAGTGTCGGAATGAAAATATCTAAGAGCAAAAAATACATTATAGAGGTCAAATAACATACCCACCCCTCGCTCCAAGTCCGTCATTTCTCACAAGTGCTAAAATCCCCCCATGGACGACGACCAAACCCCTCCAACCGATCCCATACCAGAGGCGCCAGCTCCAGAGCCAGTCATTGAAGTACCACCAGAACCTGTAGAGTCAACTGATCCTCTACCTACCGACACACCCCCTCTAGCCCCAGAATCCCCTATAAGCATTCCTACCCCCATCCCTGTCGAAGATCAAAATGAGGGCTCAAATCAGCCAGAAAGCATTACGCCGGAACCTCAAAATCAGGTGCCGGATCAAAGCGGATTCATTCATGGGCTATTGGTGCTGCCTGGCAGGCCAAGATCCAATCAAACAGGCAAAAGAAGCTGGACAAGCTCATGGCCTTGGCGGAAAAGAAAGGGCAGTAACCGTATAAGGCGAAACGCCCCGTAGGGCGTTTCAGAACTGCTTACACTTCGGTGCCGGCTATACGACACTTCACTTGCATTAAGCTCCATGTAAGACTGACGTCATCCATAATGATAATTTATTGACAAATAAAAGTCAATTTATGATAAAATAAAACCCTAGAACGCCTCACCAGCCTCTAGCTTCCCGCCGGTCTTGAATAGGGAAGGGCTAAGGAGCAATCCGGCCATGGTGAAATGAACTACAAACGTAAACATCCATCAAAAAGAAAATTTCGCTATCTTCGTCGTGGCTGGACTGGTGAAAGCAAGTTGCTGATTAGGAAGCAGATCGACAGAGATTGGCGAGATAAGATGATTGAATCCATGAAAAACCGAGATTGATGTCTCGGTATTTGTTTAGTCCAGTTTAGGCCGTCAAACTAGACTAAGGAGTCGGCTTAGTCTAGTACACTGGACTAAGGGCTAAAAAACACGCGACCATTGCTAGTCGCGCGTGTTAACTTAATTGATCGCTTCTCCGAGGCCTATTGCTTTCGGAAAGACCCAATGACCGTGGCGTAGGATGAATGAAGTGGGTAGCCCATCTGTTTTTCGGCTTCCGGCGTAATCACCAGACTCTCATTCTGGCCCTTGAGGATGTATCGTCCGCCATTTTTGTCCACAAACAATGTTCCGCTCTCGCCAGGTCTTGAGTCATAGAGGATGACCAAGTAAGTCAGGCCATTTGACGGCGCTGACCAACCGACAACTGGCACGTATTCGCCGCTCAAGTTCGACTGGATAATCTTGGCCTCCTTGAGAGGCACGAGCTCGATCACTCTCTTCTCTTCGGCTTTCTCGCGCTCCTTCGTGTAGAACGAAGCGATTGGCTGTGGACGCGGTCCGACTTTACAAAGGACAGCGTCTACGCCGGTATCCCGATAACCAGGAATGTTCACATCATCCGGCATGAACCCTTCGATGCCGTAGTCTATGGAATGGCCTTCCAATGGCCGAAGTTTACGGATCGCGTATATATTCGTGGCGCCGTTGTTCTCGATGCTGAATATGTGGGCGGAGGTGAAGAGCTGCAGGCCATTCGAACCCTCGAATAGCGTGCCGCTGCCGGCGACGCTGCCATCACCACTCTCTGGCGAGAAACGATAGATGATCACCGGGGTAGAGCCAGGCGATACATCATTGGTCGTCAGCTTGGCGAGGATGTATTTTTCAAGCTGGTTTTCGCTTGTGGCGAAGGGCTCACTCGCTTTGGCAGTTTTCGTCGGAGCCGGCTGATTCATGAGCCAGTAGCCAACGCAGATAGCGACAACGACGAGCAACATAACAATGACCATTTTCCTGAATTGGCGCTCCTGTTTCAACTCGTGGCGCCCGCGAGCTTTTTGGTTTTTCATGTGCGAAATTTTCCTTTCGCAATGACCTTAACATGAGTTAGCGTGTATGTCAATACATATCGTATAGGATTAGTGATATAATCTATCCCTGCCCATATCGTTCGGTTATCGTCACTAAAACATTCTATGCATGATTCAGTTCACTCAAGAGGAGTTCGATGCCATTAAGGCCAGTGGTGAGGAATTATACAAAACTCTCGATAGCGTCTACTGCCCATACTTCAAAGCCAAGATAGCTTTCAATACCAAAGGCCTTGAGCATCTCAAGTTCAAGAATCGTGGTACGACCAGATTGCCGCAAGATCAATTCATGCGCTTCAAATTGATCAAGCTTGCGCCTCTCATACTGGGTGCGTCTGGGACGGTCCAGGGTATTGAGGAGGTCAAAAAATTCGAACCGGTGAGGATACATAGCCGTACGGAATCCGTGCTATTACCTGTTAATTACTACGAATTCACCGCGGTTATAAAAAGAAATCGAGCCAAGATAATAGTCAAGCAAGTGGATACGGGCGAGATGTATTTCTGGAGCCTCATCCCATTCTGGGGCATGAATACGGAGACTATGCAGAGGATCTTGCACGATGGCGACTTAGAGAATGACTAACAAAAAGCGCCACATCTCTGTGGCGCACTTTGTTGGTGTTTGGTTACAGTTTTGAAACCGTGAGGGCGCGCACGCCCCAAACACCGATGAAAGTATATTCCTATGGCGGGGAAAGTCAAGTTGATGTCTCGGTATTTCACGATCATGGTAAAAAACCGCCGCAAACGCTTGATCAAGAAGGTTGCAACCCTCGACGAAGAGATATTCTCGAGCCTAAAGATGGCGATGCAGAAAGCCCTATTCGATTGACCTAAACTAGTTTGCCCCCGCATCTGCGGGGGCGAGGCCGAAGCCCTTTGTGAGTAAAGTATATTCTCATGACAGATAAAGTCAAGTTGATGTCTCGTTATTTTTCATGCCATAATTCACTCCATGCCCACCCAGCGCATCATATTTCTAAACGGATCGATCAATGCCGGCAAATCGACAGTAGCGAAGATTTTGGCTCAAAAACTCTCAAGAGTCGCCATTGTTGAGATAGATCTTCTTCACGAGATGATAAAATGGATGCCCATCGACAAGGCCGTACCTATCAACCTTGAGAATGCCGTTTCGATCATCAGAAATTTTGTAGGAAAAGGCATGGATGTCGTCGTCCCTTATCCTCTGTCGGATAGGAATTACGCGTACATGGTTGAAGCTCTCAAGGATATCGATGCTGAAATTCACGTGTTTACTCTTGCGCCTAGTCTGGAGAAGGCGCTTTCCAATAGGGGCGACAGAAAGCTTGATGACGCAGAGCGTAATAGGATCAAATATCATTATGATGTAGGTATAAATAACCCGTCCTTTGGTGAGATTATCGATAATTCCGAACTCTCTCCGGAAGAGACGGCGCAACTTATATTGAGCAAGATAACAAAAGAATGATCGACTGGAGGAATAAAAAACACGCGACCATTGCTGGCCGCGCGTCGTGCTTTGAAATACTGATCACGTTTTGAGATGGACGCCGTTTTTCTTGAGCCGTGCCTCGTATTCCTTCCTTGCCTTCTCGTGCCTTTCTGCCCGCCAAACCTTGACGTTTATCTCCAGCCATTCCGGAGGGACGCTCCGGATGAACCAGATGCCGCCACAGGGGTCATCTATCTCCCTGATGACCAGATAGAGGAGGCTGAACAGGTAAGACGTGCTCGAGATGAGCACCAAGCCGGCCTTCGCGCTCGGATATTGGAGGCTCATGAATGACAGCAGGACAGCGCTCGACAGAACGATCATCATCGTATAGACGAGGGGAGACATCTCTTCATCCCTCAGATCTATGAATGCATCCAGATCGTAGCGCTTTATGGCTGAGCGCATGGCCTTGTATTCCCCCCAGACGGTCGAGAGGATGATGGCAGCCAGGATGCTGTAGAGGATGCCGAAGGTCGGTATCCATGCGGCGGTGATGATACCCTCCATCTTTTCGGTAAAGAATAGTTGTTTGCAATAAAGCTCTTTATACCAAAGGATGGACACGATACCGGCCGGGATGACCGGTGCGATGAGAAGGGCGAGACATTTGAGACTGGTCTCGATCCTGCGCTCCATTCGTTTTTTGAACGTATACTGGTGGCGACGCCTACGGAATATCTGTATGTTCATATCGTATATTATATTTGGGGGTTCAGTGTTGGTTTAAGTCTGGTTACTTATTAGCATATATATCTTATAAAGTCAAGAGTTTGTTACACCACAAAAATTTGTCCTCCGGAACTTGCGCAGCCGGAATTTTTTGCTAAACTTATCTCATCTACAGACGGTAAGTTAACTCTCAGGACGAAAGGCGATATGAAAAAATGAATAATACGAGGGGGGCGTGGCACTTTAATAGCTTAATAATTTTTAATATATGAAGAATAAACCACAAAAAGACAATCTAGTCATATATCAAGGTGAAAACGGTGATATTGAATTGCGGGCAGATATCGAAAAAGACACGATCTGGGCGACACAGGCAGATATAGTCGCGCTATTTGATGTGGATGTGCGCACAGTTAGCGAGCATTTACAGAATATATTCAAAAGCGAAGAACTCCAGGAGACTTCAGTTATCCGGAAATTCCGGAATACTGGGACAGATGGTAAAAAATATATGACGAACTTCTACAATTTGGACGCCATCATCGCCGTCGGATACCGCGTCAATTCCAAAATGGCAACTCAGTTTCGCATTTGGGCCACCCGAGTCTTGCACGAGTATCTCATAAACGGGTACGCGCTCAACCGATATAGGTTAGATGAGGCTCCAGAAGTACTTGTGGGTCTACATGACGCTATAACCATGCTCGAATCAGATGATAAGCCCGGAAGGTTAAAAGGGAAGATAGTAATCAGATTGACTAAGGATTTATTGCCTAATACAAATAAATAATCATCAAGCAACATGCAAAAAGATTTTGATTTCGTAGATGAGATTAATAAGGTATTTCGCCAGCCCCAAGAGAAGACCAGCCTAGAAAAAGCCTTGGAATTGGCGGAACAACTTAAGTTGAAAATCGATGGAATGGATTCACCCAAAGGAACTCACAAGGATTCCTTGTAAGTTGAAATACTGACGCTATACTGTGTGAACATGCACACCACCTACATCCTCCGCTGTGCCGACAACACCCTCTATGTCGGCTGTACCAACGACATGGAAAAGCGCCTGCATGAGCACAATCATGCAAAATCCGGCGCGCATTACACGAAGATACGCCGGCCGGTTGTACTGGTCTACAAGGAAAGATTCCGCACGCTCGGAAAGGCGTGCGCCAGGGAAGCGGAATTAAAGAGGCTTTCGCGTGAGCAAAAGCTTGCTATCATTGATGGATGAATCCCTTCCGTCTGCGTCGTTCCATTTATCATACTCGAAGCAGAAAGCTCTACGAGGCCAATAAAGAATCAGCACGAACTATCGTGAGGGAGCGTGCTGGCCATTTTCTGGCGCACTATGGTCCACATCACGGCATCACTGTAGGGAAGATCGCTATCAGGAATCAAAAAAGTCGTTGGGGAAGCTGTTCCAAGAAGGGTAACCTAAATTTCAATTACAAGCTGGCATTTTTGTCGCCAGAAGTGCGCGACTATATCATCGTCCACGAGATCTGTCATATAAAAGAGTTCAATCACGGCAAAGACTTCTGGGCGCTGGTGGGTGAGATGATGCCGGAGTATAAAGCATTGAGGAAACAATTAAGAGCTGTTAGTTGAAGTGTCACCAATCGCCGCATTTCCAGCCACCCACCCTGTTGTCCAGCAAAGCTGTAAGCTGTAGCCCCCGGAAGGACGGTCTATATCGAGAACGTCTCCTACCAGATAAAGATTTGGAATGAGCCGCGACTGCATGGTGCGGAAATCAACTTCCTCCAGCTTCACGCCGCCGGAAGTGACGATGGCTTTGTCTGCACCGAGGAGGCCGGTCGGATGGATATGGATATCTTTGAGGAGCTTGACCAAGGCCAAGCGCTGTAGACGGGTGACGCTGTTGCATTGCGTATTGCCGTCTATGCCGGAGCGCTCGAGGATGATTGGCACGAATGCGGAGGGGATCAGTCCGGTTATAGCATTCTTGAATTTCTTATTACTTTGCTCGGTGAATAATTTTTGCAAGGCTTCATTCAAGGTTGAATAATCATGGTCAGGCAATAGGTCCAAGGATAATACTACTTCGCCGTATTTGAGAAGCTCGCCTATGTCGGAACTCATGTTAAGTATTGCCGGGCCGGACAGGCCGAAGTGGGTGAAAAGGATCTTGCCTTTTCTGACACTTTTCTTGCCGACGCCTTGCTTCACTCTGTCCAAGAATAAGGTCAGCTTGGCATTTGGCAGCGATATTCCTGATAGTTTCTTTACCCAAGCGTCACTTACCTTTATCGGCACCAGAGCCGCCGACGGTTCTATTATCGTATGACCTATTTTTGCCAGCCATTTGAAGCCATCGCCGGTCGAGCCCGTCTCCGGATGTGATGTGCCGCCCGTGGCCAATATAAATGATTTGCCGCGAATGGTTTCATTGGCCTTATCTTTGCCTTTGCCCTTTATCTTCACGGCGCCTATCTTGCTGGGCGTGCTTTGGACGAAACCGGTCACTTCAACATTCGATCTTACGATCACACCTTTCAAATATTTGACCAACACATCTCTAACGGACTTAGCCGAATCGGAAACAGGGAAGACCCGCTTACCGGCCTCTACCTTTGTCGGCATGCCATGGGAATGGAAAAATTCCAGCGTATCTTTGACGCTGTATTGCGAGAATGCGGAGAAGAGGAATTTGCCGGCGTCTTTGAATTTGGAAAGAAGCGCGCGATCATCGAGCTCGGCGTTCGTCACATTGCATCTGCCTCCTCCGGTTATGAGCAGCTTTTTGCCGAACGAATCGTTCTTTTCCAGGAGGAGGATTTTAATGTCGTGCCCCTCTTCGAGCGCCCGCTCGGCCGCGCGTCCTGCCGCCATCATGCCGGCCGGCCCTCCGCCTATGACGACTATGTCCCAGACAATATCACTAGACTCATTTTTTGCCATATTTTTATTGGGAACTACAATCCTAAGCTTTTCATGAAAGTCACCAACTCTTCGCCTTCTATCTTACGGTGCCCATTGGGATTGAGCTTGCCCAATTGAATATTTAAAATGCCCGTGCGCGTCAGCTTCTCTACATTCGCGCCGAATAGAGAACAGATCTGCCTTATCCGATTCTTGGGATCAGTGATAGTTATGACTGCCGCGGTCTGGCCCTTCAAGGCGACATGACAAGGAATAGTTGGGCCGCCTTCTATAGACACACCTTCTTCCAGCTTTGCCCGAAAATTATTGCGAAAAGGTTCGCGTACCTCTATGAGATAAGTCTTTGGATGCGCATGTGCCGGATTCTCTAGTCTGTCTATGATACGACGATCGTTGGTGAATATGATGAGACCTGCCGCATCACGGTCTAGGCTGCCGACGGGGAAGACGCCTTTCAATGGCAATGTTCGCGCGAATCCCTCCTGGCCTTTCCTCGTATCGAGCAAGGTGATGCCCGCGGGTTTGTAACATGCGTAGTAAATATATTCTTCGGCCTTCTTGCTCTTGCGCACCTCCACGACGTCCGTTTCGTTGACCTTGTCGCCTAGCACCGCTAGTCGGCCATTGATGGTGACTGTCTTTCTGGCGATGAGCTCATCCGCCCCGCGCCGCGTGGCATAGCCTTTCATGGCCAAGTATTTATTGATGCGCATGGGGAAGGCGACGGGGTCTTTGGGGTTCGGCATAAGGCAAAACAGTACCATTTACAAAGGCTCTTGGCAAATCCTGCCGGGAATGATAGTGTCAGATAAGGAACAAGAACAAAAGAAAGGACATTGTGAAAAAAATAGATTATGGTCCCATGAATGGGAACAACGCCGGAATGGCTCTCAAAGAAATTATGCGTCGCGCGATGGATGAGATATGGAATCGGCGCATTGGTTTTGTCGGGCATGAAAAGACCGTGAAGTATAAAGCCGATCCGAAAGACTTGGTGACTGATGCCGATTTAGCTTCGCAGAAGATATTCGTGCGTAAGCTCAAGGAAGGTTTTCCGGGTTACGGCATCGTGGCCGAAGAGAATGGCTTCAGCAAGAAATGCACTCTCCGTGGCAGAAAGCTGTTCTTCACCGTCGATCCATTGGATGGCACCAAAGCCTTTGGACGCAAGCAGTCCCAAGGTTTCGGGCCGATGCTCTCGCTCTCGACGGAAAGTCAGGTCATCTCCGCTTTTGTCGGGGATGCCATGACGATGGAGCTCTACTACTATCGCCCGGATTCGAAAAAAGTCCATCGTCTGAACTTCGGCGATCATCAGTATGAAAGGCTCTCTATCGATCCGAAACGCCCATTGTCGGATCAGTATGTCCTTCTGCGAGACAATCCCTTCGATCTGCCGGGCCTGTATAACTGCGTCGCCCAATCGGTGAAGCATGGAGGCGTCTTCAAGGATATCGAGATCGCCGGCGGCGGCATCGGCACAGGCATGGCCCGTCTATGGAAAGGTGAAGTTGGAGCATATGTCATCAAGGCAGGAATACAGACGCCGTGGGACCTCTTACCCATCTGGGGCATATCGGAGAAGCTCGGCTTCCGCTGGATGACCTTCGACGAGCCGAGTTCGCGTTGGGTGAAAAGGGAGGTGAAGCCTTCCATGTTCATGACGAAGTTCGAGGATCCTTCCATAATCGTGCATAAAAGCCGTATCAATGAATTCAAGGCCGGTGCGAGACGGTATCTGATATAGGGTCAGTCTATAATCGCAAGGCGGGAGAGCAGTCTCCCGTCTTTTTAATAAACTTTTTTATGTGAATTAAAAAACCCGGCGGAAACTTTCGCGCCGGGTGATTGTGTCAGGAAGGGGGGCTGAATTACAATCCTTGCTCAAGCGGAAGCAGATAGTTGATGCGGAAATTGTGCAATCTTTCCACGAGTTCTCCCGCGGTGTTGAAGACAAGCGATTTTGTCCAGATCAAAATGCGGATGAAGCGTTGTCCGATCTCGGTTATGAATTCTTGGCCAATGGCAAGCCGGATGGTTCGCTTGACCTTGCTGTTGTGATGACGCAACACCTTGCTCTTAAGGACCTTGCCTTTAAGCATGATTGTCGCAATCATCTCGTTGGCTTGCCTGCGCAATGCACTAGCCCCAATAGCTCTCCTTTCGTGAATAGGCTGCGTGAGTGTGACCAATCGGATTTCGCCATTTCTTGGGCAACGGGCCGCAATGATTTCTTTCATAAATGTCCTCTTGCTTCTAACTGGTTTTATTTAGTTATTTTAAAGTTGTTCCAATGAACTGCACACATATACAGTCCGAGGGTAACGCTACGCCTCTTCCGTTAGCTTGTCAATAGCGCCGGTATCCCCACTTTATCCAGCTTTTCTGGATAGGCCACGCCCCTTGACTTCCTCTGTGCCTCCTGTAAGATAGTCCTCACGTCCCAGAACAAGCTATAAACGCCTTGTTGAACGGGGCGGGGTCTTTGAAATCGAAATATTGAGAATAGTGCAAGTTCGAAATCTAAATTTTTGAACAATAATTCCAAATATAAAACATACAACAGCAATATGTATGTATATTTCTGGGCTAGAATCTCCAAAGTGAATATATGAAATAAAAAGTTAGCGCTTTCTATTTTGTTCCGTTCGCTTATAGTTAAGAGTTTGATTCTAGCTCAGGATGAACGCTGGCGGCGTGGATAAGGCATGCAAGTCAAGGGGGCTCCGCAAGGAGCAACCGGCAGACGAGGTAGTAATAATCAAGTACGCATCTTGGGGTCGGGCATAGCTATCCGAAAGGGTAGGTAATTCCCGATAGTCTCGCAAGAGTAAAGTTTTTCGCCCCATGAGCGGCTTGATCGGTATCAGCTAGTTGGTAAGGTAACGGCTTACCAAGGCTATGACGCCTAGGGGACCTGAGAGGGTGACCCCCACCGATGGGACTGAGACACGGCCCATACACCTACGGGTGGCTGCAGTCGAGAATCTTCCGCAATGGACGAAAGTCTGACGGAGCGACGCCGCGTGGAGGATGAAGTGCTTCGGCATGTAAACTCCTTTTGCCAGGGAAAAAGTCTATTGATTGTACCTGGAGAATAAGAGGTTGCTAAACTCGTGCCAGCAGCAGCGGTAATACGAGTGCCTCGAGCGTTATCCGGAATTATTGGGCGTAAAGGGTGCGTAGGTGGTTCCGTTAGTCTTGTGTTAAATTTCCCGGCTCAACCGGGAAGCCGCACGGGAAACGGCGGAACTTTGAGGATGGGAGGGGTCTGTGGAACTCATGGTGTAGCGGTGAAATGCGTTGATATCATGGGGAACACCGAAAGCGAAGGCAGCAGACTGGTCCACTCCTGACACTGAGGCACGAAAGCGTGGGTCGCGAATGGGATTAGATACCCCAGTAGTCCACGCCCTAAACGATGATCTCTCGCTTTGAGGAGTATCGACCCTCCTCGAGGCTTAGCTAACGCGTTAAGAGATCCGCCTGGGTAGTACGATCGCAAGATTGAAACTCAAAGAAATAGACGGGGACTTGCACAAGCGGTGGAACATGTGGTTCAATTCGACGATAAACGAAGAACCTTACCAAGGCTAGACATCCAGACGAAGATCCTAGGAAACTAGGGTCGCCGAAAGGCGGCTGGACAGGTGCTGCATGGCTGTCGTCAGTTCGTGGCTTGAGCTGTTCCCTTCAGTGGGGTAACGAACGCAACCCCTGTTGTCTGTTATAAGTATCAGACGAGACCGCCCAGCTTGGAGACCGGATTTAAGAGATAAGATGTAAGATTTAAGAATTGGCGCATTAGTGCGATTATTCTTAAATCTCCATTCTTAAATCGTAAATCTTGTTTGCGAGCTGGGAGGAAGGTGGGGATGACGCCAAGTCAGCATGGCCCTTTGACGCCTTGGGCTACACACGTGTTACAATCGCGCGGACAACGTGACGCAATGTCGTAAGACGGAGCAAACCATTATAAACCGCGCGCCAGTTCGGATTGAGGTCTGCAACTCGACCTCATGAAGCCGGAATCGCTAGTAATCGCAGGTCAGCTATACTGCGGTGAATACGTTCTCAAGTCTTGTACTCACCGCCCGTCAACCCAAGGGAGTCGGAGGTGCCCGAAATCTCACTTTACGTGGGCCTACGGCAAATTCGATGACAGGGGGTAAGTCGTAACAAGGCACGGGTAGCGGAAGCTGCTCGTGGAATATTTCAAGTGAAACAACGCTTTTGATCCCTCGGGATCACTAGCTGAAATGTCGATATGCTCTCCTAGAGAGCATGAGTGATCGTCGCACAACTCAAAATGGCGACGCTTAGTCTCCGAAGATAGGGGACATACATGGGCATATCATCGATGAATGCTCATGGGCGAACGGAACAAAATAAAGAGCGCTAAAAGAAAGAACCGCCGAAAAGGCGGTTTTTTCGTACCAGGATACGGCTTTGTTAGGCCGTTATTTTGTTATAGTCTTGCATGTCTGTAAAATGCGTGATGTGGTATTGACAATGGGGATGAGGTGTGCTATGATGGCGTAAGTTAGATACACAGTGCACCAAGGAGGGACTGTGGAAAAAAGGAATATTGATTCTTATGAAAAACAGTAACAGCACAGTAATTACGGGATTGCGTTTTCCGGGCGTTGTCCAGAACCCGCTATTCCAGTTCATTCCCGATTGGGCGGCGAAAGCGAAATTATCGTTCCATCAGCCGTGGGGTCTGTTCTCTCAAGGGACATTCATCCCCGAGAGTGACGTGTTCCGCCAGCTGGCAAGCCGTACCGTGGCGCCATAAAGGCGCCGCGAAACAATAAACCTCGGAGAACCGGTATGAAACAGACGAAAAAAACCAAAGGGAATTTTTTTCCCAATTCGTACGTTATCACCTTTATCCTCGCGGCTGTCGTAATGTTCTTTTACTTCGACGTTTATTTGCCGAAGCATGATACAGCCATAATCCGGGCGCACCCAACGCCTACCCCCCACTTCCTGTTCTTTCCTCGTTACTAGACGATTCCAAAATCGTCGGCGCTGCTGGTCACAATCCGGCAGCGCTTCTTCATTTTTGCCTCTTTTTCATAATTGCCGTATAGTATTTAGGAATAATTGAAAACATGTCGGAGTGGTGAAATTGGCAAACACGCAGCGTTCAGGACGCTGTGAGCGCAAGCTCTTGGGGGTTCAAGTCCCCCCTCCGGCACATCTAAAAATGCTATCATAAGCCTCCATGCTCAAGCGCCAGGCTTATTTTGATAACGCTTCCACCACGCCTCTGGATAGGCGCGTGCTTAAGGCCATGATGCCTTTCCTCAAAGAGGATTACGGCAATCCTTCCAATCTGTATGAAACCGGTCGCACGGCAAAGAAAGCCATCACTCATGCCTCGGAGCAAATAGCCGAAGCGCTTCATTGTAGGCCCGATGAATTTATTTTCACCGGCTCCGCCACTGAAGCAGATAATTTGGCATTAGCCGGTGCCGCCAGAGCTAACAAAGATAGAGGCAATCGCATAATAGTTTCGGCCATAGAGCACAAAGGCATATTGGCGGTCTGCGAAGCATTGAAGAAAGAGGGATTTGAAGTCATTCAAGTACCGGTCGGCAAGAATGGGATGATCGATTTGGATATTTTGAAGAAGGAACTTAACGATAAGACGATAATGGTTTCAGTGACGATGGCTGATAGCGAGACGGGAACGCTGCAGCCGATAAAGGAGATTGCGGAAATCATTAGAGGAATGACTTCTTACTCCTTACTCCATACTCCTTATTTCCATACAGACGCTAGCCAAGCCGCGGCTTATGCCGATATCAATGTTGAAAAACTCGGCGTGGACATGATGACGCTATCGGCTCATAAATTACGAGGACCAAAAGGAATAGGCGGCTTATTCGTGCGCCATGGAGTCAAGTTGAATCCGATAATATATGGCGGCGGTCAGCAGGGAAGGTTGCGCTCCGGCACAGAGAATGTGCCGGCCATAGTCGGCTTCGGCTTGGCAGTGGAATTGAATGAGGCTTACAAGAAGAAGGGCGCGGCCAAGATGGCGAAGCTTCGCGATGCCTTACAAAGAGGGATCTTCAAATCGATAGACAAAGTGGTTCTGAATGGGCACCCCAATAAACGTCTGCCGAATTTCCTGAACATTTCCATATTGGACATAGAAGGGGAATCTTTGCTCTTGGAATTGGATGAGCACGGTATAATGATAAATACGGGTTCAGCCTGCAATTCTGAGAGCTTGGAGCCGTCATATGTCTTGACTGCCTTGGGTAATCCGTATGAATTCGTCCATGGCAGTATCCGATTTACATTAGGCGCTGAGACGACAATGGCGGATGTGAATCATGTATTGAAATACCTGCCGAAGATCGTTGAGCGATTGAGGAGCATTTCACCTCTTGATCTTTCAACTGACCAGAAGAAAACAATGTCAGATCCGAAGGCATTTATTAGCAATCAAACTCCCCATTTCCTGCGCAAGAAAAAATGAAAAAACCCATTAAAAGAAAATCTAAGCCAGCCAAGAAAGCCAAGCCAGACGTGGTCAACAAACATACCGGCGGCTCATGGGCATATTCGGAGGAAGTGCGTAGCCATTTCTTCGCGCCTAGGAATTTACTGTGGGAGAATCCGAAGGAAGCGATTTATGATGCCGAAGGAGTGGTGGGTAGTCCGGCCTGCGGTGATGTCATGCGCGTCTGGCTGAATATAGATCCCAAGAAAGACGCCATCACCGAATTCAAGTGGCGCACCTTCGGCTGTGCCAGCGCCATAGCCGCCACTTCTATGCTGTCGCTCATGGTCACGGAGAAAGGGGGAATGAAAATAGACAAAGCTCTCCAGATAACTCCGCAGGACATTATTACTCGCCTGCACGGCCTGCCCGACAGAAAGATCCATTGCTCTGTTCTCGGCGACAAGGCCTTGCGCGCCGCCCTCAATCATTGGTTCAAGAAGACCAGCCAGCTCTCGCGCGTGCTCGTTGAAGGCGAGAAAGTCATTGATCCCAATACCAAAGTGACGGAAGCGGATATTGAAGAAGCCGTCTTGGAAGGCGCTATTACCCTTGAAGCTGTACAGAAAAGGACGAAGGTAGGGATAGGATATCCTGAATGCATACCGGCGGTGGAGGAGTTGATAAGATTTTATAAGGAGAAGTATTTTGGCCCAGATGCAAAATAAAACCACCCAAAAAGTCGAAGAGGTCCTGACCAAAGTGCGGCCATACATCCAAATGCACGGTGGGGATGTCAGCCTGATCGGCATCAAGGATGGCATAGTCACTTTGAACATATCCGGCGCCTGCGTGGGTTGTTCATTGGCCGATTTGACGTATAATAAGCTCATCGGCGGCCTTCTCAAAGAAGAAGTTCCCGGCATTAAAGAAGTCAAACTAATAAAATAAAATGGCAAACACAAAAGAATACATTCGTAATCGTGCGGATTCAAATATAGGTAAAATAGTGATAGACCGCGACCTCTGCATAGGAGCGGCCTCGTGCATAGCGGTATCTGGCGTGACTTATGAATTAGATGGAGAGAACAAGGCAGTAGTGACAGGTGCAGATGCAGTCGACGACGCTACTCTCCAGATGTCGGCGGAATCGTGTCCGACAAAGGCGGTCCTTCTATTCGATAAGGCCGGCAAGCAGGTTTTTCCCAAGTAATGCCCAATTTCAAATACCTCATCATAGGCGGCGGAGTGGCGGGCGTGACGGCAGCCGAGACCATAAGGATGAATGATGCGACAGGCACGATAGCCATCGTCAGCGACGAGCCGTATCTTTTATATTCCAGAGTGATGCTATCGAAGCCGTACTTCTTCCTGGGCAAAGTGCCTTTTGATCAAGTCTGGTTGAAAGGTGAGCAATGGTACAAAGATAAGAACATCACTTTCCTCGGCGGCAAGACGGCAAGCGGATTTGACGCAGAGGCGAAAAAATTAAAACTGAATGACGGGAGCGAAATCTCATATGAGAAATTGCTCATTGCCACGGGCACATCCACGCGCAAGGCCAAAGTTCCTGGCGCAGACAAGAAAGGCGTCCATTATCTGCGCTCATTGGAAGACGGCAAGGGAATAATGGAAGACATCAAGGGTGCCAAGAATGCGGTCACGGTCGGCGGGGGATTTATAGGCTTTGAAATGGCCGACCTCATGCAATTGGCCGGATTGAAGACGACAGTTGTCCTGCGCGAGCCGTATTTCTGGGATCCTATTTTGGATGAAGCTTCCGGCTCCATTCTCGAAAATGCCATGAAGAAAGCCGGTGTTGAGATTTTGCATAACAATGAGATTGTGGAGATAACAGGCGATGACCATGTGGATGGAGTGGTGCTCAAAGGTGGCCAGAAATTGCCGTGCGAAGTGGTCATCTACGGTATAGGCACGGTGAGTCAGCTCGACTGGGTCAAGGATTCAGGCGTGGCGGTTAATCGCGGCATAGTAGCCAATGAATTCATGGAGACCAGCGCCAAAGACATCTGGACGGCCGGTGATATAACTGAATACAAAGATTTGTTGCTGGAAGAGAACGTGCAAATGGGCAATTGGGTATCGGCTCATGAGCAGGGCAGAATAGCCGGACTGGGAATGGTAGGCAAGCGTGAAGCATTCAAGTTCGTCTCTTTCTATACCACTCAAGGATTCGGCTTGACGGTTGCATTCGTCGGCGATGCTTCTCCGTGTCCGGACAGGACCATCATCTCTCGCGGTTCCGCTGAAAGTGGTTCGTTGGGGCGCAT
>Ga0182017_10000306_pt1 | contig 38190 bp, 33 predicted proteins | sample 712E3DmetaG_FD_120492 | JGI IMG/M metagenome (GOLD analysis project Ga0182017, IMG submission 120492) | Permafrost microbial communities from Stordalen Mire, Sweden - 712E3D metaG | ecosystem: Environmental > Terrestrial > Soil > Wetlands > Permafrost | place: Sweden: Stordalen | collected... | reverse complement strand
TGACCGGCGGCATGGTCATGTGGAGAGCCGGATGCGGTGAAAGTCGCACGTCCGGTTCGGAGGGCGGGCCAGGGAGACGGACGAGCCGAAAGGCTCAAACCGCGCCCTGCGCCCGACCCTACTGGGACGGCCGCGAAGGCGCGCCGGAATGGTCAAAGGAGTTCGACCTGTGGGCCGCCGAGGCACTCGAACGCGGCGACCTCGACACGCTCTTCGATTTCCGCGGCCGCGCCCCGGGGATGCCGTTCGCTCACCCGACGGTCGAGCATTTCGCGCCGATCTTCGTTGCGCTCGGCGCGGCCACCGACCCGGCGCAGGCGCCGAAGTTCACGATCGAGGGCTACTGGCTCGGCCTGGCCAAACGCTCCTTCGAGGTCCGCTGAAAGCCCTTGACCCGCCGCTGCGGCCCCGGTACGATGCGCGAGCTAATCCCGAGTAACTAGGTCAGAATTACCGCCAACGCCGCCGCCGCGCGCCGGCAGCCGCATCCGTGCCCGCGCCTGAGGTACCGATGAGCTTCGCCCAGACCGTGATCCTGTCTGCTTTCGCGGGCGGGACGATATTCATCGGTCTGCCGGTGGGCAGGTTGCGCGGACTCTCGCGAAGCTGGCAGGCTGCTCTCACCACGGCCGCCGGCGGAGTGATCCTCTTCCTCATCTACGACGTGCTCTCGCAGGCGGTCGAACCGGTAAGCCGGGCCCTCGACTCGACCAGGGCCGGAGAGTCTCCCGCCAGGTTCGCCGGCTACGCCGCGACGCTCGGCCTCAGCGTGGCCTTCGGCCTTCTGTCGGTGACTTACCTGACGTCCAGGATGGCGGCGCGTAGAGCGGCGTCCGCCGGGCCGGTCGGGATCGCCATCACGCCACGGCAGATTGCGTTGGGCACGGCCGTCGGCCTGGGCCTGCACAACTTCTCCGAGGGACTCGCGATCGGCCAGTCGGCGGCCATCGGGGCGACCAGCTTCGCGCTCATCCTCGTGATCGGCTTCGCCTTGCACAACACGACGGAGGGCTTCGCCATCTCGGCGCCGCTGGGCGGTGACGAACGGCCCAGCTGGAGGTTCCTGGCGATGGCGGGGGCCGTGGGCGGCGGGCCGACTTTCGTCGGCGGCATGCTCGGCTACACGGTGGTCTCGCCGGTCCTGTCGATCCTGTTCCTGGGTCTCGCGGCCGGCGCGCTGATCTTCGTCTTCAACGAGATGATGGCCGTGGCCAGGCGCTTCTCGCTGCCTATGGTCACCGGAGTGGCGCTCACCATCGGCCTGTTGGCAGCGTTCGGCACCGACTTCATCCTCTCGGCCGCGGGCGCGTAGGAAACGGAGCCGCACTCGTGCGAGGCCGCCGCGCGGCCGGCCCCGGCGCTCCGCCGAGGCGTGGCGGCAGCGATGGTCAGCTGGGCAGCGGCACCGGCGGATGGAGCGCTATATACACGGCTTCGGCCAGCGCCTGCTCGCCGCGCTGGCTCAGATGGAGGCCGTCGTAGGCAGCGTATTCGGGAGCCAGGTGGCCGTCCCAGGTGGAGAGGGCCGCGCCCGAGTCGACGAGAAGGATCCCGTCTTGCTCGGCCAGAATCGCAAGAGCCGCGTTGATCTGCCGCCTGGCCTCGTTCCGGTACTCGTAGTCGTCGTTGACGGGCAGGAGCGTGAGGAGGACGACGGTGATGCCGCGCCCCTTTGCCGTTTCGACGATCTCTCTGATGTTCGCCAACGTGGTCGAAATCTCGAAGCCCTGGCCGACATCGTTCGTGCCGCCGAAGACGAAGAGCAGGTCCGGGTTGTAGTCGAGGACGTCGCGGCGCAGCCGGGACAGCATCTGGCTGGTGGTATTTGACGGAATGCCGGCGTTGTTGGCCAGGACGAGCCCCGGATCCTCCGCGGCAAGAACGGTAGGCCAGAGGCCAATCGCCGTCGGGTGGGTGCCGCCCGGCGCGAACGACCAGGCGGAAAGCGAGTCGCCCAGGACCACGAACCTGCGGGTGTCGCTCGGGGCCGTGTCGCTCGGAGCCGGGTCGCTCGGAGCCGGGTCGCTCGGGGACGGGTCGCTGGCGCTCGCACCGGGCGAAGCCGGGCCGGCGGAGGTCGCGCTTGCGCTCACGCTCGGGCGGGGTGTCGTGGGCGCCCCCGAAGCGAACGCATTCAGGCCGGCGCCGGCCGGGATCGCGCGTCCGTGGCCGCTCGAGGCGGAAGAGACGGCCGCCATGGAGCCGAGAGAGCTGAGCCACAGCACTGACCCGAGGACCAGGAGACGGGCTGCGAGACCACGCTTCGGTTGTGGAATGGCCAGACGAAACAAGCTCTGGTCCCCGGTGACGGTTTGTGGGCGAACCTGCCAAGAATGGCCGGCCTGGCTGAAAGCCCGGCAGAGGAATGGGTAAGTCTTCTGGATTCTACGGGGTCAGACGGCACCGCGGGCGACGCCGGCGGCCTCGCCGTCGGCGGGACCGATCAGGCGGCGACGACCGGATCGATCGGGTAGTCGAAGAGGATATCGGGCCTGGAGGCGCCGACGCGGTAGACGTCCTCGAAGCGGACCCCACCGAAACCCGGGATGGCCAGCACCGTGTGGCCGATCGTGACGGTCATGCCTTCGGCAAGCTGCAGGTTCTTGTGGGGCGGGATGATCGTGGAGGCCGGCGGCTCCTCAAAACGCAGGCCGATGCCGTGGCCTATTCCGTAGACCTGGTATTTGCCGAAACCGTGGGCCTCGCAGACGGCGTGGGCGCGCTCGTCGAGCTGAGCCGTCGTCACGCCCGGCCGCATCCCCGACCGGACGGCCGCCACGATCTCGCGGTACGTCGCGATCAGCTCGGCCTGGCGGGCATCGGGTTCGCCGAGGACGAAGCTGCGCGCCAGGTTGGCGCAGTAGCCCTCGACTGTGGGCGTCAGGTCGACCAGAACGAGCTGGCGGCGCTCCAGCGGCGCCGGGCTGAGCCGGCCGTGGAGCATGCATGTCTCGACGCCGAAATTGACGTAGATGGGCGTGCTCGTGCCCTCGGCTCCGGCCCGCATCATCGCGTACATAGCCTCGGTCGCGATCTCCTGCGCCGTCACGCCGGCCCGCAAGAGCTCCCGAGCGCGATCCATGCCCAGGCCGGCAATCCGCTGGGCTTCGGTGAGCAGCGCCACCTCGGCTGGTTCCTTGATCATGCGCAACGGATCCATTACCGGGTCCGACGACACGACTTCGACTCCCGGATTGACCTGGCGGAAGAGGTCGATCAGGAAGGCCGGGGTGTGGAACCACATCTGCAGCCCCACCTTGAACCTGCCGTCGGCGGCCCACTCCACCGGCGCCGTGGCGGCAAGCTCGCGCAGCCTGCCCACCACGTCGTGGATCTGGCCGCCCACGCTACCGAAGACCCGGACCTCTCCATCCGCCAGAGCGGCACGAAGCTCCGGCTCCTCGCCGGTGAAAGCGACGAGCTCCGCCGGCCCCTGAAACGGGATGATCGCCCGCGGCTGAGCCCGATCGGCCCCGAACAGGTAGCGGTAGTCGTCGTGGGTGACGATGACGATGGCGATCCAGCCTTGCTCACGCATCGCCGCCTGGATGCGGGCGATGCGGTCGCGACGGACCTTCAACTCATCCTCCAAGCGATGTCGTGGAGCGGCGGAACGCCTGCGGCGGCCGGGCGGCGGCCTAGATCAGATCGCGCTGGTGCAGGCCCGGCACTTCGTGGCTTCGGCCGGGACCGTTTCCTTGCAGAACTGGCAGGTCTTCGTCGGCGGCTCGGGTTCCTTGGGTGCCTCGCGCAGCAGCAGCGACGTCAGGACATATACCACCAGGGCGACGACGATGAAGGCTATGACCACGTTGATGAAGTTGCCGTACCGGATCGCCACCTCGGTCTTGGGATCGCCCGTCGCCTTGAGCACGATCTTCATCTGCGAGAAGTCGACGCTGCCGAGAGCCATCCCGATCGGCGGCATGATCAGGTCGTTTACCAGCGAGTTGACGACATTGCCCATGGCGAAACCGATGATCACGGCCACCGACAGGGCCAGGGCGTTTGTCTTGAGCAGGAAGGCCTTGAAACCGGTCACGGAACCTCCTTCGGGCACCAGCATAGCCGAGGGCTCCAGGCACCGGAACCCGCTCCGCGACCCCTGGGACCCGGCGCTACCATGGCGGGCAGCGCGGCACGGCTGGCCGCGGACGCTGGAGGCGGGCAATGGCCGAGGAAGACGCAATGGAGAGCGCCCCGGGCATCGGCCCGAGCGCGGCCCTGCCGGAAGCTTCCGACGGATCCGCCGCGGCGCCCGACACCGCGCGACCGACGCCGCCAGTCGTCGGCCCGCCGATGCCTGCGCAATCGGGATACGGCGCCTTCGGGCCGGGAACGTGGGCGCCCGCTGGATCGTGGGGACCGGCGGCGGGATCGTGGGGACCGGCGGCGGGATCGTGGGGACCGGCGGCGGGATCGTGGGGACCGGCGGCGACCGCTCCCTCCCCTGTGGCAGCCCCGTGGCCAGGTGGCGGTTTCGGACTCGCCGCCTACGTGCCGCCCGGGCCCGAGCCGGGGTTCAGGTGGGGTGGCATCGGCGCCAGATTCGGAGCCCTGCTGATCGACGCCGTCATCGTCATCGCTTCCGAAATCGCGCTCAGCCTCGCGGTGGCCGGCGGCGGCGGGAACTCGCGCGGGTCTACCCCCACCTGGGCCACGGCTATGTCCGTGATGTGGCTGCTGTGCGCGCTCGCCTACCATCCGGCTTGCTGGTACGTCTTCGGCGCGACGCCGGGACAGAAGGCCCTCAGTCTGCGGGTCGTCCGCGCGTACGAAGGGGCACCTCTGAGTCTCGGCGCGGTCCTGGTTAGATACCTGCTCTTCTTCTTCGTGACGGTGCTGTTCCCGCTCGGGATCGTGTCCGGCATCCTGGCGATCAACGATCCCTTCAAGCGCGCCTGGCACGATCAAGTCGCCCGATCGGTCGTCGTCAAGCGGGGCTACTGGTAGTCGGCCGACGACCGTTCGACCCGCCACCGGGATGGAGCGGGCGCGAGCGATCCATCCGAACGGCCCGCGCCCGCATGATGGGGACCTACTTTCCGGCGATCGTTATGTCGGTTGCGGTGCGACCGTTCGTAGCCGAACTGGCGCTCGCCGCGGCGGCGCTGGAACCCGGCGCGGCGCCTGTGCCGGATGTCTGGACCGTGACCGAGGATCCGACGGTGACGTCACCACTCGTGGCCGAGGTCTGATCGTGGTACGTGGTCGAAGAACCGGTCGAGATCGTGACGGTCTGGCCGTCGGCGAGCTTCAGGGTGATGGAATCGGAGCCCGCGCTGACGACGGTGCCGGAGACCGTGGCCGCGCCCGATCCCAGACCCGTGCCCGGCCCACCGATACCCGATCGAGGGTCGCCGCTCGCGTTGGCGCCGAACCCGCCCTGCCCGACGGGAAGACCGTTCGCGCCGCCGGCCGCCGTCCCACCCGTGCTCCCGCCTGACGATGTCATGTGGCCGAAAGCGAAGGCGAGGCCCCCAACCGCCACCAGCGCGGCGATAACCAGCAGAAGAGTGGTCGACCTCGAGCGTTGAGAGCGGTTGTGGAGTCTGCCTGGAGCCCTGACCGATGAGGCCTCGAGCGTGGCCACGACGACGGCTGAGTCCACTTCGGATGGCGCGCCGTCTTCCGGCCCAACGCCGGCAACTGTGATCTTCTGCCCCGGCTGATCGACGTTCGGCTGCCACACCGGCGCCTTCTCTGTCGGGAGCTGAGCCGTCGTCCCGGGATCGGCGGACGTTGTCATCGAGGTACCTCCTGAACGTGTGCGGCCGGGTTGCCGGCGCTGCCGCCGGACCCGTACCCGAGCCGCCGGCATTGCCCTTGGAGTGGCGCCGGCGCCCTTGACGGCAGCTTCGTTCGGCGATGCTGTCGAACGGGTTACCGCGGCGCCGCTATTCGGTGGCGCCGGAGTCCCGGTGACCGCTCATCGAGCGGGGCCAGCTCACGCTGACGCTGGCCCCGCCCGCGGGCGAGGTGCCGATCTGCCAGCGGCCGGCGGTGGTGCGGACGATCGCGTCGGCTATGGCGAGTCCGAGGCCGGCGCCGCCCGGCGCATCGGAAGCGCGATGGAACCGGTCGAAGACGCGGCCGCGCTCCGCTTCGGGGATGCCGGGCCCGGAATCGTCGACCGTCAGCCGCACTCGGCGGCCCTCCCCGGCGACGCCGACGATGACGCTCCCGCCCTGCGGCGAGTACTTGCAGGCGTTGTCCAGCAGGATGCCGACCAGCCGGTCGAGCCAGTCGGGCGGAGCGGTGACGATCGTGCCGGCCGGAGACGAGCCGGAGCTCGCCGCTGCGGCGGAACCGGAGCCGGCGCCTGCGCCCGCCGTACCGGGCGAGGTCGAGGTCGGTGAGTCGCCCCGCACTTCCAGGTGCAGTCCGCGAGTCTCCGCCACGGCACCGAATCGATCGGCCGTCTGGGCCGCCAGGACGGATAGGTCGACCGGCTCCGCCTGAGGCTGACCGCCGGTCGAGTCGAATCGGGCCAGCCAGAGCATGTCGTCGACGAGCCGCCGGGTTCGCTTCAGTTCGGTGTCGATGCGCCCGAATGCGGTCCCGTCCCAGGCCGGATCGCGTTCGCGGGCGAGTGCCAGCGAGGCCTGCGCCTCGATGACCGACAGCGGCGTGCGCAGCTCGTGCGAGGCATCCGCGGTGAACTCGAGCTGGCGTTGCCGGGCCCGTTCGATCGGCAGGGCGACGCGCCGTCCGACGACCACCGACCCCAGGAAGACGAAGATCAGCAGCGAGAAACCGATCCCCATCTCGGCGACGACGAGCGTGGACAGAGTCTGCGAGATCCCGTCCGTCGACTGCCCGACGACAAACCAGTCGGCCCCGACCGAGGCGCCGGCGAGCCTGTAGCCTGCGCCGTCGATGCTCACGGTCGTCGGCCCCAGCACATGCCAGTCGTCGGTCGGCAGGGTCAGGTTGGTCAGGCCCACGGCCGTCACCTTCCCACCGGCGATGTGCCAGGCCAGCACCGGGAAGCCGCGCGGGTCCTGGCGCGTCGGGTCGAAGCCCGCGCCGGCCGGCCCGCCGCCGGGCAGGACGACCTGCTGGCCGGGGCCGGATGCGGCGTCGAGGGCCTGAGTCAGATGCCTGTCGAGATCGGCCGTGAGGTTGTTCGAGACCACCATCGCCACGATGACCGCGATCGCGAGGTAGGCGATCCCCACCACCGCGCAGGCCGCCATGGCGACGCGGATGCTGAGCATGTGGACCGAGGGTCCGGCCGCACCGTCGGCCCCGGACGAACGACCGAACGGCCTCATGCTTCCTCCAGGCGGTAGCCGGCGCCCCGAACCGTCACGATCCGAATGCCGGCGTTCGGCAGCTTGGCCCGCAGCCGGCTGAGCTGGACGTCGATGGCGTTGGAGCCGAGCGGGTCGGTCTCGTCGTCCCAGCCGTGCTCGGCGATGGCCTTGCGATCGACCACCGCAGGCGAGCGGCGCATCAGCAGCTCCAGGATGTTGTACTCGGTGGCGGTCAGCGGCAGCGGGCGCCCGGCGGCAGTCATTTCGCGGCGGACCGGATCCAAATGCAGCGAGCCGCGGGCGATCACCGGCGCGTCCACGCCACGTGGCCGCCGCTGGAGGGCCCGGATGCGGGCCAGCAGCTCCCCGAAGTCGAACGGCTTGACCAGGTAGTCGTCTGCGCCCGCGTCCAGGCCGCGGATCCGATCCGGTGGGGCGTCGCGGGCGGTCAGCATCAGGATCGCCGTCGGCTTGCCCTGCTTGCGCGCCCAGGCCACGACATCGATCCCTTCGACGCCGGGCATCCGCCAGTCGACGATGGCGACGTCGTAGTCGTAGAACTTCAGCAGATCGATGGCGTCATCGCCGCGCTCGGCCGCGTCCACCTGGTAGCCGTTGTCGCTCAGGCCCATCACAAGAACCTGGCGCAGGCCGGGATCGTCTTCGGCTACGAGCACTCGCATCGGTTCATCCTCGCTCCGGGCCGTCAGCGGGCGGTCGGCGACGCAATCGTAGCGCCGCCGACCGATCGTTCGAGCCGCTGCCGGCCGTCAAGCCGCGCCGGCGCAGTCGTACAGGCTGGCCGAGCCGCCGTAGCTGACGGCCTTGCAGGTGGAGGTCACCCACGTTGCCCTGTCCGATGTTGTGCCGCCGAGCCCGCCACCCATGCCGCCGCCGACCAGCACGAACCGGAGCTTGCCCGAGGCTACGTAGCTCTTGAGCTGATCGAGGGTCGGCGCCGGATCCGAGCCGGTGAAGCCGCCCATGGCCATGACCGGCAGGCCAGTGGCAAGCTCGATCGAGCCCGCTTCCTGAGCCGAGTTGGCGGCCACAATCCACGTGGCGCTTCCGCGATTGGCGATCAGGTAGTTGAGCAACGCAGTGTCGGAGCTGTTGCCGCCGAGCCCGCCGCCGTCGCCGGGGAGGCCCGTCGTAGTCTGGCCGGTCGTTGGCAGGCCGCCGGGTGCGATGCCGCCGCCGGGTCCGCCGGGTCCGCCGGGTCCGCCGCCCGGCAGCCCGCCGGCCGGAAGCGTGCCCGTGCCGAGGCCGGGGAGTCCGCCGCCCGCGTTCGCGCCCGCATTGCCGCCGCCCAAACCGCTCGTCGTGCCGGGTCCCGGATGCGGATCGCCGCCGCCGTATGCCGTGCCGGTCGTGGCCAGGGCGTACGCCGCCGGCGCGAGCAGCGTCGCGCATATGCCGAGCCCCGCCGCCGCGAGGGCGATCTTCTTGATCTCCGGCCGCTCCGCGATTCGCGGCAGCGAGGTTGCGACCAGCGCGAGCAGAGCGAGCGCCGCGAGAACGATGGCCACGGAACCGAGCCCCGGATCGAAGGACGGCGTGCGGTCGAGCAGCGTCGCGCCGAACCCGGCCGAGCCCAGACAAACCAGGCCGACGGCGATGCCGCCGATCCAGATCCGCAATCGAGCGCGCCACAGGTCGACCAGACCGGCGCCCACCAGGGCGGCGATCGCCGGCGCCAGGGCCACCGCGTAGTAGCTGTGGATCACGCCGGACATGTAGGAGAAGACGATGGCGGTGACGATCAGCCAGCTGCCCCACAGCAGGTAGCCCGCCAGCGCGAGGTCGGTTCTCTTGGCCCACCGCCGACGCCCCAGCCCGATGACCAGGCCGATGAGGGCGAGCGGGATGAACCAGGCGATCTCGCCGAACATCTGATCGTTGAAGAGGCGCAGCGGACCGACTTCGCCGCTGAAGCCGCCGCCGACGCCACCACCGGGGCCGCTGCCGCCGAAGATGCGGCCGAGGCCGTCGTAGCCGAAGATCAGGTCGAGCGCCGAACCGGTCGTGCTGCCGCCGATGAACGGCTTGCTGCCGGCCGGCAGCAACTCGACGATGGCGACCCACCAGCCGCTCGTGACCAGCACGGTTGCCAGGGCAACGACCAGGCCGACGATCCGGCGGCGCAGCGACGTGTTCGCGGAGAAGCCGAAGACGAGGACGTAGCCGGGCAGGACCAGGTAGGCCTGCAGGTACTTGGTCAGGAAGGCGAGACCCACGCACGCCGCCGCGACCGCCAACCAGCGATAGCTGCCGTTCTCGAGCGAGCGGAGCAGGGCCCAGGCCGACACGACGAGCAGCAGGGTGAGCAGCGCGTCCGGGTTGTTGAAGCGGAAGATCATCACCGCCGCGGGAGTCAGCACCATCACGACGGCGGCGATAGTTGCCGCGGCCGGCCCGAACGAACGCTTCACCGCCACGAACAGCACGCCGACGGTGGCCACTCCGGCGAGCGCCTCCGGCAGGAGGACGCTCCAGGAGCTGAGCCCGAAGAGTCGGACGGAGAGCCCCATCACCATCGTGGAGAGCGGGGGCTTGTCGACGGTGATGAAGTTCGACGCGTCGAAGCTGCCGAAGAACCAGGCCGACCAGCTCTGCGACCCAGCCAGGGCGGCGGCCGAGTAGTAGGTGTTGGCGTAGCCGCTTACGGTCAGGTTCCAGATATACAGAACCGCTGCCAGCGCGAGCACGCCGGCCAGCGCGGGGCGGACCCAGGTGGCCTCATCGGCGTTGCCTCGGATGAGAGCGCGGAGGCCTTCGATGGGCCGAAGCCTCGGCATGAAGGCAGGTCTGGCGATGGCGGTCATCCTCGTGTCCTTTCCGACTGGGAGAGCGTAGCGAATGGGGACGCGTTCGACGTTCGGACGTCTCTGGCCCGGTCGATTGCGAAACGGAGGAGCAGGAAGCGAATCAGGGTCGCTGCTGAATTGGCCACAACCAGGACCGCGATCTCGGTCGTGCGACCGTGGTGCGGGTAGATGGCGGCCAGCGCCGCGAGCGAGGCGGAAGTGATCGCCAGCGCGGCGGCCAGCGCCACCAGGCCGGCGGCGTGGTCGCGAGCCAGGCCGTCCCGTCCCTGGACCGCGAACGTGAGGCGGCGATTCGCCGACGTGTTGGCCACGGCCGTGATGACCAGGGCCAGGGCATTCGCGACGCCGGCCGGAGCCACGTCTCGTAGCGCCGCGTAGAGGACCACGTACGCCAGCGTGCTGGCGACGCCGATGGCGCCGAAGCTGGCAAGTCTGCGGACCGATTCGCGACGCGAGACGAACGGGTTTCGAATGGATAGGGCTGTCATGACCGCGACTCTGGGCCGGGTTGTCTTTCGAACGGGTTACATGCCAGGCCGTCTGTCGCTACCCTTTGGTCGGCGGCCGCCGTCACGGCCGACACGAGGAGAATCGATGACCCAACCGCCGAATCCCGGATCTCCGGCCCCCGGCAGCCCGACACCCGACAATGCCGCCCCGACCCAACCCTACCCCGCCGCCGGCTATCCGGCGCCCGTCGCCCAGCCGTACGCCCCCGCCGGTCAGCCCTATCCCACACCCGGCTACCAAACGCCCGCCGATCGGGCGCCCGCCCCGACCTCGACCGGGCGCGAGATCCTGCGTATGGGCTGGTGGAACTACGTGATGCTGCGGTGGGGGCCCAAGAACTCGGCCGCGAGGTTCGCCGTCGAGATGGCCCTGCTGATCGCGTTCTTCCTGGTCCTTGCGATCCTGGCGAAACTGGCCTCGAGTTAGCCGCCGCCTCCTGGGAGATCCGGGGCGAGAAGCCCGGACGGCACGGTCCGACTAGGGAATGGGCATCATCGCGCGGCCGCGTCTACGCGACGGCCCTGCGCTACCTGACGACCGGCCCGAAGACTCTGGCGAACAGGGCCTGGACCTCGCGCTGGCCCGGTTTGTCGTCGTTCGTCTCGTAGGTCCCGTTGCCGCCGGGCGTCTCGATCGTGATCTTCAGGTAGTCGATTGTCTCGTCGGAGTCGCCACTCGCGCCACGCGACTTGCGCTCGACCCTGATGGAGCTGACCTGGCCCGGCCAGAGGGCCCAGTTTCCGGGGGTCTCGGCCAGGATCGCCGCCGGAGGCATCGAGTAGTACCTCTGGCCCAGTGCGAAACCGGCCTGGAGCTGGGCGCCCCATTGGCCGAAGAAGCCGCTCCCCGATGCCTTCGCCTGGGCCCTGGCCTGCTCGACGACGTGCCTCATCAATTCGTCGCTGATGCGGGCGCCGAGAAGTCTCTGGTCGGTCACGACAAGCGCCCAACTCTCAGACTTGAGCATGCCGGTCTTGATCCTGGCGTCGGGGATGACACCCAACACCGTCTCAGCCATCTCGGGTTCCTCCTGCGGCGTGACGGGGCGGCTCGCGGCCGAACTCGGATGGCACGATTGTAGGACCGCGCCTACGGAATCGGCACGATTGCGGGCTTGAGATATACTCAATGTCATGCGTAATATCGATGCGGGGCTTAGTAACGAGGCGGGGGCCGAGGCCGCCACGATCGGACGGCCCGCCCTGGAGCGCGAGCTGCTCGACGAGATGACGGCGTGGTCGCCGCGCGACCGTGGCGGCGTCTTCAAGTCGTGGCACCGCCACGCCATCAGCCTGGTCCACCTCAACGTCCTGACCGCGCTCGAGGCGGAAGGGCCTCTGTCCATGCGCCGCCTGGCTGAGGCGATGGACGTCTCCGATGCCAGCGCCACCGGCATCGTCGATCGGATGGAGAATCGCGGCCTGGTAGAGCGCCGCCACGGAACCGGAGACCGGCGCACTGTTCTCGTTCACCCCACCGATGCAGGCCGGCAGATCTTCGGCGACATGGCCGCGCAGAGGCGCGGAACCCTGACGAAGGTCCTGGCCGAGTTGTCGGAAGAGGAGATGGCCGCTTTGCTGATCGGCATGCGAGCCATCCACGCCGCCCGCAACCGGGTCATGGCCGGGGAAGCGGCGACCCCTGCGCCGCCGGAAGGGCCGGCCGAGCCCGCCGGGTGACGCCGGCCATCGCTTCTCCCGCTCGCCTTCACCACTCCTGCACAATCTCACACCACGCTGGACGGACCAGCACAACCTCTGAGGACCACCACCGATGACAACTCCGGATCCACGCCGATGACCAAGCTTCTGCCAAGGTTTCTGGCGCCCTACCGACTCCCACTGGCCGTGGTGCTGGTCCTTGTCGCCGTCCAGGCCCTGGCCAACCTGTACCTGCCCAACCTCAACGCCGACATCATCAACAACGGCGTGGTCAAGGGCGACACCGACTACATCGTCCGGACCGGCGGCTTCATGTTGCTGATCACCTTCGGGCTGGGCATCTGCTCGGTGATCTCTGTCTACTTCGGCTCGAAGGTGGCGATGTCGTTCGGCCGAGACGTCCGCAGCGCGATCTTCCGCAAGGTCATGGACTTCTCTCAGAAGGAGACCAACCTTTTCGGGACGCCGACGCTGATCACCCGCAACACCAACGACGTGCAGCAGGTGCAGATGGTCCTGGTCATGGCGTTCAACATCATGATCATGGCCCCGATCATGGCCGTCGGCGGCATCATCATGGCCCTCCGCGAGGACGTGCCACTCTCCGGATTGCTGATCGTAATCATCCCGCTCGTGGTCGGCATGATCGCGATCGTGGCCATCCGGGCTCTGCCGATGTTCCGGTCCGTCCAGAAGAAGACCGACCGCATCAACCAGGTCATGCGCGAGACCCTGAGCGGCATCCGCGTCATCCGGGCCTTCGTCCGGACGGAGCACGAGGAACAGCGCTTCGATGACGCCAACGCCGACCTGACCCGGACTCAGGTCCGCGTCAACCGCCTCTTCGCGATGATGATCCCCTTCCTATTCGGAACTATGAACCTCTCGACCGTCGCGATCGTCTGGTTCGGCGGCCTCCGGATCGACTCCGGCGGAATGCAGATCGGCAACCTGTCGGCCTTCCTCCAGTACGTGATGCTGGTCCTCTTCTCGGTGATGATGGCGGCCTTGATCTTCATCATGGTTCCGCGCGCCGCCGCAGCGGCCGAGCGTATCCAGGCCGTTCTCGACACTGAGCCGGATCTCTGCGATCCGGATGAGCCGGTCGTCATTGCCGAACCCAAGGGCGTCGTCCAGTTCGACAACGTCGAATTCCGATACCCCGGAGCCGAGGAGGCAGTGCTCTGCGGCATCTCGTTCACGGCCAAGCCCGGCGAGACGACCGCCATCGTCGGCGGCACCGGTTCGGGCAAGACGACCCTCGCCAACCTGTTGCCGCGCTTCTATGACGTCACCTCCGGCAGCGTCAGCATCGATGGGGTGGACGTCCGAAAGCTCCGCCTGGAGAACCTGTGGAGCATGATCGGCGTCGTGCCGCAGAAGGCATTCCTCTTCAGCGGCACGGTCGCCACGAACCTGCGCTACGGCAACGAAGACGCCGATAGCGATGACCTCTGGCATGCCTTGACGATCGCCCAGGGCAAGGATTTCGTGACCGCGATGGATGGCGGGCTCGATGGCGAAATCGACCAGGGCGGCACCAACGTCTCCGGCGGCCAGCGCCAGCGCCTGGCTATCGCCCGGGCGATCGTGAAGAAGCCGAAGGTCTACATCTTCGACGACAGCTTCTCCGCCCTCGACTTCAAGACAGACCAGATGCTCCGGGCCGCCCTCCACAAGGAGACCCGCGAAGCGACGGTGATCATCATCGCCCAGCGCGTTGGGACGATCATGCACGCCGACCAGATCGTGGTCCTCGACAGCGGCTCGATAGTCGGTATCGGGAGGCACGATGAATTGATGAAGACATGCGAGACGTATCAAGAGATCGTGTACTCGCAGCTGACCCGGGAGGAAGTCGCATGAGCGGCCCCGCGAACGGCGCCGACGGCCAAAGGGCCGGCGGCATGGGCGGGCGCCCGACAGGCGCACCCGCCGGAAGACCTGCCGGCGCGGCCGGCCGCGCAACATCGGGCGGCTTCGGTGGGCCGGGTGGTCCTCGACGCCGCGGTCCGATGGGCGGCGGCATGGGGCCGATGGGCCACATGGCAATGCCCGTGGAGAAGGCGAAGAACTTCCGAGCCACCTTCCGGCGTCTTCTCGGCGAACTCCGCCCGGAGCGCAAGTGGATCGGCCTCGTGGCCGTTGTCGCCCTCTTCAGCACGGCCGGCCAGGTCTTCGGCCCGAAGATCCTGGGCAACGGCATCAACCAGCTCATGGACGGCCTGGTCGGCAAGATGCTCGGCCAGTACATGCCTCTGGGCACGACGCACGAGCAGGCCGTGGCCATCGTCCGCCAGACGATGCCCCAAATCGCGGACCTCGTTGCGGCGACCAATGCCAAGCCCGGCGTCGGGGTCGACTTCGGGGCGCTGGGCATCGTCCTTCTCGGCCTCGTCGGGCTCTACCTGATGGCCACCTTCTTCAGCTGGGTGTCGTGGTACGTGATGGCCGGCGTCTCTCAGCGGACCGTCTACCGGCTCCGCCGCGAAGTGGACCTGAAGCTGGCCAAGCTGCCCCTCAAGTACTTCGACACCCACCAGCGCGGTGACACCCTGAGCCGCGTCACCAACGACATCGACAACATCGGGAACACCCTTCAGCAGTCGCTGACGCAGATCATCACGTCGCTGGCCGTCGTCGTCGGCATCCTGGCGATGATGTTCTGGATCAGCCCGTTGCTGGCCGTGATCTCCCTGCTGGTCATCCCAGCGGCCGCCATCACTACCATGCTCATCGCCAGGCGGTCGCAGTCGCAATTCGCGGCCCAGTGGGACCGGACCGGGACGCTCAACGGCCACGTCGAGGAGTCGCACACCGGCCACGCGATCGTCAAGGCATTCGGCCACCAGGAAGACGCCATCCGCCAGTTCGACGAAGAGAACCAGCGCGTCTTCGAAGCAAGCTTCAAGGCCCAGTTCATCTCGGGAATCATCATGCCGACGATGAACTTCATCAGCAACCTCAACTACGTCGCCATCGCGGTGATCGGCGGCGTGCAGGTCGCCACCGGGCGAATGTCGCTCGGAGACGTCCAGGCTTTCATCCAGTACTCACGCTCGTTCACGCAGCCAATCACCCAAACTGCCAGCATCGCCAACCTGCTCCAGTCGACCATGGCCTCCGCCGAACGCGTCTTCCAGCTTCTGGACGAAGCCGAGGAAGTGCCCGAGGCAGCCGTTCCCGCAGAGTTGGAGCACGTGGCCGGCCACGTGACAATGAGCGACGTGTCGTTCCGCTACGAGCCGGACAAGCCTCTCATCGACGACCTCAACGTCGACGTCCGTTCCGGCGAGGTCCTGGCGATCGTCGGTCCCACCGGCGCCGGCAAGACGACCCTCGTCAACCTGCTGATGCGGTTCTATGAACTCGACGGCGGCAAGATCTCGATCGACGGCGTGGACACGCGGATGCTGACCCGCGACAAGCTGCGCTCCACCTTCGGCATGGTCCTCCAGGACACGTGGCTCTTCGGCGGCACGATCCGCGAGAACATCGCCTACGGTCGCGAGAACGCTACGGAGGACGAGATCATCGCCGCGGCGAAGGCCGCCCACGTGGACCACTTCGTTCGCACCATGCCCCACGGTTACGACACCGTCATCGATGACGACGCCTCGAACCTCTCCTCGGGCGAGAAGCAGCTGCTGACGATCGCCCGAGCCTTCCTGGCCGACCCGGAGATCCTGATCCTCGATGAGGCCACCAGCTCGGTGGACACCCGAACCGAAGTCCTCGTTCAGCAGGCGATGGCCCGGCTGATGAAGGGCCGCACGGCCTTCGTCATCGCCCACCGCCTCTCCACGATCCGGAACGCCGACGAGATCCTGGTCATGGACGCCGGCAAGATCGTCGAGCAGGGCAGCCACGACGAGCTGATCGCCAAGAAGGGCTTCTACTACGACCTCTACAACTCCCAGTTCGAGGAGGCGATAGCGGAAGCGCTCTAGCCGGATCGATCGAACCGAGACGCTGGAGGGCCGGGCGCTTTGCCCGGCCCTTCTTCGATTCCGGGCCCGGGCAGGCGCCGGCCGGGCGAGCCGCGGAGGGCGGTCCGCCCGGCCGGGCCAAGCCTTCGCACCCGGAGTAACCTCAACCGATGCACCCGTTTCGATTCGCCATTCAGCAGGGATCGGCTCGGAGTGGCGAGGCGTGGGCGGCGACGGCGCGACGCGCGGAGTCGCTCGGCTACGACATGCTGGTCATGCCCGACCACCTCGGCCATCAGCTCTCCCCGTTCGCGGCACTGGCCGCGGCTGCGGCCGCCACAACCAGGCTGCGTGTTGGGGCCTTCGTCTTCGCCAACGACTATCGCCACCCCCTCATCCTCGCCCGCGAGGCGGCCACGCTGGACTTCCTATCCGGCGGCCGCTTCGAGATGGGCCTGGGGGCGGGCTGGATGCCCGGCGACTACCGTCGTCTCGGCCTGAGCTACGATCCGCCACCGCGGCGCATCGATCGGCTCGAGGAAGCCGTCCCGCTGATCAAGCGGCTGCTCGCCGGCGAGACGGTCAGCCATCGGGGCGAGCACTACCAGCTCGACCGGGCATCGGTTGGAGTGCCGATAGTGCAGCGGCCACGGCCGCCGCTGGCGATCGGGGCGGGCGGGCCGCGCATGCTGAAGCTGGCCGCACGCGAGGCCGAGATCGTCGGCTTGACGCCCGGCTTCGACTCGCACGGCCGCGTCCACCTGAGGCAGGCCTCCGAGACCTCCACGGCCGAGAAGATCGCCCTCATTCGCACGGCGGCCGGGGACCGGTTCGAGCGATTGGAGATCAACCTGTGGCTGGCTGACGCGGGCCTGGTCGGGAGCGGCAACTCGCTGGTCGGGTCGGCCTGGGCGGCGGCTCGGTGGGCGCCGACGGCGGTCTACGACAGCCCCTACGTTCTGTACGGGACGCTGAGTTCGGCGCGCGAAAGGCTGCTACGGCGGCGCGATCGGCTCGGCATCAGCTACTACACCGTGCCGAGCCACGCGATGGAATCGATGGCGCCGCTGGTCGAGGCGCTGGCCGGCAAGTAACCAGGCAGCGGCCAGCTCGGGGCCGCGCTACCCTCCGACCATGAGCGATGCAACCTTGATGACTCCGCCGGCACGGTACTCCGAACGCCTGGAGGGGTGCCGCGAGCTGATCGCCGAGCGAGGGTTCGGGGCGCTGCTGATCGGCGTCGGGCCGGACCTTCGATACCTGAGCGGGTTCGTGGGCGAGCCGATGGAGCGGATGACGCTGCTCGTGGTTCCGTACGAGGGCCCGGTCTCGTTCGTCGTCCCTCGCCTCGAGGCGGCCAAGGCCGGCGCCACTCCCCTTGTGAGCGCTGGGGCCGCGGCGGTCGTCGCCTTCGAGGAGACCGACGATGTGGCCGCGCTCGTCGCGGGGCTGATCTCGGGCGCGGGCACCGACCCCGCGAGGCCGATCGGCCTCTCCGACCGCCTGTGGGCCGCTCACGTCCTGCGGCTGCAACGCGCCCTGATCGACCGCCGTTTCGAGTCCGCGAGCGCCGTCATGCGCGACCTGCGGAGCGTCAAGGACGCCGACGAGACCCGAATCCTGCGGCTTGCCGCCGCCGCCGCCGACCGGACCGTGGATGCGATCGCTGCCGGACCCCTCGTCGGCCGCACCGAAGCCGAGGTCAGTCGAGAGATCCGCGCCCGCCTCGTCGAAGAGGGCCACGACGTGGCCGACTTCGCGATCGTCGGCTCCGGGCCCAACAGCGCCTCCCCCCACCATGAGGCGACGGATCGGGTCATCGCCGCCGGCGAACCCGTGGTCCTGGATATCGGCGGCTCGCTGGGAGGTTACTGCAGCGACACGACCCGAACGATCTGGGTCGCCGGCGAGGCCCGCATCGAGCCCGATCGTGAGTTCCGCCGGGTCTACGACCTGGTCCGCGAGGCACAAGCCCGGGCCGTGGCCGCCGTTCGGCCCGGCGTTCCCGCGCAGCAGATCGACTCCGCGGCGCGTGAGGTCATCGCCGCCGCGGGGTGCGGCGACTACTTCACCCACCGAACCGGCCACGGCATCGGCCTCGAGGTGCACGAGGATCCGTACATCGTGGCCGGCAACGCCACGGCGGTCGGCCCCGGCATGGCCTTCAGCGTCGAGCCGGGCATCTACCTTCCCGGCCGCTGGGGCGTGCGCCTCGAGGACATCGTCATGTGCACCGAGTCCGGTGTCGAAGTCTTGAATCGCTCGGGCCTGGACCTGCGCGCCGTTCGCGGCTAGACGATTGGGCCGGAGCGTCCGCGGTCGGAATATTGGTGGCTAGTAGTGAGACGAGCCTGACAGTACGATCTCCCTGTCGTTCTCCGGTGAGTAGCCACCGTCGCGGACGGGCGAGGAGGTTCCGATGAGTTCACGGAGCAACCGCCGACAGGGGTACGCAGGGTTCGGGGCTCTCGCCCTGATACTGGTGGTCGTCGCGGGCTGCAACAGCTCGGGCGCAACACAGCCACCCGGTGCCGGGCCACTCGCCTCGGCCGCGCCGATCGTCGTTCCCAAGGAGTCAGGGGCAAACTCCACCATCGGTCCGGCGGCGACCGTCCCACCAGTCACCGTCGACCAGATCACGGCCAGCTACGAGTACCGGGACGAACTCATCACGCCGCTCGCCCACCTCTACGGCACGCAGCTGGGCGACTTCGTCGTCATCACGGTCCAGAACAACAACTCCTCGCCGATCAGGATCGTCGCCATGAGCGAGGTCCCCAACTACACCAGTCAGTCCAAGGACACGATCGACATCGCCGCGGGCGCCACCGAGGAGATCGACCAGAACCCTCGCCTGACGACGGCCGCAATCGATGGCCTCAATAGCGCCCACCAGGCCGACGTTCATGTGACGGTCTCGTACCTGGACAATGGTCAGTCGCGGACCGTGCTCGACCAGACCAGCACCACGCTCATCTCCTCTCGGCGGGACTTCCCGTGGGAAATCGATGGCTTCGACGAGCACGCGGAGCATCAGCTCATCGCGGCCATGGTCACGCCGTCCGACCCGTCCGTCGAGGAGTTGATCCGCAAGGCCGCCAACTACAGTTCCCAGCACGTCATGGGCGACATTACGGACGCCAGCGATGCACTCGACCAGCTCGGGGCGATCTGGCAGTCCGAGGACAAGGACTACCACCTGACTTACGTCAGCACCACCGAGACGTTCGCCGCCAAATCGCAGCGCATCCGGCTGCCCGGCGAGGTTCTGCCAGAGGCAAGCGGCAATTGCATCGAGTTGAGCTTGCTCTACGCCGCCGTCGCTGAGGCCCTGGGGCTCAATGCCTACATCGTCCTCATCCCGGGTCACGCCTACTTCCTGGTGGACCTGGACGGCCAGGCCACGAACTACGAGGTCATCGAGACGACGATGATCGGGCGTTACGCCTTCGCGGACGCCGTGACGGAAGGCGAAAGCGAGTTTCAGACCGCCGCCGAGCACATCAAGGCGGGCGACACCGCATACGACATAGTGGACGTGGCCGCCGCCCGAGCCAAGGGCATCACCCCGATCGAATGGCACTGACCCCGAGCTAGGGCCTAGCCAGCCTGCTCCGCGGCGGGCCCCACCTGCTCATCGGCCGGTTCCGTGGCCGGTTCCGTGGCCGGTTCCGTGGCCGGCTCTGTGGTCGGTTCGGTCGTGGCGGCTCGCCTGGCCAGGTCCGCCGCGATGGCCAGGCGGTCGTCGTCGTCGAGGCGTGCGCCCCACATCGCGGAATCGCGGCCCCAGATCTTGCGGACCTCGGCCAGGCCATCCGGGCCCAGGGTCTCGAAATCGAAGGACGTGATCCACGGCCGGGAGATGGACGGCTGCGCCAGCCAGCGATCCGCCGACTGCCAGACCGCATCTATGAAGCGGAAGGTGTCGTCCCGGCGGAACTCCTCGAGGGAGACCCGCAGCTTGCCGAACGTATCCAGCGAGCTGCGTGAGGGCTCGGCCAGGCCGAGCTCGATCATCGAACCAAAGGCTCGGTAGAAGTGCCAGCGGAAGGTGGCTTCATCGGGGTCGAAGTCGGGCGGGGGCATGTCATCGGGCCACAGCTCGCGGCTGATCTCGTCGATCCGGATCGAGCGGCGGCCAGACTCGTTCCAGGACTCGGCCCCAACGATGAGGTCGTCGAGTTGGGCGACCAGCAGATCGCACAGCTCGCACGTCTCCGGCGATCGAAGGGACTCAATGCGGGCGATCGCGTCGCGGAGTCTCAGGGTCGAGACCGAGCCTCGGCGCCGCCTCAGCTTTGTGGCGAGTTGCGCGACTTCGATCTTGGACCGGCGCAGCTCCCAGGCCGGGTCGATTCCACCCAGACGAACGAACCAGCGCACCGGCAGGAGCATCGTCGCGCCTATCAGCAACGCCAGCCCAAGGATCGTCGGCCCGCGCTGAGGGGCCGGATCGGCGGTGGCGGCCGGAATGAGCGCCCAGGTGAGCACAATCACGACCGCCCACCGCGCCGCGTTCAGGACCTGCGTGCGCGTGCGGGCATGGCCCTCCGACAGGCTGTCACCTTCGGCGAGAAAGAAGAAGACCGCCAGCGCCGATATTCCCGCGGCTGTGATGACCGCCATGCTCATACGGCGCGTCCTCCGGGTGCCAAGCGTCAGCCGACCGGTCTCGGCCGTCGCGCGTGAGCCAGGGCGCGCTCGGCCTGGGCTCGGTGGAGGCGGCCGTGTCCGGCCTGGAGGCGGAACAGCAGCTCATACGACTCGGGACCGCGTTCGGCATGAAGGCCGACGCGACCGCGCTCGCTGATCGGAATTCGCCGCCACAGAGCCACGTTGGCTCGCCGCAGAACGCCGAACACCTCGAGAAGCAGCGCCGGGTCGTCGGCGGCTCGATCAGGGCGGGCCGCCCAGGCGGTCTGGTCGAAGCCCAGGAGCGTCGGCTCGGTCTCGGACAATACCCAGCGATAGCGGGCCGAGGTTATCAACTCCGAGTCGGTCATGTGTCCCAGACACTCCAGCACGGACCACTCGTCGGGTTCGGGGCGCGTGCGCATGTGGGCTCCGGCCCCCTCGATGAGCCGGCGCCAGAGCTCGGGCTCGGCCTCCTGTACGGCGAGCGGATCGTCTCCGCCGAGGGCGTCGAGGGCGGGGCGGCGATACGCCTCGGCCTCATCGGGTGTCATTCGAGTCATCGCGAACCTCTCCGAGTCGGGCCGTTGCGGCGGGCGCCGCCCGCCGGGTCCCACGGTTTCGGTAGCCGGCATCGATACAGTAGCGGTCGGGGCTGCATCAGCGCCACGCCCGCGACGAAGAACGCACCTGGCGGCTAGTCTTAGGCATGGCCAAGTACGTGGGAGCGCTGGATCAGGGCACGACCAGCACACGCTTCATGGTCTTCGATCACGCCGGTGCGGTCGTCGCCATCGACCAGCGCGAGCATACGCAGGTCTACCCTCGCCCCGGCTGGGTTGAGCACGACCCGCTCGAGATATGGACCCGCTGCGGGGAGGTCATCCGCGGGGCGCTGGCGAAGGCCGGGCTGACGGCTCTGAACCTGGCCGCCGTCGGGGTGACCAACCAGCGCGAGACGACGGTCGTATGGGATCGGCGAACGGGCAAGCCGATTCACAACGCCATCGTGTGGCAGGACACGCGAACCGACGGGCTGATCGCCGAGATGGCCCGCGACGGCGGGCAGGACAGGTTTCGCGGCAAAGTGGGGCTGCCGCTCGCTACCTACTTCTCGGGGCCCAAGCTCCGCTGGCTCCTCGACAACGTCCGCGGCGCCCGCGAGAAGGCCGAGGCGGGCGACCTGCTCTTCGGCACCATCGACAGCTGGATCATCTGGAACCTGACCGGCGGAATCGGGGGCCCGGGCACGACCCCGGGCGTCCACGTGACCGACGTCTCGAATGCCAGCCGGTCGATGCTCATGGACCTCCGGACCCTCAACTGGGACGACGAGATGCTGGCGGTCATGGGCGTCCCGAGCACCATTCTGCCGGCCATCAAGTCCTCGAGCGAGGTCTACGGCGAGGCCGTCGGCGATCTTGCCGGTGTGCCGGTCGCCGGGGACCTGGGCGACCAGCAGGCCGCCCTCTTCGGCCAGACCTGCTTCGCTCCGGGAGAGGCGAAGAACACCTACGGCACCGGCTGCTTCATGCTCATGAACACCGGCACGGCGCCGGTCGCCAGCAAGAGCGGTCTGCTCACCACCGTCGGCTACCGGGTCGGGCGCGAACCCGCCACGTACGCCCTGGAAGGCTCGATCGCCATCGCCGGGGCCCTGGTCCAGTGGCTGCGCGACAACCTGGGCCTGATCCACGAATCGGCAGAGATCGAGACGCTGGCCCGCACGGTCGACGACAACGGCGGCGTCTACTTCGTGCCCGCGTTCTCCGGCCTCTTCGCGCCGTACTGGCGGAGCGACGCCCGCGGCCTGATCGCCGGCCTGACGCGCTACGTCAATCGCGGCCACATCGCCCGGGCCGTGCTCGAGGCGACGGCCTGGCAGACGCGCGAGGTCCTCGACGCCATGAACGCCGACTCGGGCGTAGCCCTGCGGGCGCTCAAGGTGGACGGCGGCATGACCGGCAATGAGCTGCTCATGCAGTTCCAGGCGGATGTCCTGGGCGTGCCGGTGATCCGACCGAAGGTGGCCGAGACGACCGCTCTCGGCGCCGCCTACGCGGCCGGCCTGGCCGTCGGGTTCTGGAGCGCGATCGACGATCTGCGCGCCAATTGGGCCAGCGACCGCGAGTGGCGTCCAACGATGGACCCGAGCCGGCGGGCGCGGGAGTACGGCCTGTGGAAGAAGGCCGTGACCAAGACCTTCGACTGGGTCGAATGACCGGCGAGAAGGCGGCGAAGAGGGCGGTCAAGGCGCCGACGGTCCAGACGGGCCCGCGGCCGCCTATGGCGCGCTCGAGGCGGATGGCGCGACCCCGGACCGGCGAGGCGCCCGAGGTGGGCGCTCTCCCAGAGACGACTGCCGGACCCGGAGCGCCGCACATCCTGATCATCGGCGGCGGCGGGACCGGCGGCGCGCTGGCCCACGACCTGACCCTGCGCGGGCTGCGAGTCACCCTCGTCGAGCGGGGCGAGGTCACCTCCGGAACCACGGGCCGGCACCACGGCCTGCTCCACAGCGGGGCCCGCTACGCCACCACGGACCGCGCCACCGCGATCGAGTGCAGCGCCGAGAACAAGATCCTGCGGCGGATATGCCCAGGATCGTTCGAGGAGAACGACGGCCTGTTCGTAGCCATCACCGACGAGGATGTCGCGTACGAGAAGGAGTTCCTCGAGGCGTGCTGGCAGTGCGCCGTGCCGACCCGACGCCTCGAACGGGACGAGGCCCTGCGCGCCGAGCCCGGCCTCAATCCAGACCTGCGGTTCGCGATCCAGGTCCCCGACGCGACGATGGACGCCATGCGCGTGCCGCTGCGCTTCTTCGCCACGGCGCGCCGCAACGGGGCCGAGATCCGGCCGTTCACGGAAGTGGTTGCCATGACGATGTCCGGAGCGACGGTGGGCGGCGTGAGGGTCAGGGATCGCGCGGCGGACCGCGAATACGAGATCGGCGCGGACATCGTGATCAACGCCGCCGGGCCGTGGGCCGGGAGGGTCGCGGTTCTGGCGGGCGTCAAGGTGCCGGTCGTGGCGGACAGGGGCGTGATGGTCGCCGTCCGCGGCCGCCACTGCAACATGGTGATCAGCCGGCTCAACGCCCCGGGCGACGGCGATATCGTCCTGCCGCAGCGAGCGATGACCGTGGTTGGAACCAGCTCACGCGTCGTGGACGACCCGGACGATTTGACCGCCCCGGCCGACGAGATCGCGGCGATGCTCCGCGAGAGTTCGGTGCTCGTTCCGGCGGTGGGTCGGGCTGAGCTACGGGCGGCATGGTCGGCCGCGCGGCCACTCATCGGCGGGAGCGGCGGGAGCGGCGGGAGCGGCGGCGCGAGCGGCGCGGCCGGCGGGAGCCGCGGCGCCGCGGACGCGTCGGGGCGCGGCCTGGTCCGCGAATGGCGCTGCTTCGACCACGCCGCCGACGCGGCTCCGACGGAAGGTTTCGTGACGATCTCGGGCGGCAAGGCCACGACGTTGCGGGCCATGGCCGAAGCCACGGCCGACGTCGTCTGCCGCAAGCTCGGCCTGGACCGGCCCTGCCAGACGACCGACGTCGTGCTGCTGCCCCACACCGCGTGGTATTCCGCATGAGCCCGCGAGCGATCCGGCCCAAGGCGGCGGCACCGATAGAGTCGACGGCGGCACCGACCGAGTTGGCGACGACGCCGGTCGAGTCGGCCGGGCCGATCGAGTCGACAATGCCGATCGAGCTTGCCGAGGCGGCCGGGCCGGCAACGGCCGAACGAGCCGGCCGCCCAAACGTCCGTTTCCGCGTCTCGCGCTGGAACAAGCGCCTGAAGAAGGCCCACTTCGACGACTTCGACGTCGAGGTCGAGCCGGGCGGGACCGTCCTCGACGCCCTGCTGGAGATCCGGCGCCGGCAGGATCCGTCGCTCGTCGTCCGCCATTCGTGCATGCACGCCTCGTGCGGAACGTGCGGCGTGCGGGTCAACGACCGCGAGGTCCTTGCCTGCGACGCGAAGCTCGCCGACCTGCCGGCCGGCCGGCCGATCAAGGTCCAGCCGCTCGCCAACCAGCGCCTCGTCGCCGACCTCGCGACCGACATGGTCGACTTCTACGCCCGATTCGAACCCGCCGGCATGCCGCCAGTTCGAGCGGCCGAGGTCGGCGCGGAGATCGAGCCGCCCGAGGCCGTCCGGACCTTCATGCGCTTCGAGAACTGCATCGAATGCGGGCTGTGCCTGTCGGCCTGCCCCGTCGCCCGGACCAACCGCGACTACATCGGCCCGGCGGCCCTGGCGGCCGCGGCCCGCGTCGTCGACGAGCCGCGTGGCCAGGAGCTCGGCCCCGTGCTGGCCCTCGCCGCCGAGCCCGATTCGGTCTGGCGCTGCCACGACGCTATGGAGTGCACGGCCGTTTGCCCCTCGGCCGTGGATCCGGCCATGGCCATCCTCACGCTGCGCCGCCACATCGCCGCGGATCGGGTCAGGGGGCTACTTCGCCACGGGGCGTAGCGGGGGACAGCGAGCGGCAGCAGATGGGGCCCTCTCCTGGCCACGGAACTAGCATTGCTCTGCCGCGCGGCGCGGCGCGGCGCGGCCTCAATAGGGCGGGGACACGATTTCCCCCTGCGCCGCCGTCGCCAGCAGCTTCGGCCCGAGCACGTAGTAGCGACCGCGCTTGTCGCCGGTGGCCCGCAACCAACCACCTTCCACCGCGGACGCCAGTTCACGCGTGGTGGTCTGCGGGCTCCGGCCTGTGAGTCGGATGTAGTCTCCAGCCCGAATGTGGCGGTTGACCCATGCGAACGCAAGGCCGTCGAGCATGGCCGGAGGTAGCCTGCGTTCGGCTATTTCGCGGCGGATTTGGACCGCGACCTCGCCGAGCCCACGGATTCTCCCCAGCACGTAGTCGGCCGACCTTGTGATCGACTCCACGAAGTAGCAGACGAAGGGAGTCGCGTCGTAGCCGGGCCGATACTCCTGCCCGATCGCGCCGCGAATGGCCGAGAAGTAGGCCGGTCGGTCGAGATCGAGTTGGGCGTCGAGCGAGACAAGACCGTTGAGCGCATATCCGCCGCTCACCAGGATTAGCCGGGAGAGACCCCGTGCCGTCCGGCCGTTGCCGTCGTTGAACGGGTGGATTGCCACCAGCTCGAGGTGAGCCAGGGCGGCGATGATCGGCGGGCGCTGCTCCGGCGACGGGTCGCCCAGCCACGACGAGAAGTCCCGCATCAGCTCGGGTACGTCTCCCGAAGACGGCGTGCTGAAGGTCGGGTCGCCCGACGCATCCACGACGCGGTTCTCGCCCCTGCGATACTCGCCCGGTGTCAGCAGCGGACTCTGGTTCCAGAGAACCCGCCTGTGTATCTCGCGGATGACCCCCTCGTCCGGAACAACGCCCTCCGCTGCGAGCCGGTCGGCCAGAGAGAGCGCCTCGCGTGCTCCGATGATCTCGCGCGCTTCTCTCTGGTTGATGCCGGACGAGCCCTCCCCGGCAAGCAGCGCCTCGACCTCGACATCGGAGAGCGTGTTCCCCTCGATACGGGTGGTGCCATGGATTGTCCGAATCCAGGCCCGCTGTCGGAGCCACTGCTCGTGGGTTGGGTCGATCGGCAGGTTGTTGAAGAGCCGGCATCGCTGATCCAGGTCTTCAAGAGACCCGACGAGCGACTCCTGCTGCAAACGGTATTTCACACCCGCCTCCCGGTATTATCGGCCAATATTACCACTGGTGGTAATAAGTCTGGCACGACGCCGTGATTGGCCGTTCACTTTCCGAGTGTCACGCGCGCCCCAACGCGCACGCCCAGGCCGAAACCCGGTGAGGTCATCCGGGTTAGCCTTAGCCAATGTCAGCATCAGGATCGCAGGCAACGAACACGCCGGAAGGTGCCGTCGCAACGGCGACCGGCTCCGCCATCCACGGGTCCCTCGATGGAGCCAGCGCCCGCCGCCGAACGCTGGTCGTGGGCGCCGGCGCGGTGGGCTCGTTCCTGGGCGGGCTGCTCGGGTCTATCGGCCACGACGTGACGCTCATCCGAATCTTCGAGCCGGACTCCGATCGTCCGCTCGTACTGGTTCGTCCGGACGGTTCGCGGCTCACGATCCCGGTCCATCGATTCACCAAGACCGCCGACGCTCCCGCCCCGGACCTGATCATCGTGGCCGTGAAGATGCCGGCACTGCGCGAGGCACTCGCGCCGACGCTGCGCTGGCCCGAGGTGCCGACCCTGACCGTCGAGAACGGCATCGGCGCGGAGGTGATCGCGGCCGAGATACGACCGGCGGCGCCGATGCTCGCCGGCTCGTTGACGGCACCGATCAGGCTGGGGTCGGAGGACGAAGTCCACTGGCTGGGTCGCGGGGGCATTGGGCTGGCTGCGGCAAACGACTCGGCCCGGCCGCTGGTGCGGGGCTTGATGGACGACTTCACTCGGGCCGGGCTGCCGGCCGTCGAGCTGCGGGACGCGGCCTCGATGAAGTGGTCCAAGTTGCTGGCCAACCTCATGGCCAACGCGACCGGCGCGATCCTGGACATGGACGCGGACGCCATCTACCGCGACCCACGGCTGTTCGAGGTGGAGAGGCGCCAGCTCCGCGAGACGGTGGCGGTGATGCGCGGCCTCGGAGTGAGGCCGGTCTCCATCCCACGCGGCCCGGTCCCGCTGCTCGTCCTGGGGCTGCGGCTGCCGGCGCCGCTGGTCCGGCCGATCCTGACGCGTGTCGCCGGCGGGGCTCGCTCCGGCAAGGCGCCGTCGCTGCGGATCCACGTCGCATCCGCTCCGCCGGACGCTCCGTGCGCCGATCAGAGCGAGGTGGCGTGGATGAACGGGGCGGTCGCCCGCTTCGGCTCGGAGGTCGGCGTGGCGACTCCGGTCAATGCCCGCCTGGCGGCGCTGGTCGAGGAAGTGGCCGCGGATCCGGCACGTCGGGTCTGGTTCAAGGGCCATCCCGAGCGGCTCCTGGCCGAGCTCGCGGCGCCGGAGAGGTCCGGCCGCTAGCGCGGAGACCCGCCTCCGCGGCCGATTCGGTGCCCGTATACTCCCGCAGATGCAGAACATAGACCTCGTCCGGGTCGCCGTCGCCGTACTGGCCGGCTATCTACTCGGCGGAATCCCATTCGGGATCATCGTTCCAAGGCTCATCGGCGGCCCCGATCCCCGGACCATCGGCAGCGGCCGAACGGGCGGCGCCAACGTTTCGCGTGCCGTCGGCTATCGCTGGGCGGCGGTTTCCGGCACGCTGGACGTGGTCAAGGCGGCCGTGGCGGTGCTGCTCGTGATCGCCATCGGCGGTGGGCCGGTTCCGCAGGTCCTGGCCGCGCTGGCCGCCGTCATCGGGCACAGTCGCTCGCCGTACATCGGGTTCCACGGGGGCCGCGGCATCGCTCCGGCGGCCGGCGGCGCCATCGTCCTGGCCCCGATCATCCTGGTCGCGATCTTCCCCGTATTCGTCCTGGGGATCGTGCTCACCCGCATTTCGTCGATCGGATCGCTCGGCGCGAGCCTGGTCGGCGGAATCGCGATGATCGCCATAACCGCGGCCGCGCCGCTACCGCCCATCTACACGACCGCCCTTCCGCCCATCTACTTCGTGTACGGCGTCGGAGTGCCGGGCCTGATCTGGGTCTTCCACCTGGACAACATCGGACGCCTTCTGCGCGGCGAGGAGCGGCGCGTAGGCCGGCGCGCGAAGGCCCCCGACACGGGCGTGACGCCAACTTCGTAGGGCCCGACCTCGAGCCCACCGGCGCCGCGACCAGCCGGTCGGCGTCGGTTATGCGGCCGGTTGTCCTGCGCTCCCTAAGTCTCGTTGCGTACGGTGGGTTACGAACGGTCACTTACCCCATTCGGCGTATCTTCATCGGGACTACCCAGCCGATTAATCCCATAGGAGATTCCACAGGATGCGCCACGAGCCAACTGGGGATGACATGGGAAACAAGATCGATTTCGTAGGCTTTTCAGAGGACTGCCGCGTTGAGGGGAAGGTCGATCTCGACGACGCGCGCCTGGCCGACCTGCTCAACAGCCGCCGCAGCATCGTCGTCCACGACGTGACCCTGGTCAGCACCCTCGACGGTCACAAGCAAGCGTTCGACAAGCTCGAGATCGAGCGCGACGAGCTCGACATCGTCGTTGCCAGCGGTCCGCGCGGAGACCCCAAGCGACGCCTCGCGACCAAGCCGAACGGCGTGACCATGAAGCTCGGTCCGTACTGCGCCGAAGGATTCATGCATGCCCCGCCCACGGCCAATCCGGTGCGCGGCATCAATCGCCGGCCAACCATGGTCGCCATCACGGACGCGGTCCTCGAATACCAGTTCTGCGACGAACCGGTCAGCGAGTGGTTCCGCACCCTGCTGGTCAACCGCGAGATGGCGGTTTCGCTCCGAACGGTGACGAACCCCGGCGGTATGCAGCCTCCGGCGGCCTAGCGCCTCGACGCCAGTAGGTCGTTCGCGTAGCCCCTGACCGTCTCCGCGTCGACGGCCGTCAGGGCCCGCGAGGCCAGAGCTCGCAACTCGTCGCCGGTCACGCCGGCCAGGGCCGCCCGAATGCCATCCAGCGAGCCGGCGTCGGCCGAGAGCTCGTCCACGCCGAGGCCCACCAGAACGAGTGCCCCGGCGGGATCGCCGGCCAGCTCGCCACAGACCGCCACCGGAATACCGACCGCGTCCGCGCCCGTCACGACCGAAGCGATCGTCCGCAGCACGGCCGGGTGGAGGGCATCCTGAAGCCGGGCCAGTGATGGGTTGCTGCGGTCGGCCGCCAGGACGTATTGCGTAAGGTCGTTGGTGCCGATGCTGAAGAAGTCGACGAGGCGCGCCAGCTCGAGCGCCATCATCGCCGCCGACGGCACCTCGATCATCACCCCGGTGACCATCCGCTCCGGGCAAGCCGTCCCCGTGGCAACGACATCCCTCCTGGCCTCGTCGCGGAGCTCGATCAGGAGCTCGGCGTCGGCGATCGTGGCCACCATCGCGGCCATGACGTGCGGCGTGACCCCGGCCAGGCCGGCGGCGCGCCAGACCGCTCGCAGCTGGGTCAACAGGAGCTCACGCGACTCGTGGGCCAGCCTGATGGCCCTCACGCCGAGAAACGGGTTGGGCTCCTCCGCGCGACCGAGGTAGGGAATGGTTTTGTCCCCTCCGATGTCCGCCAGGCGGACCACGACCGACCCTGCGGGCGTGACCGATCTCGCCGACGGCGCCCGCGCTGCCGACCCTGGATGGGCGAAAACTTCCATCGCCCGGCGGTATTGGATGACCTGCTCCTCCTCGCCCGGAGGGGAGTGGCGGCGCATGAACAGGTACTCGGTCCGAAAGAGGCCGACGCCCTCGGCTCCGGCCTCGAGGGCGCGAACGGCGTCGTCGGGGCTGCGGATGTTGGCCAGCAGAGCTATCCGCTGCCCATCGGCGGTGGCGGCGGGACGGCCTCGGAGCGCGGCCGCGGCGCGATCGCGGTTGCCTCGGCGGGCCTGGCGATCGGCCAGATCCCGGAGCTGGGCCTCGGACGGGTCGACGAAGACCTCCCCGCTCTCGCCGTCGATCGCCATCGTCGCCGGGCCACGGGCGGCTTCGAGCAGCTCCGCCACCGCCACGACCGCCGGAATGCCCAGACTGCGGGCCAGGATGGCCGCATGGGCCGTCGGGGAGCCGCCGGCCAGAGCCACTCCGAGCACCAGACCCGGAGGCATCTCCGCCAGCAACGACGGCGGCAGCTCGTCGGCGATCACTACGGCCGGGGCCGCCGGCAGCTCGACGTGGGCACCGCCGAGTGAGCGGGCGATCCGCGCCGCCACGTCCCTGACATCCGCGGCGCGGGCCGCCAGCAGGGCGTCCTCGAGCCCGGCCAGAACCTCGGCCGAGGACTCGGCCGCGGTCAGCACGGCGTCAACCGGACCCATGCCCCCGCGGACCAGTCGGATCGCCTCATCGACGATGGCCGGATCGACGGCCATCAAGGCCTGGGCCTCGAGTATCTCGGCGTCCCCGGGGCGGTTCATCTCGCACAGCCGGTCCGCCAGGGCCTGGAGCTGGGCCGCGGCCGCGTCGGAGGCCTTGCGGATCCGGAGCTCCGCCTCTCCGGTGGAGGAGACCGCCACGATCGGCGCACCGGCGGCGCCGCGGGGCCGGTATCGCCACGTCGGTCCGACTGCGATCCCCGGGGACGCGGGTGTGCCGACGAGCCGTACGGGCCTGCTCCTGCCAGCCGGGCCGTCAAGCCGGCCGAGCAGACCGCCCAGCGTCTCGACCGCCAGCTCTTCGTCGGCCCCATCGGCCTCGACCCTGACGACGTGGCCCTGCTCGACACCGGCCGACAGGATTCCGACGATGCTCTTGGCGTCGGTGGATGGTCGGGCCAGGGTGAGGTTCTCGAGGCGAACGGTCGAGTCGAACGCCGCCGCGGCCCGAACGAAGACCGCCGCCGGTCGGGCGTGCAGGCCGGACTCGTTCGCGACTTCGACTTCGATCGACCGCACCGAGACTCCTCCGGGTTCCAGGTCGTCCCGTATCGATGTGCCGTGCCGGTCGGCATCGGCCGCGCCCGCCGGGAACCCCCGTCGCGTATCGTACCCTCGACCGCCGGGATCGGACCGCGAGCGCCGAACCTGGCATCATTGGCCGCACTCGGGGCTCGTAGGAGATTCTGCTCTGTCGATGGATCGCGCGACGGCCGGTAGCCCGGCCAGAGCAATTGCCGGCCTGGCGGCGCTGCAGGACCTCAGCGTTCTGCTCGAAGGAATAGAAGACCCCAGGGTCCAGCGGCCGATCTGCCGGCAGGTGCTGGAGGCGCGGCGCAAGCTCCTCGGGCCGGACCATCCGACGACTATCGAAGTCGAGGCACGCCTGGCCGCCATCGCGATCGAGCTGGAGGAGTACCTCGCCGCCCGCGACGCCTACACCGTCCTCCTGGAGCGCTGCGACCGCGTCCTGGGCCCGCGCAACCTGGACACCCTTTCCGCCGTACACGGCCTGGCCGTGGCTCTCTCCTACATGGATGAGCCCGGTCCGGCGCGGCCGATGTACGAGCGCGTCTACAACGGCCGGCGCAACACCCTGGGCGCCGACGACCCGGCCACCCTCAGCGCCCTCCACAACCTGGGGCTGACGCATCGCGCCCTGGGCGACAACGCCGCCGCAAGGGCCACGTTCGAGCAACTGCTGGACACTCAGCGGCGGGTCTTCGGTCCGGAGAATGCCCTGACGCTGCGGACGATGACGAACCTCGGCAGCGTGCTCATCACCATGGAGGACTTCCCGCGAGCCTGCGAGATTCTCGCCGAGCGGGTCGACCGGAGCCGGCGCGTCCTCGGACCGACCCACCCCGACACGCTCGACGCGATGTTCGGACTGGCTCGAGCCCTGTGCGGCACGGGCGATCGGGCCTCGGGGCGCTCGCTCTCGGAGCAGGCTCTGGCCTCGACCATCGCCGCATACGGGCCCGATTCGCCCGACGCGATCGGAGCGATGAGCCAGCACAGCCGGCTGCTGCTGCGATTGGGCGAGGCCAAGGCGGCCGCGGCCTCGTATCGCGCCCTGTTCGACAAGCTAACGCGACTCAGCGGGCCGGACGATATCGCCACGCTCGACGCCATGGCGGGCCTGGCCGACGCGGTCGGTCGCAGCGGCGATCACAAGCGGGCCCACGACATCGACGTGCAGCTCCTCGACCGCCGCCAGAAGGTCCTGGGCCCCGAGCATCCGGCCACGTTGTGGGCAATCGGCGACCTGGCCTGGAACGAGGAGCAGCTCGGGGATCTGAGTGGCGCCGCGGCCCTCTTCGGCGAGCTGGCCGACGCCCGGACCCGCTCGATCGGCGCCGACGAGCCGGACACGGTCTGGACTCTCCAGGGCCTGACCCGCGTCCTGGGCAAGATGGAGGCCCACGCCGACGCCCGGCGCGCCTATTCCCGGCTGTACGAAACACAGGACCGCCGCCTGGGTTCGGAGGCCGACGAGACGCTCGACGCCCTGCGCGGCCTGGCCTGGGAGCTCGGCAAGGTCGGCGAGTTGGAGGCCAGCCGCGCGAGCTGGCAGCAGCTCGTTGACACCCACGAGCAGGTCCACGGGCCCCGCGACGAACGCACCCTCGATAGCCTCATCTGGCTGGCGGAGGCGCTCGACGACCTCAGCGATGAGGAGGCGGCGCGACGAATCTCGGAGCGAGTTGCCGGTCCGCTGGGTCGGCTGTATGCCAACAGCACGGAGACGCTTGGCGCCGACGATCCTCGCACCCTCACCCTGGGCCACGACCTCGGCCTCACGCTGGAGAGGCTCGGCCAGTTCGAGGCCGCCCGCGTCACCTACCAGACGACCATCGAAGGCCAGATCCGCGTTCAGGGCAAACGCGGCCGGGCGGTGGGCGATCTGCGCGGCCATCTTGGGGATGTGGCTCTGAAGCTTGGAGACCCGGCCGCAGCCCACATCATGTACGGCGAAGCGCTGGCGATCCTGCGCAAGCAACCCGGCCCCGAGGACTCGGACACCCTCGAGCTGGTCGGCTGCGACGCCAACGCGTTGATGGAGATGGGCAAGAAGATCGCCGCCCGAAATCAGGCCAGAACGGTTGTGGACGGCTACCGCCGAACCCTGGGCGAGGAGAACCCGTTGACTCGGCGGGCGCATGCCCGCCTCGACGCGATGGCGCCTCCGAGCCGCCCCCGCCGCTAAGCCGCGCGCCCCAGGGCCTGATCCAGGTCCGCGATCAGATCCGCCGCCGTCTCGATGCCCACCGACAGCCGGATGACCTCGTTGCCGGCGCCGGCCGCGTCGCGTTGCTCGTCGGTCAGCTGGCGATGCGTCGTCGAGGCGGGGTGGATGATCAGGCTGCGCGTGTCGCCGACGTTGGCCAGGTGCGACCACAGCTCCACCGACTCGACGAGCCGGACGCCGGCGTCGTAGCCGCCCCGGAGGCCGATCGTGAAGACGGAGCCGGCGCCCTTGGGCAGGTACTTCTCCGCGAGAGCCCGGTACGGGCTGGCGGGCAGCCCCGCGTAGCTGACCCAGGCCACCGCCGGGTGAGTGGCGAGGAACGTTGCCACGGCCGTGGCGTTGGCCACATGGCGATCCATGCGCAGCGGCAGCGTCTCGATGCCGGTCAGGATGTAGAAGGCGTTCTGGGGCGAGAGCGCGGGGCCCAGGTCGCGCAGGGCCACGGCTCGGGTCTTGGTGCAGAAGGCCACGTCCCCGAAGGTCTCGTAGAAGTCGAGGTCGTGGTAGGCCGGATCGGGCTCCGTCAGGGCCGGGAACTTGCCGTCGCGCGCCCAGTCGAACTTGCCCGACTCCACCACCACTCCCCCGAGCGAGGTCCCGTGGCCGGAGAGGAACTTGGTCATGGAGTGGACGACGATGTCCGCGCCCCACTCGAAGGGCCGCCACAGGTAAGGAGTGGCCAGCGTGTTGTCGACGACCAGCGGGATGCCGGCTTCGTGGGCGACCCCGGCCAGCGCCGCCAGATCCACCACCACGCCGCCCGGGTTGGCCAGGCTCTCGGTGAAGATGAGCTTCGTCGTCGGGGTGATGGCCGCCCGCACGTCGTCGAGGTCGCGCGGATCGACGAAGGTTCCGTGCCAGCCCAGGCGCGGGAAGGTGTGGCTGAACTGCGTGATCGACCCGCCGTACAGGAAGCGCGAGGCCACGAAATGATCGCCCGGCCCCATGAGGGTAAAGAAGGTCAGGAACTGGGCCGCGTGCCCCGAGGCCGCCGCGACGGCCGCGGTGCCACCCTCCAGGCTCGCGACCCGCGCCTCAAGGGCGGCTACGGTGGGATTGCCCAGCCGCGTGTAGATGTAGCCCTCCGTCTCCAGGTTGAAGAGCGCGGCGGCGTGGTCCGCATCGTGGAAGACATACGACGTGGTCTGGTAGATCGGCACGTTGCGGGCACCGGTCGTGGGATCCGGCGCGGCGCCGGCATGGACGGCCCGGGTTTCGATGCCGTAGGAGCGAGGTTGGGTCGGCGCGGTCATGGTCGTCTCTCCGGGGCGGGCTGCGGCGGGTACTGGCTGACGGGGGGACGCCCGACAAGCTTAGGCCTCAGACGGCCGTATTTCCGATCTGGGCGGACCGGCTCGCGGGCCGCCGGCGATCCATATGACGACACGCTTGCGCAAATCGCAGCGTTGCCCCTACACTTCGCGACCAATGAACGCCATCGCCTTCAGCCGCCGGGAGAACTTGCGCAGGGCCTCGTCCTTGCGCAGTTCGATGATGTCCATGACACGGCGGCCCCGAAGTGCGGAGGATGGGGTCTGAGGTTCTGGACTACCTAGCAACGTAGCCGGACCAAGGATCGGTCCCGGGGCCGCGACTCCTCGCAGGAGCCGCGGTTCTTTGTTTCTCCGGACAAGGCCAAGCTCGCTTGGCCCCGCATCGGGCAGCCGCCACTCCCGCCAAAGCCAACCCAGGTTGGCTACGCCCGCCCCAGGGCTCCCCGGGATCAACCGCAAGCTGAGCATCCCCGCCGCGAGGCGACCACTTCAGGAGAACACCCCGTGTCCGACCAGACCGCACCCGCCCAGAAGACCGAGACGCTCGCCATCCACGCCGGCCAGTCGGTCGACCCGACGACCAAGGCGCGCGCCGTCCCGATCTACGCCACCACGAGCTACGTCTTCGACAACGCCGACCACGCCGCCCGGCTCTTCGGGCTGCAGGAGTTCGGCAATATCTACACCCGGATCATGAATCCCACGACCGACGTCTTCGAGCAGCGCATCGCCGCTCTCGAGGGTGGCGTGGGCGCCCTCGGCGTCGCCTCCGGTCAGGCCGCCGAGACGCTGACGATCCTCAACCTGGCCCGGGCCGGCGACAACATCGTCACCAGCGCCTCGCTGTACGGCGGCACCTACAACCTGTTCCAGTACACCCTGCCCAAGTACGGCATCGAATTCCGGTTCGTCGACGGCTCGGATCTGGACGCCTTCGACAAGGCCATCGACGCCAAAACCAAGGGCGTCTACCTCGAGACGATCGGCAACCCGCGCCTGGACGTGCCCGACTTCGAAGGCATCGCCGCCATCGCCCACAAGCACGGCGTGCCGGTCATCGTCGACAACACCTTCGCCCCGATCCTCTCGCAGCCGTTCAAGTGGGGCGCCGACATCGTCGTCCACTCGGCCACGAAGTGGATCGGCGGGCACGGCACCGCAATCGGCGGCGTCGTGGTCGACAGCGGCAAGTTCGACTGGGCGGCATCGGCCCGCTTCAAGGCCGACTTCGTGGATCCGGATCCGTCCTACCACGGCGTCAGCTACACCGGCGCCTTCGGCAATCTGGCCTTCATCCTCAAGCTGCGCGTGCAGCTGCTGCGCGACCTCGGCCCGGCCCTGAGCCCGTTCAACTCGTTCCTCTTCCTGCAGGGCCTCGAGTCGCTGCCGCTGCGCATCGAGCGCCATTCCTCCAACGCCCTGGCAGTCGCTCGCTGGCTGGAAAAGAACCCGTCGATCGAGTGGGTCAGCTACCCCGGACTTGCCTCGCATCCGGCCCACAAGTTCGCCGCCAAGTACCTCACCGGTGGCTTCGGCGGAGTCGTGACCTTCGGCGTCAAGGGCGGTGCCGAGGCCGGCCGCAAGCTCATCGACTCGGTCAAGCTCTTCAGCCTGCTGGCCAACGTCGGCGACGCCAAGAGCCTGATCATCCACCCCGCCTCCACCACTCACCAGCAGCTCTCGGCTCAGGATCAGGTCGCCTCCGGCGTCACTCCCGAGCTGGTTCGCATCTCGGTCGGTATCGAGCACGTCGACGACATCATCGCCGACCTCGATCAGGCCATCGCCGCGGCAACGGGCACTCGCTCGACGGTCGCGGTCGGCGCGGGAGCTTAGGGCCAAGGCCATGAGCGCCGCTTCGATCCGGTGGCATTCGGGAGGGCGCGGCACCGTCGCGTCCTCGCCCGCTGCCGCCGGGTCGCCCGCATCGTCAACCGCCGGACCGGCTGCACCTGCCGGTCCGGCTCCGGCTTTCGTCCGTCCAGCCGGATCGTCCGGCCGGACCGTGCCGCAGGCCGAACAGCGGGCTGCGACCGCGCCTTCATCGACTTTCGCCGTCGCCGACCCCGGCGTTTCGACCTCACGTGACGACCCAGGTTTTCGTAGCCTGAACGGAGTGGACAACACCCTCGACCCGCAGACCGGCAAGATCGTCTCCCGATGGCTCGGGCGCTTCGCCCTGGAGTCGGGTGAGGTGCTGCCCGACCTGGTGGTCGCGTACCGCCACGACGGCGTTCCGATCGGCGAGGGCCGCCAGATTCTGGTCGTCCACGCCCTGACCGGCTCGGCCGACGCCGCCGGCGATTGGTGGGCACCGATCATCGGGCCGGGCGAGGTCCTGGACACGGAGAAGTTCGGCATCATCTGCCTGAACCTGCTGGGCAGCCGCTACGGCACCAGCGGCCCGATCTCGCGCAACCCGGAAACCGGCAAGCCGTATGGTCGGGCCTTCCCGCGCGTTACCGTCCGCGACCAGGCCCGAGCCCAGTGGCGGCTCCTCGACGCGCTGGGGATCGGCAAGCTGGCCCTGGCCGTCGGCGGCTCGCTGGGCGGCATGGTGGCCCTGGAAGTGGCGCTTGAGCGGCCGGGCGAGATCAGCCGGGTCGTGCCGATGGCCGCGCCGGCCCGCATCGGCCAGCTGGCCGTGGGCTGGGACCACATCCAGATCGAGATGGTCGAGAAGCTCGGCATGGACGGCCTGGATCTGGCCCGCCAGCTGGCCATGACCACCTATCGCAGCGAGATCGACTTCGAGCAGCGGTTCGCGGGTCGTGTCGAGGCCGAGGGCGTCCCGGCGGTCGTCAGCTACCTGCGCCACCAGGGCCGCAAGCTCCTCGAACGCTTCGACGAGGAGACCTACAAGACGCTGGTGCGGGCGATGGACACACACGACATCGGCCGCGGCCGCGGCGGGGTCGTGGCCGCTCTGGCGCGGCTTTCCGCTTACGGAACCCGGCTGACCGGCGTCGGCATCGAGGGCGACATCCTTTACGGCACGAACCAGGTCCAGGCGATGGTCGAGGCCGCCAAGGAGGCCGGGATGGACGCGGCCTACCGCGAGATCCTCTCGACCAAGGGCCACGACGCGTTTCTCGTCGAGTGGGACCAGCTCAAGGCGATCCTCGGGGAAGCCCTCAAGTAGGGGTCCCGTGGCGGGCGCGGCCGGGCCCCGTGGCGGGCGCGGCCGGGCCCCGTGGCGGGCGCGGCCGGGCCCCGTGGCGGGCGCGGCCGCGGAGCGGAGTGGCGGGGCCGAGTGGCGCGGGCGGCGGCCCTAGCCCGGATTTCCTAATCCCGGATCCACCGATAGCCTCGGCCTGAGAGGCGCGGAAACGACGAATCAGGTGCCCTTCTGAACTGGGAAGATGGCGTTGAGAGCAGCCCATCGCACCCAGCAAGAGGAGCACCTGATAGAT
>Ga0182017_10000304_pt1 | contig 38222 bp, 29 predicted proteins | sample 712E3DmetaG_FD_120492 | JGI IMG/M metagenome (GOLD analysis project Ga0182017, IMG submission 120492) | Permafrost microbial communities from Stordalen Mire, Sweden - 712E3D metaG | ecosystem: Environmental > Terrestrial > Soil > Wetlands > Permafrost | place: Sweden: Stordalen | collected... | reverse complement strand
GCCGGTTCAAATCGCGGACCAAGCCGGCCTCTTCTCCGGGTTCTTCGCCACTTCTTCGCCTGCTTTTCAGGAGGTTCTCATGCGACGCTCACGAGTCGGACCCCGCCGGCATCCTGTTATAACATTGTTATAACAGGCCCCGAAGGCGCCGGTTCAACTCGCGGACCCGGACCGCGGCCGACTTCCTTATCAGCCAACCCGGGCGGGGACCGTTTCCTAAGGGACGCTGACGAGTCGGACGCGGGCCTTCCGCAGCATCGCCGCGGCGACGCCCATCCCGCGGGTGAGTTTGCCGTCGACCGTCACGAACCTCACGCCGCACGACGGGCTCTTCTCCTTGAGGTACGCTTTACGTATGTGGAGACGTTTACATATCGCGACGGTCTCGCGCGCGCCGCGCAGGTACGCCGCCGTCACGTCCTCGCCCAGCGCGTTCACCACCCGCGCCGTCCCGGCGATCACTTCTTCGCCCGTCCCGCCGACAAAATGCGCGCGAAGCCGGGGCGTCGGCAGCCCCCCCAGCTGTTCCGGACAGAGCGCGACAATCGCGGCCTCTTTCACGACAATTCTAGCCTTCGACCGGCCGTCATAGCGACATTTCAGGCCGGCCAGGCACCCCGACACCGCCACCATCCGACATTTTACGTCACGAGTCACGGTTGCGCGCACCTCCCGCCCGCACTATAATGGGAAAGCCTTGAATCCGTCAAACCAAAACCTTTGCAACGACGCAACTCGTGACCGGGGAACGACATGGAGATCTTCCAGGAGCATCGAACCCTCTTCGTCAAGGCCCCCGCCAAGCTCAACCTGTATCTTGAGGTCCTCGGCCTCCGTGACGACGGCTACCACGAACTCGAAACAATCATGCAGACGGTTTCGCTCTATGATGAACTGGCGCTTGAACTTACGTCGAGCGGAATCCGGCTTGTCACGAGTTCCCCCGATGTCCCGAACGATCACACGAACCTCGTGGTGCGCGCAGCGGAACTCCTTTCGCAGCATGCACATCGGCAACTCGGCGCGACCCTTCGCCTCGAAAAACGCATCCCCGTGGGCGCCGGGATGGGCGGCGGCTCGAGCGACGCCGCCGCCGCGCTCGTTGGGCTTAACAGGTTGTGGGACCTCGACTTGAATCGCGAAACCCTCCATGAACTCGCCGCGCGTCTCGGGTCCGACGTCCCGTTTTTCCTCTACGGCGGTACCGCGCTCTGCCGCGGGCGGGGCGACCGGATTGCGCAGATTTCCGGCGTAAAACCCTTAACCTATGTCGTGGTATGGCCACGACTTAACGTGAGCACGAAAGAAGTCTACGAAAAACTCCCGCCCGACTTGACAAAGGATTTAAGGCAGACTAAACTTCTTTTACGGGAAATAACAAAGGCGGGGTCGGGCGTTTTCCCCCACTTTTTCAACCGCTTGGAAAGCGTGACCGTCAAGCTCCATGCATCCCTCACGCTTCTTGCTCGACGAATGACGGAGAGCGGACTTGCGGGCGTCACGATGACGGGCAGCGGCTCCGCATTCTTCGGCGTCAGCGGAAGCAGAAAGGAGGCCGAGGAGAGTCTGGCGAAGTTGAGTGCCCTGGGTGTCGGGGACATCTTTGTAGTCGAAAGCACGTACTGACATCTTGAAGCGACCAACCGGGCCGCGAAAGGAGCGCTACCGTGGAAATCACCGAGGCCAAGATCAAGCTGATGCCGTCGAGGACCGACCGGCTGCAGGCGTTCTGCACGATCACGATTGACAACGACTTCGTGATCCGGGACATCAAGATCATCGAAGGGGCAAAGGGGGCGTTCGTGGCGATGCCCAGCCGCAAGCTCACGGACAAGTGTCCGAAGTGCGGGGGCAAGAACCACCTGCGTGCGCGTCACTGCAACGACTGCGCGGGGCCGCTGGACGAGAACCGTGCGACGCGGGACCGGCGCGGGCGCGCGAAACTGCACGCCGACATCGCGCACCCGATCAACACCGCATGCCGCGAGCGGATCCAGAAAAAGATCATCGAAGCCTACGAGGCGGAGGTGGCGCGTTCCAAAGAGCCCGGGTACGTCGCGCCGAAATTCGTCGAGGACGACGAACTCGGGGAAACGGACGAAACCCTGTCGGCGCACGAGGATCGAATCGAAGAACTGGCCGACGAGATAGAGAAGCACCGCACACCCCACGAGCGCGAGGATCGAATCGAAGAACTGGCCGACGAGATGGAGAAGCAAGGCGAACCCCCCGAAGACGAGGAAAAGCCGGAGAAGAAAAAAGACGAGGGCGGTTTCTCGTCGGGGATTTTCTGACAAACAACGCTTAACCGCAAAGGGCGCAAAGTTCGCAAAGTAAAACAGGGCGAATCCCGGTTCAACCACAGAAGAAGAAGTGGGAACCGCAAATGAACGCGAATGAACGCAAATAAAACAGCCACGACCTGGGTTCAACAACGGCAAGAAGAAACAGCGAAGACATCTCACCACCAAGGCTCCAAGGTGGAGAGAAGAAGCCGTTGGCTTTTAGCCGGTCTTGCCCAAGTCATTCCCTGTGATCTTCCACCTTCGCTCCCGATAAATCGGGACTATGGCGGATAAGCCCGCCTTCGCCCGCGCTTCGACCGGCAAATCGTGGTCCCCCTCCTTCGCCCGGGCGCTTCCTCCTTCGCCGAGGCTACGGCGGACAAGTCGGCGGGCAAGCTGAGGTGAAAAAGAGCGCCTCCGTAGTAAAAAGGGTGGCAAACAAAAACGGGCGAAAAAGCTGTTAATCTTTTCACACCCCCCGCCGATTGGCTGGAAACCTCGAAAATAGCACCCTCCACTATTTTTTTTGGTGTTTTGAATGGCAAATACCGGACAACTTCGGTCCTCTTCAAGCGGCTCTCTTACCGCAGAAAACGCAAAGGGCGCAGAGGAAAACAGCGCGAATTCGGGTTTAACAACAGCAAGAAGAAAGAGATTTTAAACCTCAGCGGATCGGCCAGGCGGGGATTGCCTTGTCGATTTCGGCCATCAAGCGGATTGTCTGGCGCAGAGCATAGGTGATGTTTCGATATGTTTCGATTTCATCGTAACTCAGGGTCCGGCCGCGGCGATCCTTGAGCCACTTGGCGCAAACCTGGTACCCGCCGACGTGGAACTCCCAAACCTCGGGTGGGACATTATCGAAATACTGCTCATCGTTGACGAAGATGCGCCCGGGACCTTTGGAGGTCGGGGGCGCGTACCGAGGTTTATCGACAATGTTGGTTCCGGGCTTGGGGAAGGTCGCCAGGGGCTCAGGCACGCGCTCAAGCAGATGCAGGCCGACCAGTTCGGCGCCGAGTTTACAGAGGCGGGCGAAAAGGTCACGGTCGCTCGTGATCGGCAGACGCGGGAAATCAGCCTTTAGAAACTCCGCATATCGAGTGCGGTACGTTGGGCAGTGGAGTATCGCGTAGGCGTAGTGGAATACATCTTCCGGTCCAAATGTTTTCTTCAAGTCCCCCACGCCGTCGGGCACAAAGGTTAAGTCCAACTTTTCTGCGAACCCCGTTACGAACTCGGGCGAGAGATTCGGACGCCGACCACCTTGGCCGGGTCCCGGTCCTTCTGCAAACAACTTGTCCGCACCCTCTGGAGTTGAGGGGTAGAGGTAAAGCGGGAATAGGTAATTGACCTCTTTGATGCTGACCGTGTGATGCTGGATCATCTGCGTTGAACAGAACACATGCTCCCAACCCCGACCAATCTCGATTGACCTAGTTGTGGCTATGCCCAGATTCCTTCCAACAAGCATGTGAGTCATCACCCTCTTCTGCGGTTGTCCGATTAACCCCCGGGATATGCCTGTGTAATACGTAAACCGGTTATCGAACGGTCGGTAAAGTATGGGAGCAATCTTTTCACGTGAAGGGCCTGAGGTTCGCAAGTCATTCTGCGCAAATTGGACCTTCCAGTCGCGGGCGTCTTCTCCCAGACTGTATTTCTGACGTGCAATTTCTTTTTCGAGGGAAACGAAGTCGACGAGGGCCTTCCAGAGGTCATCAGTTGTGAAATGAATAGAGAGGGCGTCCCGTGCGGTGACAACCCCAACCGAATTGACTGGCATGGCCTCCGTGATCTTCCATCCATTGCTGTATTCTTCGAGGCGTTTGGTGTCTTGGGGCGTAAACAGGTAAAACGGCAATTGGGGTTGAATGGTCATCCAATTGGTGTCGGAAATTGATTGCTCTGCTAGCCAGTGATACTTGTCATTGCGCAGACCAAACAACTCTGCGTGGCGAACGGTGGCCGGTATTTTGGTTTTGCCGTTCTTGCGTTTGATTAACAGGGCGATGGCGACGCCCTGCATGATGTCGAAGACGTTTTCGTCCTTTGAGCCGTCCGGCGCGGTTTCTTTTTTCTTGGCGTTGCCGTGGAGGTCGAGGACGTAGATTTCATCGAAGGTGTGCATCAGACTTTGGCGCATGCCCCGGAACGTCGGATTGTCCAAATATCCGTGATTGGTGATGAAACCCAAGACGCCACAGCCTGTGCGTTCGATGCGGTACTGGGCGAACCGGATGAACTTGACGTAATCATCATGGATCCATTTTACTTGGATCTCGTCAAGTCGTCTTCCGTCGCACTCGAAATAACCCGGTGCGCCATTGGGGCCGGGGAGTTTCTTGTTGATAAGGTCTTTCGACCATTGGTTCTTGTTGGCCGAGTGGCCGGAGTAAGGCGGGTTGCCCATGACGACCATGATAGGGGATTCGGTCTTGACCCTGCCGGCGGCATTGGCTTCCTGTGCGATATGCTCGGCCAATGCGAGGAGGGGTCCTGCGACAACCTCCGACTCTTCAAGAGTGTTCGTCAGATAAACGCGCAGACGTTCGTTTGCGGCGAAGTCGTAGCCGGTCTCCTTGAGGAGCCAGCCCAATTTGAGGTGGGCGACGGCATAGGGGGCCATCATGAGTTCGAAACCGAAAATACGGGGCAAAAGGTGTTGCGCGACGTACCCTTGCGCCCCGGCCCAGGTGCCGCGAGTGGAGAGCAAGGCCTCGTGGATGTGCCGGACCGCCAGGAAAAGGAAGGTCCCGGTGCCCGCCGCGGGGTCAAGGATCTGGACGCGATGTACTTCGCGTTTCACCTTGCCGCCTTTGGCGGCGGAGTCGGAGAACTCGGCGGTGACTTTGGTGTTGTCGGCGAGGCCTGCGGGGCATGCGAAATCGCGTTTGAGGATGGCGTCGATGCTACGGACGATGTAACTGACGATGGGTTCGGGCGTGTAATAGACGCCTCGGGATTCGCGCAAGGCGGGATCGTAGGCGGCGAGGAAGGTCTCGTAGAAATGGACGACGGGGTCCTGCTGCCGCGTGGCTTTGCCGAAGTCCTTGAGGATTTCGGCCATGTCGGAATGACGGAGGATATCGGCAAGGAGGTCAACGGCCCAGACAATCGTCGGGTCGAGTTTGGTCCCGGCGATGTATTCGAATACTTCGCGGAGAAACGGATTGGTGGGGGGCAAGTCGTATGCGGCATGTTCGCGGGTGAAACCAGCGGCCATGTTGTCGGGGACGTTCACGCGGGCGCTGAAGAGGCCATAGCAGACGGTCTGGGCGTACATGTCGGCGAACTGCGCCGGGGTGATGTCCTTGAGGATCGTGGCGCGAAAGGATTCCAACTCGCCGTGCAGGGTGCCAACTTGTTCCTCAAAGGTAAAGGCTTTCTCGACGGCGTCGCGAATGATCTTTGCGACGTTGGCCATTCGCCCGGCAAGGTCTTTGGAGGTGAGGACGGTTTTGGTTTGGGCCTCAAGGAACGCGGTGAAGAGTTCCGCGAGGTGAACGTCGGCGCCCTGGAGGGGGCGGACCTTGCCTTTATTGTCCACGCAGGCGAGGGGGACGCGCATGTGCTGTTGGCCGCCGATATAGTAGCGGAACTCCAGATAGTCGGTGAGAATGAGGTTGTGGAGTCCTTCGAAATAGCGGCGCAACTGGTCCGTTTTCTGGATGTCGTCAAGGGAAGTCCCGATGTCCTTGCACTCGATGAATCCGACGGGGGCATCGTTACGAGTTACGATGAAATCGGGCGCGCCGCACGCGACGCGCTTGGGCTCGTTGGTGGCAGTGACATGTTTTGCGAAGGATTCCACAAGGGCTTTGAGCGCCGGGCGGTAGGTGTGCTCGGTGGCGTTGCCCTCGGCGTAACTCCTGGCAACGTCCCGCAGGTATAGCTCAATCGGCGCAGGCATGGACGGTATCCTTGACGGGCCAGCAACGGCGCTTCCGGGCCAAGGCGCATTACTATAGCGAGTATGGGACCGGTTGGCAAGAGCGTCTGTTGGTTTCAGGCAAGGTCTTAGTGGGCAAGGCTAAAGGCGGGGCACCTGTGTCGCACCGGAGAATTTCAGCGTGGCACCGTGTCCGGCCGCCCTTCAGCGTGCGCCCCGATGGGCGCACGCTTCCGGGCAAAGGCTGGCGAGCTTACTTCAGTTTAGCGAGGAACTGCCTGACGGGGGTGAGAATGTCGCGGTTGAGGGAGTAGAACATCTGCTTGCCCTTCCGCTGCCGCTGCACGACGCCCGACATGCGAAGCAGCGCCAGGTGATGGCTGGTGGTGGGCTGGGGCAGCTTGAGCGTCTTGCAGAGGGTCCCGACGGATTCGGAGCCCTTGGACAGCATGCACACGATGGCGGCCCGAGTGGGGTCGGCCAGCATCCTACACACATCGACAACTTCGCGCATCTGATCGGCTTTCATGCGACACCTCCCTTGAAATGGACATTCGGGTCCGGGGACGCTCCCCAAACCGCACATGAACCTCTCGCACCTCACATGGTTTGTTTATACGCTAGCAAGGGGATTTTGACAAGCAGTTTTTCGGATTGAATTGAAGATTTGTGGGACGAAGGGCGATCGGGCCGGGGAGCGACCGCCGATTTTCGCGAACCACGCGACACAAGTTGATAGTTTCGCTGGTCAAATTATCTAAAGTAAAAATCTCTATTTTCATGCGAAACGGCGGTCCCCTGCGCGCGCCGGGAGGCCGGCGACGCCATTTTTCTTGACAACTCCGCCAATTCGAGCTATGGTTTGACGTTTGCGACGGATTAAGAGCCTATCCTTAATGGGGATAGGCTCCAAGAGCACGGGAACCGCTTCTTTTCGGGCGGACGCGTAGTCCGCCGGGAAAAGCGGCAGTAGCGACCCACACGGGAAGGGACGAAGAGTCCCGTCCCCGCGGCCGTCTCTTTCACGCATGTCGTGGAGAGGAAACGGGGCCGAGCGGTCCTGGCTCCCGAGGGAGAAGGGGCCGGGTGGGTTCTAGCGGCGCCGGGAACCGGCGTCGCGGGGCGTTCCGGCAAGCCGGAACGATGGGAAGACCGGAAGTGCTCGGAAAGGACGGTGCACCGTGAAGAAGCGCGGCGCGGAGATTCTGATCGAGGAGCTGAAGCACCTCGGGGTGGAAGTGATGTTCGGGATTCCCGGGGGACAGGTGATCCCGCTGTTCGACGCGCTGTATGACTCGGGGATGCGGTTCATCCTGACGCGGCACGAGCAGGGCGCGGCGCACATGGCGGACGGGTATGCGCGGGCGACGGGGAAGGTCGGGGTGTGCATCGCGACGAGCGGGCCCGGGGCGACGAACCTGGTGACGGGGATCGCGACGGCGAATTTCGATTCCGTCCCGATGGTGGCGATCACCGGACAGGTGAAGACGGGGCTGATCGGGAACGACGCGTTCCAGGAAGCGGACACGACCGGGATCACGCGTTCCATCTCGAAACACAACTACCTAGTGCGCGACGTTCGGGACCTGGCGCGCACGGTAATGGAAGCGTTCCACATCGCATCGACGGGACGTCCGGGACCGGTGGTGGTGGACCTGCCGGTGGACGTCACGACGACGGAGTGCGAATACGAGGGACCGGGCAAGGCGGAGATGCAGCTGCCGGGGTACCGGCCGAGCGTGACGGGGAACGTGAGGCAGATCCGGCTAGCGGCGGATGCGATCAACGCGGCGGAGAAGCCGGTGATCTACGCCGGGGGCGGGGTGATCATCTCGGGGGCGTCGGAGCTGATCGGGAGACTCGCGCACACGGCGGAAATCCCGGTGACGACGACGCTGCTGGGGTTAGGGTGTTTTCCGGAGACGGACCCGCTATCGCTCAAGATGCTGGGGATGCACGGGACGCCCTACGCGAACCACGCGATCCAGAACGCGGACCTGATCATCGCGGTGGGCGCGCGGTTCGACGACCGGGTGACGGGGAGACTGGACTCGTTCGCCCCGCACGCGAAGATCATCCACATCGACGTGGACCCGGCGAGCATTTCGAAGTCGATCCAGGTGGACATCCCGGTGGTGGGCGACGCGCGGCACATCCTCGACGAACTGCTCAAGTCGGTGAAACCCGCGAAGCACGCGGCGTGGCTGGGGCAGATCGACGAATGGAAAGGGAAATACCCGCTCGCCTATAACCGGGCGTGCACGGACGGGGTGATGCCGCAGTTCGTCGTGGAGCAGATCGACGCGGCGACGGACGGCAAGGCGATCATCACGACGGAAGTGGGCCAGAACCAGATGTGGGCGGCGCAGTGGTTCCGGCACTCGCACCCGAGACACTTCATCAGCTCGGGCGGGCTGGGGACGATGGGGTACGGGTTTCCGGCGGCGATCGGGGCGCAGGTGGGATGCCCGGACGCCGTGGTGTTCGACATCGCGGGCGACGGGTCGATCCAGATGAACATCCAGGAACTCGCCACCGCCTCGTACAACAAGATCCCGGTGAAGGTGGCCATCCTAAACAACGGGTACCTGGGGATGGTGCGTCAGTGGCAGGAGCTTTTCTACAAGAAGCGGTATTCGGCGACGCAACTGAACGGGAACCCGGACTTCGTGAAGGTGGCGGAGGCCTACGGAGTCCTGGGGATCCGAGTGGACAAGGCGGAAGAGGTCCGTCCGGCGATCGACCGGGCCATCGAGCACGCGGGTCCGGTGGTGCTGGATTTCGTGGTTTGTCCGGAAGAGAACGTTTTTCCGATGGTTCCGGTCGGGGAAGCGATCGACCGGATGATCGGAGGCCTAGCATGAGCGAGAAGAACTCGACGCAGAAGATCCACATCCTGAGCCTGATGGTGGTCAACCGACCCGGGGTGCTAGCGCGCGTGGCGGGACTCTTCAGCTCGCGGGGGTACAACATCGACAGTCTGGCGGTGGGCGAGACGGAGAGCCCGGAGATGTCGAGGATGACCATCGCGGTGCACGGGGACGAGAGCATCCTGGAGCAGATCCGGAAACAGCTGGCGAAACTGATCGACGTGGTGAAGATCCAGGATTTTTCGGGACGCGACTACCTTCAGCGGGACCTGATGCTGATCAAGGTGAGCGCGACGCCTGCGAAGCGCGGGGAGATCCTGCAGCTGACGCGGGTGTTCGAGGCGAGGATCGTGGACATCTCAGTGAAGCACGTGACGGTGGAGATCGCGGGGCCCGAGACCAAGATCGACTCGTTCGTCGAACTGCTGAGGCCGTACGGGATACGGGAACTCGTGCGCACCGGACGCATCGCGATGCTGCGCGGGATGAAGGAACACACGAGACAGATCACCCGGCGGGTGTAAGCGGCCGGCCGGGTCGTGTGCGGGTCGTGAGGATTTATCGGACAAAAACGGGCCCCTCCGGGAGATCCCGGAGACAAGGGGCGGGACATCGACAGCGGTTATGGGGAGATGAAACATGGCGAAAGTGTATACGGACAAGGACGCGTCGCTCCGGGTTCTGAAGGGCAAGACCGTGGCGATCATAGGCTACGGGTCGCAGGGACACGCCCAGGCGCAGAACCTGCGGGACAGCGGGGTGAAGGTGATCGTGGCGGAGCTTCCGGGGACCCACAACTATCGACAGGCGCTGAAGCACGGTTTCAAGCCGGTGACGGCGCGGCAGGCGGCGAAGAAGGCCGACCTCATCATGCTGCTGCTAGCGGACACGGTGCAGGCGGCGGTGTACAAGAAGGAGATCGCGCCTGAGCTCAAGCCGGGAAAGACGCTGGGGTTCGCGCACGGGTTCAACATCCGGTACAAGCAGATCGTGCCGCCGAAGGACGTGGACGTGATCATGATCGCGCCGAAGGGACCCGGCCATAAGCTGCGCGAAGAGTTCGTCAAGGGGAACGGAACGCCGAACCTGATCGCGGTCCACCAGAACCCGTCGAAGCAGGCGAAGCAGCTGGCGCTGGCGTATTCGAAGGCGATCGGCGGGACGCGGGCGGGGGTCCTCGAAACCACCTTCTCCGAGGAGACGGAAACGGACCTCTTCGGGGAACAGGTGATCCTGTGCGGGGGCATCTCGGCCCTGACGAAGGCCGCGTTCGAGACGCTGACGAAGGCCGGGTACCAGCCGGAGGTCGCCTATTACGAGGTGCTGCACGAGATGAAGCTGATCGTGGACCTGATCATCGAGGGCGGACTGTCGTGGATGCGGTATTCGGTTTCGGACACGGCGGAGTACGGCGACTACACGCGCGGGCCGCGGGTCATCGGCAAGGCGTCGCGGAAGGAGATGCAGAAGATCCTGAAAGAGATCAAGAACGGGCAGTTCGCCCGGGAATGGATCCGCGAGTGCCGGACGGGTGCGAAGAAGTTCAAGGCGATGCAGAAGAAGGAACGCGCGCACCCGATCGAGAAGGTGGGACCGAAGCTGCGGAAGATGATGAGCTGGCTGGTTCCGAAGAGCGTGCCGAAGAACGAGTGACGGCCGCCGATTTTGCACGACCATCGGGGGGGCCGGTGTTTGCCGGCCCCCCTGCTTCTTTGCCCGCGGAGTTTCGTCGGCGAGGGCCGCCGCATCCCATGTTGTGATGCGGCGGCCCACTCGACGCCCGGGCACGTCCAACCAGGAGAAGACAGGCAGGGATGCCTGTCCCACAAGCCATGTTTACGCAGATGATCTCCGAGGCCGCGGTCAACTTCCTGAAGTCGGGGGGCTACGCGGCCGCGACCGCGCTGATGGCGTTCGAGAGCATGGTGCTGCCGGTCCCGAGCGAGGCGGTGATGCCTTTCGTGGGGTTCCTGGTGGCGGACGGGGACTGGAACCTAGCGGCGGCGATCGTGGCGACGTCGCTGGGTTCGATTACGGGATCGCTGATCTCGTACGCGATGGGGCGGTACGGGGGGAAACCGTTCGTCCTGCGCGTGGGGAAGTACCTGCTGCTGAACGTTCACGACCTGGAGCTGACGGAGCGGTTTTTCCACCGTCGCGCGGGGGTCATGACGCTCTTCATCAGCCGGTTTGTGCCGGTGGTGCGACACCTGATTTCGATTCCGGCGGGCGTGGGCGGGATGTCCCTTGTCCCCTTTTCGATCGCGACCTTGGCCGGGGCGACCTGCTGGAACTCGTTCCTGCTGTGGTGCGGATTCAAACTCCGGTCACGCTGGGACCTCGTCGAACACTACTCAACGCAGATTGACATCGTGGTCGCGGCGCTGCTCGTCGCGGGACTAGCGTGGTGGATCACCACGCGCCTGGCGCACCGCCCGCCGACAAGCTGACCCCCTCCTGGAGACAATCATGCGCAATCCCCCAACCGCCCCATACGGTTCGTGGAAGTCGCCCATCACCGCGAAAGAGATCGCGGAAGGGACCCTCGCACTGAGCGAGACGATGGCGGACGGCGGGAAGGCGTGGTGGGTGGAGATGCGTCCGGCGGAGGGGGGACGGCACGTCGTGATGCGGCAGGACGCGGGCGGGGTGAGCGAGTGCGTCCCGAAGGGTTTCAACGTGCGGACGCGCGTGCACGAATACGGCGGGGGCGCATACCTTCCCGTGGGGGACGAGTTGTTCTTCGTCCATTTCGCGGACCAGCGGCTTTACCGGGCGGGCCGGGGGGGAGCGCCTGAGCCGGTGACGCCGGGCGGCGACGTGCGCTACGGCGACTTCGTGTGGGACGAGCGACGTTCGCGGCTCGTCACGGTGCAGGAAGACCACCGCGGCGGAGGCGAGGCGGTCAACAGCATTGCAGCAATTTACCCGGGCGAAGGGGGCCGCGCGGAAGTGCTGGCGTCGGGCAATGATTTTTACTCCTCGCCGCGGATCAGTCCCGACGGGGGGCAGCTTGCATTTCTCACCTGGAACCATCCGAACATGCCCTGGGATGCGGCGGAACTGTGGACGGCGCCGATGGGCGGGGACGGCTCCGTGGGCCGGGCGGTGCACGTGGCCGGGGGAGTCGGGGAATCCGTCGCGCAGCCGGAGTGGTCGGGCGACGGGGTGCTGCATTTCGCCAGCGACCGCACCGACTGGTGGAACCTCTACCGCTTGAGGAACGGCACGGTGGAGGCGCTGACGAGCCTCGAAGCGGAATTCGCCGGGCCGCAGTGGAACCTTCGGCCCTCGACCTACGGCTTCGACGGGCCGGAGCGCATCATCACGAGTTACGGCCGGGACGGGGCGTGGCGGATAGCGAAACTCGACACGCGGACGCTCAAGCTGGAGCCCGTGGAGACGCCCTACAGCACGATCGCGCACCTACGAGTGAATTCGGGCCGCGCGGTGTTCATCGGGGGCTCCCCTTCCCGGCCGGCGGCCGTGGTGGCGATGGACCTCGAGACCGGGAAGACGGAAGAGCTGCGCCGGGCGGCGGAGCGGGAGATCGACGCGGGCTACCTTTCGACGGGCGAGGCGGTGGAGTTTCCGACCGAGGGGGGTGTGACGGCGCACGGGTTTTTCCATGCGCCTCGCAACCGGGATTTCGTCCCAACGCGCCGGGACGAGAAGCCGCCGCTCGTGGTGATGGTGCACGGGGGACCGACGGGTTCGACGGCGACGGCGCTGCGCATGAGCATCCAGTATTACACGAGCCGCGGCATTGCGGTGCTCGACGTGAACTACGGGGGAAGCACCGGCTACGGGCGGAAGTACCGTGAGCGGCTAGCGGGCAAATGGGGCGTGGTGGACGTGGACGACGCGTGCAACGGGGCGAAGCACCTAGCCGCGGCCGGACGGGTGGACGGCCGGAGGCTGGCCATCACGGGCGGGAGCGCGGGCGGGTACACGGCGCTTTCGTGCCTGGCGTTCCGGAAGGTATTCGCGGCGGGCGCCAGCCACTTCGGGATCAGCGACTGCGAGGCGCTGGCCAAGGAAACTCACAAGTTCGAGTCACGCTACCTGGACCGTCTGATCGGGCCCTACCCGGAACGCCGGGACATCTACGTCGAGCGGTCGCCCATCCATCACGTCGAGGGACTCTCCTGCCCCGTCATTTTTTTCCAGGGTCTGGATGACAAGATCGTCCCGCCGAACCAGGCACAGAGGCTGGTCGACGCGCTGCGGGAGAATGGACTGCCGGTGGCGCACGTGGAGTTTGAGGGGGAGTCTCACGGCTTCCGGAAGGCCGAGAATATCCGCCGGGCGATCGAGGGGGAGTTTTACTTTTTCTCGCGGATCTTCGGGTTCACTCCGGCGGACGCGCTGGAGTCGGTGAAGATCGACAACCTCTGAGGGGCTGGGCGCCTGTTCACGGGGCACCCGGAACTTCACTGAGTTCCTTGAGCCGGGCCTGTTCGGCTGGATTCACCGGAATTCCCGCTCAAGGACGAGTGTTCAGGACATCACAGAATAAACTCGACGGCGACAAGGAAGCGGTCGGGGTCGCGGTTGGCGCGGACGATACGGCCCGTTCCCTCCCGGGCGCCTTTGCCGGACGATGAATCGATGTAATACTCGATTTTTTCTCCGCGCGTGATGGCGTGGTCGGTCGCGAAGTACATCCCGCCCTTGGAAATATCGATCAGGCGCCCGACATGATAGACGTCCTGCTCGCCGGAAGGAAGCGTGGCGAGCCTCCGGAACTTCATGGCGATCATGTCTCCGCTGAGGCGTAGGAAACGGCGCTTCTCGGCGTTTTTTTTCGCGTCCCCCATCAGCGCACTCCCGGGAAATCATTGGTCCGCTCATTGTGCGAAAGAGTCCATAACCTGTCAAGCATATACTCCGAACCGGCGGGCCGTGTTTTGGGCTTGACCGGGCGACGACGGTTGGGCTACACTTTGTCCGATGCGCGACGTTCACTTGCTTTTTCGGAGAGGGACGGTGAGTTCGACAAGAGACCTTCCTGCGTGGGCGCGAGGACTGGCCCGACGGTTCCGGTCGATGCTGGACGACCTGGGGGACTCGGTGCCGGTGTCGACGGCGTCGCTGTCGGTTCGGCCGGGAGGAGAAGGGCCGCTCGAGACGCTCACGACGTGGAGCATGGAAGGGACGCCCGAGGAGTCGAGCCGGCCGCTGACGATCGGCATCCCGGCGCTGCAGTACCTCGAGACGAAGGGCGCGGAGCTGGTGCTCGCGGTGCGCGAGGAGCACAGGCAGTCCGAGTTCTACCGTCCGTTCATCGAGCACGGGATCCGCTCGGCGCTCATCGCGGCCGTCTTCCAGACGGACCGGATCGTCGGGGCGATCGCCGTGGGGTCGAAGAGGGTCAGCGCGTACACGGCGGCACACCTGCGGCTGATCAGGCTGATGAGCAGCGAGCTGGCAAGCTACTTTCCGTCGTCCGCCGCGTCGGGCGAGGTGCGCCCGGCGCCTCCGCAAGAGCCTGAGGAGGCAAGACCCGGCGAGCCGCAACGTCCTCAAGAGGAAGTCCCCGCACACGCCCCCCCCCTGCCCGCAGAGCAGGCGTGCATTGAAGCCGACTCGCTGGGACGCATCGCCGCGTGGGACGATAAGGCGGAGCGACTCTTCGGGTGGTCCGAGAGCGAGGCGGTGGGGAGTTTCCTGACGCTCTTCCTCCGGCGGAAGCACCGGCGCCTCTTGGACCCGACGCTCCTAGGGGAGCTTCTTGGGCCGGGGGTCTACCGCGGGCGCGCCCTCGGCTACGACAGCCGGGGACTGCCGGTGACGTGCGAGGTGGAGCTAACGAGGGCTCCTATGCCGCGGGGGCGGGCGCAGGGGTTCCGGGGGGTTTTCCGGCGGGTCGCGTCGGAGACGCTTCTATCGCACGAGCCGGTCGAGTTCGAGTTCGCGCGCGTGTATGACTTTTCGAACGTGCTCGTGAAGGGATGAGCGGGAAGAGGAGACGAATCACCCGCCTTCGCCCGGGGAGACTTCACTTCACGGGCTTGGGGGGCGCGAGCCGACTGCGGATGTCCTGGAGTTTTTCGAGCACGCGAGCCATGGTGGCGGGGCGCTCGGCGGGACTGGGGCGGCAGGACTGGAGGATGAGGCTTTCGAGGTCGGGCGAGACCTCGACGCTGCGGGACTGGAAGGTCTCGCTGACGACGGCCGGGCCCCCGTCCGTGCGGAGGCAGCTGGTCAGCATCATCTGGACGGATTTGCCGCTGACGACGGTGAAGAGGGTGGCGCCGAGGTTGAAGACGTCGGTGCGCTCGTCGACCCAGCCTTTGCGCAACTGCTCGGGCGCCATGAAGTTAGGCGTCCCCTGCACCCTCGGGTTGTATTTCCCCTTGCGCGTACAGAGCCCGAAGTCCATGATCTTGGCCTGGCCTGCCTGGGTCACCATGACGTTCTGCGGTTTCATATCGAGATGGATGTAACCGTGCTGGTGCATGTAGTGCATCGCCTCGGCGAGCTGGATGTAGCAGTCCACGAACTGGAGGGCGGTGAAGGACTTTCCGCTCTTGAGCGTCTCGCCCGGGACGTATTCCATGGCGAGGGCGACCTGGAGTTTCCAGAAGAGGAGTCGCGCGGTGGCCAGCTCGTGGAGTCGGACGAGGTTGGGATGGGTCCACTGCCGGGCCACGCGGAACTCGTTGGCGAGTTGTGCGAACTGCCGCGCCCCCTCGCCGGAGCCTCGACGCACGATCTTCAGCGCCACCACCTGGCCCGAGTTCAGCTGCCGGGCCTTGTAGACTTCGCTACTGGCCCCGCGGCCGATCCACTCGATGAGTTCGTAGCCCCTGACCCTCAGATCCGCCATGCGCGTCCTTTACGCTCTGACCATGTGTAGCGACATTATACCCGCAAAGACGCCATTTCTCCAGTCAAATCCGGGGGCGTGGTCGCGAGGGGAACGGGGTCAGGAGGGGGATTCGGCGAGTTCCGCAAAGATTTCACCGGCGGCCCGGACGGCGGCACGGAGGTCGGCGGCGGCGTGCGCCGTCGAGACGAACGCCGCCTCGAACTGCGAGGGCGCAAGGTAGACCCCGCGTGCGAGCATCCCGGCGTGGAAGCGCGCGAAGCGCACGGTATCGGACCGGAGGGCGTCGTCGTAGTTCGCCACCCTGTGCGGGGTGAAGAAGAGCGTCATCATGGAGCCGACGCGGTTGGACGTGACGGCGAGGCCTGAGCGCTTCGCCTCGCCGGCGAGTCCGTCGGCCAAGAGACGGGATTTCGTTTCGAGCCGGGGATAGACGCCGGGATTGCGGAGTTCCTTGAGCGTGGCCAGTCCGGCGGCCATTGCGAGGGGGTTTCCGGAAAGCGTGCCCGCCTGATAGACGGGACCGAGCGGGGAGAGTTTTTCCATGACGTCCTTGCGGCCGCCGAAGCATCCGACCGGGAGTCCTCCGCCGATGATCTTGCCGAGCACCGTGAGATCGGGGGAGACGCCGAAGCGCTGCTGCGCGCCGCCTCGCGCGATGCGGAAGCCGGTGATGACCTCGTCGAAGATGAGGAGTGCGCCGCACTTGCGGGTGAGGCGGCGAAGGGCCTGGAGGAACCCGTCGGCGGGCGGGACGACGCCCATGTTTCCGGCGACCGGCTCGACGATGACGGCGGCGACGTCGTCGCCGTGGCGTTTGAGGACATCCGCGACGGCGTTCGCGTCGTTATAGCGGAGTGAAAGGGTGTTGCGGGCGAGGGCGGGCGGGACGCCGGGGCTGGAGGGGTGGCCGAAGGTGGTCGCGCCGGAGCCGGCCTTGACGAGAAGCGAGTCGGAGTGGCCATGGTAGCACCCGTCGAACTTGACGAGTCTGGTTCGACCGGTGAAGGCGCGGGCGAGCCGCACCGCGCTCATCACGGCTTCGGTGCCGCTCGATGTCATGCGAAGGAGGTCGATGGAGGGGAAGGCGTCCTTGATTTCCTCGGCGAGGGCGGTCTCGCGCGTGGTGGGGGCGCCGAAAGTGGAACCGTCGCGGGCGGCGCGTTCGATGGCTTCCACGACGGCGGGGTGTGCATGTCCGAGGATGAGCGGTCCCCAACTTGCGACGAAGTCGATGTAATCGTTACCGTCGATGTCGGTGAGGTGCGAGCCGCGGGCTTTGGCAATGAACGGAGGCGTTCCCCCCACCGCGCGGAAGGCGCGGACGGGGGAATTCACGCCGCCGGCGATGGATTTCTTGGCCCGGTCAAACGCCGCCTGAGACTTCTTCAGCTTGCCCTTCGCCATCACCTCTCCTAAGTCCTTGCACCGGCCGAGGTCACTTTCCTATAGACTCTCCCATCTCGAACGCCGGGCCGATCACACCGCCGATGCCGTAGTAGGTTCGCCGGTGTGTATTATAGATGATAGGCGCCACCCTTGCGATGTCCGCCGAGCCGCTTTCGTCAAGCACTGATTCGTCGGCATTCACGTCGAGGATTTCGCCGACGAACATCGTGTGGAGTCCGAGTTCGACGGTCTTATAGAGGCGGCACTCGGCGACGAGCGGGAACTCCCGGATGCAGGGCGCGTCGACGAGGTCGCTCTTGACGGGCGTGAGCCCGGCCGCCTTGAACTTGTCGACGGTGCGACCCGAGACCATGCCGAAGAAGTCCGCCTCTTTGGCGAACGCCGCCGACGGGACGTTCACCGTGAAGGCCTTTCGCGCGACGATGTTCCCGTGCGTATAGGTGGCCGCGCGGAGCGACACGGAGACACAGGGCGGTTTCGAGCCGCAGGTTCCTCCCCACGCGACGGCGGCGGCGTTGGGCTTGCCGTCCTTGTCGTAGGTCCCCACGATCCACACCGGCGCCGGCATCAAGAGCGTCTTCGCACCCAGAGATTTTTTCATGTCGTTGTTCTCCTTGCCAGTTTTCCCAAGCGCCACCCCCACCACCAGCCCCCCACCCCCCACCCGGAGAGGGGATTCCGCTCCTGAACACAAGCGCTATTCCGCCTTGAAGTGCCAAGCCTCCCGCGCCTCCCTCGCCTCCCTCGCCAGGTGAAAGACACCCTGGAGCCGGATTCCGCGGAGGTGGACGCAGATGGCGTCAGGCGCGAGGTTCAGAAGATCGAACCTACCGCTTTCGACGCGGGCGACCCGGCCCTTTCCGTCCTCGATCTCCCCCTCGAAATCGAGATACGCGAGACGATGGTCGAAGAGACGCCGGCAGGTCGCGGGCGACGCCGGGAACTCGGCAAACGAAAACGTCAGGAGCACGCCCCCGTGCTCCAGCATCAGGTCGAAATGGCTCTCCGTGTCCTTCGCGTGCTCCAGGACGACGAAACGGGGCATCGTGCACCCCCCTACCCCTGCCCACTTCCACGGCTCGGTGTCCGCCTCTCGATCAAGTGTATCAGGAAGAGAGGACTCTTTCAAGGAAGAGGCTTGGCGTCCCGTATTCTCTTTCCTCAACGGCCATGCCCGCGGTATAATGGACGACTCGGAGGACGCTCTCGGTCACGGGCGGCTAAAGACGCAACGATAGAACGCATTCGGGAGGCACAGGCAATGCGGAATCAGGGAATGGATATCTGCGCGGCGTTGGTCCTGGTGAGCGTGTGCGTCGTGATCGGGCTTTGCACGCCGCCCGCTCAGGCGGCGGGAATCGCAAGCGTCTGGGCGATCAACGACGGGGAAAAAGTCAAGCGGGACGACCTCGCGCACCCGGAGCGCGAGAAGAACTCGGTCTGGGACGGGCGGCGTGTCGGGATCTTCGGCGCCCGGAACGAAATCGTCGCGTTCCAGGTCATGCTCCAGGCGGGAGCGGAAGGCGCCAGGACCGTGGACGTGGCGCTGTCGGAACTCGTCCGCGCGCCCGGGGGCGAGCGACTCGCATGGAAGACCGAGACGCCCGACCCTACCGATACGCGCGACCGGCAGATCGAGCGGTTCACCGAGCACTACCTGAACATCGAGAAGCCGTCGCCCCCGGGGTGGTTTTACAACTACGACGCGAAGCCCAAGGGAATGGGCGGGTGGACGCCGGACGCGCTCGTGCCCGCAAACGCGAAGCCCGGCAAGGGCGGCATGCCCTTCGACGTCGCCGCCAACCTCAACCAGGGCGTCTGGTTCGACGTTTATATCCCCAAGGACCGCCCGGCCGGCGCCTACGAGGGGGAAATCCGCATCACCGAGGACGGCAAGGAAGTGAAGACGCTCCCGGTGACGCTGCGGGTGTTCGATTTCACGCTCCCCGACGAGAACCATTTCAAGGCGATGCTCTCCTTCGAGGATGACCAGCTCGCGGCGCGGCACGGGAGGGGCGACGAGACGCTCATCGCCGCCTACCACCGGCTGGCACACAGGCACCGCGTGGAGTTCACCAGTGCGTATAGTCCGCGGGCGTCCCAGGCGGAACTCGACCGGCTGAGCGGGGAGGCGTTCACGCCCGAGCGGGGGTACGAGGGGCCGGGCCAGGGCGTGGGATACACGATCGTCCCGGCGAGCTTCTACGGCATCAGCCAGAGCTGGCAGGGAGACCGGGCATGGGCCACGGCCGACGCCTTCATGACGTGGCTGGCGAAGGTGAAGCCAGAGGCGACGACGTTCCTCTACATCCTCGACGAGCCGCCAAAGTCGCGGTTCCCGTGGATCAAGGCGCTGTGCGACAAGCACCACGCGAACCCGGGCCCAGGGCAAAAACTCCCCATGTTCGTGACGAAGGGCCCCACCAAGGAACTTGAAGGCGCTATCGACGTATGGTGCACAGTCACCAATGAATTCAGCCTGGACCGGGCAAAGGCGGAGCAAGCGAAGGGGCGGCGGTGGTGGGTGTATAACGGGCAGCGGCCCTACGCCGGGACACAGCTCAACGATGCACCGCCCGTCGACTGCCGCGTCACCCCGTGGGCCTCGTGGAAGTACGGCGTAGAGTTGTGGTTTTACTGGCACGTGGACCACTGGCTGCACAACAGTCAGGCCCCGCGCGGGGACCAGAACGTGTGGGCGGACCCCGTGACGTTCGCACACGACGGCCGGTTCAACGGCGACGGGGTGCTGGTTTACCCGGGCCAGGACCAGCTATTCCCGGCGGAGGACCGCGGGATCCCGGGCCCGGTCGCGTCCATCCGGCTCAAGAACATCCGCCGGGGAATGCAGGACTACGAGTACCTGTGGCTGGCAAGCCAGAACGGCCTGGGGGCCGAGGCACGCGCCGCCGCCGATGCCTGCGTCCCGACCGCGTTCTCGGACGCCGACGGACAGGCCTCCTGGAGCGTGCGCGGAAGCGACTGGGACGCCATCAGGCTCAAACTCGCCCAGGCCCTCGAACAGAAGCTCAAGGGCAAGTGAAGCCCTCCGTCCCGACAAGTCGAGAGGCTTTCCGACCAACAATAGGCGAAACCCGCCGCAGCCCCGGCGAAGGCGGGTGATCACGCCAGAAACGGCGCCTACATGGACCTTCCGCGGCTCATCGCGATTGAGACGACGCGACGGTGCAACCTCCACTGCATCCACTGTCGGGCACTGGCGGGGAAAGAAAGCGTCCCGAACGAGCTTTCGACGGGCGAGATCACGGGACTGATGGACGAGATCGCCGGGCGCACCGAGCGGCCGATGGTCATCCTGACGGGGGGCGAGCCGCTTCTGAGGGAGGACATTTTCGAGATCGCGCGTCACGGAAGCGAGTTGGGCTTCACGATGACGATGGCGCCGAACGGGACGCTCTTAGACGCGGAGGCGGCGCGGAAGTGCGTGGAGGCCGGGATTCAGCGGGTAGCGGTGTCGCTGGACGGGGCGAGCGCGGAGGTGCACGACGCGTTCCGCGACATGCCGGGGGCATTCGCCGGGGCGATGAAAGGGATCGAGTCGGCGCGGGCGGCGGGACTGTCCTTCCAGATCAACACCTCGGTCACCGCATTCAACGTGGACGAACTGCCGAAGGTGCACGAACTAGCCAAGACGCTGGGGGCGTCGGCGCACCACATCTTCATGCTGGTGCGCGTGGGACGGGGACGGGACCTCGACGCCGAAGTCCCCCCGGCCCAACAGGAAAAAATCCTCCAGTGGCTCGCCACCAGGCACCGCGAGGGACTCATTCGGGTGCGCGCGACCTGTGCGCCCCACTACGTCCGCGTCCTCACGCAGCAAGCCGGTCGCGAAGGCACGGCCGCGATCACCCGGGGGTGTCTTGCCGGGCGACGGTTCGTCTTCATCTCGAGCACGGGAGACGTGCAGCCCTGCGGGTATCTCGACGTCCGGTGCGGGAACATCCGCGACGGGGGTTTCTGGAAGACGTGGGACACGTCGCCGGTGCTCCAAGACCTGCGGGACGATGCGAAACTCCGGGGAAAGTGCGGCCTCTGCAATTACCGGGAGTACTGTGGCGGATGCCGTGCACGGGCCTACGCGGCGACGGGCGATACCCTTGCGGAGGAACCGGCGTGCCTTTATCTTCCCCCCAAGAGACGCTGAGAGCCTATCTGCCCCCCCCGCCGCGACGGGATGGGGGAAAGAAATACGGAACAGTGCTGCTTGAAATCGCACCCTTGAATACTACAATAGTAAGGGAATAGTGTCGAAAACGCGGAACCGGAGGGTGGGAAAGGCGTTCAAAGACGTGGGAAGACAGGAAACACACGCACGGAAGGTTCCGGCCACAACCTCTTTGACGGCAACCCATTAGCGTCGAAGAGAAGTCCCGGTCGACCCCCTGGGTGTTTCTCCCGGGGAGTCCGGGCGGGTTTTTAAGCCGGAATATTCCTGATCGCGCGGATTTCCAGGCAATAAGCGGGCGTAATTTCCGCAGTCCTGCCGTTCACCAATAGAGTCGGGGACTGCACTCCAAAGACCATGTTCCGATTCCTGGAACGAGCTGAAAGCGAGGCATCCATAATGAAGCGGTCCGCGGGCTTTACCCTCATCGAGCTTCTCGTGGTCATCACCATCATCGGGATCCTGGCGGGTTTTCTGCTGCCGAGTCTCCACACGGCCCAGGACAAGGCCCGGCAGGCCAACTGCATAAACAACCTCCACCAGATTCAACTAGCCTTGGAGATGTATCAAAGCGACGCCGGACAATATCCGCCCTGGTTGAGCAACCTGCAGAACTACATCAAGGCGAAGAAGGTGTTCCAGTGTCTTTCGGACCAGAGCCGGGGTCGACAGGGCAGTAGGCCGCCGTGGCAGCTCCCGGGGGACCACGGGAGCGACCGGTTCTGCGAGACGTGGGATTTCGAGGGAGCGGCAGCAGCGGCGGGCACGGCCGGCGGGGGCGGCGGCGTGGACAGTGAAGCCTCGAGCATGCAGAACCCCTGGATCCAGGGGAACAGCTACCTGTATGAGATCTGTGCGGCACGGTGCAGCTGGTGGACGGGAGGGATGTATCCGGACCCGACCAACCCGGGACAGTTCCACGACGCTTCGGACTCCACGGTGGACTCGAACGGCGACGGCAAGATCAGCTGGTATGAAGCACGGATGTTCGAGCTGAACATCTGCGGGCCGCAGACACCGATGGTGAGTTGTTACTGGCACACGATGTCGGCGGGGCTGCTGGTGGTCCGGGCGTCCATCGGCAACAAGAACATCTACACCAGCGACTCCACCTGGGACGGCTGGAAGCGGTTGAACCAGTAGCGGGACACCCAACCGGGGAATCCAAGGACCCTGACATCGGACGGACGACGACGAGAACCGGAAACCCGAAAACACGAGGCGCGTTCACGCTGATCGAACTGCTGGTGGTGATTGCCATCATCGGGATCCTGGCGGGATTGCTGTTGCCGGCGCTCCGGAGGGCGCAGTGGCAGGCCCGCAAGGCGAAATGCGAATCGCAGATTCACCAGTTCGCGGTGGCTCTCATGACCTACCGCGACTCGAACGACGGGAATCCTCCGCCGTGGCTTTCCAACATGTACCCGAATACCATCGCCAACGAGAAGCTGTACCTCTGTCCTGAGGATCCGACGAAGGGCAAGGACGGGGGGAAACCTTCCTTCGAGAATAACCCGGCCACCGCGTTCACGGAGACGGACGACTTTGGGGGCTCTTCGGCACAGTCGGGCACGGACCCGGAATCCGCGGCCGTCATGAACCACAATCTCCCGGGCAACAGCTACCTGTACGAGTTCTGCTGTGCGGAGTGCTCCTGGTGGACCCCGGGTTACTCGTTCAACGGGCACAGCTGCGACTTTCAGAGCAACTACGTCCCCGACCCCACCATCCACGCGAGCGGACGAGGCGTGCTGACCTGGCGTGAGGCGAAGGACTGGGAGACGAAGTACGTCGGGACCTGGACGCCTATCGTCCGGTGCTTCTGGCACACGGGGGGGGGCACGTTCCTTCCGCAGGACCAGGTGCTGAACCTCGGCGTGCAGACCTACCACATCTACATCAGCGACACCACCGGAGACGGCTGGAAGACCGCCGGGAACAAATAGTCCTTTCCGTTCGCGGTTTGCGCCCCGCCGACTCCCTCCCCTCCCTCCCCATGCGTGGGGTCTCAGCGTCTTCGCGTTTTCTTCAGGCGCGGCAGAAAGAACGGCACGCGGCTCCGGTAATCCTCGTATTCCCGGCCGAACCGTTCCCGGAGCTCGCGCGCCTCCCACCCGGCCAGCAGCAGGAAATGCACGAGGAAGAGGACCGTCAGGAACGCCATCGGAGTCAGGCGCAGGGCGAAGAACCAGCCCATCAGGAGGAGCGTAGCCGCCAGATGGATATACACCCATAGAGCATCGAGAATCCGGTGATGATCACCCAGAACGGAGGCAGCCGTCGTTTCATGGAAGGACCTGTCATTCTCGGACCTCGTGAGATGAACGCCGCCGGCCGGCGTCCAAAGAGCCTATCCTACCGGATTCCCGCCATTCGTCAATCCCTCTATCCGGTTGACTGTCCGGCCTCAGCATGATATGGTGAGGATAATCACGGAGAAGCTGGATGATACCGGACGAACTTCGCCGCAAGCTGGAAGAGATCAACCGGGGTCCCTTGACGACGGGCAGGACACGCACGTCGGTCGCGGGGCGTCCCGGGGACCCCATCGGGACCGAACGAGCCGGCGAACCGGTGAGACTCGAAGACCTGATCGCGGGTGAAACCGTCGGGACAGGTCGGGAGGGGTCTTTCTACCTGATCCAGCGGGACCTCGGGGAACTGTTCGCCCGGGCCGAGGAACTGACCGGCGAATTTCGGGACGTCTGGGTCAAGGGCCGGTACTCGCTGAGCGACGAAGAAACGGCCCACGGGTGGCGCGAGATCATCGAGACCGACCCGGCACGCCTGCTCTTCCTGGACATCGAGACGCTGGGACTCACGGCGACGCCGGTGTTTCTGGTCGGAATGATGTCCCTGGAGGCCGACGGGGGACACAAGGGCAAATCAGGGGCCCCCCGCTTCCGCCTCCGGCAGCTTTTCGCACGGAACTACTCCGAGGAGCCCCACCTCCTGGCGCACCTCGCGAAGACCCTCCGGGACGACCACATCCTCGTCACCTACAACGGCAAGTCGTTCGACTGGCCCTACCTGTGCGACCGCGCGGTATATCACTCGGTGTCGATGGTCAACGAGCCGGGACACCTGGACCTGCTGAAGGAAGCCCGGCGACGCTGGCGGAACGTTCTGCCCAACTGTCAGCTTCAGACGCTCGAATACCACGTCTCGGGCCGGCGACGCGTCGGAGACCTGCCCGGGAGCATGATCCCCGACGCCTACCACCGGTACGTCAAGACCGGGGACGCCCGTCCGATGCTCGACGTCATCCACCACAACGCTTTGGACCTGGTGACGATGGCGGAGCTGATGCTGTTCATCCTTCAGGGCGGGGACCTGGCGTGGGAGTGAGTCGGAGCAGGTGGGCCGGGGAACAGGAGAGCCGGTGAGAAGCGGCAAACTCACCCCGTCACCCGTTCAGGTTACTTGCTTGTCTGGAGAACGTCGGGAGGCGCGACGAGGCTGTCCACTACGCCTGAGGTGATCTCCCGGAGCATCGCGGGATTGATCTCCTGCACGCGCACCCCCCCCACCACCTTCGAGGTCTTCAGGAGCTCCGGTTTGTCCGTTCCCAGGCGGATGCTGCGGCTGTAGACGTCGATGACGGGCACGTTTTTCTCGATGCCGAGCATGCGCAGGGCGACGGCGTATTGCCGGGCGAGGTCCTCGTTACCGGAGCAGACGACCGGGGTCAGCAGAAAGACCTCTGCGTCGGACGACCGGCGAACCTGGTCGACGGAGACGGCGATGGCGTCCGCGGCGGAGCTTGCGGGAATCCCCTGGAGCATCATCTCGGTCGCCGAACCCACGATGACCACTTCGGTTTGCGCGGGGATTTTATCCGGGGAAAGGGCGATCGCCTGGCGGAAAGGCATGGACCAGGCGGGCTCGACGTCCACCCCGATGCGCTTCACCGTGACGGGCCCCCGGCTCACTTCGGCGATGGCCTTCTCGATGTACTGCTCGACGGGGACCTCGCCGGTGGGAAGTCCGCCGATGAGGAGGACATGGCCGGGAAGCCGGGGGCCAGCACGCGGTTTGGGCCCGGGAGGCGAGGCGTCCGACAGCTCACAGCGGACAACCACCGGCGTGCCGGACGCGTCGACGTACCGGTCGCCGGCGAGTCGAAGGTTGGCCAGTGCGGAGCGCGAGCTCTCGATCGCGACGACGGACTTGGCCAGGAGCATCCCGTGGAGCCGCGCCTCGAACCGGACGCGCGAGAGCTTCTGGGCGGCGACCTCGACCGAGAACGACGTGAAGGTGGGATGCTTGATCCCGGGAAGCACGGTCAGGCGTTTGCTCTGACGGCCGATTTCCGCGCCGCTCGCATCGAGCAGGATGGCGTGCAGATCGAGGTCCATGCTCTTGTCGAGGTCGGCATCGAGCCGGAGGTTGAAGAGGGCCTTTTCGTCCGAGCGGACGAGGAAGGGACAGGAGACGAGTTCGACGGCGAGACGCACCTCGGGCGCGGCGAGCTTGAGTCCGGTGAGCTCGGCGGTGACGGTGGTCCCGATGGAATCGGGAGCGGGCTCCGTCACCACGAGCGACACCTTCGCCGTGTCCAGGTTCTCGAACAGGTGCACCGGCTGTCGCTCCTCGGATGTCGAGCCGTCCCCGAAGTCCCACCGGCACTTCGTTCTTGGCGGGACCGACGGGAAGAAAGCCACCTCGCTGAGCAGCCGAGTCCCGATGGGGATCCTCCCGATTCCATCGGGATTGTCCTCGGGTTTCGGGGGACCCTCGGCCAGTTGGAACGCGTGGAGCCGCCTCCAGACGAACGTCGTCGGGCGTCCTCCCGATTCCATCGGGACCGTCGGAGTGCGCTGCAATCCGACGACGTCCGCTTCCCCTGGGATATCCCCGATGCTCGTCAGGTCCCACCAGGCGCGCCCCGTGTCGGTGGCGAACCCGATACCGTAGATGTAGACCTGGCCGCCGGCGAGGTTCGCCCTTCGCAGCATCTCGGCCAGTTGGATATCGAGACGCACCCATTCCCCGGCCGGTGGAAGGTCCCCCATCCTGAGCAACGTGCCGGAGAGCCCCCGTGCCCTGTCTTTCCCCCAGTAGAGGATGAGGTACGGCTTATGCTCCCAGTCCCCCTCGTTGGCCCGGCGCGCGAAGGCAAAACGCATGAGGATCTGCTGAGGGGGTTTCGCCTTGTCGAGACACACGTACTGCTGGATGACCGTATCCTCGTAGATCGGCAGCTCGCCCATTTCGCTGGTCCCGTGAAAGCCGACGCGATCGGTGAGGGGACTGGTGTGAGAGAAGTCGCCGGACACTACGGGACGAGGCGTCCATTCCCAGATGCCGTGCGTGTGCGAGCGGGCAGGAAGACGGTCGTCGATGAGGACACGTCCGATGGGCCACGTAAGCCCGTAGGCCGGTTTGGTGGCGGCGGGGTTTCCGAAGATGAGCGCGTAGTCCCTCATCCCTTTCACGGTCTGGAAAACGAGCGTCACCTCGCCCGACGGCGACGTGGAGCGAAGCTGCCAGGGCTGCTCGCGGCCCTTCTCGTCGAGGATGCGGAGGTCGGCCAGATCCTTGGCGGCACTGGAACCCAGCTGAAGGCGAACGGTCGCCATGTGCGAGAAGTCGGCGAGCTCGGGGGTCCTGACGTGCAGGTTGGCGCGGTAGGACCATGCCGTCCAAGGGTCGGCGTCACTCCCGAAGGATATCGGGACGCCGGCCGCAAGGAGAAGCACCAGGATGGGGGAAAGAAGTCGCTTCATCAGTCTATGTCCCGGTTTTCTTGATTTTGACTGCCACGTCGGCCTGGATGGCGGGGAGCGGCAGCAAGAAAACCCCGCCCGAGTTGTCCACCTCCTGGGTGTCGGTCACTTTGCCGGCCGTGGTGTCCCAGAATTCGACACGGTACTTGCCCGGCTCGAACCCCGGGACGCTGAGCGTGTAGCCGGTGAGGGTCGGGGGGTGCTTATAGCGCTCGCCGTTATTCTGCTCGTAGATCGCGGCGTCGTAGACCCAGAGGTGGGCTTCGGCGGGGTTCTGCCGTCCGAGGACTTCGACATCGGTCTGAACCTTGCCCTCGCGGCGCACCTGTGCCGTGGTCAGCTTCCAGGCCTTGCCCCGACGGTCCTCTCCCTCGTTGAAGGCGGCCACGGCCTTGTAGTACGAATAGAGGTTCTTTTCGTCGACGAGGTTCCACCACCAGTACATCGCGGTTCCCGCCATCGGGAGCACGGTGCTCGACCAGAGGCCGCCGTGGAAGTTCGTCTCCTGCTGATCGAGAGTCTGTCCGACGCCGTATTCGCTGATGAACGTGGGCTTGTTGAAGTCCTTCTTGCGGATCCAGATGTTGCGCATGGACGAGACGACGTTGGGCTGGTAGAGGTCGCCGGGAACGAAATCGATTTCGGGGAGGCTGTAGACGACGGCCGACTCATCGTCGCTGTAGAAGTGGGTCGAGACGAGGTGCTTCCAGGGATCGATGCCCTTGAGGTAGCGGCCGAACTCCCGGTGCCAGTCGGCCACCTCGGCCGCATTGAATCCCTCGGTCAGGTCCACCTCGCTCCACAGCTCCCAGCCCAGCAGCTCGGGGGAGTAGGCCCAGCGGGCCACGATGTACCGGAACCGGCGCTTGATGTACTTCTTCGCTTCCGCGTTCGTCCAGAACTCCGGGGGATTGCTGAGCATCCCGCCGTGCATCTTGTTGTAACTGCTCTCGAAGAACTCCTGGTCGACGTGACGGGAAAGCTGTCCGTGGTTTTCGAGGTTCAGCTTGACCTTGATCCCCAGCCGGTGTGCTTCGTCCATGATGTGGTCCAGCTTCCAGGCGTTGACCATGTTGTATCGTCCCAGTCCCTCGTATCCCGGGGCGTAGTCCTTGGGGGCTTCGAGTCCCACCCACCAGATGCTCATCCAGACGCGGATGAAGTTGACCCCGCTCGGGGCGAGCTTCTTCATGATCCGGTCAAAGAGGTAGGTGCCTTCGCCGTCGTGGAGATCCCCCTTGTAGGCGGGGTACGGCAGTCTCAGGTCGGTCGGGGAACGCAGCGTCTGTCCGATGGGATAGAAGAAGGCGCCGTCCTGGTAGGAGAAGTAGAACGGGTCTTTGGGGTCGACTCGGATAAACCCGTGGGCCGCGGTCCCCGAGAGGGGGACGCATTCGAAGTTGATCTTGACGCGGACGACGTAGTTTTCCTTCCAGGGCCCCGCAACCGGAACCTTGGGGACTGAGACCGGCGTACTGGGGGTTGAGGAAGTCCCGATGGGTCGGGAGGGCTTGGTCCCGATTCCATCCGGGATCGTCCCGGCTCCCGATGGAAATCGGGACGCCACCGCCGCCTTCCACTCTTTGTCCTGGAACTGGTCCCAGAGCCGGAGTTCCACCTTCCACTTCCCCACCTCGGTCGGCGTCCACCGGACCTTCCACGAGCTCTTGCCGACGGGGGTCAGGCGTTCGTCGCCCAGACCCGGGGAACTGGACCGGACGAAGTCGCGGTAGAGGAACGCGAACTGTTCCTGCGTCTTGCCGGAGGGGGACGTGAAGACCGCCCGGATGTCGACCTGGTCGGGGTCGAAGGGGTTCTCGTAGGTGCGCGTCAGGTCGAAGGAGATCTCGAACTTCTCGAAGAGACCGACCTTTTCGCTGTTGACGAGGAGGTCCGTCACCCCGAGCGGGGCCTGCGGCCCGGCTCCCGTGCGGCCGTAGATGCGGTCGATCCGGATCTTCCCGTGCCAGTCGCCGGCGTTAAAGAGTTTGACGCCGAACCCGCGGATTTTGTGGGCGACGTAGCCGTCCCACTGTCGGTTGTGTCCGCGGGGCAACCACCTCTGGGCGGCGGGTGTCATGTCGATACGGACCTCGTTGGTCTTGCCGCTCCGGAGCGACCCGGACGGCTCACACTGGTACCAGTTCCACTGGGCGTCCTTGAGGTAACAGACGAGCGCGGTCCCACGCGGGACGTCGTCCGGGAGAGTGATGAACACCCGCAGCTCGCGGATGCTCGTCCAGTCGGCGTCCAGCTCCAGCTCGTAGTTCGCTTCGCCAGGGAAGCCGGCCTCGATGTCGACGTTCTTCAGCACCTCCACGTCGGCGCAGAGGACCTGCGGGAGGAAGAACGCCGCCAAGAGAACCACCATTGTCGACAGGATGCGTCCCATGAGACACCCGGAAAAGGCCGAAACGTCCAGAAAAGGGGAATGACGACCCGCGTGCGTCCCCAAGGCATACGTTATTTAAGTGTGTTGCAGGCAAGGGTTTCTTGCACAGGATCGCACACTCGCCGCCCTCGCCGCCGGCTGCCCCAACGCCTCACCGGGCGAGTTTATCGGGCGGCCTTTCCAGCCGCACGGCCTCGATGAGATGCCAGTCGTCCCACTCCTTCACCAGGACGAACGAGAAGCACAAGTCCCGGTCGACGAGAAGATGCTTCATGTATTCGTCAAAGAGCCACGGCAGGCGGAGGTTGATGTCCTCCCAGGCGTTGAGCCCTTTCGGACGCGGGACGAGGAAAAGGAGAGTCTGTCCGCGTGTGCGACGCTGGATCTCCCCGGGGTCCAGGGTCATCAGGTGGACAAAGGCGTCCGGGGTTTGGGAACGGATGACGAACGGGTAGCCCGTGTATCCCGAGACGAACACCTTGGCCTCGGGGCGCTGCTCCGCGAGATAGAGGACGATGTCATCCACCTCTTTCAGTTGGCGGGCGTGTCCCGATGGAATCGGGATGGAATCGGGACGGTCCGCCAGGGAACGGATCTCGGCCACGTAGGGCCACACGATCAGTGCGAGGAGCGCCATGAGCGCCAGCGGCAGCGTCACCGACCTCCACGCGGAGCCCCGCCAGTCTTTGCCCGTGAGCCAGGCAACAACAAAGAGGAGGAGCGGCGGCAGGTAGAGTTGCCAGTCGACGCCCCGGCAAGCCGGGATGATTTCCGCCCCGACGGATCCCGATTCCATCGGGACAACCCCGCGCAGAAAGTAGACCGGGTCGCCCATGATCAGCCAGTTGCCCATGAACCAGAGCCCGACGGTGTAGAGACTCGGGATGAGAAAGACGAGGAGCGTGGCGGGACGAAAGGAAGGTTCCTTGGCGCGAAGGGTGCGTGCCACGATCACCGCCGTCACCAGGATCACGAGGACAATCGCTTGGTACCTCGTGATGACGGAGAGTCCGCCCAGGACCCCGAGATAGGCGAGGCTCCTCAGGTCGAGCGTCCGCAGCCAGTGCACCAGGAAGTACCCCCCGGCCATGAGCATCAGCAGAAGCATGGTGGCGGAGCTTCCGGTGAGCACGGCGGCGATGACGGGCGGGCTCGCCTGGTAGAAACCGAGGATGGGGAACCGTGCGAGACGCGGGATGCCGAAGCGCGAGAGCCAGCCGTTGAGCAACGTCAGCATGAAGGCCGAGACGATCGCGTTGACCACGGGAAACGCAAGACCCGAGGTCCCGAAATGGGGGATCTTGACGAAAGGCAGTCCGAGCAGTGTCGGGAAAGGCGGCCACTTGAGCGAGCCGACCAGTCCCTGCCGGCCCTCGAGGCGTCCCGCCAGGAAGTCGCCTCCGACACCCGAGCACACCATCGCCTCTTCCGAGACGCTGACCACCCGGCCGTGATAGTAGAACACCACCGCCAGGAGCGCGGCTGACACTACCACGAAGAAAAGGCAGGTCTCTCTTCTCGGAAGTCGCTGGTCCATGTTCATGACAAGTCCCGACTGGAAACCTGTAACGTTCAACTCGTGCCCTGACGGCTCAACCGCCCGGCGACTGAATAACTTCCTTGTCCAGGCCGTGCCGGGTCTTCTCCCAGTAGTTCGGCCTCGTCACCAGCTGCAGGAAGCCCCTCCACGCGGCGATGCTCATCATCACCCAGTAGAAAGGCATCAAGAGCGAGATCTTCACCAGGTCGTAATTCCCGCGGCGATATGCCGCCAGCACCCCGGCGTAGACGAAGACGAAGTTCCCCACGAAGAGGCACACCCCCGAGAAAAGGATGATGGGAAACGGGAAGAACGTCCCCACCTCGGCGCTGCGGAAGATGACCCAGAAGATCGCCAGCGCCCAGTAGATGGGGTTGATGAGGAGACACACCGGCGTTCCTCCGACCATCATGTGGAACCCGAACGTCTTCCAGAAACCCATTGAGCGGCACATCTCGACGGGTCTGCGGCAGTGGACGAGATAGGTCTGGGCGTAGCCCTTGATCCATCGGGAACGCTGCCGGACCCAGTAGCCGAGGTCCGAGCAGGCTTCCTCCCAGGTGGTGGAATCGAGCATGCGGGTCTGGTAGTTCCTGTCGGCGAGGCGCACGCCGAGGTCGCAGTCCTCGGTGACATTGAACGCATCCCATCCGTGAAGCTCGCGCAGCTTCTCCGTCAGGAAGTGGTTCGAGGTCCCGCCCAGCGGGACCGGCTGCTTGAGATAGTCGAGCCCCGGGAGGAAGAGGTCGAACCACATGGAGTACTCGATGGTGAAGAGCCGGGTGAGGAGGTTCTGCCGGGGGTTATAGAAATTGAGCTTGGCCTGGATGCAGACGACGCTCGGGTCCACGTGCCGGAACGCGACGACCGCTTTCTTGAGCTGGTCGGGTTCGGGACGGTCCTCGGCGTCGTAAATGACGAGATACTTCCCGCGCGCGAGGTGGAGTCCCAGGTTGCACGCCTTGGGCTTCGTCTTGGGCTGCATGTCCGGAACCACCACCCCGCGGATGTGCGCCGGCAGGTGCAGCCGGGCGAACGCGGCCCGCGTGTCGCGGTCGTCCTCCTCCAGCAGAAAGAGGACGTCCAGCTTGTCCTTGGGGTAGTCGAGCCGTCCGATGCCCTCGACCAGGCGTCCCAGCGTCTCCGTCTCGTGGTAGAGCGGCACGAGGATCGTGTAGAGCGGGCATTGGTCGTCGCGGAGCGACGCGAGCTCCGAAGGTCTAACCGTGATCTCCCGCCGCGAAATCAGCGACTCGTCGATCAGCCACAGCTTCCACGCACTGAGCACAAGGTAGTAGACGATGAGCGCCCCGTTAAGGGCGATGAGGTAGCCCCGCCAGGAGAGACACAGCCACACCACCGAAGCGGCGAGCGCCACGAGGATCACCTGCTTCTGGCGGCGGGTGAGTACGTGGAAGGCCGAGAGGTGCGGGGCTCGTCCCAGCAACTCGAAGAAGACCTTCTTGTAACCCTTCCCGTCCGGCTCGTGCGGGGAAGATTGCTCTAGAGTCACACGACCCCCTTACTATGACAGACAGAGGCACGTCGCTGTGTTTTCACGTCCACCGGTCACTTGACCGGTTCCGCGGGCTTGCCGGCCGGGCTCAATCCCGTGGTGGACTTCACCGCCGGGGCGCCGGTGCCCAGGAACTTGACCTTCACCGCGACGTCCCGGCTGAATGCCGGAAGCGAGACGGCCAGCGTGCCGTTTTTGGCCGCCTGGTGCTGCGGCGGCGCGTGAGCGGCGCCGACCGTCGCCCAGGTCTCCACCGTGTAGTCCCCGTCGAGGAGTCCCGTCAGGTTGACGACCGCCCCGGCGGCAAGGGGCTTCTCGTCCCGGCCCTCCGCCTTCTCCACCCAGGAGGGGCTATAGACCCAGAGGTATCCCCCGGCGTTGTCCAGGAGTCCCTGGACGGCGAGCTTGCGGTTGGCCGGGGCGTCGATCATCGCCCGCACCGAGGTGAAATTCCGTCCTCGACGGTCTTCGTCCCTGGCGAAAGCGGCCAGTCCGGCAAACTGTCCGTAGAGGTTGTTGGGCTCGATGTGCGTGTCCCACCACCACGGCATGGCGGCACCCGCCGCCGGCGACATGAATGAGCTCCAGAGCGCCGCGTGCAGCTTCACCCCTTCCGGGTCTTTCTGGTCGTCCTCGGGACGGATGCCCCCGGCGCACTCGGCGACGAGGAACGGCTTGCCGTACACCCCTGCCTCAACCGCTTTCCGCAGCACCGCGTCCGACAGCGTCGCACTGTAGAGATGTCCCGTGTTGAAGTCCATTTCCGGGAGCTTCCACAGGTTCTCGTAGAACCCTTCGTGGACCGCGGAGGTGGTCACGAGGTGTGCATGCCCGTCCACCTTCTTCAGATACGCCCCCATCTCCCGGTGCCAGGCGATCACGTCGTCGGCGTCGTAGTAGTCCGTCAGGTCCGTCTCGTTCATGAGCTCCCAGCACATGAGCGAGGAATACGCCCCCCAGCGAGCCGCGGCGTACCGGAGGAACTTCCTGGTCTGCTTGCGGGCCTTCGCGTTCGTGAAATAGTCGGACGCGAAGACGCAGGGCCCGCCGTTCTTCACGTTGTAGGGGTTGTCGGCCCAGCTCGACTCGTTGAGCATCCCGTGGTACTGGAGGACGAGCATCACCTGGATGTTGTATTTGCGCGCCGCGGCAAGGATGGAATCCAGTCGGGCGGCCTGGTCAAGGTCGTATTCCCCGAGCTTGCTTTTCTTCTCGATGGAGACGTTCCACGGACAGATCCAGACCCGCGTCACGGTTTCGCCGGCGGCGCCCAGCTTCTTGAAATAGTACTCGTAGTCGTTGGCCCAGCAGACGTTGTGTCCGACGGGAAAGAAGCTCTCGCCCGAATCGCGCTCCAACTGCCGCGGGTCCTGCCGGCTGACGCGGATGAAGCCGCTCGCGGTCTTGGTCTCGACGGCGCTGAAGGCCTTGAGGCCCGAGATCCTCTCCCCCATCGCGTTCCTCACCGTCACCGTGTATTCGTATTTCCCGACGACCTTCGGGGCGATGCGGATGAGCCAGACCGGCTGCTTGGTCTTTCCGTCCTTCGAGTCCTCGAAACGGGCGAGGAACCCGGGCACCTCGAACGCCCGGCCGTTCGGGTCGCGCAGCGACGCCCACAGGCTGATGTCCTCCGGGTCGAAGAAGTCACCGAAACTCGCCTGGAAATCCACCCGCACCTCGAGGATCTCCCGGATGGGGATGATGAGTTCGTCCTGGCGGACGGAGTTGATGCGCGGGACGAACGTCTCCCAGGTGGCCTCGGGGCTTCCCACGACGCGGATATTGTCCACGAAGATCTCGCCGGTCTTGGTCTTGTCGCGCCAGAAGACCAGGCTCACGCGGCGGACGTCGTCGCGCCCCTGGAGCGGCTCCCCGATGGGGTTCTTGAAGCGGTTGAAGTCGCGATAGTCGAGGGGGAAACTCACGGAGCGGTTGAGTCCCATGATCAGGTGCACCGGGGCGGACTCGTAATAGATGCTCCCCGGCGTGGTCCGCAGCGCGATCGCCATCTGGACGTCCCAGCTGTCCACGGTGACGTCCACCATGAACTTCTTCATCTGGGAGAGGTTCATGCGGACTTCACGCCGGACCTCGAAGTCGGGGCGGTCCGCCGGCTCGAAGGACATCTGGAGCGCGAGTTTCCCGTCGGTCGCGTGGTCGGGGACTTTCTCGAGTTTGACCGGGCCCCGGGCCGACTCCACCGCCCAGGTGGCGTCCGTCTCGAAACTCTCCCACAGGAATTCATCGTCCGCCGCCCAGGCCGTCGCACACACGAGCGCCGTGAGGAGCCCCACGCCGACGCCGACCGCGGCATGCGAAAACGCTCTGAAAACCATCGAAAACCCCTTCTTGATGGAGACCCCGGCCCCGCCAAGCCGCACTATCATCCTATATTAGTCGGCCGGAAGGTCAATTGGTAACACCAATTACACCGTTTCATGCCTACCAGTAACTCGACGCCGAGAGGTTGATCCCCTTGGTGATGTATCTCTGCCCGATGAAGAAGAGCACGACCACCGGAAGGAGCGCGACCGTGGCGGCGGCGAAGATGAGTCCGGGGTTATTCTGCGTCGGCGTCAGGAGGTAGCTGAGTCCAAGCGCCACGGTCCGGCTTTCCACCGAATCAAGATAGATGAGCGGGCCCAGCAGGTCCTGCCAGTTCCAGAGGAAGGTGAAAACCCCGGTGACGATGAGCGCCGGGGTGGACAGGGGCAGGATGATCCGCCAGTAGACCCCGAGGCGCGAGCACCCGTCGAGCATGGCGGCTTCGTCCATCTCCCGCGGGATCGTCATGAAGAACTGTCTCAGGAGGAAGATGTTGAACGCGCTTCCGAAGAACTGCGGCACGATGAGCGGCAGGAACGAGTTCGTCCACCCGATCTCGCGGAAAAGGATGAAGAGCGGAATCATCGTCACCTCGCTCGGAAGCATCATCGTCGCCAGGAGCACCAGGAACCACGCCTCCCTCCCGTGGAACCGCACCCGCGCAAAACCGTACGCCACCAGGGAGGAGCTGGCAAGCTGCCCGAGCACCGCAAATATCGCGATGAGGAGGCTGTTCAGGAAGTATTGTCCCATCCCGAGCCGAAGACTCGGCTCGTATCTCCAGGCGTCGGGATAGTTTTCCGGCGCGGCGGGCCTGGGCCAAAAAGAGATCGTCTCTCCGCTGATCTGGGCGGGCGTCTTGAAACTGCCCGTGACCATCCACACGAGCGGCAACAGCACCATCGCGCAGAGTATCAGCAGCACGGCATAGACGACGGTTTGTCTTGCAACGTTCACGCGGATCATCTCGCCCCCTCGTAATGGACCCAGCGCCGGGACCCGCGAAGCTCGAGGACGCTCACCGCGAAAATGACGACGAACAGGATCACCGCAAGGGCACAGGCGTATCCCATGTCGTTGTACTGGAACGCGCGACGGTAGAGATTGAGCACGTAGAAGAGCGTGGCGTCGTTCGGGCCGCCTCCGGTGACGATCCACGGCACCGCAAACACCTGGAACGACCCGATGGTTCCCATGATGAGATTGAAGAGCACCGCAGGGGAGATCATCGGGAGCGTGACGTGCCAGAAGCGCCGGAAGAGTCCGGCGCCGTCCACGTGCGCCGCGTCATAAAGGCTGGACGGCACGCCCTGGAGCGCCGCCAGGAAGATGATCATGTTCCCCCCGAGCCACGTGAAGTTCATCAGCACGATGCCCGGGAGCGCCCAGGTCTCGCTCATCAGCCAGTCGGGACCCGAAATCCCCGCCCATCCCAGCAGGTGGTTCACCAGTCCGTTTGACGCGTACATCCACCGCCAGACAATGCTAATGGCGACCCCGGTCAGGAGGTAGGGAAGATAAAGCACGGTCCGGAGGACCCCGGTGAACCTCAAGGACCGCACGTTGAGCAGCAGCGCGCACAGGAGCCCCCCCACCAGTTGGATGGGAATCGAACCGGAGGCATAAAGGAGCGTGACCCGGAGCGACTGCCGGAAGTCGTGGTCCTGGGCGAGGATGCGGACGTAGTTGCCGACGCCCACGTAGTGAGGCTCCTGGAGGACGCTCCACTCGGTGAACCCGGCGCCGAGCGCGAGAAGAACGGGTCCAAGCGCGAAGACCGTAAGCCCCACCAGCCACGGCAGGATGAAGAGGTAGCCGGCGCGGTTTTCGCCCCGGGAGGGACGCATCGTCTGCCCGCGGGCCTTGCGCCCGGCGCGAAAGACAAGGCGAAGGACGAGAAACCCGGCGAGCGCCAGGAACCCGGCGGGCATGATGACCCCCGTGACCATCGTCGGCTTCATCGGCTCCGGCGACAGGAGGCGGCTTCCGTCCTTTTCCATCCGTCGGGCCGCCTCTTCCGGCGGGATGCTCCCCAGACACAACTGCTCCGAGACGATCTTCTGCATCTGGTTTTCGAACTCTTCGGTCCGGGCCGAAACGTTGGTCCGGGCGCACTCCATCTCGTCGAGGAACACCTCCATGGGATCGACGCCGTACGGACTCTTGAGGAACGCGTCGCTGCGTGCCACCTCCCGCAGGACCGGGATGCCGATGCCGCGAGAGGCCACGAGCCGCTGGGCCTCGGGCGAAGCGAAGAACTTCACGAACTCCCAGGACTCGGCGACGTGCCGGCTCCGCGCCGAGATGCCGCACGAGTTCGTAAACGCGACCTGCGCCCGGTCCTTGTCCATCGCAATGGGCGCCAGGCCGAACCGAAGCCCCTTCTCCTTGGCAAGCCCCGGTATCGACCACGTTCCGCCGTGCTGTATGGCGACCTTCCCCGACTCGAGGGCAAAGTCGGGCGCCCCGAACCCCAGGTTCTCCTGCTGCATCACCGCCGGACTCACACGGTCCCGCACGATCAGGTCCGAGTAGAACCGGAGCGCGCGAATCCCCTCCGGGGAGTTCACCAGCATCCGCGTCGGGTCCACCAACCGGTCCACCGCGAGCCCACCCGCCTGGTAGACGAACGCGTCGAACTCCATGTAGCCGAGCGAGAGACCGTACTGGACCGTTTGCCCGTTCTTGGTTATGGTGAGCTTGCGCGCGACCTCCCGCAGTTGCTCCCAGTCCATCGGTTTCTTGGGGTCGAGGTACGGGACGCCCGCGCGGTCGAAGAGGTCCTTGTTGAACATGTAGACGCGGACCGCGACGTCCGTGGGCATCGAGCGCGGCTTCCCTTCCCATGTCACGGCATCCACGGTCGCCGGGAAGTAGCCCGAGAAATCCACCTTGTCGCGCTCGACGAACGGCGAGAGGTCCGCGAGGAGTCCGCGCGAATACCACTCGGCCCCGTGAATGCTCGTCATGCGGATGACGTCCGGAGGCTCGCCCGACCCGGCCGCTTGCGTCTTCATCTTGAGCCAATACTGCGTCCAGGGCAGAGGCTCGATGCGGATGCGGACGTCGGGGTGCAGGCTCTCGAATCGGCGGCACACCGTTTCGATCGCCGCGATCTCCGTGTCGCTTCCCCAGAACGAAAACCGGAGCGTGACGCCCGCGAATTCCTCACCCGTTTCCCGCTGACGAAGCAGGAGCACCGCCGGGAGGCTTGCGACAAGCAGCGCTATGAAAGCCACTCG
>Ga0182017_10000303_pt1 | contig 38307 bp, 27 predicted proteins | sample 712E3DmetaG_FD_120492 | JGI IMG/M metagenome (GOLD analysis project Ga0182017, IMG submission 120492) | Permafrost microbial communities from Stordalen Mire, Sweden - 712E3D metaG | ecosystem: Environmental > Terrestrial > Soil > Wetlands > Permafrost | place: Sweden: Stordalen | collected... | reverse complement strand
TGGCGGAGAGGGTGAGATTCGAACTCACGATACAGGTTTTCGCCCGTATAACGGTTTAGCAAACCGCCGCCTTCGGCCTCTCGGCCACCTCTCCGTGGGTGCTTGGTACTACTTGAGATCCGGGCAGATCTCAAGTGCGAACCCAAATCCTGCAATAGCCGCAGAAGGTCGTAGACGTGGCCGTGGTCGTGGCCGTGGCCGAAGTGATCATGGTCGGCCACGGCCACAAAAACGACCACCACCACCACCACCGATCGCTCCGATTGGCTGCACGGCTCGATCACGGAAAGGTCTGTTCTTCTGAGGCCGCCCGCGGCTCCGCTTGTCGCGGGATTATGAGAGGAGGAGAAGGGATTCGAACCCTTGGCGCCCTTTTGAGGCGCTACGGTTTTCAAGACCGTCGCCTTCGACCACTCGGCCACTCCTCCGATCGCGTCTTTTTCGAGAATATGCCACATCTCGCTGCCATGCTTGCTTTCGGTTTGATCGCAACGTCCCAGTACCTGCTGCGGTCCGGAACCCGCACCGCGTGTCCGCATCGCCTCAGAATTCTGAGCCCGCACCGCGTCCATGTCCGCGTCGGCGCAAGGGAATCGGTCCAACAACCGCAACGCACAACTCGGCACGCAAATTGCTGTGGTCGAGCACAGGGAGAACCCGATGTGCAAGATCTCAACGAGCGCTGCAGTCGTTTTCGTAGCTGGCTTGCTTGGCCTGGCGTGTAGCGACAGGTCCGGTCTGAATTCTGGCAGGGGCACCGGAGGCGCTGGGGGCGGGGCCAAGGGCGGCCAGACAGGCGGAAGCTCGGGTGGCACCATCGCTACTGGTGGAGTCTCGGCTGGCTCGGGTGGCGCCATCGCTTCCGGTGGCGTTCAGGTCTACTCGGGTGGCGCCGTCGCTTCCGGTGGCGTTCAGGTCTACTCGGGTGGCGCCATCGCTTCCGGTGGCGTTCAGGTCTACTCGGGTGGCGCCATCGCTTCCGGTGGCGTTCAGGTCTACTCGGGTGGCGCCATCGCTTCCGGTGGCGTCAGAGCTGGCGGAACCGGCGGAGATGGCGCCGGCACGGTTGGAACCAGCGGGTGTCCACAGCCACCACATTCGTGTCCCAATAGGTGTCCGGGGGGGTGGCCATGGACAACCACCCCGAGTCCTGACCCCTGCGACTGTCCTATTCAGATCTGCGGGCCGCCCCCTGACGCAGGCGTGGCGAAAGACTCCAGTGGTCCAGACACGCCGCCCGGGTGCCCACCAATCGCGTGCCCCGCGCTAGCCTGTCCGGGGGGGTACCTGCCGAATCCCGACCCCTGCGGCTGTCCCATCTGCGGCCCGCCCTACAGTGTGGACGCTGGAACCGCACGGGACGGTCGGAAGATCGATGGGCCCCCGCCCTGTCGGATCGCGTGCCCCGCGCTAGCCTGTCCGGGGGGGTACCTGCCGAATCCCGATCCCTGCACTTGTCCCGTCTGCGCCCCGACTTCTGACGCAGCCGTGGCGAAAGACGTCGGCGGCGAAACATCGCCCGCTTCCTGCACGGGCCTCGACGAGTGCGCTTGCTTTACAACCACTGGTTGCACGCCGATTGCGGAACCCTGCTGGTGCCCTTTCCCTCAATGCAATTCATCCGGGGCATGTATCTGCGGTGGCGGTCGCTTCTTCGCCTGCGCTCCGCAAGCAATTGCCACTTGTGCCGGGGCCAAGGCTCGCGTCGCGGCTCTTTGTCCAACCCTGAAGGGCCCCACCTTTGATGGGCTGTGCACGCGGCCTGCCCCAGCATGTGTCACCAAATGCCTTGCCGAGGTCAGTTCGTGCAGCGATGTCTTCTGTTCATTCTGCGAGACCTGCGATTGCGCCGGCGATCAATTCTCAAACTGCTACGCGCAATGCGCCAATACTCCGATCCTCTGAGTCAGGCGCTGCAGATTTCATCGGGGTTCACACCCAGCCGGACGGGATCGATAGTTCACAATAGAACAACTGCCACCTTCACTGGGCAAGCGAGTACCCTAGGGAGCGCGTCATGAAGAACCACACACGCAGCATAGCACCTTGGCCTCCTTTGCGATTTCTGGCAGATTCAATCTGCAACGTGAAGACGCCAGGGGTGTTCTATCCGCGGCGGGGATGCGGCGACTATGCTTTCTTAGAATCTCTGATACGGAGGCGCAGATTTCGAAACCAGTTCTGTCCACATCGCGTGACCGTGATTGTCGCGCCCGCGAATGTGCGGAGAGCAGGCTTCGCAGATTGAGGTTGGCTCGGACGTCGAGTGTCACACATTTCGGTTTCGCAATGGAGGCACCTATGAAAGCATCAGCAACTGCCACGACAATCGCCTCAATCGCTGCTTGCATACTTGCGGGCGCGCTTTCGCTCCAATGCGGACCAACCGGTTCCATCAATGTTGAACCCCAGGCAGGTGGAGGCAACCGAGGCGGTGGCATCACCGGCACGTCGCCGACAGCCGGAGCCGGCGGCACGGCCGGCAATGGAAGCGGTGGCACTAGCTACATAATCAGTGCCCCCCCGCCAGCCGGCGGCAGCACAGAATCGAGCAGCAACCTCGACGCAGCGCCTGCCTCAGCCGAGATCAACTGCGGAGTCCAGACGCAAAACCCGGCCCCACAGCCAGTGGATCTTCTCTTGGTTCTGGACCGTTCGGGATCCATGACCTCCGACATCGCCAGCGACACCGACTGTAGCGGTCGCAATCCTCCGGCTAATTGCACGGCGCGATGGCCCACAATGACAGCATCCCTCACTCAAGTTCTCGCGACCTCGCCAGCCGAGGTCCGGTGGGGCTTGAAGCTCTTCACGTCGCCAAGAGGGTCAACCTGCACGGTAAACCCAGGAGCAGATGTTGCGGTGGGGCCAAACACCGCTGCTCAGATCCAGGCCGCGATTGCTGGCACCTCCCCAGGGAACCAGACTCCCACCACCGCCGCCATCAAGGCGTCCGTCACGTACTATGGCACTGTGAGTGACGGCCTGCCCCACTACATTCTCCTCGCCACCGATGGCCAGCCCAATTGCGACCCTGGAACATCAGCCAGTGTCACCGATGCCTCGGTTCAGGACACCGCCAGTGCCATCGCGACCGCTCTCAATCCGGGCGGCATCAAGACCTACGTCATCGGCATTGGACCGTCGACCGGCAACCTGGACAACTTCGCCCAGGCCGGCGGAACTGGAAGCTTCTTCCCCGCGACCTCTCCGGACCAACTCACCGCTGCGCTCAGCTCAATCATTGTCGACGTCGCGAGTTGCAAGTTTACCATGAACGCAACTCCGCCCGACCCCGGCAATCTCGGCGTTTATTTGGACAAGAACACCAAGGTGCCACTGGACCCGTCGGATGGCTATACGCTAGGCCCTGATGGCGTGACCGTCACATTCAATGGCAGCTACTGCGAGGGGCTCAAGAACGGGACCTACCTGGTCGTGGAGGTCTTCTTCGGATGCCCCGGCGCGCCGCCACCTCCGGTAATCCCATAGCTGCGGCTTGTCGGGGAACTCGGGGCCGCTCGGCTGGCCGCTCTTGCTACCGGTGCAAACGCGAAATGTCTGGGAAAGACGTTACCGGCAGAAGTACGCGGACCGGAGGAATCTCGCCGCTGGTGCGCACGCGGGCTATCCATTCGATGGCCACGCCTGATCCGGGGGCCATGATCACCGTTGCCTTCAAGCGCCCCTCGCGAACCAGACGCTGGCCAAAGGTCTGCGATCCGTCGCAGCCGGTGATGGCGGCGCTGTCAACCGGCAGGCTGCGCTGAGAAGCAAAGTCGCGCACGGCCTGTCGCACGCCCAGAGCCATTTCGTCGTTGTGGGCTACGAACACGCCTGGCAGATCTTTTTCCGAGGCAATGCTGCTGGCCCAGCGTGCTACGGCCATGCGCGCACCTTCGCTGGTCCAGTCAGCGTTGAGTTCGATGATTTCGAACCCGCCATCGAGGCCTTGCTTCAAACCGTCCAAACGCTGCACCGCTGACAGGTTTCGAAGGTGGCCGGTGACACACAGCACGCGACCCGCGCTACCGACGATGGCGCGGACCTGCTGCGCATGGATGCGGCCAATCTCAATCTGATCGCAGGTGACAGCGAAAACCGCACGGTTGGGAAACTGGCTACGAACGTCGTCGACAAATGCGGCTTCATTGAGCAGAGCCCAGTCCAGACCAGCCTCGGCGGCTTCGCGGGCGACTGGGCGCAACTCTTCGTCTTGCACGCCGCTGGCCAGAATTGCCACAAGCTTGCTAGCCGGGGCGTTCTTGATAGCTTTGCGAATCTGCGCGACCTGCCGGCTGGCATCGAATTGCGCCGACTCCACCAGAATATCGAATCCGTGGTTCTTCGCCTCGCGCTGCCCGACTTCTTTCAACCGTCGCTGATAGTCGTTGTCGGTGGTGCGGAGAAACAACCCGATGGTGCCTAGCATGCGGCCATTCTTGCACCAAAGTGGGTCTGTCGCCCAGGTCCAAAAGGAACACTTTGGAGGATGGGCCTTCGGGCTCGGGCCACTTCCGTGTCATTTTCGGCACAGGGACCACCGCCGATAAGCAGAAATCCAGATGACGCGCTACTCGCGCCGGAGCGTGCCGCTGATCTCGATTTGCGGCGGCGGGGGCATGCTGGCTGGCGGCACGGCGCTGGCCACCGGGATGAGGCCGGCATCGGCGCGCCGGTCGCCCGATTCGCGCCGCTCGCCCGGCACACGCCAGTCAACCGGCACCGAAGGTTCCTTGAGAAACTCCGAGGGGTTGGGCAGCGCCAGGGCAACCCGCAGCACCTCGTCCATGTGTCCCACCGCGACCACCCGCGTGTCTTTGAGCACGCGCTTGGGGATGTCACGTAGGTCCTTCACGTTGTCCCTGGGAATGATCACGGTCTTCATTCCGCCCCGGTGAGCCGCAAGGATCTTTTCCTTGAGACCGCCGATGGGCAGCACGCGCCCGCGTAGGGTGATCTCGCCGGTCATGGCTACGTCCCGGTGCACCGGCATGCGCAGCAAGGCAGACACCATGGCGGTGCAGATGGTAATTCCGGCTGACGGACCGTCCTTGGGGATGGCACCCTCAGGCAAGTGCACATGGATGTCCGCGCAAGAATAGAAGTCGCGGTCGAGACCGAGGGACGGTGCCCGCGAGCGCACGTAGCTGATGGCTGCCTGGGCTGACTCCTGCATGACATCGCCCAGCTGGCCGGTCAGGACCAGTTTGCCCTTGCCGGCCACGATGGACACTTCGGTGACCAGCAGATCGCCGCCGTGGGCGGTCACCGCCAGCCCGTTGGTCACTCCGACCTCGTCGGTGTCCTCCTGTCGGCCCCGGCGGAAGCGAGGTGAGCCCAAGTACTTGGCCAGGCGCTTGGGCGTGATCTTCCACGCCGTGACGCTGCGGTCAGCCAGATACTCCCGCGCGACTTTGCGGCATACGCCCGCGATCTCGCGTTCCAAGCTGCGCACCCCGGCCTCCTTGGTGTAGCCGTCGATGAGGACGCGCAGGGTCTCCTCGGGCATCTCCATGGTGATGTCCGCCAAGCCGTGGTCGCGCTTCTGCTTGGGCACAAGGTACTGCTCGGCTATGGCGAGCTTCTCGAATTCGGTGTAGCCCGCAATCGGGATCACTTCCATGCGATCCTGCAGCGGCACCGGGATGCCTTGCAGGTAGTTCGCGGTGGTGATGAACATGACGTCGGACAGGTCGTAGTCGAGGTCCAGATAGTGGTCGCAGAAGGTGTTGTTTTGCTCGGGATCCAGAACTTCGAGCAGAGCCGCCGCGGGATCACCGCGGAAATCGGTCGACATCTTGTCCACCTCGTCGAGCAGGAACACCGGATTCGCGCTTCCCGCCTTCTTGAGTGACTGGATGATCTTGCCCGGCAGAGCGCCGATATAGGTGCGCCGGTGGCCACGGATCTCGGCCTCGTCGCGCACACCGCCGAGCGCCAGGCGAACGAAGTTGCGCCCGGTGGCCCGCGCGATGGACTGGGCCAGCGAGGTCTTGCCCACGCCCGGCGGCCCCACCAGACACAGGATGGGTCCTTTCTGCTTGCGCACCAGGGCCTGCACCGCCAGGTACTCGAGGATGCGTTCCTTGACCTTCTTCAGGCCAAAATGGTCCTGGTCGAGAATGCGTTCCGCTTCGGCCACATCGAGCTTGTCTTCGGTGCGCATGCCCCAGGGCAGAGCCAGGACCCAGTCGACGTAGTTGCGAACCACCGCGGCCTCGGCCGACATGGGCGCCATCAGGCGCAGCTTCTTCAGTTCCTTCTTGATCCGGGCCGCGGCTTCTTTGGACAGCTTGATCTGGCTGGTCTTCTCTTCCAGCTCGACGAATTCATTCTTGAACTCGTCGCGTTCCCCCGCTTCCTTCTGGGCCGCGTCGAGCTGCTCAGCAAGAATCTGCTCCTCCTGACGCTTCTCCACCTGGCGGCGCACGCGCGAGCGCAACTTGCGCTCGTTCTGCAAGACCTCGATCTCGGCTCGCAGGATCTCGGCCAGGCGCGATAGGCGGTCGGTCGGCCGCAGCATTTCCAGGATGGCCTGCTTGTCCGCCATCTTGAGCTGGAGCTGCGCCGCGATGGTGTCCGCCAGGTCGCCCGGATCCTCGATGCTGTGCACCGAAGCCAGGATCTCGGGCGCCAGGCGCTTGTCCAGCTTGACGAAACTGGCAAAGGCGACGTGGGCCTCCCGCGCGGCGGCCTCGGCCTCGGCCGACCACTCGGTGTCTTCTGGAATCTCGTCGACCTCGACGGCCAGGAAACGCTCGCCGTCCACGAAGCGACGGACCACCGCGCGCCGCTTGCCCTCCACCAGCACCTTCACGGTGCCGTCGGGCAGACGCAAGACCTGGATCAGGTTGGCCAGCGTCCCCACCGGAAAAATGTCTTCGGGGGTCGGCTCATCGCTCTGAACGCGCTGCGCCGAAAGGAAGATCTCCTGGGTGTCGCCGCGAGAAGCGACCTCGCCCAGAGCGCCCAGCGACTTCTCGCGCCCCACGAAGAGTGGCACCACCATATGCGGGAAGACCACGGTGTCACGCAGGGGCAGAAGCGGAACGCAATGGAAGCCGGTTGTTTGCTCGTGACGGTCGGACAAGGTTGCCCTTTCTGCGCGGCTGCTGTTAGCCGAAACGCTGAGCGCGATCGTATCAGGGGCCGATCAGGGGAGCCAATTTCTGCATGGTTAGCTTTTTCACCACAGAGGACACAGAGGCCACAGAGACGGATCGGAAGGAAGGGTTCGGACCCGGATCCGGAACCCTTTCCTTCCGGCCTCTGTGCCCTCTGTGTGCTCTGTGGTGAAACTCCGGATCGTGCATCTGGCCGTCGAATCCCGAAGAAACCGTGGTTGGCACCCACGGTGTGACCCATCTTTCCCAATTTGGGCGGCTCGGGTATTGTGCGGGCGTGAAAAACTACCGCAGAGCTGGGCAATCCACTCCCTCGTTAACTCGGCCTTCGGCGCTCGCGATGCTGTTGCTTCTGCCCGCTTGCGTTATGCCCGGCCAAAAGCCCGCCTTTGGCAACACCGCCGTCGCCCTTGACTCATGCAGCGACGGGCTGATCGACAACGGCGAGGACGGCAACAATCAGGTGCTGGTGCGCGACGGCCGCAACGGCTACTGGTACACCTATGTTGACGAGGCCGGGTCGAGCGTGGTCCCCGAGGCTGGCTCGCGCGGCGGCACCTTCAGCATGTCGCCCGGCGGGGCCAATGGCTCGAAGTACGCGGCCAACGTGAAGGGAAAGGTTGCCACCGGGAGCGACGTCGTCTTTGGCGCCGTGGGCATGAATTTCGTGGATCCTAAGGGCCCATACGATGCCTCTCGCTACAACGGCCTGGCGTTCTGGGCGCATAAAGGGGCCGGCTCAGTCGGCAAGGTCCGCCTCAAGGTGCCCGATGTCAGCACGGATCCCGAGGGCAAAGTGTGCCGGGAGTGCTTCAACGACTTCGGCATGGATCTCAATCTGACCGAGGCGTGGCGGCGTTTCGTATTCCCCTTCAAGAAGATGGCGCAACTGCCCGACTGGGGCTCGCCCCGGCGACACTCCATCGACAAGAGCAAGCTGTTCGGCATCCAGTGGCAGGTGAACGTACCCGGCGCCGCTTTCGACATCTGGGTCGATGACGTGGAGTTCGTGGGATGCGAGTAGCCCCCAGCTCCGCCGTTGTCCTCGGCGTGGTCGGGCTGCTTCTGCCATCTTGCCTGCAGACCGTGGCCCAACAGCAGGCCGCCTCGCGGCCCGCGCGAGCGCGCTCTGCGCGCGTGTCGTCGCGGCCCGGGGCGGCGAAGCCCGCGGCCGGACCGGTCGAGCCAGCCGTGTTCCCCAAGCCCACGCCCTTCATTCCGCCTGCCCACCCGGGCAAGACTGGCAACGAATACACCGACCGTTTCATCGCCCACTGGAATGCCCTGCACTCCCCGGCCAACGGCTACTTCAGCCCCGAGGGCATGCCCTACCACGCGGTGGAAACCCTGCTGGTCGAGGCGCCTGATTACGGGCATCACACTACCTCCGAGGCATACAGCTACTGGCTGTGGCTGGAAGCCACCTACGGCAAGATCGCCAAGGATTGGAAGCCGCTCGACCACGCCTGGGAAAACCTGGAGGCCTATCTCATCCCCACGCAGGACGATCAGCCCACCACCGGCTCCTACGCCGATACCCACCCGGCGGTCTACGCACCCGAGCAGGACCTGCCCAATGGCTATCCCGTGCCCTTCGATGCCGCGGCGCCGGTGGGTCACGACCCACTTTCGAAAGAGCTGCAAGCCGCCTACGGCTCGCCTTTCATCTACGGCATGCACTGGATCATCGACATCGACAACTTCTACGGCTTCGGCCGGCGCGGTGATCGCGTGTCGCACCCGTCGCCCATCAATACATTCCAGCGCGGGATGCAGGAATCGGTCTGGGAAGCCATTCCCCAGCCCTGCTGGGAGGACTTCCAGTTCGGCGGCGAAAACGGTTTCCTGGACTTGTTCGTGCAGCAGGAAGGCGGCTATGCGCGCCAGTGGAAGTACACCGACGCCCCTGATGCCGACGCGCGCGCGGTGCAAGCCATGTATTGGGCCAAGCGCTGGGCCGATGAGCAAGGCGCGGGCAGCGCAGTCGAAGGCCTGGTCAAGAAGGCCTCCAAGATGGGCGACTATCTTCGCTACGCCCTGTTCGACAAATACTTCAAGGAAATGGGTTGCCAGGACCCGAGCTGCCCAGCGGCCGAGGGCTATGGTGCGGCCCACTACCTGCTCTCGTGGTACTACGCCTGGGGCGGCTCCTTGGCCAAGGCAGGGGGTTGGTCGTGGCGAATTGGCGCCAGTGCCTCGCACAGTGGCTATCAAAACCCGTTTGCCGCCTACGTGCTGGCCAAAGAGAAGGCATTCAAGCCCGCGTCCCCGAATGCCGCGCGCGATTGGGGCACAAGCCTGGGCCGCCAGCTCGAGTTCTATCGCTGGCTGCAATCCGCCGAGGGCGGCATGGCAGGCGGCGCGACCAATAGCTGGCGCGGCCGCTACGCTGTGCCGCCTGCAGGCACCACCACTTTCTACAAGATGGCATACGACGAGGCTCCGGTGTACGCAGATCCGCCCAGCAACGAGTGGTTCGGGTTCCAGGCCTGGACCATGGACCGCGTGGCGCAGCTCTATTACGTCACCGGCGATGCGAAAGCCAAAATCGTGCTCGACCACTGGGTCAAGTGGGTCACAGTCAACACCAAAATCGGTAAAGACGGCAGCTTTGCCATCCCGTCCACGCTACAGTGGACCGGTCAGCCGCAGCTCAATTGGAACGAAAAGACCCAGAACTGGAATGCCAACGACGCGGGCTACAACAAGACCCTGCATGTGAAGGTCAAGGACCACAGTCAGGACGTGGGCGTAACCGGCGCTTTGGCGCGCGCCTTGATCTTCTATTCAGCAAAGTCCGGGGATCACGCGACTGCTCGCCTGGCCAAGGAACTGCTCGACCGGATGTGGAAGAAATACTGGACCCCCAAGGGCGTGGCCAGTGAAGAAGCGCGCGTCGACTACAAACGATTTGGCGATCCGATCTTCGTGCCCGCGGATTGGCAGGGCGTGATGCCCAATGGCGACCGCATCGAGCCCAATTCCACCTTCATCAGTATTCGCTCGAAGTACAAGACCGATTCCGCGTGGCCGAAAGTAGAAGCGTTCATGAAGGGTGGCCAACCGCCCCGTTTCACTTATCACCGTTTCTGGGCACAAGTGGACGTGGCTCTCGCCAATGCGACCATGGGCCAGCTCTACCCGAATGGCATTCCGTCAGCGGCCAAGGCCAAGGCGGAAAAGCCCGAGAAAGCCGGCAAGGGCAAGAAGCGCGGCGCGAGGCGGGGGAAGAAGTAGCGAAGCGCGCGGAAGCCGCATTCGCCGCGCGGAACCGGTGCACGCTATTTGGCTGATGCGATGTGCAAGTGGGGCGACGACAGCATCACGCGCGGGCTTTCATATATGAAGGCGCGTTTCGCCGCTGCTGATGCCGGGCAGATCTCCGCTACCCGGAAGAAGGGCTACGTCACTCCTGATAATATTCGGGTGGCTCCGGCGCTGGCGTTCCTGCGCAGTCTGATCTAAGGGAGAAGGCCGCCGGTCAGCGGGATCACGCGGCCGGACTGCGCGCGTGATCGCCGCGCAGCTGTTCAATCACGGCGGCCAATTCGCGGGGCAGCGGGCAGGCAATGTCCAGCCGGCCGCCGGTCAGGGGATGCGGGAAACACAGGCGCGTGGCGTGGAGAAAAAGCCGGCGCAAACCATAGCGGTCGCGGAAGATACGGTTGTGTTCACCCTTGCCGTAGTTCACGTCGCCGATGAGCGGGCAGGCAATGTGCTTGAGGTGGCGGCGCACCTGGTGCAGTCGGCCGGTGCGCGGGCGGGCCTCGATGAGGCTGTAGCGGCCGAATACTTCCCGACGCAGATACTCAGTCTGGGCGCTGACCCGCGCGGCGTGGCGATCTTCACCGGGCGGCAAGGGATGGTCGATGAGTCCAGAGCAGGGCGGAATGCCGCGCACCAGGGCCAGATAGGTCTTCTCTACCGCGTGGGCGGCGAAAGACTCGCACAGGCGGGACGCGATCTCGGACGAGAAAGCGAACAGCAAGACGCCGCTGGTGGCGCGGTCCAGGCGATGCACAGGAAACACGTGTATGCCCAGCTGGTCTCGCACACGCATCATGGCCACATCGCATTCGCCCGCCCATCCCCGATGAACGGCAAGGCCCGCGGGTTTGTCCACCGCGACCAACGCTTGGTCACGAAAGAGAACTGGCAGCGCGCCTGACACGAGGCACAGCCTATCATTAGTTTTGGCACGCCCACTGCATCCGCGCAGGCCATGCGCCTTGTCTTCGACCAAGGAACCATTCTGCTCCTCGAACCCGAATCCTCGCCGGCGTTGGCCGATCTTGCGGGCGCCTTGTGGGATCCGCGGGTGGGCGCCTTGCGCTGCCCGGCGCGCTTTCACCAGCGCCTGCTAGCCGAACTTGGCCAGCGCGGCGTCCGGTTCGAGGACGAAGTGGCCGGCGCATCGGACGAGCTGCCAGCCTTTCGACCTACCGATCTGCGCCCCTACCAGGAGGCGGCGCTGGCCGCATGGGCACTCGCCGACCGGCGCGGGGTGACCGTCTTGCCTACTGGCTCGGGCAAGACCCGCCTGGCGATTGCAGCCATCACCCGTATGCACGTGCCGGCCCTGTGTCTGGTGCCCACTCGCGTACTGCTCGATCAATGGGCGCGCGCCATCCACGAATGCACCGGGTTTGCACCCGGCCGACTGGGCGATGGCGAGCACCAAATCGAGCCCATCACCGTGGCTACCTCCGAAAGCGGCTGGCGCCACATGCGCCAGCTCGGCAACCGTTTTCAGCTCTTGATCGTCGATGAAGCCCACCATTTTGGCGTTGGTCTACGTGACGAAGCCCTGGACATGAGCATCGCGCCCATGCGCCTGGGATTGACCGCCACACCGCCCACGGGCCGTGCGGCCGCGCGTCTGACTGATCTCATCGGTCCCACGGTCTACGAACTGCGCGTCGACGATCTGACGGGCGAGTTTCTCGCCCCCTTTGACACCGTGGTGCTGCACCTGGATCTGACCCCGGCTGAGCGCGCCGAGTACGAAGCATTGATGGCGACCTTTGGCGAAGTCTTGCGCCGCTTTCGCGCCATCGATCCCGGAGCCACCTGGCAGGAATTTGCCCGAGTTGCGGCAAGAACCGACGAAGGTCGCCGTGCCTTGGCCGCCTGGCACCGCTCGCGACGCCTGCTTGCCTTTCCCTGCGCCAAACGCCAGATGCTGGCCAATCTCCTAGCCCGCCACGCCGATGCCCGAGTGATCGTGTTCACCGCGGACAACGCCACCGCCTATGCCGCAAGTCGCGAGCACCTCATCATGCCGCTCACCTGTCACGTCGGCCGCAAGGAGCGCGAGCGGGCCTTGACCCTTTTCAAAGAGGGCAAGCTGCGCGCCCTGGTCTCGGCCCAGGTGCTCAATGAAGGCCTGGACGTGCCCGACGCCGAGGTCGGCATCATCGTCGCGGGCAGCAAGGGCGAGCGCGAACATGTGCAACGGGTCGGCCGCGTGCTACGGCCTCGGCCGGGCAAGCGGGCTTTGGTGTACGAGCTGGTGGTGCGCGCCACTGGAGAAGTCCAGCAGGCCCGCCGCCGGAGGAATGCTCTTGCTGCCTGAGGCCGCTATTCCCGCACGCCTCGACCGCGGCCGCATCCTGCCGGCCTTTCTCGACGAGCGCGATCAGCCCTGGTTGCACGTTCTCATCGACGAAGTGGATCGCTTCCGCGGCCGGCCCTTGCGCGAGCTGCAGCAGCGCGTGCGCGAGCCCCTACCCTGCGCGGCTCCTCACTTCAAGTTGCGTGCGGCTGTGCAGCTTCTGTTGCGGCTAGGCAACTCCGAGATCAAGTCCGAGGTTTCCCCGGTGGAAGCCCGTGAAACCCTCTTCGTTGAGGCGGCTCTACAAACCGGCAGGCCGCGCGCCGCAATTCTGGCGGCCGCAGCCTCGACCCTGGGTCTGGCGCCTGCAGCCCTGGAACGGGCGCTGTTTGCCGATCTGCCAGGCGAGCGCACCTTCGCCGGCCCCGACAGTCCCGTGTCACCGCAGGAACTCGCTCTGCGAGTCAATCAGCTCATTGCGCGCAGCCTGCTCTTTCGCGCCAGCCGCGTGCGCATCCGCGCCGAGGGCGCGCTGCGCCCGGTGGTCCGCCAGGCCAAGCTGCGCGGTCTCATCTGCACAGTCGAGGATGGCGAGCCGCCGGTGCTGGATCTGTCCGGGCCGTATGCGGTCTTCCGTCGCACCCTCCTTTACGGCCGGGCCTTGGGCGAACTGCTGCCCTTCCTCGCCTGGTGCGCGCGCTTCGAGCTTCGCGCCACCTGCTTGCTGCGCGGTCAAGAAGGTGAGCTGCACCTGCAAAGTGGCGACCCACTCTTCCCCGCCAGCACCCCCAAGCCCTTTGACAGCAAGCTGGAGGCGCGCTTTGCTCGCGATCTCAAGCAGGCCGCGCCCGACTGGGATCTTCTGCGCGAGCCCGAGCCCGTGCGCGCGGGAGGCACCATCGTTTTCCCCGATTTCTTGTTGCGCCACCGCTTCGATCCCAGCCGCCAGTTCCTCGTCGAGGTCGTCGGCTTCTGGACGCCCGAGTACCTGCAGCGCAAGCTGTCGCTGCTGCGGGCCGCGAAGCTGGACAATCTCATCCTCTGTCTCGACGAAGAGCGCTGCTGTGCCGACGGCGATCTCCCGACCGGGGCACGCGTGGTGCGCTTCCGCCGGCGCATCGACCCCGCCGCGGTTCTGCAAGCTGCGTCTACTGCTCTCTGGGCTGGCGTCCAGCCTCTATCTCGGCGGCCGCCAGAAGCGCAGTGAGTTTGCCTGGTGATTCCAGTTCGTGGACGCCCGCCCAGGTGCGGGTGGATGGCAAGCCGGCATTGGCCCTGCCTGACCTATCTATTCACGTGCTGACCTCTCGCCGTCCGCGAGAGCCTTGCCTGAAAGTACTTTTCGGCCGCGCGACTACGGACGCCAGGGGAGGAAGATGAGGCGGCGATTGGCCTCTTTCAATGTGAGCGAGAATTCGCCCCACGCTGGCGCAAAGTAGATGGCGTACAATACGGAGAGGGCGACGAATACCAACACCGCGCGGGGCCAGCGGCGTTCCAGTTTGGCGGTAACCCCGGCCAGCAGAACAATAGCAAAGGCGTACGGCGGCAGGTAGTGATAGAAAAACGAGTGCTTGCCCATGGAAACCACAAACAGGGTGAGCAAGGCCGCCCAACCTGTGGCAAGCACCAGGACGGCCTTGGTGAATGAGGCGTCGAAAAAGGCCGGCCAATACTTTCGCCAACTCGCCCGCCAGGCGGTAAGGCCCCGGGCCAGGGGCAGCCCGATCACCAACAATGCCGCGGGAAACCAGAACACCACATTGCCAGCGCTGGAGGCATAGCGCGAGGTGGTTCCCGAAGAGGAGAGCTTGACCACGATGGGATGATAGAGAGCCGGCCAGGAATACCAGGGCGACGCCAATGGATTGTCATACCTCCCGAGGTCGCTCAGGCTAGTCATCGACGACAGGATCACATTCCACACGGCCAGTGGGTCGCTGTCGTGTCCCATGAGGTGCAGCCCAGCCATCCAGATCAGGATGTGCACGATGGGTGACAACCCAAACCAGAAAATCGTGTACCAGCGCACTCGGCGGAACAGCAGCACGACCACCACCGCAGGCACCAGTGTCTGTGCAGCACTCCACTTGATGGATGTGGCGATCCCAATCAAGATTCCCGCAACCGCTATCCCGCGCCAGGTGCGCGCGGTTACCACCGCCAAAACGCTCCACAGAATGAGGCAGACGAGCATGATGTCGATAAATGCGGTACGCGAATGGGCAATGAAGAACCCGTCTGCTGCGACAAAGGCTGCCGCAAACCAGGCCGCGCGTCGGTTCTGGAAAAGCTGGCGCGTCAGCCAGAAGGCGATGATGATGGTCTGCAGGCCAAAACACAGATACATGAACCGCCATCCCACTGAGTTGTAGCCGAACAGGATAAGCCCGATGGCTCCCAGGAGCTTGCCCAGCGGGGGATGGTAGTCGTGCAGGTCGGGCACGCCGAGCAGGATGTGATGCGCCGTTGGCCCGTAGAATTGCTCGTCGAAAGTGTTGCGGGGCGGAAAGCCGATCCCTTGAATGCGCAGGATCACGCCGCCCACGATCATGCAGGCGAGAAGCACAGTAGTCGCGCGCGCCGTGCGCTCCATGGCGCCCCAGCGATCCACGGCATCCTGCCAGGCACCTTTGCCGGTCTCGACCGCCCCGCGAACCATCTTCGCTGGCGTCATTGCGGAATCACACAGTCCGAGAGCAATCCTGCGGGCACGGCGTCTTTGACAGGACCGAATGAACCGGTCGGCGACCAGCGCAGCGACACCGATTTGATGGCAGAGACCATGCGGAAGTTGCACACGACGGTGAAGCGCTCTTTGGGCAGCGAACCCGACAGACCAGGTGAGCTCCACAATCCCGCGCCGAGAAAGAGCACCGAATCCGCAGTGTTGTAGGGACGGAGCTGCAGGCGATCTTCGGTGCCGTTGGGATCGAAGGGTTCCTGGTTGGCCCGATACCCGCAATGCAGGCCTTCGAGCACCAGGTCCGAGGCACAGGTCAGATTCTGGGCGTCGTCACGAACCAGGGTCACCTCGACGGTCCGCGTCCCCCCCATGTACCAGCCATCCGCATGCGGCGCGTAGCGCTTGCCATAGCCCGTCCAGGCGAAGATCAGCCAAACGCTGAAGCTCACGACGAATAGGCTAAGCAGCGTGTAGCAAAGCACATTGAACTCGCCGGTCACTTTGGAGGGCGGGAGCACGTCGGGCTGCTGCACCGGTGGTTCGCTCGGCAGTGGTGCGGGCGGAGCCTCGGGCGGGGTCGGCGAATCCGCAACTTGAGGCTGCGGACTTTCCCCTGCGCTGGCATGAGTCTCGGGCACGGGTGGCGAATCCGCAACTTGAGGCTGCGGACTTTCCCCTGCGCCGGCAGGAGTCTCGGGCACGGGTGGCGAATCCATGGCCTAATGATTAGTAGATGCCGCCGCTGCCGTCAACCCCGGCCGCGAGAGTCCTCCGGTCGCGCCTCGTCGAAGCAGGTTCTTTCCGATCCCGGTGTGACGTGGGTCACGGAACGACGCATCCACCTTGCAGATGGAAATTGTCGAAACGGACCGACTCATTGTCATTGCTGCCCGGCTGGAGCTGCAAGACCAACGCCACGCCCACAAGACGACCGGTCGTCCACGTGCTCGACCATACCAGCCCGCTATTGAGGTACGCCGAGATAGTGGTTCCCGTGCGAGCAATTCTGAATGTACCCCCAGTGACGGTCGTGCTGACTCCAGGCTGGAGGCTTCCCGTCCAAACGTGCACATTCACCCCGCTGCTATTGTCATAGACCTCGTAGAAGTACGATGAATCTTCGAAAGAGGTGTGGAGCTCCACCTGATCGATTCCACCCGATCCGAGGACCGCATTGGAGAAATCCACGCTCGCGTCAAAGTCTCCTGCCACTGCTCCGCCCATATTCTGGAGATTGAGGTTCACCACCACATTTTGCAGGATACCAGAGTTGGTGCCGACTTTTGCCAGGCGAACGTCACCCTGAGTGTCGTCGACGCTGTAGATGCCAGCTGTCGTCTGGGTAACGCTCCAATAGCGAGAGCGAAGACCCAAACTGAAGTCATCGTTAAAGGTCCCCACCGGGGCAGGCGCGCTGCCAATGCCACAGGCGGAGGTGTCTGCCGAGCCATCCAAGGCGCGGCTGCCCCCGTCCACTGAGGCGCCCGGATTGCACGCCAACGCCCCCACGCCACTGAACACCAACGACAAATTGTCGGCGTAACCGTCGTTGGCCGTGCCTGAGGTACGAGTCATCGACAGTACGACGAGTACGCTGCGCGTCCCCGATGGGACCGCGCCACTCGACGACTGCTGCAAGAGTCCCGTCACGCTACCTCGGTCGCTAGCCATTACCGGGCCAATGCTGCCGGTGCCGAGGGCGGTGCCCGATGCGTTCTGGAACGTCACAGTCAGCGCCGCGTTGTCATCTTGGCTTGCCCAGCCGCCCAGCCAGCCCGACAGCACGTAGGTGACGTGGCCGGTGTCGACCAGACTGGCAAACTGCCCCACATTGACGATTTGGGTGAGGGACGACGTCGCGTCGGCCGCCCCACCCGAGAACAGGTTCAATCCTCGATCCGCCGGCCCGGGGTCAGTAGGCCCGGGCCATCCATTCACGCCATACTGGGCCGCAGTGGCCTCGCCCGCCGACGTCCAGCCTGGAGTCGCCACGGGTGTTCCGTCGGCCGAGCCAAGCGCTGCTTCAGCGTTCGCGTTGACGATCAGATTGCAGGAGGTAGGTCCGCCTGTCTCGCCAGCAGTGGAATCGGAGTGAGCGTCGCTAACAACACTCGCGTCTTGCGAACCAGCATCCGGGCCGCCGCCTGCCGTGCCAGTGCCCAGGAAGAAGAGCACCTGGTCGGCGCTGAGCAACGCCATCCCCTTGGAGACGGGGTCGATGCGAAGCTCGCCGGGCGTCGGGACGCCAGTGATAACGGGAGTGAGGGTTCCGTTGCTCTCGACCCTGACCACCTGGGAATTGGCCGTATTCGAGGCGTAGAGACCGGCGGGGAACAGCCCGCCCAATCCAACCGCGAGACCGTTGAACCTCGCGCCGGTGGGCGCCTTGGCCACCAGCGTGGGCGCGCCGCTCGTCAACTTGTAGATGGCGCCGTCCCCGCCAAACCATGACTCACCTCCCAAGTCATTCATGTTCACGAAGTAGACAGTGTCGGTCAACGCATCGTAAGTCAGGTATGCCGGGGTGTAGTAGGTCGAGCTAGCCGGGATGAGGCTTGTCTCGGCGACATTCTTGGCCGGAACCTTGAAGATGTTGTAACTCTCAAAATCGGAGAACACCCATCCTCCGCTCGGCAAGGCGACGATGTCACCGATGCCGGAATGGCCCTGCGCCAGAGTCCAGGGCGTGTCGCCGCCTGTCGCGGTGATTTCGTGTAGGCCTGTCGGTCCTCCGTAGTAGTCGATGGCCAGCAGGATGTTGCCTCCAGCCAGCGGGACACCGTGTCTCCAGCTAGGGCTGCCGCCCGCGAGCGACGGAACGTCGGCCCACAGGGTGCCGGTCTCGCCCGGCATGACGCTGACGATCGGTCCCCCCACGTTCGAGGCAAAAAACAGCCGTCCGTCTTTCCAGAAGATGCCCCCAACGCCCAGATTCTTGGTCGTGGTCAGCGCGCTGACCTTTGCCCCTGCAGGCGCCGTGATTCCCACCGGAGGTGTGCTTACCGTGAAGTAGGCAATGCCCGCATCAACCGTGCCCACCCCGTCAGTTCGACTGTCAGTCGTGCCGCCGTCCTGCCCGCCGCCAGACAGCGAATAGCCGTAGACCCACGTCACGCCGCGGTTGCCGAGATCGGACGTGTACGCCCAGGTTGCCGGGTCGGAATCGATCACTTGGTAGGTTCCGGCGGGAACGCTTTGGCCAGGATAGGCCATCCAGTAGTTATCGGGCGGACCGGGAATGTTCCCGGGATCACTCCGGGTGGCGCCCAGCGTGCCCGCGAAACTCTTGTAGCCCACCTGGGCCCAGGGGCCAAAGATGGTTCCCCTGGTGGCGTCCTTGAACGCGACTGTTGGACTCTTCGTGCCGATGGTCGCGCCGTAGTGATAGGTCCACACGCGGGTGATGTACGACGCCGTGGGCAGGGTGAACGTCGTGATCTGCGGCGGGTTGTACGACACGCCCTGGAGCGACTCCATCTTGAATAGGATGGTCTCCTGCCCGCTGCTACCGCCCTGGCCGCCATCAGCCAGGCCGCCATCACTTGGGCTGCTATCTGGCCGGCTCCCATCAGCCAGGCCGCTATCTGGCCGGCTGCCATCGACCAGGTTGGCGTCAGGCCGGCTGCCATCAGCCAGACCGCTATCAGCCCGACTGCCATAGTTCGGGCCGCCATCAGGCAGGGCCCCCACCATTGACGGCAGTACCTTGTAGTAAATGCGGGCCGTGACCCGCACAGGAGAGAGTAGTGCAACAGGGCCGACGTTGATGTGATAGGCGGTAGAGTCAATATGTTCGTTCTTGTCGGCTTGGCTCACATAGGAGTACCAGTACTTGAATCCCTTCCCGTTTTCTTCGGGATGGAAAATGCTCGCGGGCGACTCTGTTATGGTGTTGGGGAAGTAGTTACCGCTAGCCACTCCGAAATCCACGTTGGGCCTGGGCTGGTTGTCGGTCTTGGCCTGGGCCTCGTCGACCCAGCGCAGCTCCAGCAACATGCTGGCGTGGGTGTTCGCGTCGGCGGCGAGTTGATTGCCGTCGCAATCGTAGGTGTCGAGCTTGAAGGAGGAAGACGACGAGTCCACCACGGCAACCTTGCGAATGGTCCGGTAGCCGGAAGAGTCGATTGAGCCGCAATCACTGGAATCGGTCATGACTGTCCCAATACCGATGTTCGGCGCATTGAAAGCCACCACCCCAAAGCTCGGGTGATACCAGAGTTCGGCGTTGATGGTCTGCCCCCTGAAGATCGCGGGAATTTCGGCGCTATCGCTCGCGGCCTGGCCGGTGTAGTGATTGCACCCGGACAGGGGCCCCACACCGGTGGTCACCGTAGCACCCTTTTCGGTCAGCTGGTATTGCCCGGTGACATTGGCGCTGCTGGTGGCCGAGGTGTCGCTCGGCGTGAGCGTCCCGCTGGCCGTAACCGCCTGCGGCTGATTGATGGGCGGGTCCAGGTTGACCTTAATCGGCGTGGTGAAAACCATGCTGGCAGCCGGCAAGATGCCGCCGACCAAGCTGGTGTGGCGGAATCCGGCGAAATCCAGAGTTTGGTCAGAATTCTCCTTGATCCAGTACTCGCCGCCCTTGCTCGGATCGTCGATCCGCGTGGTCGCCAGGCGATCGTAGGTAGTTGCGCCGATGGTCTTCTGGCCGACGACGCCTGTGACCTGTGAGACGTTGGTGTCTGTAAATATACTGCCGGGGGCAAGCGTGAGGGTGGAGTGCACTTGCGTGCTACGCGTTCTGGGGCCGTAGGGCGCAGTCGCGCCGTCGAATCCCCCGCCTTTTCCACACCCCGTAAACGCCAGGGCCAAGCACCAGCAGAACCATCGAGAGCGCAAGGGCAAGGAGACGGACAGAATCTTCATCATTTTAGTTTTCCTTGGGTCAAGAGCGATTGGGCAAACCCGCCCCTGATGCACGCGCCACAGAGAATCGCATAGTGTAGCATGGGCACGCCCAGCATTCACTAGAAGTTGACCGCGCAGATGACTTGTTCACATCCTGGGCGGCGTGGCTTGGCCGGCGCTGTCCTCGCCCCAGCAGACAATTTTCCCGTCGGTCCTCACCCCGCAGGTATGTGTCTTGCCCGCGCTCACTGAGGCGAACGTCCCGGCCGCCGCTGTGGATTGGCCTTCGTTGTTCTTGCCCCAGCAGGCGATGCTACCGTCGGTCTTCACCCCACATGTGTGGTACTGGCCTGCACTGACCGAGCCAAAAGTCCCGGCGGGCGGTGTAGCTCGGCCGTCGCGATTGTAGCCCCAGCAGGCTATGCTGCCGTTGCTCCTGACGTTTGGTGGGCAGGTTGCGCCTATGCCTGTCGCGTCTGTTCATAACCCGCGAGATCCGCTAATGTGCACCACAACTTTGAACGAGGACGCAACATGAACGTGCAGAACATCGTCGTGGCAGGCAAGAGCGGCGCGGGCAAGCAGCCGCGCGTGGATGTGCTGGTGCAGACCTACGGACTGCGACAGCTCGCCACGGGAAACATTTTTCGCGAGTACCTGGGCACTTTCAACAAGGTGCGCGGCAACGCCAAGACTGACGGGCTGTGGACCGACGGCAAGTTCGCGGCCGATGCGGAGATTCGCCAGGCGCTGGCTCCCGCTTGCGCCAAGACTGGCGTGGACATCGACGCGGCGATTCTGGGATTCAAGGCGGCCCAGTATGTGGATCGAGGCCGCTTCGTGCCCGACGAGATCACCAACGCGCTGCTGGCCGCGGCTTTTCGCGCTGGCAGCGGCAAAGGCTTCGTGCTGGACGGCTACCCGCGCACGCCGGACCAGTCGGACTTCCTGCTCGCGCTGGCCAAGGATTGCGGCACGCGCATCGATCTGGTGCTCATCGTCGACAACGAAGACGAAGCCATCGTGGCGCGCACCATCGGCCGGCGCGTCTGTCCCAACAAGACCTGCGCCAAGGTCTTTCACCTGCAATTCAAGCCGCCTACGCCCGACGGCAAGTGCACGGCTTGCGGCACCGCGGTGGTGCAACGGTCCGACGACACGGAAGAGAAGATTCGCACCCGGCTGGCGGAATTCCAAAGCAAGGCCCTGCCCGCGATCCAGCGCCTGTCAGCCGCCGGGATCCCAACTGTGTCGGTCCCAGGCAACCTGCCCGTGTTCACCGACGAAGCGGTCAAAGAGAGCGTCCTCAGCGTGGTCCAGCCTGCGCTGAGGAGCTAGCTTTCTTCACCACAGAGAGCACAGAGAACACAGAGGTCGGAAAGGATGGGGTTCGGATCGGGCAGAACCCAACCCTTCCCTTTCCGCTCCGGCTCTGTGACCTCTGTACTACTAGGATATGGAATCTTCGCGGGCCGCGAAGATTCTCGACGGTGTCGCGACAACTGTAGAAGGTCGTGGCCGTGGTCGTGGTCGTGGTCGTGGCCGTGGCCGTGGCCGGAGTGATCCCTTTGGTTGCGGCCGCCAGGCTGCTCTGTGCTCTCTGTGGTTAACCAGCTCGCTTCCGGATCGGGTAGACTCCACGCGAACACCCATGGAAAAGAATTCGCGCATCTATGTCGCGGGCAACCGCGGTTTGGTCGGCTCGGCCATCGAACGCCGCCTGCGCCGCGAGCACGATAACGTCATCACCAGCGACATCGCGGACTTCGACCTCACCGATGCCAGCGTCACGGATACCTTCTTCGCCCGCACCCAGCCCGAGTACGCGTTCGTCGCCGCGGCCAAGGTCGGCGGGATCAAGGCCAACGACAGCTTCCCCGCTGATTTCATCCGCATCAACCTGCTGATTCAGACCAACCTCATCCACGCCGCCTTTCGCCACAAGGTGCGCAAGCTGCTCTTCCTGGGCAGCTCCTGCATCTATCCCAAGCTGGCGCCTCAGCCCCTGAAGGAAGAATACCTGCTGACCGGCAAGCTAGAGCCCACCAACGATGCCTACGCCATCGCGAAAATCGCCGGCATCCTGATGTGCAAGAGCTACAACCGCCAGCACGGCACCAATTTCATCGCCGCCATGCCCACCAACCTGTATGGCCCGGGCGACAACTTCGACCTGCAGACCAGCCACGTCCTGCCCGCCTGGATTCGCAAGTTCCACGAGGCCAAGGTGGCGGGCCAGGCCAGCGTGGAGTTGTGGGGCTCGGGCGGCGTGCGACGCGAGTTGCTCTACGTGGAAGACTTGGCCGACGCGCTGGTGTTTCTGATGAACCACTTCGACGCTGGACGCGAGCGCGAAGACGAGAAGATGTTCGTCAACATTGGCCTGGGCGAAGATATCGTACTGCGCGACTTGGCCGAACTGGTGCGCGGGATTGTGGGCTATTCAGGCAGCATCGTGTGGAATACAGCCATGCCTGACGGAACGCCTCGCAAGCTACTCGACGTGAGCCGGCTGCATGCCCTCGGGTGGAAGGCGCAACACACCTTGGAGGCGGGAATCCGCAAGACCTACGCCTGGTACCAGGACAAAGTCGCGACGAAGACCTGAGACCACCGAAGGGAGTGGCCGACGGTGATCACTCCGGCCACGACCACGGCCACGTCTACGGCCACGACCTCCTGCGGCTGTCGCGGGATTGCCTTCAGACTCGTTGACTGTGTGCCGAGCGTACCGTAGGTATTCAGATGAAAGCATCCCCGACGAGACACAGATGTTCAAGATCGTCAAACGCGAGCAATTCTCTCCTGTCACCTATCTTTGGAAACTGGAAGCGCCCGACATCGCCAAGGCGGCGCGGCCCGGCCACTTCGTGATCGTCCGTCACGGGGATGGCGGCGAGCGCGTTCCTTTGACCATCGCCGATTTTGATCGCGCGGCCGGCACCATCACCTTGGTCATCCAGGCGGTGGGCAAGACGACCACGGCGCTCATGGGTCTGCAGGAAGGCGAATACCTCGACGATCTCGCCGGCCCGCTCGGGCATGCGCGCCACTTCGACCAGGTGAAGAAGGTCGTGTGCGTGGGCGGCGGCCTGGGTGTGGCGCCGACTTATCCTCAGTTGCGCCAATACAAGCAAAACGGCGCCTACACCATTTCCATCGTCGGCTTCCGCTCCAAGGATCTCATGTTTTGGATCGACCGTTTCCAGACGGAAAGCGATGAATTGATCATCGCCACCGACGACGGTTCAACCGGCGTGAAGGGCCTGGTAACCGGGCCGCTGCAAGAAGTCCTGGACAGAAACCCAGACATCGACGAGGTGCTGGCCATCGGCCCTGCCATCATGATGAAGGCCTGCGTGGCGGTGACCAAGCCACGCAACATCAAGACCATCGTCAGCCTGAACCCCATCATGGTGGACGGGACAGGAATGTGCGGGGGGTGCCGGGTGACCGTGGGTGGCAAGATGGCCTTTGCCTGCGTGGACGGCCCTGAGTTCGACGGCCTGCAGGTCGACTTCGACGAACTGCTGGCCCGGGCAAAGCGCTTTGATCCCGCCGAGCGTGAGTCGATGCGGCTTTTGCACGAACGGTGCCACTTACCCCGGCAGAGCTCGTAATGGAAGCCTCAACCAGACCCAAGAAGACCATCAAGACCATCGCCAAGAGCAAGACCGCGATGCCGGAACAGGATCCGGCGGTGCGCGCCCGCAACTGGAGTGAGGTCACCCTGGGCTACACCGAGGATCAGGCCCTGGCAGAAGCGGCCCGCTGTATTCAATGCAAGAAACCGGGCTGCATCGCGGGGTGCCCGGTGGCCATCAACATCCCGGGCTTCATTCGGGCGATCGAAGACCGCGACTTCCACAAGGCCTACGACATCGTGGCAGCCGACAACGTACTGCCCGCCATTTGTGGCCGCGTCTGCCCGCAAGAAACCCAATGCGAAGCCTTGTGCATCGTCGGCAACAAGCTAGACCCGGTGGGCATCGGCCGCCTGGAGCGCTTCGTCGGAGATCTGGCGCTCAGGAATGGATGGTCGCTGGCCGGCCCGGCCAGGCACAACGGCCACAAGGCAGCGATGATTGGCAGTGGTCCCGCGTCCATCACTTGCGCCGTCGACCTGGCACGCGCCGGGGTTGAGGTGACCATCTACGAGGCGCTGCACACGGCCGGCGGCGTGCTCAAGTACGGCATCCCCGAATTCCGGCTGCCCAAGAAGCTGATCGATCGAGAGCTGGAAGCGTTGAAAGGTCTAGGCGTCAGGGTGGTGACCAACGCAGTTATTGGACGCCTCTACACCATTCCGCAGCTCATGCAGGAAATGGGGTACGAAACCGCGTTCATTGGCGTCGGGGCCGGTTACCCCAATCTGATGGGCATCCCGGGCGAAGGGCTCAACGGCATCTTCTCGGCCAATGAGTACCTGACGCGCGTGAACCTGATGCGCGCCTACCAGCACCCGCAAACCGATACGCCGACCGGCATGGGCAAGAAGGTGGCGGTGATTGGCGCAGGCAACACCGCCATGGACGCCTGCCGCGTCTCCATCCGAATGGGCGCTGAGAATGTCTACTGCGTGTACCGTCGCACCAAGAAGGAAAGCCCGGCGCGCGCCGAAGAAGTCCAACATGCAGAAGAAGAGGGCGTGAAGTTCAACTGGCTCACCACTCCGGTGCGCATATTGGGCGACGAGCGCGGGTGGGTCCGAGCCATGGAATGCATTCGCATGGAGTTGGGCGAGCCGGATGCCTCGGGCCGCGCGCGACCAGTGCCGGTGCCGGGTTCGGAGTTCCTCTTCGAAGTCGACACCATAGTCTACGCCATCGGGACCTCGGCCAATCCCCTCCTGGCGCACACCACGCCGGGGCTGAAGCTGAACCAACGCGGCTACATCGATGTCAGTCCCGAAACGCAGATGACGAGCATCCCTGGCGTCTTTGCCGGCGGCGACATCGTGACCGGCGGTGCCACGGTCATTCTGGCCATGGGTGCAGGACGCAAGGCCGCACACGCCATGTTGCAGTACATGGGGATTGAAGCGACTGCCGAGCCCGCACACCACGCAAAAGGCTAGCCGCGTGGGGAGCCGGCGAGCTTCGCTCGCCGCGTACCATCGCGGGGGGGTTTGGGGACCCTTCGAGGGTCCCCATGTCAACGTTCGGCGTCTTTGCTGCCCACCACCGTCAGATTCATGCCGACCTGCACGCTGAGCGGCTTGCCATCAACGGCCACGCTGATCTTGCCGTTGAAGAACCAGCCGAACGAGCCGGTCGAGAACTCCTTCTTATCAGCTACCAGCTCCTGGCCATTGATGACCAGCTTGATGGGCTCGGCTTTTTCAATGAAGTGCGTCTTGGTTATCGGGCAGGGTGATTTTGCCATGGTGCCGACAGGGTAACACATCGCAGCCTGATGGACGCAATCAAGCGGGAGGGAAAGGCAGCAGGGCTTGCGCGGTGGTAAGTTTGAAGCGTAGACGAACCAAAGTGAGGAAGCGATGAACGCAACGATGATGAAGGTTTTCTTCGGAGCAGTTGCTCTTGCTACCGCGGGTTGCGCCACGGAAATGACCGCCTACGGGCCGGCGTCCGAGCCGCAATACGCCGAGCATCAGGCGCCTGCTGTGCCCTACCCGATTCCGGCCGCCGATCCCAAGGGCACAGCCTATGTCATGTCTTTCGGTGGGGAGTCCATGCCCGCACCGTCGGGGACGCCGGGCTTCTATCTTCACCTGCGCATCGCTGCCGAGAACCGCTCTGACGCCGCTGTCTGGACCATCGACACCCGTGATCAGGTGGTGAACCTGGGGGCTGCTCCGGTGAAGGCCACCTATGCTGAGAGCTCGGCTGGTGGTTCGGTGCTCACCCTGACCCAGGGACAACACGGCACCCTGGATGTCTTCTATCCCCTGCCACCCCAGGGCAGTCCGGGACAGGCAACCCTGTCATGGCAAGTTCGCCGTGGCAGCGAACCCGTGACCGGGACCACGCCATTCGAGCTGGTGCCAGATCAGTCATCCGAGTACGTCGACTACCGGCCGGCTGGTGTCGCAGTTGAGTGGTGGCCGTGGTGGTGGTGGGGCGTGGGGTTCTATCCCTGGATGTGGGGCCCGGGCTGGGGATACTATCCCGCCTGGGGGCGGGGACATTATCGCGGGGGATGGGGCCATGCGCATCCTGGTCCGGGGGGGTGGCACGGAGCCCCGTCTCCAGCCCGAGGATTCAGCGGCGGCTTCAGGGGCGGCGGCGGCTTCAGGGGCGGCGGGCGCGGCTTTCACCGCTGATCGCGGCCACGACTTCATGCGGCTATCGCGGAATTGTGAGGCCAAGGGCTCGTCTTGCGCAGGAGATAGGGGATAATCCCCGCCATGGCGCAGCACCGGGACAGCCGGCGGGCGATCCGCGCGACTTCCTCCAAACCTCGGGCACAGCGTGCATTCAAGATCCGGCCAGAACCTGGCCGGCCGTGGCCCACCGAGATCGCAGAACTCGAGACGCAAGCCCTGCTCGCCGCTGCTTCCGAGGGCATGATTGTGCTCGCTGCCGACGGGGTAGTGACCAGCGCCAACCAGAAAGCCAAGTCTTTGCTGGGCTTGGTCGACGGGGACATCGGGCAGTCGGTGGGCAAGGTCCTGGCGCGCGCCCTGATCGCCGGAACCGACGGTGAGCCGTTGCCAGCGGAGTGCTGGCCAGGGTTTCGCGCCCTGCGCGGCGAAACGGTGCACGACCTAAACGTCGGCGTTCACCGGGACGGCCGCACAAGCTGGTTGTCCACCTGCGCGGTGCCCATCGTGCTGGCCGGGGGCGCCTGCGGCGGCGCCGTGGTGACATTGTCTGACGTCACCATGTTGCGCACCCTGGAACAACACCACGAGCAGTTGATCCGCCTGGTGTCACACGACATTCGCAACCCTCTGACTTCGGTCCATCTAAACGCGCAACTCTTGCACAAAGCGCTGGTCGAGAGGGGCCTGGAGAAGGAGCAGCGCCTTGCTTCGGTGGTGATCGCGGCAGCCCGGCGTCTGGATGCGATGATCGAAGAATTGGTCGATTCGTCGCGCGTGCGCTCGGGCCAACTCAGGCTTGAACTGCGCCCGGTGGCCATCGAGCGCTTGGTGCCCGAAATCCTCGCGCGCAACTCCTGCACCCTAGATACAAGCCGGGTCAGGCTCGCCCTGCCCAGCGGTCCGGTCCGGGTCACTGCCGACATCGCTCGGCTGGAACGTGTACTCACCAGCCTGCTCCTGATCGCGCTGCGCAACTGCGCAGATGGCGCTGAGGTTGCGTTGCGCGTGGCCGTGGCTGACGACGAAGTGCGCTTCGCCGTGGTGGTTCCTGGCCGGGCCCAGGCGAGCGACGAAGCGCCCAGTCCGCCCAGCAGCCAGTTTGCCCAGTCCAGGACCGACCACGGCTATGGGCTCGGGCTGTTCATTGCACGCATGCTGGTCGAGCGACATGGCGGCCGCCTCTGGGTCGAGGGTGCCCCTGACCGCGGAGCCACGCTGCATTTCGCGCTCCCGGTCGGAGGCCCCGAGGGCGAGCCCCCCCGTCCCGCGTCAGTGGCGTAGGCGCACTGGCCACAACGACGACGAGTCAAACTCTCGCTGCAAGGCGCCGAAACACGGATCACGATGTCCCTTTGCATCCGGCCGACAAGCCGGGCTGCTGGCAAGGAGGGCCGAGAACCGGACCGGAATGTACTCATGTACTTGAGGACCGGAAGCGCAGGACCGACGCAGCCCCGGGGCCCCCACGCGGTCAGCAGACCGCGTGGGGTGGGTTCAGCGGCCCGGATCGTCGGCCGTCGTCGCCTCTGTGAGTTGAGGGAGCTCGGTTAGTGCAGGCCGTACTTGACCATCTTCTCCCACAAATTCTTGCGGGAGATCCCCAGCATCTCGGCAGCGCGGCGGCGCTCGCCTTCAGCCATCTTCAAAATGCGCTCGATGTAGTCCTTCTCGAACTGGGCCATCACGAAGGCGAGCGGCTCGATGCGATCGCCTGACACGGGACGCCCGCTGCCATGGAACTCGGCCGGTAGATGGTGGACCTGGATCTCCTGGCCGCGCGCCAGAATGCTGGCGTGCTGGACTGCGTGCTTCAGCTCGCGCACGTTGCCTGGGTAGCTATAGCCTTGCAGCGCAGCCCAGGCCGTCGGCGCGATAGGCGACGGCGTCGTGCCCGGGGCGGTGAACTCGCGCATGAATTGCTCGACCAGAATGGGCAGGTCAGTGAGCCGTTCGCGCAAAGGCGGCAGGCGCAGCTCGAACACCTTGATCCGGTAGTAGAGATCCTGGCGAAAGCTGCCATCCGTTGCACTGCCCTTGAGATCGCGGTTGCTGGCCGAAACCAGGCGGACGTCGACCTTCACCGAGGTGTTGGTTCCGATAGGCTCGAATGAGCCTTCCTGGAGCACGCGCAGCAGCTTGGCCTGCACGTCCGCCGGCATCTCGCCAATCTCGTCGAGAAACAGGGTGCCGCCGTCAGCCGCTTTGAAGCGACCGTCGCGGCGCTTGACTGCGCCGGTGAACGCGCCCCGTTCATGTCCGAACAGCTCGGCTTCGATTAGGGTGGCGGGCACGGCCGCGCAGTTCACCGCCACAAAGGGAGCATCACGCCGCTCGCTGGCCGTGTGGATCATGCGTGCCGCCAACTCCTTGCCGGTGCCACTCTCTCCGGTCAAGAGCACGGCCGCCGAGCTGGTGGCGATGGCATTGATCTGATTGCGCAGGTGCACGATGGCGGGCGAGCGGCCCTCGATCATCTCGCCGACCTTGCGCGTGGCCAACTCGGCACGTGCTGCGGCCAGATCGCGCATGAGCGTCCAGCGCTCGTCGACGCGCTTGACGATGCCCAACACCTCGGTCAGCTCAAACGGCTTGGTGACGTACTCGATCGCCGTCTCCTTGACTGCCAGGACCGCCTCCCGAATCGTGCCAAAGGCGGTCATCAACACGACGTGGGTATCAGGTTGCTCGTCGCGCAGGCGGCGCAGAATGGTGAAACCGTCTACTTTGGGCAAGCGGATGTCGCTCAGCACCAGATTGAAGATCTGGCGATCCAGGCACTGCATGGCCTCATCGCCGTCAGCAGCTAGCGACACGCGGTGGCCGAGGTCTCTCAGCGCCTCGCCGAGTGGCAGCCGAATGTCTGCCTCGTCGTCCACCAAGAGTATGTCGAGCATGTTCTGGGTCCCGCCTGAGTATGCCTAGCGGAAAGGTATGGTCAATTCCCTGCGAGATGTCCAGAAGAGGTCGCGGGTTGCAATCAGCGCGTCACGATGTTCCCGTCCCGTGCCGCGCGCTGGGCGGAAATTACGAACCCGTAACGCCAGACCGCGCCTGCCTGACGAATCAAGCACCCTTCCCATCGTTTCTGGTGGCACGGACTTTGTATTGGCTGGGGGTGGGAGTGGGAGAAGCGGCTCGGTGCAGAGGGGGCCTGCGGGGGGACTGGTTGGAGGGTGGGCAGGCCAGGGTTCAGGATGGGCGGAGTGGGTGGCGTGACGGGGAGGCGCCGCGGGGGAATGAGGCGAAAGTCTCGGCGTGGTGGCGGAGTGGCTGCTTGGGCCGGTTTCGGGGGGCAAAGTATCGTGTGCGGCTCGGCCCCAAGCAGCACTCCGTCACCATGCAGGTGTGGTTCTTGGCGGCGACAGAGAGAGCCGGCAAGCCAGTACGATCGTGTTGCAGCACCAGAAGATAGCGGTGTCTCCTGGTGTTGACGTCTGTCCGCCCTGTGCCCTTCCCTCTTCTCCCTGTACTACTAGGATTCAGTTTATTCGCAAACCGCGAAGATTCTCTCTGAACGCCGAGCCGGCCTTGCCGCCGCTCTGAGGCCTCCGTCCCTCTGTACTACTAGGATGCGGGATCTTCGCGGACCGCGAAGATTCTCGACGGTGTCGCGAGAGTTGCAGGAGGTCGTGGCCGTGGTCGTGGCCGTGGCCGTGGCCGGAGCGATCCCTTTGGTTGCGGCCGTCAGGCTGCGATGTGTTCTCAGCGGAACAGGGCTGCCCGGCTGAGCCCACTCGCCGGTGCCGCATCCCCGAGGCCGCCCTACGAGGCGAAGCACTCGCGTAGCTGAGCCCGGGCCCGGCACATCCGCGTGCGCACGGCCTGGCTCGTGATTCCCAGCGACCGAGCCGCGTCGGGAAGAGCCAGTTCTTCGAACACGCAAAGCTGTACTACGTCCCGATAGGGACGGGGCAACTGGGCGACGGCGGCGCGCAGCCGCCAGCGGTCTTCCATGTCCTCCAAACGCACGGCAGGTGTGGGACTCGAATCTCGCAGCAACCCGACAATATCCCCCTGCCCGGACTGGTCGTTGGCTGCCACACGCTCGGCGGTACGTCGCCGCCGGCGAGCCCGCATGAGTGCCGCATTCACCACCACCCTATGCAGCCACGTGCTCACCAGTGATTTTGCGCGAAACGATCCTGACCCGCGCAAGGCCTGCTCGACCGCGTCATGGGCAGCGTCCTCAGCGTCGATCCCGTCGCGCAGAATAGAGAGCGCCACATGTACCAGACGCTCGCGCGCCTGTGGGCTGGAGAGTTCGGCAGATACCGGGTTGCTCGTCTGGGTGTCATGGATGCTCATGGCAATCTCGCTTCCTGTCCTTCACGTTGGTGAGCGCCGTTGCAATCCTTGGTCCTTCATCGGTCAGCTCGCCCCTTCCCGTATGCCATCCGCGTGCCAAGTGCGCTGGATCGCCGACCCTGTGCGCTCAGAAACGGCGGCCAGCGGCTGCGCTGAGTTCCGCTCGATGGGTGCTAACCAGCCTAGGACTTAGCCAGGCGCGCCTGGCCGCCTGCTAGTCCTGCTTCCACTTGATGGAACAACCAAGAGACGGATGCTGCTCGGCCGACGGCCTCTTGCCCTTGAGAAGGGCGTCGAGCGCCTCCGCCAGATCGCGACGGGTCACCTTGGCTGGATCCCTCCACGAATCGTCGATGCGGCCGCGGTAGGCCAGGCGACGATCCCCGTCGTACACGAAAATGTCCGGCGTGCACATGGCATCGAAGGCATGCGCCACGGCCTGCGATTCGTCGTGCAGATAGGGGAAACCGTACTCCATTATGTCCCAGCGTTCCCTCAATCGGTCAAACGCATCTTCGGGATAGGTCACGGCGTCGTTGGAGCAAATGCCCACGAATTGAACGCCCCGGGGTGCGTACGTGCGCACCAGGGCGAGGAAACGATCCTCCACAGCCTTCACATAGGGGCAGTGGTTACAGATGAACATCACCACCAGCACGGGCGACGTGGCGAAATCATCCCTGCCATAGGTCTTGCCATCGGTCGCCGGAAGGCGAAAGTCCGGGCAAGCAAGCCCAAGGCTAGGAACGCTGCTTGAAACCGCCATTGCACCTTAAGAATACCACTCGGCGGAGGCTGGGCTAGGCACGTCGCTTCGCCTGGCCCGACGCGCTCGACTACTGGTCGATTTCGCTCCCCGCGGTGCTGTCGACCCTCTCGGCGGTGCAGAAATTCTGCTTCTTGATCATGGGCGGCGGACTGGCGCGTTCATGGCGGGCGCGGGCCAGACGATTGATGAACGCCTTGTGGAAGCGCTCGCCGCGTTTCTCCAGCGCCGCTAGCATCTGCTTCCAGGCGACGGCGTCGCTTGCGGAGGTGGAGTCCGCGGCCGCAGGCGCGGGCGGCTCGGGAACCAGCGCGACCATCGCCGCCAGGTCCTCCAGGAGACCTGCATCGAACTTGGGATCGGCGCAGGCCGCAGTCACGGTCGGGACCAGCACGCTGTCCCGAAATTCCGCTAGATCGTCAGCGTCGACCTGGCACCAAAGCAGACGCGCATGCAGCTGAGCCAGGGCGGTGCCCGCCTCTCCACGCGGCGCCGTCAACAGGCGCTTGAAGACATCGTTGTAGTCACCCTGGGCCTCGCCGTAGGAACTCAGCATGGCTTGCATCAGCTTGGCCCGACATTCGGAATCACAGGTGCGACCGAACATGTAGCTGGCCAGCCAGTGGCGCCGCTCGGCATGGAACTTCTTCAGCATGTCTTCCTCAGCCGAGGTGACCAATTCTCCGGTGCGTGCCGTGGCCAGCACCAGCGCCGCCACCAGGCGCGCGCCGGCGGAGAAGCCCTCGAAGCGCTCGATCTCGTTCCATTGGCGCCGCTCATAGAGATTCTGCAGGTAGTTCTCGAACAGCCACGCCATCTTGGTCGGATGCGCTTGCACCGCCCGCTCGTCGCGCAGCAGCCCCATCGGTCCCTTCTTGATCTCACCACTGGCGATGGAGGCGTCCAATTCGTCAGCTATGAGCTGCCCGATGGCCTCGGAACGGTCGGCCAGCTTGTCGTCCTTGCACACCTCCGCCCGCTTCTCCACCCCGAAACGCTGCATGCAGGTCAGGGCAAAGGCTTGTTCGAGCTGGGTGTAGTTCTTGTTGGCGGTGCCGGCCAACACCACGCGCATGTAGGTCGGATTGTCGCGACCCAGCTCCAGCGCATAGGAAGCCGCCAATTCCGGGTCGAGGATGTTCCCCCGGGTGAGCGAGAGCAGGACGCCGAAGCGCTGGTCCACGGTTTGCGGCCCCTGCAGCGACAGCACCGAGAGGTTCTTGCCGAGAATCTCGGCACGGGCAATACGCCAGTCGTTGTCGGCCTTGGTGCGCGCGATGGCTTGCTCGCTGGCTTGCTGGCGCTCGGCGTTCTGCGCCTGGCGGAACTGCCAAATGGAGGTGGCCACCAACCCGGCCACGCCGATGACAAAGCTGGAAAGGAACCCGGAGTAGTTCTGAATGAACCGCCCGAGGCGCGAAGGGTTGTCGTGTGCAGCAGGTGTCTCGGCCATCGCCCGAGCATACTCCGGGTTGGCCTTCGCGTATCCGCGTCGTCTGCGCCCCCCATTTGTGTTACGGTTTCGCCACTCGTTCGGACTTTTTCAACGCGCCAAGGAGTCGACCATGCCGGAAGCTGACGTCACCACCAAGAAGGACAAAGAGTTCTACACAGACGTCCCGCAAGTGAGCCGGAGCTTCTTTCTCAAGGGATCGAACGCTCACGACTGGGGCATGAACAATCGGCTGGCCCGCATCTTCAGTCCGCAGTCCGGCAAGACCGTGATGCTAGCCTTTGACCACGGCTACTTCCAAGGCCCCACTACCGGCCTCGAGCGGGTCGACGTCACTATCTTGCCTCTCTGCCCATACGCCGATGCCCTGATGCTGACCCGCGGAATCTTGCGCAGCGTGATTCCACCTGCTTTTACCAACGCCGTGGTCATGCGCGCCAGCGGCGGTCCCAGTATCCTCAAGGAACTCTCCAACGAGCAGATCGCTTGCAGCATGGAAGACGCCGTCCGCATGAATGTCTCGGCGGTCGCAGTGCAGGTCTTCATCGGCGGCGAGTTCGAAACCCAGTCGGTCGCCAACATGACCCGCCTAGTGGACCAGGGCAATCGCCATGGCATCCCGGTGCTGGCCGTGACCGCGGTGGGCAAGGACATGGCGCGCGACGCGAAGTACATGCGTCTGGCCAGCCGAATCTGCGCCGAACTAGGCGCGGCGTTTGTGAAGACCTACTACGTGCCCGAGGGCTTCGAAACCGTGACCGCTTCGTGCCCGGTGCCCATCGTGATTGCAGGCGGCAAGAAGCTCCCGGAACTAGAGGCGCTGCGCATGGCCCGCGACTCCGTCGCGCAAGGCGCAGCCGGCGTGGACATGGGACGCAACATCTTCCAGGCCGAGGCGCCGGTCGCCATGATTCAGGCCGTGCGCAAAGTGGTTCATGAGAACATGAGCCCGGAGCACGCCTTCGACTTCTACCAGAGCGCCAAGAACAAGAAACGCTAGCGTCCAATTGCGCATGCAAAATCGTTGGTCCGAGTCAGATGCCGCAGCCGCCGCCCAGGCTGCGTCCTGTGAAAACAGCCCCGCCCTTTTGACCTACGCCACGCGCCTGCTTGGATCCGAGCCTGACCTGGCGCTCCACGGAGGCGGCAATACCTCCTGCAAGGGCACACTCCTGAACCTGCTCGGCGAAGAGCAATCCGCGCTCTTCATCAAAGCCTCTGGAGTCAGTCTTGCCACTATCCAGCCCAGCGATTTCGTCGCGCTGGACCTGGCCTATCTGACCCGGCTGCTCAACCTGGCCGCCTTGTCAGACGAAGCGATGGCCGGCGAGTTCGCCTGCCATTGCCTGCGTCCCTCTTCCCGCCGCGCCTCGGTGGAAACCCTGCTTCACGCCGTGCTTCCCCACGGCTTCGTGCTGCACACCCATCCCAGCGCAATCCTCGCCCTGACCAATCGCACAGGCGGAGCCGAGGCCGTGACAGCGGCACTCGGGCAGGAAATCGCCGTGGTTGCCTACGCCAGAGTCGGGCTGGATCTGGCGCATGCCGTGCGCGACGCCATGGCCCGCAGGCCGCGGGCTCACGCTCTGGTGCTCATGCACCACGGGCTGGTGACTTGGGGTGCGACTGTCCGTGCGGCGTACGACGCGACCATCGAACTGGTCAGCCGAGCAGAAACCTACCTGGAGAAGCGTCCGGTCCGCAGCTTGGGGACGCCGCCTGCGCCAACTTCCGATCGTGAAGAGAAGTACCTGAAGCTTGCGCCAATCATCCGCGGGGCCTTGGGTCCGAAGGCGCCAGACGCTCTCGGCGACCGGGTCATCTTGCAGGCTTTGCTCGATCCCGAGGTCATGCAATTGCTGGACGCCCCAGAGGGCAAGAAGCTGGCCCTTTCAGCGCCGCTCACGCCCGACTATCTGATTCGCACCCGCAGAGTTCCGCTCTGGCTTGACTATCCGATCCTCGACGATGCGAAGGCGTTCAAGCAGCAGCTCGCGCAGGCTGTCGCCGCCTTTGCGGCCGAGTATCAGGGGTATGTGCGAAGGCACGCGGGCGAAGCTCAGGTCACTTGCTCGCCGGCTCCCCACGCGACTAGTGAGCCGCGCGATTTTCTCCCTCGGGTGCTCATGATTCCCGGACTCGGCGTCGTGTGCATTGGGAAGAGCGCGGCTGACGCGGCCATGATTCGCGACATCACCCGGCAAGGGCTGGCGGCGAAGACGGCCATCTACCAAGCCGGCGCCGAGTATGTGCCGCTCGATGACCAACACCTGTTCGACATGGAATTCCGCGAGTACCAACAGGCAAAAGCGGGCGAGCGCGGTCTTGGCGATGCGGCCCACGACCTCCACGGCAGCGTCGCACTGGTGACCGGCGCCGCAGGGGCCATCGGCTCGGGCATCTGCGAAGCCCTGCTGGAGCAGGGTTGCCATGTCGCCGCCACCGATCTTTTCGGCCCCGCCCTCGACGGGCTGGTCGCAGAACTCGTGCAGCGCTACCCATCCCGGGTTGTGGCCGTGCCCATGGACGTGACCGACCCGGCCTCGGTGATCGCCGGCTTCGCCAAGATCATTCGCACTTGGGGGGGCCTCGACTGCGTGATCGTAAACGCAGGGATCGCCCACGTGGCTCCCCTCACCGAACTCGGCCTCGACGCCTTTCGCAGACTCGAAAGCGTCAACGTGGAGGGCACCCTGCTGGTGCTCGCCGAAGCGGGCCGCCACTTCGCGCTGCAAGGCACGGGCGGCGACGTGGTCCTGATTTCGACCAAGAATGTCTTTGCCCCGGGCGCGGGCTTCGGCGCCTACAGCGCCACCAAGGCTGCTGCCCATCAACTGGCGCGCGTTGCCAGCCTGGAATTGGCTCCTATCGGCGTACGGGTCAACATGGTCGCGCCTGATGCGGTCTTTTCCCACGGGCAGAAGCGCTCGGGTCTGTGGGCAGCCGTGGGGCCCAACCGCATGAAAGCGCGCGGCCTCGACGAGCGCGGGCTGGAGGAATACTACCGCTCGCGCAATCTGCTCAAAGCCCAAGTCACTGCCGAAGATGTGGCGCGCGCCGTGCTGTTCTTCATCACGCGCCAGACCCCCACCACTGGCGCGACCATTCCCGTCGACGGTGGCCTACCCGACGCAACCCCACGGTAGTTCGGTTCAGGTCTCGTAGACCATCCCCATCGCCCGGCGGACGGCGATGATCGTGGATTCGGCTTCGGCGTTGGCGCGTTCGATCCCACGGCGCAGCACGCCGGCCACGTAAGTCGGATCTTTGGCAAATTCAGCCCGTCGGGCCCGGATAGGCGCGAGGTAGTTGTTCAGTGCCTCGGTAAGAATGCGAGCTCCGCCTTCGGCTCCGCTCGACTCCCGTAAACGGCTATTTCTTACGTAAACTACATTCACCTACACGTCCAAACTCCTATACCCAGTGGACTGGCCGCTCGGTCTCACGTTCACAAGGCTATCAAGCCCCGCAACGCCCACGATATTCTCCACGTCCTGCTCAGCGGAAGTCTTCACCTTCAGATTTCCCACCGGAACATTCTCGGCGTCGGCAACATTGGTTCTGCGGTCGCCGCCGGGCGGCCGCCGGAGTCCGTACTGGGTGGCTCCTTGCCTCCCTCAAACTGAAGGACGTCGGCCATCATCTTGATTGGGCCAGACCTGTTCGGGCTGAGCGCCACGCGCCCTTCCGCAGTGGCACGCATCCTGCAACACCGACGGATTATCGATGGGAAAGAATCTCTGGCGAGAGGGACAGATCATGCCACCAAGATTGCTCAGAACATTCAAAGTCCTGGCTTCCGCGGTTATCATCACGCAATTAGCGACCTGCGCTACAACGTACATCGATTCCTTCTGGAGAGATCAAGCGTATCAAGCTAGGCCTCACAAGATCATGATAATCGGAATAGCAAAAAGTCCGGCCAACAAGAGAACGCTGGAAGATGACTTCGTAAAACAGATCAAGCTGCAAGGCACTGATGCCGTGTCAAGTTACGCGATATTGCCCGACGACAAGGACAGCAACAAAGACGTCATCGCGACCAAGATGAAGGAGCAAGGGGCCGATGCGGTACTTATCACCCGTATAGCCAGCAGAAAGGCGGTATTCACCAATGTGAATGGTGTGTACGCCCCGCCGCAATCTTATGGCAGCTGGCAGAACTATTACGAGTATGTCAACCTGTCTTCTGCCGGCTATGTTGAGGAGACCAAATATGCGGTCATGGAAACCAACATGTACGACGCTGGCAACGACAAACTCATCTGGTCGGCCTCGTCTGAAACCGAGATCAGCGGTACGGACCAGCAGTTCATAAAATCATACGTGAAGGTCATGGTGAAAAACATGATCAAACAGAAGTTGCTGATGCGCGAATGATGATGTACGTGCTCCACCAATAGAACGGACGATCGCGGTCCACCTGTACACGAAGGCATTCGGGGAACCCGTCACATGCGCGCAAATTCGGGCAATTGCGTTGCAAACGCAAAACATCGCCGCTCGCTGACACGTACGCGATGTCGGCGCCCGTGAGCCCCCTGGGCCGCACCGACCATCTCGGCGGCGAGTCGGTCATCTTCTCACAGGTTCACTGCGCAACTTTGGCTAGTTTGGCATCCAATCAGTAGCCCATGTGTACCTACGCGGATTTTCGGCGCCAACGGGACGCCACGGGCGGCTGACGGGAAGGAATGAACATGCAGAACGCGGCATATTGGAAGAGGTTGCGGCACGTCGTACTTGGGGTAGCGGCGCTGGCAGTTGGCGCGTGGTTCCTGGAGGCGGCCCGCGGTTTGGCCAGTGAGGCGGGCGCCGACGGCGGCGAGCCGCTGCCGAAGGAGCGTCAGAGCCAGACCGGCGACAATTCAAGGCGAGTGGACCGAGCGGAGGACATGATCGCCCTGCTTCACGAGGGCAACCGGATGGAGATCGAGGGCGCCAGGCTGGCACTGAAGAGGGGGAAGGCGGAGCGGGTGAAGAACTATGCTCGCCTGCTGACGATGGAACACCAGAGTTGCGACAAGCAGCTCATGGATTACGCGGACCAGAAGGGGTTCGACCGGCAGCGCTTCGAGGACGGGAAGCAAGAGGCGACCGACGGTCCGCTGGAGAGGCTGCGCGTGCGGCAGCCGCAGAACTTCGACCGCGCGTTCATCCTGGCGATGGTGCGGGAACACGGCAAGATGATCGACGCGCTCACGAGCACGATGCAGGAGAGCCGCGACACCGACCTCCGCCGCCTGCTGGCTGGGCAGCTGCCCGTGCTCGAGAAG
>Ga0182017_10000302_pt1 | contig 38441 bp, 34 predicted proteins | sample 712E3DmetaG_FD_120492 | JGI IMG/M metagenome (GOLD analysis project Ga0182017, IMG submission 120492) | Permafrost microbial communities from Stordalen Mire, Sweden - 712E3D metaG | ecosystem: Environmental > Terrestrial > Soil > Wetlands > Permafrost | place: Sweden: Stordalen | collected... | reverse complement strand
GATTACGACAACCTGCTGGCCGAAGCTTCCGCCGCCTGGAATGCCCTCACCCCCGAGCGAATCCGGTCGCTCTGCAGAACCCGCTGGATCGAGCGCAAGAAATAAACAGGATGCGTATGACACAGCACCGAGAAGCCGGTACGGCATTGCCCCAACGCCTCGATCCGGTCGATCGGCACACGTGCCACGAACTCGACACCACTGCCCGTGGTCACCCGCACACGCTCCCCAACGACCGCCGGATCGCACCCCACGAACCGCAGAGCCGTCGCGCTTATGAGCGTAGTGGTCGCCCCGGTATCGAGCGCAAGCCACGTCAGGTAATTCTCGCTGGGCCCCCAAATCCGGGCCGGCACAACGATCAGCCCCTCCCGAGCGTCGAACGCCGTGCTCATAGTACAATCGCCGTCCCGGCGGGCATCTTGCCCGTGTAAAGCAACGCGGGATGCCTCGGCCTCAACTCGAGCAGTTTCTGATGTACCTCGTCGCGGTCCTTGCTGTGCCACACGACCCGGCCGCTGAGCACTTCAAGGTGCTCGTCAAGCTGCGGGTCCTCGATAAGGACCCACTCCGAGTCGAAGCGCGATTCGATCTCCGCTCGCGTCAGAATCTCGCTCATCGCCCACACTCCTGAGGACCCACGACAGCGGCAAGGCGGCCTCAGCCATCTCATTATACCCCGACGCATGCGGCGCCCAAGGTAAACACGCGGGCCGCTACCTCGCCAGTGCCTCCGCCAGCCGCACCGTCCGCAGCGCCCGTTTGACCACCGGCGGGTCGATCATCTTGCTGCCCAGTGACACGACGCCGAGGCCCTTGGCCTCCGCGTCCTTGAACGCGGCGACGATCTTCTGGGCCTTTTCCCGCTCCTGCGGCGACGGGGCGAACGCCTCGTGGATCGGGCGGATTTGGCGCGGGTGGATGCAGCCCTTGCCCTCGAAGCCGAGCGATTTCGCCTCCAGCACGCTCGCCTTCAGCCCCTCCATGTCGGCCACATCTGAGAAAACCGTGTCGATCGGCTGGACGCCGGCGGCGCGGGCCGCGTTGACCACCTGGCAGCGGGCCCAGAAGCTTTCGCGGCCCTCGTTTGTCCGCTGCGTGCCGAGGTCGGCTGTGTAATCCTCCAGGCCGATCGTCAGGCCGACGATGTTCGGCGACGCGGTCGCGATCTCATAGGCTTTGATCGCGCCGAGGGCACTTTCGACGATGGGCATGATGTATACCGGCGGGCTGATCTTGTGCTTCTTCAGGATCGCCGCAATCCGGCCGTCGACTGCACGCACTTGCTCCGGCGACTCGACTTTCGGAATCAGGATAACGTGCACGTTGTGCGGGACGATGAAATCGAGGTCGATCTCGCCGCGCTCGCCCTGGTTGATGCGGACCATCCGCTCCGAGCCCTTGAAATCAATGCTCCGTAGCGCGTTTCGCACCATGAGCCGGGCTTCGTCCTTCATCGGCGGCGCGACGCTGTCCTCCAGGTCGAGGATCACGCCGTCGGGCTCGTGCAGGCCGGCGTTGAGCATGAATTTCGACTCGTTGCCGGGGAGATAGAGGCGCGACCGGCGGAAACGCTCGCGCTCGGTCGGCCGCTGGGCACCGGCGACGAACTCCGGGAGGTATTCGGGCACGGCCGATACGGCCGCAGCCCCCTGCGGGACGAGCCGTCGCACCGTGGCTTCCAGCCGGGCCATCTGCACGAACGGCAGGGCGCCGGCGTCCTCCATCTCGACCGTCGCGTGCGCCACGCCGAGGGCCGTGAGCACGTCGTGGACGAGCCGGCGGACCGCCGCGCCGTACATGACCTCGACCTTGGTCTTGACTTGCAGGTTGATCCCGCCGGTGGTCGCCAGCGTGATCTTGACCCAGCAGTCGGACCGAACATCCGGGCCGCGGCGGCCGGCCTCGGCGCTCGCGGCGGCGTATTGCGAAGTGGCAGCCATAAGAACCCTCGTAGGGTCCGCTGTGCGGACCGATTCCATAAGGGGGCGTCCTTGACGCACCGAGTCCCGGCATCATACGGCACGCGCCGCGGCGCGCGTAGCGCCGCGTGCCGCACGTCGTCACACCGCGTGGCCGCATTCCGGGCAGCGCCCGCTGACGTTGCCGGTGAGGTTGTAGCCGCATGTTGGGCAGCGACCCGGCGGAAACGGTCGGCGTTCGCGCCACCATAGGGCGGCGGTCGCCAGGGCGACGATCGCGAGCGGAATCCACAGCGGAATGTAGCCGCGCCACGTGTACCGCGGCGGCGTACCGCCGACGGACGGGAACAGATTGAACAGGAAGCGTGGGGCCGTGCTGGCCAGCGTGAGCGACCAGCCCTCCGGGCTCGGGTTGGAACGCATCGAGAAGAAGATCGAGCCGCGGTCGAGACTGAGGAAGAGCGTCGGACCCGCGTAGCTCAGCGACCAGACCATGCTCAACAGGATGACGCTCGTCAGAACGATGCACGTCGCCGAGCCGGCTTGCCGCAGGAGCGATTGCTGCCGTCGGGCGAGTCTCATCATCGCGATTCCCTTTCCACATTGTACTGCCTCGATGCGTCCAAGATGGCAGCGGGGGAGTTGGTGTGCGCGGCGCCTCGGCTCCCTCACAGTGGCGGTTCGGATTCAGCACGCCGTGATGCCCTTGATCGGCCGGGCCCGCTCGCGGACACTGCGCCGCATGGCAACCGAAGCGTACATTCAGCCGGAAGTGACGTTTGCGGGGCGGACGGTGGGCGAGGTGTTGGCGGTCACGCTGTACAACGCAGACAGCGACGATCCGCACGGGTCGATGACGACGCACCAGCCGCTGCACGAGGGCGAGCGCGGGCCGCTCGTCGTGCTCGGCACGCGCGACAAGAAACGCTGGCGCGTCACGCTGCCGGAGGTCGAGGTCAGCCGCGCGAGCGCGGTGGGGTGCGAGTTCACGGTGTTTGGGCGGGTCGAGCGCGCCGCGCTGTAGCGGCCGGCGCCGATCGCGTCGTCAGAACGCGTCTTCGCCTGTGATTTGGCGGCCGACGATGAGTTGGTGGATCGTCTCGGTGCCCTCGTAGGTGATGACGCTCTCGAGGTTGAGCATGTGGCGGACGGGGCACTGTTCGACCGTGATGCCGCCGGCACCGAGCAGGTCGCGGGCGTCGCGGGCCACGTCGAGGGCCATGCGAACGTTGTTCCACTTGGCCAGCGACACCTGCGTGTGATGCAGCTTCTCCGCGTCCTTCAGCCGCCCAAGCTGCCACGCCAGCAATTGTGCGGTCGCGATCCGGCGGGCCATGTTCGCCAGCCGCTGCTGGACGATCTGCTTTTTGACCAGGGCCGCGCCGAATAGCACGCGCTGCCGGGCGAACGCCAGGGCCTCGCGGTAGCAGGCCTGTGCCGCCCCGATTGCGCCCCACGCGATGCCGTAGCGGGCCTGCGTCAGGCAGCTCAGCGGCGCCGCCAGCCCGTCCGCCAGCGGCAGGCGGTTCCGCTCCGGCACCCGGCAATTGTCGAAGGATAGCTCCGACGTGACCGACGCCCGCAGCGAGAACTTGTGCCGGATGTCGCGGGCGGTGTAGCCGGGCGTGCCTTTTTCGACCAGAAAGCCGCGGACGCCGTCGTCCGTATGGGCCCACACGACAGCGACGTCGGCGACGGTGCCGTTGGTGATCCACATTTTGGCGCCCTGGAGGACCCAGTCGCCGCCGGCCTTTTTTGCGTGGGTCTTCATGGTGCCGGGATCGGAGCCGCCGTCGGGCTCGGTCAGGCCGAAGCAGCCGATGGCCTCTCCCTTGGCCATCGCCGGCAGCCAACGCTGTTTCTGTTCGTCCGACCCATAGCGGTGGATGGGGTACATCACCAGGGCGCTCTGGACGGACGCGAAGCTACGCAATCCGCTATCGCCGCGCTCAAGTTCCTGCATGATCAGGCCGTAGGCGACGTTGCTGAGGCCGGCGCAGCCGTAGTCCTTGAACGTCGGCCCGAACAGGCCCAGCGCGGCCATTTCCGGCACCAACTCGGTCGGAAAACGCTCGTGCTCGAAGCAGTCGGGAATAATGGGCAGGACCCGTTCGTCAACAAAACGGGCGACGGCGGCCTGCACTTGCCGCTCGTCCTCAGTGAGCAGTTCCGCAAGCTGCATGAAGTCCGGGGCGTTTGTGTCGGGCAGCACGAGCGCACCCTCCATCGTGTGGGCGGCAAGAAGTCGCCGGATTCTACCGCCCCGCCTGACGTGCGGCCACGCGGACACCCCGGCCGAGAGCGTCGCGGAACCCCGCTAACCCGCCGGTCCGCTTGATGTTGGCGGGGCGGCCAACTAAAACTGACGAAGCGCCCGTGGCCGCGCGGCCGCCGGGAGAATGGCCATGCCGCTGAGGATCCGCTGTCCGCACTGCCGACACGTACTCGTGGTCGGAGATAAGTCCGCCGGGCTGCGCACGACGTGTCCGGACTGCGGCGGCGCGTTCAACGCCCCGCTGCCGAGCGCCGCGGTCCCGGAGGCGACCGATTTGCACGGCACGCTCGCCCGCTGTCCGCGGTGCGGCGCAGAGGTCGCCCCGCTCGGCGATTACTGCCGCCACTGCTTCACCGATCTCGTCGATGGCCGGCGTCTGTCGTGGAAGCGGCGCCTGCGGCTTGTACCCGCACGGTTCTGGGTGCTGGTCGCGTGCGGCGTGCTCGCGCTGGCGGTGCTCATTTCCGTGGGCGTCGCCGTCTATCGCATCCGTGCCCGGCCGGTCACGACGACGTTCGCCCCGACGACGCCTGAGCCGCTCCCGGCGCCCGAGCTGGCCGACGAGCTGCTCAACGCGACGGATGCGGCACAGCGCACCGCAGCCCTGCAGCGCCTCGCGGGGGTTGAGATGCGGGCCGCGTCGGCGATCGCTGACGCGCTCCGAGCTTCCCTCGACCACCCGGCCGCCGGGCCGCAGGCGGTGGGCAACCGCCTGGCCGCGATCGATCTTCTGGTTCGCCACGGCGCGTCGCATTCGGCGGCCGTGGCATCGTGGTTGGAGACGCTCGCACGGTGCCAACAGGAGCCCGGGCTGCGCGAGGCCGCGCTGCAGGCGCGGGCGATTCTGGGTGACGCACGCGTGCTGGACGATCTGGCCCGCACCTGGCTCGACGAACTGCAGCGGCTCATGTTCCTGATCCGCCTCGTAGAGGTCGCCCACGCGGATCGCGAGCCGGCCGCCGGCCTTGTGCTCGCGCGCGGGCAGATGGAGCTGACGCGCTGTGCCGACGGTCTGCGCCGTCTGGGGCAGGACCCCGATAATCTGGTGTTCGAGCGCCTCGCGGAAGCCTACTGGGAGAGCTGGTGCTGGCTCGGGCAAGGGCCCGGGAATTCCCTTCTCACCGCGCTGTTCGCGCTGGCCAAACCGCTGGACAGCACGCTGACCTTCAAGCCGGAAGACATCCGCGCGCCGCGCGACGTGATGAAACGCGTGGCCCAGCGGGGCTCGCCGGCGGCGCGGGCGGCGGCGGGCATGGCCCTCTACAACGTGCCGCAGTACCGCAGTGCGAGTCAACAGGTGTGCGACACGCTCGGCGAGCTGCTGCCGACCTGCGACGGCGTGGACCAGCAGCGGCTGACCTGGGTGCTGGCTCAGCTCCGCGGCAAGCTGTTCGGACCGGTCGCGCGGCGGAACCCGCTGGACGTGACCACGGCGGAGATCGCGGCGGCCGAGCAGTGGGCGCACCCCGGCATGGCGCCGGTGTGCCAGGAACCCTACCCCACGCCGCCGGTGTTCACGTACCGCGCCGTGACGGCGGAGCGCCAGCTCGAGCAGGAGCTGCTGCGCGCACTGCAAGACGGGTGGAGCCCAGCGTTGCCGGCACTAGAGCGCTGGCTGGCCGGCGGCCTCGGATCCACGCCGCGCATCCACGCCTTGCTGAGCCCCGGGCAGCGTCAGCCGGACTATCCGGCGGTGGCCGCGGCGCTGGTCATCGCAGCGGTGCGTGACGACGAGGCGCTGCGCCCGCAACTGGAGTTGTGGCGTGAGGCGACGGACCAGCCGCCCTGGGTGCGTGCCCTGGCGTACACGGTATTGGGCCGCTTCGACGCCCGCACGGGTCACTGGTCCAGCGGGTGGCCGGCGGGGCTCGACGTGGGCGACACGACGCTGCTGGACCGCGGTACGCCTGACTGGGATCATTTCGGTCGCGTGCTGGCCGCGGGGGGCCCGACCATGCTGCAACGGCTGCGCGGCGGAAACGCGGCGACGCTTCCGGCGGGCGTACGGAGCAGGCTGTTGGAGGCGGCGGATCGTTGTGCGCGCGGGGTTCGGCCATGACGCGCCCGCGCCGGGAGCCTCGACCAATGGAGACACGTAGTCCGAGCGACGGGACGGCGCGCACGGGTGAGGCCCGCGCGGGGGTGCCGGAATCTGCGGAAGCCGTTGACCTGGAACAGCTTGCACAGCGCGTGGTCGCGGCCTACGAAAACGCCGGGTACCTATCCTTCGACATGACCGTCTGGCAGGAGGGAACCAAGCCGGGCAGGGAGCCTGCTGCACCTCGCGAGGTTGCCTGGGCCATCACGAGGATGGCGCCCGGCCGACTGCGCACCGAGATCTACCGGTCCAAGAGCGGCGAGCACCTGCTGGACTTTGTCGACGATGGGACAGCCGTCACGGAAGCGGCGGCCACGCGGCAAGTGCAGCACCCGGAGCGCGATCCGCAGCGTGGGCGCGACATCCTGTTGGCCGATGCAGCCGACTTCGACGGTTGTTTGGTTGGAAACCTGATCCAAAGCTGGCTGGGAGGCGATACCCGGGCGGTTCGATACCTGTCCGGCCGGGTTCGCGCGGGTCGCTGCGAGGGTCGCGAGGTGGTCGACGGCCACGAGTGCTACGTCGTCTCCAGCGAGACCGGCGCACACCGGCCCAACTCGCTCCACACGCGTCATCGACTCTGGATAGACGCCGAAGCGGGTTGGCTTCGCAAGCGTGTCGCCTCACAGACCGCATATTCCGCGTCCGGCGACCTTCTCCAGGTGGTCACCCGCACGTCGCTATTTCGGAATATCCGCACGGACCCGCTGGACGAACACACCTTCGCCCCGGCCACGCCCTTCGGCCCGCCGGCAGCCACGGACGAGGAGCCGAAACCGCCTCCCCAAACGGCGACACCGGGCTCGAGCGCGGAATAGCGCGATCGGGCCGCAGGCTGCGGTGGCGACGTCAGCCCGGGTGGCATCGGAGCGCGTGCCGGGCTAGTATCGTCGTACGCCGCGCCATCGACGTTCGCGCGGCGTGTTGGCTGTGTAAGGCGGAATCTCCGCATGTGGCGGAGAGTTCACCCGGCCCGGACGCGACGATGCTGATCCCGATTGGAACGGATGTTCGCACCCCGCGCGTGCCCTTCGGGAATTACGCGCTGATCGGCGTGAATGTCTTGGTCTTCCTCTTCACGGACGTCCTGGGGAATCGACTGAGCGACGAGCTGGGGGCGTACATCAAGACGTACTTCGCACTCGACGCCGCCCGGCCCGCCCTGCACCAGTACATCACGTACCAGTTTCTGCACGGGGACTGGCTGCACCTGGCCGGGAACATGCTGTTCCTGTGGATCTTCGGAAACGCGGTGTGCGACCGGATGGGGTCGCTCGGCTACGTGCTCTTTTACGTGGCGGGCGGGGTGTTCGCGGGCTGTGCGTTCACGCTAGGGGCGGAGAACCCGCTCATCGGCGCGTCGGGAGCGATCGCGGCCGTGACGACCGCTTTCCTGGCCCTGTTCCCCCGCGTGCACATCACCATGCTCGTGTGGATGTTCTTTGTCTTTACGTTTCAGGTGCCCGCGACGCTCCTGATCGTGTTCAAGATCATCCTCTGGGACAACATCATCGCCCCGCGCTTCGACCAGGGCGCCGCGCTGAACGTCGCCCATTCGGCGCACCTCGGCGGGTACGCGTTCGGGTTTGCCGTGGCCCTGAGCCTGCTGCTGGTGCGGGCCGTGCCCCGCACCCAGTTTGACATCGTGGCCCTATGGCAACGCCTGGGCCGGCGGCGCGGCTGGAGCGGCGTACCGGTCATCGGAGCTCCCGTTCGGGCGCGCCCGATCGAGGTCGAGGAGCTCGACTCGCGGCCCATCGACATGGTCGCGCTGACGCCGGTGGAGCAACTGCGCGAGGACATCACCACGCATTTAGCCGGGCACGATCCCCAGGCGGCGCTGGCCGCCCACGAGCAGCTCATGTCCCTGGACCCAGGGCACGTCCTGTCCGCCGCACAGCAGGTCGAGGTGGCCAACTACCTGGCCCAGGCGCGGCGCTATCCCGAGGCGGCGGCCGCCTACGAGGCCTTTCTCGGCGCCTACCCCGCCGCGGGCGAGGCATCGGAAGTGCGTTTGTTCCTCGGGCTCATTTGCAGCCGCTACCTGCATGACGATGCGCGGGCCGCCCGTTATCTGCGCGAGGCTCTGGCCGGCCTGCGCCAGCCGGCCCAGCGGGAACTGGCAGAGCAGGAGCTGCGCGCGGCCGAAGCGCGCCTGACCAGCTAGCGAATTGACTTGCTGGAACCGATATCCACCTGAGCCGCGGAATTCGCGGCGCGCGGTGCCTCTGCGCGGCATGAGCGTCAAACGATCTGGGGTTCCTCGTCCGGCGGAGTCGCGTCTTCCGATACGGCCGGCGGCGCTGCCTCGCCGGGGGGCGTGTCCGGCTCCGTGCCCAAGGTGGACGCAGTGAGCGTCTCGTCAACCGGGATCGTGCCGGCCTCGACTTCCACCGGGGACGCTGGGTCCACCGTCCCCGCGACGAACGCCGACACGCTGGCCCCCACAGCCCCTGTGGCGGCGGCCGCGATGGCGGCCCGGGCCTGTTCCGCTTTCGCCTTGGCCTCGGCCTCGCGCACCTCTTCCAGGCGGATGGCCTCTTCGCCGCACGCTTCCACGACCCGCGCGGCCAACTCTGCGTCGAGCTCCAGCTCTTTCACGAGCGGCTCGGCGCCGATCTCGTCGATGTCGGCGACGGACACGCAGCCGAAGGCGATCAGCTTGTCGACGAGCACGTCATCGACGCCGGGCACGGATTTGAGCGTCTGCTCAAGGTTTTCGAGGTGCTTGTTGTATTCCGGAGGCGTGAGGATATCGACGCTCCAGCCGGTCAGGCGGGCCGCGAGGCGCACGTTCTGCCCGTGTTTGCCGATCGCCAGCGAGAGCTGGTCCTCGGGGACGACCACGGTGGCCCGGTCGAGCTCGAAGCACAGGGCGATCTCCTGAACCTCGGCCGGCTTGAGCGCGTTCTGGATCAGGATTTGGCTCGACTCGTTCCAGCGGACAATGTCGATCTTCTCGCCGCCCAACTCCTCGACGATGTTCTTGATCCGGCTGCCGCGGACGCCGACGCAGGCCCCAACCGCGTCGACCTTGGAGTCGATGCTGCTGACGGCGACCTTGGTGCGATAGCCGGCCTCGCGGGCGAGGGCCTTGATCTCGATGACGTGCTCGGCCACCTCGGGCACCTCCAGCTCGAACAGGCGCTGGATGAATTCGGGGTGGGAGCGTGAGAGGATGACCTTGACCTGGTTGGGCTGGTCGCGCACCTCGAGCACCAGGGCGCGCAACCGCTCGCCGGAGGCGTGGGTTTCGCCTGGGATCTGTTCGCTGCGCGGCAGGAAGCCCTCGGTCCGGCCGACGTTCACGAGCAAGTTTCCGCCCTCGGCCCGGATGACGGTACCGGTCACGATCGTGCCGCGGCGGGCCGTGAAGTCGTCGAAAATGCTGGTGCGCTCGCGGTCGCGGGTCTTTTGAATGATCATCTGCTTGGCGGTTTGGGCCGCGATCCGCCCGAGGACGCGGACGTCCACGGGTTGGGCGTCGACGGTCGCCCTGATCTCGCCGCTGCCGATGTCGAGCTTGACTTCCACCTGCTCGGCCGTCTCGTAGTGTTTGCGCAGTGCACCGGTCATCGCCGCTTCGATGTCCCCGATGAGCGAGTCGCGCTCGATGTTCTTATCGCGACAGATGCTGTCGATGATGCGCATCAGTTCCTGGTTCATAACTCGTCATCCTGCCGTGCGGCGCCGACCAACAAAAATGGGCCGCGCCGGCGACCCGTCGAGGCGCCCGTTAAGGGCGCATACCAAAACCTACAGGTCGCTGAACCGGCCGCCACCCACACGCCGGTCACACGGCCCCGAACGTGCACGCCCCAGGCGTGCCTTTCGAGTTCAATCCGTCATGTTAGCCGTTTTCCCCGACCGTGCCTAGGGCGCGTTCCAGATTTGTAGCGGCCACGCCGCGCCGGGGGGACCAGTCCACCGGCCGGCCCCTCCAGGACGGTGTTGGTCCCGACGCGCCCGTCACTCCTTGCCGGCCCCGGCGGCGGCGTGCGCACCGTGCTGCTCGGCCCGTTGGGTGGCTGCGGCCACGAAGGGATCGATCGCCGATACCGTGGCGTTCTCGGCCAGCTTCAGCACGTAGTCCGCCGATACGCGGGCGTACTTCCGTTCCGTCAACTCCTGGCGGATCTCATCCTGGACGTCCATGAAGGAGCGGCGGCTGGCGGGTTCGATCCGCCCGCACTGCACGATGAAGTACCCCGTCTCGCCCTCCAGCGGCGCGCTGCGCTGCCCAGACTCGTATTCGAAAATCAGCTTGCTGACCTGGTCGTACGGCGGCTGGAGCGGCCGCGCGATCAGGCCCCACGATCCGCCCTGCTCCGCGTGAGACCCGCCGGAGTACGTTCGGGCGACCTCCGCAAACGGCTGCTGGTCGAGGGCGGCGTCGGCCTCGCGGGCCCTGCGCAGCGCGGCCAGCTTCGTCGTGGCGCGGACCGTCTTGTCCGCCGCGTCCCACGACAGGCCTGCGGGCAGAAAGTTCGCGAACGGAATCTCGACGACCAGCAACTCGCGGGTCTCGGGCGTCTCATACTGCGTGCTGTTTTGACGGTAATACGCCAGGAGTTCGTCACGCCGCACCTGAATTTGGATCGTCAGCTTCTCCCGCATGTACTGGCGCACGACCAGGTCGCGCTGTAACGCGTCGCGGTACTGCTCCAGCGTCAGTCCGCAGTCGGCCAAGTGGGCTTTGAACCGGGCCGAGCTGCCGCCGTAATCCTGGGCGATGAGGTTGTCGATCTCCTTCATCACCGCCTTCTCGATCGACTTGCGCTGCTCCTCCGGCAATCCTGCCATCGCCTCGGCGTAGATCAACAGCGTGCCGATCTGGCGGCGGGTCTCCTCGCGTATCAGGCTCCGAACCCGCTCGCGGAACCCGCCCGGGGTTTGCGTCCGGCGGGCTTCCTCGATGCGCTCCGCCAGCGGGTACAAGACCTCTGCGACGGTCAGCACCGACTTGTTGACCATCAGGATGTCGCCCTCGATCGCACCGGGGGTCGGCTGGACCGGCGACGGGAGCGCCCGCCGGGCTGCGGCGACGCGCTCCGCCCCCAAGAGCACGGGCGCGCTGGTCGGAACGACCTGTCCCGCGCGAATCCGCTCCTCACGCTCGGCGGCCAGCTCGGCCTCCGTCTTGATGATCGGCCTCCGCGCGTCCGGCGGAGCCGCTCGGCGCTCCGCGGCGTGTTGACACCCGCCGAGCGCCAGCGCGGCCGCGAGAGCCAGCGCGCCACGGATCGCGTGTTTCCTCGCCATGTCGGCCACTATACTGGTTTGAGCGTGGCGGCCCAAGGGCCGCGGGCCGCTCGATGACGTTGACGGGCGCAGCGACGCGTCTTAGACTGATGCGCGTGAGGGTGGTAAACGCCTTCGCGCGCCCAACGCCCGGATGGCGGAATTGGCAGACGCGCCAGGTTGAGGGCCTGGTGAGGGTTAACCTCGTGCTGGTTCGAATCCAGTTCCGGGCATGGCCCCGCGGCCAACGAACCTGCCGGCCGGCCAGAGCGCCGTGCTCATCGGGCTCGTTGGGTGTCGTCGGACAGCGTTGACGCGCAGCGCCGCTAGCTCAACTGGATAGAGCATCGGCCTACGGAGCCGAAGGTTGTAGGTTCGAATCCTACGCGGCGCGGTTCTTACGCTCGCTGAGCAAGAAAGGCGTGCGGCATGCAGCGCCGGTCACGGGGCGGGCTTGCTCGTCGGCAGTCCGTCGGTCCGTTCTGCCCAGCCGGGCTCCCAGAATTGCCACTCGTGGTCTTCGGACTGGAAGTAGATCCAATAGTCGCCGATCCCCCTCCGCTGTAATTCCGCCTGGAACGCCGGGCTGCGTAGGGCCGCGCCAAAGAACCCGGGAAGGTAACCGCGTCGCAGGGCCTCGATGGCCGGCTTGCGCGTCTCGTAGTTTTCCCAGGCCAGCGGCTCGATCGGGCAGGAATAGGTGGTCTCGTCCAGCAGCACCGTGTCCGGGCACGCCGTGGCAATGTGCCACGTTGGCAGGTACTCGATCCCGCCCGGCAGCAGCCAGGGCGTGATGCCTTCGTGCTTAATCATCGCGATGAACGGTGCCATGGCGGTCGCTAAACGGTAATCGTCGTGGCTGGGAGCGCCGTTCGGTTCGCAGCGTTTCGGAAAGCGCGGCCCGCGGTCCCAGTACGGCTCCAGGTCGATCGCGACGCGTGCGTCGTCCGCGGTGCGGGCTTGCGCCCAGCGGGCGAGCGTCTCGGCCATTCGGGCCCATAACTTCGAGTCAAACCACGACTCATAGCTATGGCCATAGTCGCCGGCCAAGGTTGCGCAGGCCGGGATCGCCTTCACGCCAAACCCGCGCAGCGTGTCCAGCATGCTCCGTGCTTTGGAGGTGGCCGCGTCCGACGCGAGCGAGCCTTGGCTTACCATCGCGACAACCTGCGGATTGGGACGGGCTCCTGCCGGCAGCTCCCGAAGGCTTCGTAGCCAAGCCTTCTGCAGCGTCACCCAGGTGGTCAACAGAGCGATCATTCCGGCAGTATATCCAGGCCGCCGCAGTCCAACCCGCCGCAGCCTTGAGAAAAAGTGCGGCGCGGGCAAATCGGTCGGGAGCAGAGAAGACCGGGCCCCCGGGGCGAGGATCGCTCGCGCGGGGGCCCCACGCCACGGTGGTCGGGTGGGGATAGAAGGCAGTGTCATCCACATCGATGGCCGACGACACAATTGAAACCACTTGTCGCGGCCCACTATGCCCGGTTGGCCGGGAGAGCAGGGCCCGTTGACGTTGTGCCGCCGCCCTCCGGCCCGCCCCGGAAAACGAAAGCGCTTTTGCCCCGCCCGGGGGCACGTTACACTGCGGCGGCACTGGAGGCGCGCGTCCGCCCGAATGGTGATTAACCTACCCAACCAGATCACGCTGGGCCGGCTGGGGCTGGCTATCGTGTTCCTTGCGCTCCTGTCCTGGTTCAATCCCGCCCAGCTCGACCAGCAGCGTTGGCTGCTGCAAATCTGCTTCTGGATCTTCCTGGTGGCGGCGGTCACGGACATCCTCGACGGGCTGCTGGCGCGGATGACGCACTCCGTCACCTCGCTCGGACGCATCCTGGACCCAGTTGTCGACAAGGTGATGGTGTGCGGCGCATTCGTGCTGTTCGCCAGTCAGCATTTCTGGGACTCAGCCCACAACATCAACCTCACCGACGTGCGCCCGTGGATGGTCGTCGTCATCCTGACGCGCGAGCTGCTGGTCTCCGCGGTCCGCGCGCACTCCGAAGCCGAGGGCCAGGAATTTGCCGCCTCCTGGGCCGGCAAGGTGAAGATGTTCGTGCAATCCTCCACCGTGTGCGTAATCCTCGCGCAGTTGGCGTGGAACGTCGCCGCGGCCGAGCCCGTCCGAACCGCGTGCGTCTGGATCACGGTGATCTTCACTGCGGCGTCGGCCCTGGCCTATCTGCGCCGCGCCCGCGCCCTGCTCGCTCCAGAGCCCGCACAACCCAACGCCGCCGGCCTCACGCCCACGGCACCGCCGGGTCCGCCCACACGGCCAACGGACCCGACCCCGGGGAGCACCCCTTGAGTCGCGGCCTGGAGCGACTGAAGACTGCCTGCATCACCGTGCTGGGCAGCGGCTATGGACCGTACGTGTCCGGCACGTGGGGGTCGCTCGTCGCGCTCGTCGTCTTCGCCACGATCTGGATCGCACTCGGCCACACGGAGGCGCCGCGCTGGGGCCTGGAGGCGATCACGGTCGCCGGCATTCTCGCGGCGAGCGTGGTCTCGGTCGCGTGGGGCGAATGGGCGGTGGAGTATTTTCGCGACAACGACCCGAAACAGTTTGTGCTCGACGAGTTCGCCGGGCAGTGGGTCGCGTTGCTCGTGCTTCCCGCCAGCCTGACCGCCGAAACGTGGGCCTTCGTGCTCGTCGCCGGCGGCCAGTTCGTGCTCTTCCGCATCTTCGACATCATCAAGCCGCCGCCGGCGCGCCAGGCGGAGCGGCTGCCCGCCGGCTGGGGCATTCTGACGGACGATTTGTTTGCCGGCCTGTATGCCAACCTCGTCGGGCAACTGCTCTGGCGCGCGACGCCGCTGGCGAGTTGGCTCGGCCTGCATTTGGCTACAACCCACGCCGCAGGAGGCTGACGTGGACATTCTCAAAGCGATCATTCTGGGCATTGTGGAAGGGCTGACCGAGTTCCTGCCCGTCTCCAGCACCGGACACCTCATCCTGGCGGAGCGCGTGCTTGGCCTGGACGGCGACCAGGCACCGTGGAGCATCCTGCTTTGGGTCAGCCAATTCGCTGCCATTCTGGCGGTGATCCTGTATTTCTGGCGCGACCTGTGGCGGCGGATCGTGGACCCGCTGGCGGTACTGTGGCGGCGCCGGCGCGGTCACGCGGTCGGTGGCGGCCCTGGGCCGCAGAGCCTGGCCGCCATCGTGCGGGACAACCTGCTCACGAAGCTCGTCGTGGCGATGATCCCCACCGTCATCCTGGCCGTCCTGTTGAAGAAACGCCTGGATGTCCTCGAGACGATGCCGCTGGCGGTCGCCGGCGCGCTGATCGTCGGCGCCGTCATCATGGAGTTCATCGACCGCCGGTGTCGCCGGCAGATGCCCCAGGATCTCAGCCACATTACGCTGCCGCAAGCATTCCTCATCGGGCTCATCCAATGCGTCAGCATGTGGCCGGGCGTGTCGCGCGCCGCCGCGACGATCATGGGGGGCATGTGCCTGGGCCTCACGCCGCGGGTCGCGACGGAGTTCTCGTTCTACCTGGCCATTCCGACCATGCTGGGTGCGACCGTCTACACGCTGAAGAAGCACTGGCACGAGCTGGGCGGGGCCAACCTCGGCTTGCTGTTCGTGGGCAGCGCGGCGGCGTTCCTGATGGCCCTGCTGGTGGTGGCGACCTTCCTCGGCTACGTCCGGCGATACCGCTTCACGCCGTTCGTCGTTTACCGCGTGCTGCTGGGGGCGCTAGTGCTGATCTGCTACTTCGCGGCGCGTGGCTAGCGAATCCCAAGCCGACACGGGCGTATGCTCCGCCCGGCGACGGATCATGCCACGACGTGGAACACCCGCGTCCAGAACAGCCACGCGACCGGGGCGGCCAGCAGCGGCGAATCGAGGATGTCGAGCACGCCGCCGAGGCCCGGCAGCGCCCGCCCCGAGTCCTTGGCGTGCGCGTCGCGTTTTAACAGCGAGGCGCACAGGTCGCCCCCGACGGAGAAGATCCCGAGCAGCAGGCCAAGAACCAGTAGTGCCCAGGGATACGTCACGTAGCGCTCCTCAATCCGCGCCAGGCCGGAGGCGTGCAGCCAGCGCCCAATGACCAGGGCGCAAACCAGCGCGGTCCCCAGGCCGCCCCAGAACCCCACCCACGTCTTCTTCGGACTCAGCCAGGGAATCAGCTTGCGGTGCCCAAAGGCGCCCCCGACGAAGTACGCCCCCACGTCCGTCATCTTGACAACGAAGATGGAGAACACGACGACCGCCACGCCCGTCGCCCCGCCCACTTCCATCCGCAGCTTGGTCAGGAAGCTCGCCAGCCCGCCGGCGTAGAGCACGATGAAGATCGTGATCGCCACGTTCTCCAGCGCGTTCTCCGTGCGATGGCGGACGGCCTGAAGGAGGAACACGTACGCGAGCGCGATCGCCAGCCACAGCAACCCCCACGACGCGTCATACCCCCCGGTCACGGGCGCCAGGTTCGCCGAGATGTACGGCCCCACGACCAGCACCCCGGCGAAGAAGCAGGCCGTGAGACCAAACGGACGATAGCCCCGGACCCGCGCCAGCCGCACCAGCTCGTGCGCGGCGCCGACGGTGAGCACGAGCACGATGGCGGTACTGATCGCCCCGTTGTACAGCCACGGGCCAACGTCCACGCTCGATCCCGGCAGTCGAATCACCGGCGTCAGTCGCGCCGCAAGCCGGCCGTCCACATACAGCAGCGCCACCAGCGCCGCGGCCAACGATATGCCAACGATCAATCGTACTCGCAGCACGGGCCCTGCCTGAATTCGCTGCCCGCCAGTCGTCTTGTGCTAGGGCGTCGCGCCCACGTCGCCGAACCGCCGTTCCCGCCGAACATAAGCCTGGATGGCATCATACAAATCCTGCGCACGAAAATCCGGCCACAGCACCGGGGTCACGTACAGCTCGGCATAGCTGATCTGCCACAGCAAGAAGTTGCTGATCCGCATTTCGCCGGCGGTACGGACGACCAGATCGGGGTCCGGCAGGCCGGCGGTGTACAGCGCCGCGGTGATCGTCTCCTCGCCGATGTCCGCCGGGGGCAGCTCGCCGCGCTGCACGCGTTCCGCGAGCGTCCGCACCGCGTCGGTGATTTCCGCCCGCGCGCTGTAATTGAGCGCCAGGCACAGCGTCAATCCCTTGTTCGCCTGGCTGAGCCCAATGGTGGTGTCCAGCTCGCGCAGGACGCTCGGCGGCAGTCCGGCCCGCCGCCCGATCTGCACGACGCGGACATCGTTGTCCATGATCTCCTGCCGCTCCGACGCCAGGTACTGGGCGTAGAGCGCCATCAGGCCGTTCACCTCGTCGCGGGGCCGCTTCCAGTTCTCGAGGCTGAAGCTGTAGAGCGTCAGGCACGAAATGCCCAGACGGGCACACTGCGTCACCACCTCGCGGACGGCCTCGGCCGCGTGGCGATGGCCCTCGATCCGCGGCAGCTTGCGTTGGCACGCCCAGCGCCCGTTACCGTCCATGATGATGGCGATGTGGCGCGGCAGCGCCTCGCGCGGCAGTCCGAGGACCTGTACGGGATCAAGCGGGGGCTTGGTCGGCATCGCTACACGCCGTCCTCGACAAAGATGACCTGGTCGCGGGCCGGGCCCACACCCACCATACGCACCGGAGCGCCCAGCCGCTGGCCGAGCACGCGCAGGTAATCGCGGGCCGCCGCCGGCAGGTCCGCCAGCCGCCGGCAACCCACGATGTCCTCGCTCCAGCCGGGCAGCGTCTCGTAAACCGGCTCGACCTCGTCCAACACGTGCACGTCGGCCGGGAATTCGCTCAGCCGCACGCCGCCCGTCTTGTACGCCGTACAGACCTTGACCTCCTCGAACCCCGACAGCGTGTCCAGGTGCAGGACGGCCAAGCCGGTCGGTCCGCTGAACATGGCTGCGTATGACGCGGCGACGGCGTCGAACCACCCGCAGCGGCGCGGGCGACCCGTGGTCGTGCCGTACTCGTTGCCGCGCTGGCGGATCGTCTCCCCAACCGAATCCCGTAGCTCGGTCGGGAAGGGGCCCGCGCCGACGCGCGTCGCGTAGGCCTTAATGACGCCGATCGAGGCGCGGATCGCGGTCGGCGGCACGCCCGCCCCGCTCACGACCCCTCCGTTGCCGGCACTGGCGCTGGTGACGAACGGGTACGTGCCGTGGTCGATGTCGAGCAGACTGCCCTGCGCCCCCTCGAACAGTACTCGACGCCCCTGTTTCATGAGCCCATGCAGAAGGACGGTCGTGTTGCACAGGAACGGCCGCAGCTCTTCGGCGAATTGCAGATACTCCTCGGCCAGGCGGTCGGCGTCGAGCAACTCGCGCGTCCCGTACACCGCCGCGAGGTAGGAGTTCTTGTGGGCCACCACCGCGGCCAGTCGCTCGCGGAATCGCCCGGCTGGATGCAAGTCGCCGGCGCGGATCGCCCAGTAGCGGGCGTATTTGTCCGCATAGCACGGCCCGATACCGCGGGCGGTCGTGCCCAGCTTCTCGCCCACCCGGGCCGCCGCCTCGGCGAGCGTGTCTTCCCGGCGGTGGTACGGGAACACGAGGTGGGCTCGGTCGCTCACCCGCAGGTTGTCGCCGATCTGCACGCCGCGCGACCGCAAGGATGCGATTTCGCCGAGCAGCACGGCGGGGTCGAGCACCGCCCCGGGACCGATGATGCTGAGCACGTTCGGCCGCAGGATGCCGCTGGGCAGTTGGTGCAGCGCGAACCGTTGCCCGTCGACGACGATCGTATGACCGGCGTTGGCACCGCCCGAGTAGCGCACGACAACGTCGAAGTCCTCCAGCAGCAGGTCGACGACCTTGCCCTTCCCCTCATCGCCCCACTGGAGCCCGAAGACGCACGTGTTGCCCAGCTCGCGAAAACGCATATCGGCCCGTTCCAGCGCCTTTCCGTTCCGCAGCGGAAACCGGCTGCACTCCCCGACGCCACCGCACAACTGCCGAAACCCTTTTTTAGCCTGAACGGACGCTGGTGGCAATTGCCCACCATGGACGCATTCACAGCGGGGTCCGGGACGAGCCCGGCCGGCACGCCGCACCATCAGTCGCGCAGCGAAAACGGCGTGAAATCGGTGTGCCGGTCGAAGTAGTCCTCACGCTCGGCACGCTTCAGGTTGTTGACGATCAGATACGTCACCGGCGTAAAGGCCGCCTCGACAACCACCTTGAACACGCAATTGAAGGCCACGATGCTGACGATCTTGCCGGCCGGCCACACGTCGTAAAACGCGAGCGGATAGAAGATCGTGCTGTCGATCGCCTGCCCCACGATGGTCGAGCCGATCGTGCGCGTCCACAGGTATCGGCCCGTGGTCAGGATCTTCATCTTCGCCAGCACGTACGAGTTCGCGAAGTCGCCCGCCCAATACGCCAGCATCGACGCCGCGACGATGCGCCACGTGCTCCCGAACACCGTTTCCAGGGCCGGCTGAATCTCGCGGTTGTACAGCACGGCCGCGTCCGCGGGCATGTGCACGACGAAAAGCCCCATGATCGCCGCGAAAACGAGCCCCCCGAAGCCAGCCCAGATGACCTTGCGAGCCCGGGCGTAGCCGTACACCTCCGTCAGCACGTCCCCGAAAATGTAGCTGATCGGGAAGAACAGGTTCCCTGCGCCGAAGCTCACGCCGCGCGGCGCCCCGAACCAGGTGCCCAGCTCCGCGCGGCACACCTTGCCGGGTCCGATCAGGTTCGAGCACAGCAGCACCGTGACAAACGCCGCCATCACCAGGTCGTAGTACCTGTAGTGTCGGGGGTTCTCGCGCGCCAGCCCCGCCGGTGCGGTCCTCGGTGGCTCTGGCCGCGCCGGCATCACGTCCCCACGTACTTGGCAATCACGCCGCGGGCGACTGCCGGATCGGTCGTGCCCTGCACAATCGCCCGGCCGTCGGGAAACAGCGTGACCATCAGCTCGTTCGCGCGAAACCGCAGCATGTACTCGCTGTAGCTCGGTTTGGCCGCGCTCGGCAGACGCCCGACAATCGACCGGAAGCTCACCTGCGTCGCCGCGGCCGGCGACACCTGCACCGCGTCGCGCCCGCAGAGCACACACGCCGACGACGCCCGCTCACCGCCGAGAAACTCGTACTGCCCACGCTGGCAACAGGGACATTCGCCCCCCGCGCGGGCGGCCTGCACGTTCACGCGCTGCACGCGCCCCGTCCACACGTCCACCGTCAGCAGCCCGGCCAGCTCCTCCGGCCGCCCGATCAGAATCTTCATCGCTTCGGTCGCCGCCAGGCTCGCGACCACGTTCGCCGCCGCCGCCAGCACCCCCGCCGTGTCGCACGTCGCGAGCGCGCCCGGCGCCGGCGGTACATCCCAAACACACCGCAGGCACGGCGTACGCTGCGGCACGATCGCCAACACGAGCCCCTCGGTCGCGATGCACGCGGCGTACACCCACGGCAAGCCGTGCTTGACCGCGACGTCGTTGATCAGATACCGCGTCTCCAGATTGTCGGTCCCGTCCAGGATCAGGTCCGATTCGCCGCACAGCTCCTCGACGTTGCCGGGTTGCACGTCGGCCACGATCCCGTCCGTCTCCACCGCCGAGTTCACGCGGCGCAGCTTGCGGGCCGCGGCCTCGGCCTTGGGCAGGTTCGCGGCGATGTCCTGCTCGTCGAAGAGCGTCTGGCGTTGCAGGTTGTTCAGCTCGATGAAGTCGCGATCGATGATTCGCAGCGCGCCGACGCCGGCTCGCACGAGCGTGTTGGCCAGGACGCCGCCGAGGGCCCCGCAACCGAGGAGCGTGACCGACGCGCGCCGCAGGCTGCGCTGCCCCGCTTCGCCGATCTGCGCGCAGAGCATCTGCCGGCTGTAGCGTTCCAGCTCACGGTCGGGCCGGCTGCCTTCCTCGCCGGACCGCGCGGTCATGTCGCGTCGCCTTGCGGGGGGTCGCCGGAGAAGCCGGGCGCGCTCGCTGCGCGCGGTCCGCGCCAGCGCTGCCAGGCGTTTTTGGTAGCGCTGGCGTTCAGCAGCGCAAAAAGAAGCAGCAAGACGCCCTGCCAATCGCTGAAGACCAGCCAGATTGCCCCGACAACGGCGCACAGCGCGGTGGCAAGCAACGCCAGCAGGGAATCGAGCCCAAGGGCGCCCGGCACGCGCATGTACGACAGCAGGAGGACAACCAGGATCCCGATGCCGACGACGCGGGCTCCCCAGGTCAGCGCAGTCACGGAGCCGTCATAGATGCCGTTGCCGCTGATGCCCACCAGCCCCATCCCAAAGCCGACGTACAGGAACAGCCCCGCGGAGACGATCGTCATGAGCACGTCGCCGCCAACTCCACTCGCCGGCGAACCGCCGTACTGTCTCGGTTGAGATGTGGACATCGCCCTTCACGTACCGTGCGAGTTTCGAACCTGCGCCCGGCGCCACCATTCCAGCCAAGTTTCGCTCTGTTCCAATCTAAAATCCAAAATCCAAAATGGGCCGGACCGTGCCTCAGTGCATCCCGCCGCCGGACAACGCCTTCACCAGCTCCCCGACGACCGCCTTCGCGTCGCCGAAGATCATGTACGTGTGGTCCGCATAGTACAGCTCGTTCTCGATGCCGGCGAAGCCCGGGTTCATCGTCCGCTTGATCGCGAAACACGTCTTGGCCTTGTCGGCGGCGATGATCGGCATCCCGTAGATCGGGCTCGTCTTGTCGTGCCGCCCCGCCGGGTTCACCACGTCGTTCGCCCCGACCACCAGGCACACGTCGCACTGCGGCATCTCCGGATTGATCTCGTCCATCTCCACCAGGCGATCGTACGGGATCTCCGCTTCCGCCAGCAGCACGTTCATGTGCCCCGGCATCCGGCCCGCCACCGGGTGGATCGCGAACTTCACCGCGATGCCGCGCTTCGTGAGCAGGTCGTACAGCTCGCGAATGCGGTGCTGCGCCTGGGCGACGGCCATGCCGTAGCCCGGCACGACGACGACGAGGTTGGACTGCTCCATGATCTGGGCGGCCCCCTCGGGTGTCTCGCTCTTGACCGTCCTCTTCTCGCCGGCCGCGGCCGCCTTCTGCACCTGCCCGAACGCGCCGAACAGCACGTTCGTGAACGAGCGGTTCATCGCCTTGCACATGATGATCGACAGGATCAAGCCGCTCGACCCGTCCAGCGCGCCCGCGGTAATCAGCAGCTTGTTGTCGAGCACGAACCCCATTGCGACCGCCGACAGACCCGCGTACGAATTCAGGATCGAGATCACCGTCGGCATATCCGCCCCGCCGATCGGCATCACCAGCATCCAGCCGAAGTTCAGCGCCAACAGGATGATCGCGCCAAAGACCACCGGCGACCACGCGCCGAGATTGCCCTGCTTGGCGATCAGGAGCACGCCCAGCAGCACCGCCACGAGCAGCGCGCCCAGGTTGACGGCCTGCTGGCCCTTGTAGACCCACGGCCGTTGCGGAATCCATTTGATCTCCTGGAGCTTGCCGGCCGCGATCAAACTGCCGGTGAACGTCAGGTACCCGAGGATGATCTCGGCGACGATCGCCACCATGCGGAAGGTCGTCAGGTTCCACGGCTCGTGGTTCAGCCAGAAGAAGTACTCCGCAGTGCCGACCAGGCCGGCCGCCAAACCGCCGAACGCGTGCGAAAACGCGGTTCGCTGCGGGACCGCGGTGAGCGGCACCAAGGCCAGCCACACGCCGGGCACGATGGCCACCGCGATCGGGAGAATGACCCACAGGTGGTTGACGACCTCGGGCTTTGCCCAGGTCGCCAGGACCGCCGCCAGCATGGCCGCGATGCCCGCGAACACGCCCCGGCGGGCCGTCTTCGGATCGCTCATCCAGTGCAACGAGAGGATGAACAGCGCGGTGGCGACGAGGTAGGCGAGCTCGATCAAGTGCTCGGTCATGCCTTAGCCCCCTTTTCCCGCGTCTTGAACATCTTCAACATGCGGTCCGTGATCAGGAACCCGCTGATAATGTTCGTCATGGAGGCAAACATCGCCACGGCACCGGCAATCTTGTAACCGATCGGGTACTCCTTCCCGCCCGCCAGCATCAGCGACCCCACCACCGCGATGGCCGAGATCGCATTCGTCAGCGACATCAGCGGCGTGTGCAGCAGCCGCGACACCCGCCGGATCACGCCGATGCCGATGAACGTCGCCAGCATGAACACGAACAGCATCGACGTGAAATCGAGCGCGGACTCGCCGTGTCCCTTGTTCGCCGGCGGTTCCCCCGGCGTGGCCGCTTTCGACGGGACGTGCTCGCCGCGGGCCGGCGCCGGCTTCGCAGCCGGGTGTACCACGATCTCCGGGTGCGCCGGCAGCGTAGTCCGCGGAGCAGGTTGTGCAGTCGGCGCTGTGACGGGCTCCGCCGGCGCGGAAGTGACCGGCTTGGTCGGCGTCACCTGCGCCAAAGCGCCGATCGCCAGCACGGCGACTAGCGCGAGCACCAACAACCAGAGCATAGGTCGCAGAGGCATAAGGCCGTGTCTCCTTTCTGCGCCGACCGCGCTACGGCGCGCCGCCGGCCGCCAACGCGTTCCGCGTCGGCCCGTGGCGGACCTCGCCCTCGTGCGTCACGAGCGCCCCGGCGATGATCTCGTCCTTCAGATCGAGGTTGAACTGATTGTCCTTCCAGAATTCGAGCACGAACGCCGTCAGGTTGCGCGAGTACAGCGTGCTCGCGTCGCGCGGCATGTCGGACGGGAGGTTCACCGGCCCCATGATCTTCACGCCGTTCTCCACGACCGTCTCGCCCGGCACCGTCAGCTCGCAGTTCCCGCCGCCCTCCGCCGCCAGGTCCACGATCACCGCCCCCGGCTGCATCTTCTGCACCATCTCGCGCGTGATGAGCCGCGGCGCCTTCACGCCGCCGATCAGGGCGGTCGTGATCACCACGTCGCTGACCGCGCACTGGGCGGCGATTACCTCGCCCTGCTTGCGGTAGAACTCCTGCGACAGCTCCTTCGCGTAGCCGCTCGCGGTCTGCGCGTCCTCCGCGCCTTCCACCCCGACGAACTTCGCGCCGAGACTCTGAATCTGCTCCGCTACGGCCCGGCGCGTGTCGGTGGCCGTCACGTTTCCGCCCAGACGCCTTGCGGTCGCAATCGCCTGCAATCCGGCTACGCCGGCGCCGATCACGAAGACCTTGGCCGGGAAGATCGTCCCCGCCGCCGTCATCAGCATCGGGAAATACTTGGCGAGCCCGGCGGCCGCCAGCAGCACCGCTTTGTACCCGCCGATGTTGGCCATCGACGAAAGCGTGTCCATCGCTTGGGCCCGCGTCGTGCGCGGGATGCAGTCCGTGGCAAACGTGCTGATCTTCCGCTCCGCCAGCTTCCGCACGACGTCGAGGTTCCGCGTCGGCAGCAGCGTCGTCAGCAGCAGCGTCCCGGCGCGGAGCTGCTCGACCTCAGCGACCGTCGGTGGCTGCACTTTCACCACGAAGTCCGCCTCGCCCAGCAGCGCGCCGGCGCCGCCCACGAGTGCGACCCCGACTTCCTGATACGCGGCGTCGGAGAAGTAAGCCGACTCCCCCGCCCCGCTCTCCAGGGCGATCTGAATCCCCTTGGCGCTGAGCTTCTTACACGACTCGGGCACGAGGGCGACACGCCGCTCACCCGCGCGGGTCTCCTTTGGCACTGCGATCTTCATGGCATCCTCACTCCACGATCCGCGGATGACCGTCGTCCCTCGGAAGCCGGCCCACGGCTCCCGAAACGTGATCGCGGGATTCTACCCCTCGCCCCTGGTTCCCGCAAAAAGGGCTGCCGCACATACACCGCCGGAGCCAAAACGTGAAGGAAGTACTCGGCGGCCGGTGGCACGGCCTGGCGCAGCACAGCGCAGCCATGCCGGCCCCCGCGTCCTGCCGCCCCCCGCTACCAGAACCCCGCCGTCATTTCTCCTTGACGGTCTCGAGGCTGAAGCTGCGTTGCAGCAGCGGCTCCGGGTTGCCCGCGCTGTACAGCTTGGCGACGAACTTCTCCGCGCCCGTAGCCGTCAGGCTGTCCAGCGGGATCTTGTAGGAGATGCCGTCGGGTCCCGAGCTGCCCGACCACACGAACTCCTGCTCGAACAGGTCCTTGCGTCCCTCCGGCTCGGCCACCACCACGCGGAACTTGTTGCGGTCGCACTCCTCGGGCAGATTGCGCACCGCGAGGATGAACTCGCTCATCGTGCGCGGGACTTTCTTCGTGTCCGTGTAGTGGCCGTCGTAGTAATCCGTCGCGACCAGCAGCATATCCGACTTGAACTTTACCTTTACCTGCGTCGGCGCGATCGCCTTGAAGAACTCCACCCCCAGCTCACGCACCGCCTCCCCCGCCACCTGCTCCGGCGTCACGCCCGATGGCGCGTTGCGCGAAATCCGCGGCCGCGGCGCCACCTGGGCCGAATGACTCACCAGGATCTTGCCCGTCGCGGCGTCGATCACCCGCACCGTCCCGCCCACCTCCGCTCCGGTACGGTAAATGTAGAACGTATCCTGCCCCGCGATGATCGGCCGCCCCGTCCGGTCAAGCAGGCGATTCCCCCGCCGGTCCACCGCATACCGCGGCATGGTCTGCTGCTCGCGGTCCGCGATCAGCTTGTAGTCCGTGATCCGCACCGACACCAGCGCCTGGGCCACGCTGATCTTGCCCTCCGGCACCGCCGTCCCCTCGTCGATCGCGTCCGCCAGCTTCGACAGGTCCTGCTCCGCGAAGACCTGCTGCATCTCCGCCCGACTCAAGACCGAAAACTGGTGACTCTGCGTCAGCAGCGTCGTCAGCCGGTCCGCCAGCACTTCGGCGTCATGCGCCGCCTGCGGCGTCGTCGCCCGCCCGGGCAGCACCGCAATCCGCTCGTACCGTTCGTATTCCCAGTCCGGACGGTACGTCACCATGCCCTTGCCGCTGCCGCTCGGCTCGCAGCCGGTCAGCCAAGTCAAGGCTAGCAACAATCCGCATCCTGCCGCATGACGCCTCATCATGTCTGAAACCTCCAACCGCCCTGCGGACTGCTCAAAACCCACCGGCGCGCGCCCGGAGGCCGTCCAGGACCTCGGCCCCGCGACGCGCCCGGCATCCGCTCCGCGTGGCCGGCGCGACAGAACGCGCGGTACCCAGCGCGCTACGCCGACCACGGTGGGCCGGCGCTACCCTGCTCCAGCGGCCCTAGGCGCCGGTCGCGGCCGTAATCAGCGCTTGCGCGATTCCGAACCACGTCGAAATCGCGTTGCTGATGACGCTGTCGAGCCCGGTCGAAAGGACCGACTGCCACACGCCCGCGAGTTGCCGGTCCGACAGCCCGCAGCCGTTGAACACCAGCAGGCTGCCGGCGCCCACCGCAACACTCAGATACCGCACGCGCCAATACCAGCTCTTCATAGTGCCATTCCTTCTTTGCCACACATCTGGGTGGCGACAGTGTACCCGCCCTCACGGCTGCCGGCGAGTGGGCTGCGAGGCCGGTCTTTCGGACTCCAGAACCACGACCTCCTCGACGCGGACGACGTCCGCTCCGAGGCTTTCATCCGCCCGGCGGGCCCCGCACACGCCGACGTACTTTCCAACCAAGGACTCCAAGTCGACCTGCGACTCCGGATCGAGATCGACGTACGCCTCGACCTGCCGGGTCAGCGGGTCCTGCAGCTTGTATAAACGCCGCCCCTGTCGCTCACCGATTGCGAGGCTGGGCAGCAGCTCTCCGCGGGCCGCATACGCCGGCCGTGTGGCGGCCCGCTGCCGGACCTGCTCGAGGCGCGCCAACTCACGTTCCTGCTGCGCCCGCTCGCGGGCGCCGCGCTGCTCCAGCTCTTGGGCCATGCGCAGGGCTTCCTGGGCCGCGGTGCGGCTTTCCAGGTCGCGAATCCAGGCGGCCGCCAGGCGCGCCACCGTCGGCTCCAGGTGTTGCTCCGTGATGGGCCGGAGCCGCAGAATCAACGCATCCCAGGATCGCTCCAGGGTCGGCCGCGCGGCCTCGGTTTCGATGGCGGCCTCCACCAGCACCAGACGCTGGCCCCACGGACCGCTCAAGTCCGGGGCGGTCGTCGTCGGCACGCTGGCCGGCCGGACCGGACGCGCCGCGGCGCGCGACGCCGTGGCCTGCACCGGCCGCGAAGCGACGCCCTGCTGTGCCATCAACCGTGCGGCCACGTCGTCGTCGACGCGCGTGACGTACGCATCCGCGGCATACGCGTACACCCCCGCGGGCGGTGCGATCTTCAGCCACTCGCCCGCCGCACCCAGAATCCGTACGGACGTGCCGCGTTCGAGCACAGTCTGCACGTCGGCCCCGGCCGGGTCGACGTCCTGGATCAGGCTCCCGACGCGGACGCGCAGCGCCCCCGACGTCACCGAGACAATCCCCTCCGTCTCACCCTGTCGTGCGACGTGCGCGGCCGAAACGTACGAAAAAACGCCCTCCGGCGGCACGACCTTATGCCAGCCGAACTGGCTGCCGACGGCCCGCAAGACCGCGTCGCGCTCGAGGCGGATCACCGGCACACTGTTCGTGTCGGGCCGCGACCGCAGGTTCAACGTCTCCGCGGTCACACGCAACCAGTACTCCTCATTTTGCGGCCGCGTGGCCGGCTGGGTCGGGAGCGTGGACGCAGGGCGGAGCTCGCTTTGCGCCCCGGAGACCGCACCGAGCGCACCAAGGGCCCAACACAGACCGGCGAGCGTCCGGTAACGCGTGGGGGACATGTGGCCGAATGGGCTCATGGCTTTGCCGCTCGGATTCCCGCGTGCGTGCGTGAGGCTATCGGCGCCGCTTGGCGCTGTCAAACCACCGCCGCACGCCACAATCCCGCCGCGGGCGCTTGGCGCCGCGGCCCGCGTGCGGGACATTAAGAGAGATGAAGCACGGACCTGCGGCTTTCGATTCGATTACGCTGCTGTTCACCTGCGTGGGGCGGCGCGTGGAACTGCTGCAGGCGTTCCGCGCCGCGGCCCGCCGCTTGGGCATTCGGCTGCGACTGGTCGGGGCGGACCATGACCTGACCGCACCAGCCTTGCTCTGCGTGGACGATCCGGTGACTGTGCCGCACGCCACCGACGCGGGCTACATGCCGGCGGTGCTGGCGGCCGTCCGTAAGTACCGGGTCACGGCCCTCATCCCGACCATCGACACCGACCTGTGCGTGCTCAGCGAGAACCGAGATGCCGTCACGCAGCTCGGTTGCCTGCCGCTGATCGCCGAGCCGGAGATCATCAAGACCTGCCGCGACAAGGTGCTGACATACGATCACCTGCGCCGGCACGGCGTCGACACGCCGGACACGTATACGCCGGCGCAGTTGCGGGCCCTGTCCGCCCGGCGCTTCCCGCTCTTCATGAAGCCCCGCACGGGCAGCGCCAGCCAGCACGTGCACAAGATCGAGGACGAGCTCGATCTCGATTACTACCTTGCCCGCGCCCAAGACCCGATCATCCAGGAGTTCGTCGCCGGCACCGAACACACGCTCGACGTATACGTCGGGCTCACCGGCGTGCCGCGCTGCGTCGTGCCGCGGGCCCGCTGGGCGGTCCGCGCGGGCGAAGTCTCCAAGGGCGTGGTCGTCAAGGACCTGGAGGTCATGAACGCCGGCAAGAAGGTCGTGGAAACACTCGGTCCTACGCTCCGCGGCCTGGTGACCCTCCAGTGCATCGTCACGCCGCAACGCCGCATCCGGTTCGTCGAGGTCAACCCGCGCTTCGGCGGCGGCGCCCCGATGGGGATCGCGGCGGGTGCGGACTACCCCGGCTGGCTGCTCCAAGAGCTGCTCGGGCGGACGCCGCAAATCGCGTTCGACGGCTTCCGGCACGGCCTGTGCATGTTGCGCTACGACTGGTCAACGTTCGTGCCGTTGGACGACCCGCACACCCCACAACTCAAGCCGCCGCTGGCGGGCTTCCCCGATTTCGTGTAGCAGACAAACCGCCGAGCGATCGAACGCATCCCTGACGCACCGGACGAGGCTGGCGCAGCGGTTCCGCGCGCAACGAATCCAAACCTAGCCCCCTCAGCGCCTTCCGCGCTCTCCGCGTCTCCGCAGTTTCCTCACTCGTAGCGCTCGCCGAACGCGGCCGCGCGCAGTTTCGCCAGATCCTTGATGCGCTCGACCTGTTCACGGCGGCAAACGAGCGTTGCGTCAGCGCTGTGTACGATCACCAGATCGCTGACGCCGAGCGCGACGATGAGGTGTCCGGACTCGGTGACCAGGACGTTGTTCTGCCCGTCGACGATCAGCGACCGCTCCGCGAGCGCGACGTTACCGTGCTCGTCGGCTCGTCGCGTTTCCGCGACGGCCAGCCACGAGCCCAGGTCCCGCCAGTCGCAGTCCATCTCGACCAGCAGCACCTGGCGCGCCTTCTCCATGACCCCGTAGTCGATCGAGATCTTCTGTAATGCCCCGAACCGCGCCGCCGCCTCCGCCGTACCCGCCCAGCGATCCCAATTCGCCGCCAACTCCGCGAGCCCGCGTGCGTTCTCCGGCAGACACCGCTCCAGCTCCGCGAGAATCGCCGTCGCCCGCCACGCGAACATCCCGCTGTTCCAGTAGTACTCGCCGGAGCGCAGGTACCCCTCGGCGACTTCGCGCGTCGGCTTCTCCTTGAACTCCGCCACCCGGAAAACGCCCGCGTGCCACTGCTCTTGAGCAGTGCCCGTCGCCGTGTGCCGCTGCTCTTGAGCAGTGCTCCGCCGCACGTACCCATACCCCGTGTGCGGCCCCGTCGGCTTGATCCCAAACGTCACCAGCGCGTCCGGAAAGTGCTCGGCCGCCTCCAGCCCCGCGCGAATCGCCTCCGCGAACCGATCCTGCGGCGTAATGATGTGATCGGCAGTGAAGACCGCCATCGTGGCGTCCGGGTTGCGGCGGGCGAGCAGATTCGCCGCCAGGCCGATCGCATTCGCGGTGTCGCGCCCCATCGGCTCGCCGATGAGATTCGCCCGCGGGATGTCCGGCAGTGCTGCCGCGACCTGATCGAGGTAATGCTGCGACGTGATGACCCAGATGTTCGCCGGCTCAAACAGCCCGCGCAGCCGCTCGCACGCAAGCTGCAAGAGCGACTTCCCGTCAAACAGCCGCAAGAGCTGCTTGGGCCGCATCCTTCGCGACAGCGGCCACAACCGCGTCCCCGCCCCGCCCGCCATAATCACCGCATGACGCATGAATCGCTCCCGTCACGTAAAAACGTGCGAATAGCCTGGTCGCCGTACGCTCCGCCGGCCGCCGTTCCCACGTTCCCACGCTCAGACAACGCTCTTGCCGCCCCGCCGCGCATACCGCTCATACTCCCGTCGCTGCTTCTCGTAGCCCTGCTTGCCCATCAGCGCAAATGTGAACTCCTTGCCCGTCTGCACCGCCGGCTGGTCGTAGGGGTTGATGTGCAGCAGGCCGCCGGCGATCGAGGTCGCCGCCTCCCACAGCATGATGAACTGCCCGACGGTCTCTTCGCGGATCGCTGGGAAGCGGATCGTCAGGCACGGCCGCTGGCTGGCGACCAGGGCGTACTCGGTCGCCCGCTTCTCCGCGTTGAGCAGCGTGCCCAGCGTCTGCCCCTGCAAGTACGCCATCTCCGCCGGCAAGCCCGCCGCCCGCGGGATCTTCACGTCGCGCTCGAACCGCTCGACCTCCAGGAAGATGAACACCTTGTCGTTCGGCCCCTCGCGGTAGAGCTGCACCTGCGAGTGCTGGTCCGTCGTCCCCAGCGCCTTGATTGGCGTCGGACCCACGACGCACGGCTGCCCGTCCAAGTCGATGTGCTTACCCAGGCTCTCCGCCCAAAGCTGCCGATACCAGTCCGCCAGGTCCTTGAGCTGATACGAGTACGGCATCATCACGTGCAGCCGCTTCCCGCGCACGTAGAACGCGTGGAGCAGCAGCGCCAGCAGCGCCGCCGGGTTTTTCATGACCGCCGTCTCGCTCACGCGTTCCCCCATCGCCGCCGCCCCCGCCAGCAGCTTGTCGATCTTGATCCCGCACAGCCCCGCCGAGAACAGCCCCACCGCCGACAGCACGCTAAACCGTCCGCCGACGCCCGGCGGCACCGGTAATGCTTCGTAGCCGTCTTTTTCGACGATGCCGCGCATGGTCCCGCCCTGCGGATCGGTCGTGACCAGCATGTTGCTCGTCAGCGCCTTCTTACCGAGCTTGCGCGCCAGGAGGTCGCGGAAAATGAGGAACTGCGCCGCCGTCTCGGCCGTCTCGCCCGACTTGCTAATGACGTTAAACAGCGTTTTCTTCAGGCTTGGGCCGAGCACGTCGAGCAGGTTGGCAATCTGCGTCGGATCGACGTTGTCCATCACGAACAGCCGTGGCCCGCGGCGCGCCCTGGCCGGCAGCAGATTGTGGTACGCCGGATTCAGCGCGGTCTGGAGCGCGATGTTCCCGAGCGCCGACCCGCCGATGCCGAGCACCACGAGGTTCTCGAACTTGCCCGCGTGCCGCCGCACGGCCGCTTGAACCTGCTTGAGCATCTGCCGATCGTGCGGCAGATCGCGATACCGGTGCTGGCCCCTCTTGCGTTCCGCCTCGATCCGGGTGAGCACCGCCTTGACGGCCGGCGCGGCGCGCTTGATCTCAGCCGCGCCGAGCCCATGCGCCGCCCCGACCGCGGCGTCCAACACGTTCCCGTGATCCAATTGCAGCGCCGCGCTCGGCATCGTGCTTGCTCCTGCTCAGGCCACATGGCATTCTGGCCCGCGTCACTTCTCCGTCAACTCCAGGGCCCCGTTCCAATCGTCCGCCGGCGGCACCGCCAGATACTGCTGGACCGCCTCCATGTATCGCACGGCCGCCAGATCGTCCGGCTGCTCGCCCCGGCACGCTTCGAATGCCGCCAACGCTTGCTTCCACGCCCGCTCCTGAAACGCCACTACCGCCGCACCGAAACGCTCCGCGTACCGCAACTGCTCCTCCGGCATGTCGCCCGTCCGCCCGAGCAGCTCGTAGATCGGCACCGCCTGCGTCTTCCCTTTGACCTGCACGCCGCCCAGCGCCCGGACGACGAACCCCTCCCCGGCCTGCCCGTGCGTCGCCCCGCTGATCAGCACGTGCGTGCCGTAGAACTTGTTGGCCGATTCCAGCCGTGACGCGACGTTCACCGAGTCGCCGATGCACGTGTAATCGTACTTCTTCTCCGACCCGCACGGCCCGACCACCGCGTGCCCCGTCGCCACGCCGATCCGCAACACGAGCCGCCCGAAGACCTCGTCGCCGCCAGCCTGCCGCTGCTCCTCGCCCAGCTCGCGCATCGCCGCCATCAAGTCGACCGCGCTCTCGCACGCCCGCCGCGCATGGTCCGGCTGCGGATAGATCACCGGGTTCCAGAACGCGAAGATCCCGTCGCCGATGAACTTGTTGATCATCCCTTCGTGATACAGCATCACGTCGCTGAGCCGCCCCAGCGCGACATTGAGCACGTGCTGCGTGCGCTCCGCCCCAATCTCCTCCGAAATGGTTGTGAAGCCCTCCAGGTCCGTGAATACCGCCGTGACCTCACGCATCTCCGCCCGGCGGCACAGCTCGGCGTCCTCCGCCATCTTGCGAGCGAGCGTCGCCGACGTGTACTGGCCCAACGCCGTCGTGAGCTGCCGCTTCTCGCGCTCCAGGAACAAGTAGCGGTGCACGAGCACGAAGATGTTGCTGGCCAGCAGCGCCCCCACCGCCGGCGTGAGCGCCACCCAGTACGTCCATACGTAGAACGCCAGCCAACCCGCCAGGGCGATGTAGCCGATCGCCAGCACGCCAATGCCGGCCGCCACGCGCGGCCCGTAGCGCACGCTCATCAGCGTGGCGAGGACGCCGAGCAGCGCCGCCAGTGCCGCATTGAGCCAAACCGGTGCCCAATACACCATCCGCCCGCCCAACAGCCCGTTGAGCAGGTTCGCGTGCGCCATCACCCCTGGCGCGCGGGCGTGCGTCGGCACCGGCGTCATGTCCGCCAGCGCCGTCGCCGTGTAACCGAGCAGCCCGATCTTGCCCTCTATTCGCTTCCGCAGCCGGTCCAGCGTCGTCTTGATCTCCGCCTTGTACTCGTCATTGGCCGCCAGCGCCTGCTCCACTTCGCGGAGCTGCGCCAACCGCGCGCGTGCGGCCTCAGCGTCGGCCCCCGTCGCGTTCGTCGCCGGCCGCGTGCTGACGCCCGCCAGCGCCGCCCGCAACGCCGCCCCGCTCTCCGTCAAAAACTGCTCCGCCTGCGCCAGCAGCCCCTCCGCCTCACGAATCGCCTGCCGATTCCCCCAATACCGCGCCTCGCGCACCCGCTGCTCGAGATTCAAGTAAGTAGCCAGGTCCTCGCAATACTGGTTCGGGTCCAACCCGTCCACCAGCGGCAGCGCCCGCAGCCGCTCCAGCACGATCCCCCGGTTGTGCGCGATGCTCTGCCGCCGGTCGAACACCTGCCACACCGCCCCGATTGGCACGTGGTCCCCAAACTGCCGCGACCAATCCCGCTGCGCGACCCACGGGACCAGCGTCCGCCCCTCGGCATCGAGCTGGATGCGCAGCGGCTTCGCGCCCGCCTGCCCCGCCACCACCAGCCATCCCGGCTCGCCGCTCACGTCCGCCGCGCCGGTCCCCCACTCGTCCAGCGCCACGTCGAACGCCAACTGCCCCAGCACCCGCCCCTCGTGCTGCACCAGCAGCCGCGTCCGCCGCATGATCCCGTCCTCGTCCGGATCGAACACGACGAACCCGCACCGCCGCGCCGCCCGCGCCTGCACGAAATACACCGGCGAGATCGCGTCCACCACCGGCGCCGCCGCGCTCACGCGTGCCAACGGCACCAGCGTCGCCGCCGTCGTCGCGTGCGCGTTCAGCACCTCCCGCAGCGCCTGCGCCAGCGTCTCCCGGTACCGCGGCGACCCCGCGATCAACGCCTGCTCCAACGGGTCATACAGCTTCGCAATCTCAACCGACGGCGTCGCCCAGCGCTGCGGCTCCGCGTCCAGCCACCCACGCACCCGCCGCCGAAACGCCAGTTCCCGGCACCCCTCGCAGGCTTGCAGCGCCGCCTTTCGATTCGCGTCCGCCAGCCGCCCCGCCAAAGTCTCGTCGGCCAGCGTCAGGTCGCCCTCGAACGCCGCCACCAGCCGCGCCCACAACCGAGGATTCCACGCCGGCCCGTCCGCCTTCAGCCGCCGCGCCGGAATGCCCGCCGCCAGCCGCTCGGCCTCCTTCTCGTCGCCTTTCTGCAGCGCTTCGAGCACCGCCCGAAAGTCGTCGCTCTCCAGGAATTTCTGCCAATCCTCGCCGCTCTCCCCGCCCCGCAGCTGGCGCACGGCCCGCTCGTCGCCCGCCGCGTAATCCGTCGCCAAGTACACGCGGCCCACGTCCTCCATCGCCGTCCGCAGTGCCTGGTCCGGCAGGGCGGCCGTGGCCGCCGTCTGGTACCCCTTCAGCAGATCGCGCAGATCGTACGCAATGTCCGCCTGTCGCGGCAAAATCGTCCGCAGCGGCTCCGCCTCGCCCAGCGTGATATCGACCAGCAGCGTCTTGACCCCCAGCTCGGCCAGAATCGAGATAATCCCGGCCTGCACATCGCGCGGCCACGGCCACCGCCCGACAATGTCGAGCGCCGCGTCGTCGATGTCGATGCACACCAGCCCGCCGTGGTCCGGAATCGAGTTCGCATACAGGAAGCGCAGGTCGAGCGTCTTGAACTCAAGCCAGTCGAGCCCGCCCACGGCGTAGATGAGCAGCACGGCCGCGGTCGCCGCCAGCCCCACGCCGATCGCCTGCCGGTTTGCTCGCCGCCGCTGCTTGCTCACGGCCGCCTATTGTGCCGGAGTCGGAGGCAGCGTGCCACTGGTGCGAGACGGGTCCGAGTCGGCCCGTGGGGAAATGGCGGGTCAATTGGCCGGCCGCGCGCACACTTGGCCAGTTCCGCGCATTACTCTTGCGAGCTATGGACGCCGCAGACACCGCTGCCGGAGACCACGGCCCGCAGGCCCGGCGCCGACGAGCGACGGCGGCCGATGACCCGGGGACGCTGCTGGCAGAGTACACGCGCTGCCTACCGCGGCTGCGGCGAGTCGTGGCGGGGCTCGGATTCGCCCCGGCTGACGCAGATGACATTCTGCAAAGCGTGTTTGTCGCGGCGGCCGAGAATCCGGGCGATTACCGCGGTCCGGCCGAGGCGGAAGCCTGGTGGTGCCGTCTGGTGGTCAACGCGAGCCTGCTGGAGTACCGCCGGCGCCAGCGGTTTCAGAAGGCCACGCGGGTCGTCGGGTCCGAGCTGGAACGTGCGGCCGGGTCGCACGACGCAGAAGCCGGGACGGCGGGCGGCGTGCGGCGGGCGGAAGACCTGGAGCGCGTGCGTGCCGCGCTGCAAGAGATGGACGGAAGATTAGCGGTGCCACTCGTCTTGCGCTACTGGTGTGGCATGGATGCGACCGAAATCGGCGCGTTGTTGGAGATACCGCCGGCGACCATCCGGGGCCGGCTGCGAGCGGCGCGGCTATGGCTGGCAGATCGCCTGGACCCGCCCGAGTGAGTTGGCGATGCGTTGCGAAGCGTGGCGAGAAGAGCTGGTCGATTACGTTGACGGCGAGTTGCCCGCCGAACGGGCAACCGCGGTTACGGAACATCTGCGCGGGTGTGCTGCGTGCGGCCGGCGCGTGGAAGCGCTACGGCAGTCGCTGGCGTTGGCACACAGCGCCTGGGAAGCGAGTGCGCAAGACACGGCCGCGGTCAGCCCGGTGCCGCCGCGTCTGAGGACTCGCCGCTTGCTCGCGTGGTTGGCACCGGGCGTGGCCGTGGCGGCGGGCGTGTTGCTCGCGATTCTCGCGTGGCAGAGGCCAGGGCCGGCCGAGCGGCGCGCGGCGCCGGAGGACGCTGGTTCCGCATTCGAGCAAGAAATCGAGCGGGCCGGGCTGGGCGCCCAGATGCTCGCCGTCGCCGACTTGTTGGCCGAGACGCCCGGCGGACGTGAGGTGGCCTGCGAACGGTATCGGCAGATCGAGACGGAATTCCCGAATAGCGGCGCCGCCTTGACGGCGGCGCAGCGGCACGAACGGCTGTGCCAGGGAGGATGACCGATGAAAGCTGTCAACTACATAGTGATCGTGCTGCTGACAGGCACTGGGGCCGTAACCGGGACGGCACAGAGCGCCCCGGCTGACGAGTGGGCGGTACCGGAGTTGGAGTTTCGCATCGTTGACGATCCGCTGTTGGTGACGAAGCACCCGGAGGCCGCCAGTTTCGCCGTACAATTCACCGTCAAGAGTGCGGAGGACCTGGAATTCGATCCCGATCCCCCGCTGGCCGACACGCGGAGACGAGCCCCGAGCTGGAGGCCGAATACGGAGCGGATTCTGGGCGCCGTGGGAGGGCAACTCTGCGAGCGCCAGCGCGAACTCATGCCGACGTCACGAGCGATACTCCCTGAGCCATTCGCCAAGCCGTGGCTGAAGCGCAGTTTCAAGGCCGACGGGGCGCACCTGGAGTTTTGGGCCGCGACGCCCCAAGACGCCCGTCTGCTGGGGCGGGCCATCCTGGAAGACCTGAACCGCAGCCGCCGGGAACGGCTTGAGAATGGTACGGCGGGGCTCAAGAGCTCGCAGGAGGAAATCCAGGCGCTGCGCGACGAGATTGAGAAGACGACCCAGCGGAGTGACGCGCTGGAGGCCGCGCAGCGCAATATCGCGGAGCGGGCCGGGTACCGCGATGCCGACCAGGCCACGCGCGACCTCAACGAGTTGGAGCGGGTGGTGCGACTGGCCAACATCGATATCACGGGCATTCGGGCCAAGCTGGAGGCAATCCGACAGGCGGGAAAAGGCGCGGCGGGACCGGATCGTGACGCGATTATCTTTCGCCTCCAGATCGAACAGAACGTCGAATTAGCTGGAGCGCTGGCCCGCAAGGCGGCCGCAGAGGAGCAGGCGGTGGACGCGCGCAAGTACGTGGAGCAGGCGCAGACTCTGAAGAAAGACCGCGTGGCTCTGGACCACGCGAAAAAGAACCTGGCGATCTACGAGGAAGGCGCGGAGCGCACGATAGCCTTGTTGTCGAGCCTCCCGCCGGACCTGCGGCCGGTAGAAGTCCTCGATAATCGGGTCACGCTACGGCGTCTGGACGCGCAGAGCCCGGGATCCTCGCGCCCCGCCGGCGAGCCGAGCGGTGCGCCGGGAGCGCACGAATAGGCGGATCAAATGCGAGCGCCGGCGGGCCGTGTGCTTGTCGCCGCCACGCCCGCCGCTACGCGGGGACCGCCGCCGCCCCCTCCTCCACGCACCCCCACGCGCAGCACAGATTCCGATCCCCCCAGACATTGTCGATCCGCCCGACCGCCGGCCAGAACTTGTGGTCGCGGACCCAGGGAGCCGGAAACGCCGCCTCCTCGCGCGAATACGGCCGATTCCACTCCGTCGCCGTCACCGCCGCCGCCGTGTGCGGCGCGTTCTTCAGCGGGTTGTTGTCCGCCGGCATTTGCCCCGTCTCGATGGCCCGGATTTCCGCGCGGATCGCGATGAGGGCGTCGCACAGCCGGTCCAGCTCCGCCCGCGACTCGCTCTCCGTCGGCTCGATCATCAGCGTGCCCGCTACGGGCCACGACATCGTCGGCGCGTGGAAGCCGTAATCCATCAGCCGCTTGGCGACATCCTCCGGCGTCACGTGCGCCGTCTTCTGGAACTCGCGCAGGTCGATGATGAACTCGTGCGCCACGCGACCCGTCTTGCCGGCATAAACGAGCGGATAATGCTCCTTGAGCCGGTGGGCCATGTAGTTCGCGTTCAGGATCGCGACCTGCGTCGCCTTCTTCAGCCCCGGCTCGCCCATCAGCGCGACGTACATCCACGAAATCGGCAGGATCGACGCGCTGCCGTACGGCGCCGCCGCGACGGGCCCGATCGCGTTTTCGCCGCCACACTTCACGACTGGATGCCCCGGCAAAAACGGCGCCAGGTGGGTTGCACACGCGATCGGCCCCATCCCCGGTCCGCCGCCGCCGTGCGGAATGCAGAACGTCTTATGCAGGTTCAGGTGACAGACGTCCGCCCCAATCTCCGCCGGCCGGCACAGCCCGACCTGCGCATTCAGGTTCGCGCCGTCCATGTACACCTGCCCGCCGTTGGCGTGGACGATCTCGCACAGCTCTTTGACGCCTTCCTCGAACACGCCGTGCGTGGACGGATAGGTGACCATGATTGCGGCCAGCCGGTCGCGATGCTGCTCCGCCTTGGCTCGCAGGTCGGCCAGGTCGATGTTGCCGCGCTCGTCACATGCGACCGCCACGACGTGGCAACCCGCCATCACCGCGCTGGCCGGGTTCGTCCCGTGCGCCGAGACCGGGATGAGACACACGTCGCGGTGCGCTTGGCCGCGCGACTCGTGGTACGCCCGAATGACCAGCAACCCGGTGTGCTCGCCGGCCGCCCCGGAATTCGGCTGGAGCGACACCGCCGGAAGGCCCGTGATCTCCGCCAGCCACTTTTGCAGCCCCGCGAACAGCTCCGCGTACCCTTCCGCCTGCTCCGGCGGAACGAACGGATGCAGGTTCGCGAGGTCGGGCCACGAAATCGGGAGCATCAAGACCGTCCCGTTGAGCTTCATCGTGCACGAGCCGAGCGGGATCATCGACTGACAGAGCGACAAGTCGCGCGACTCCAGCCGCCGCAGATACCGCAGCATCTCGTGCTCGGCGTGATAGCGGTTGAAGACCGGGTGCGTGAGGTATTCGCTCGTGCGGGCGAGCTCCGGCGGATACAGCATCGCGCCGGCCCCCGCCAGGTCGTCGGCCGTGAACGGCACCGCCTCTTTGCCCGCGAAGATCTGCCACAGCGTCGCAACCTCAGCCTTCGTCGAAGTCTCGTCCAGCGACACGCCGACCGAGCCGTCGCCGTAGTCCCGCAGGTTGATCCGATCCTTGCGCGCCCGCGTCAGCACCGCCGCCACCGCCCGCTTGCGAAGCCGAATGCGCAGCGTACCGAAGAACGGCTCGCTCCCGACCTCGATCCCCAGCCGCCGCAGGCCGGCCGCCAACACCAGCGTCAT
>Ga0182017_10000301_pt1 | contig 38471 bp, 37 predicted proteins | sample 712E3DmetaG_FD_120492 | JGI IMG/M metagenome (GOLD analysis project Ga0182017, IMG submission 120492) | Permafrost microbial communities from Stordalen Mire, Sweden - 712E3D metaG | ecosystem: Environmental > Terrestrial > Soil > Wetlands > Permafrost | place: Sweden: Stordalen | collected... | reverse complement strand
GCACCAAGGAGATGCTGTGCTGTCCGGCGAAGCGTCTGCTTTCGGCATGCACGCGTGGTCACCCCGCCCACTACGTCTCGCGGCCTAGTCGGTCAAAACGCGTGTTTTTCAACAGCCCCACAGGCACCTATTTCCTGCACGTGCCGCACGCGGACGACGCGCGGTTGCCGTTGGCGTCGCACCGGTACGTCCACGCCATGTTCGGATCCAGCCTACGCTGCGGCCCCGCCCGTTCCCACGTTCCCACCTTCCTACGTTCCCACGCCTCGCGTTCCCACGCCCGCCCGCCCATTACTTCTGACTTCTTCGTTCTGACTTCCGACTTTTTCCGCCAATCTCCGCCACGCCCCGCGAATTCCCGCCACCCGCCGTCAGAATCCACCAATCTCGCCCCAACCCTCGCCCCGCCGTTGTTCTCGTGCTAGTATTCCTAGTATGCCGCCTCCGCCCCTCCAGCCCTGGGCCGCTCGGTCCCTCGGCCCCTTCGTCCCTGCGCCCGTTTTCAAGAGTCTCATTTGCGCCCCGTACAATGATGATACTCTTGATACCCTTCGCCCCACACGCTCCAAACCGCGTTCTTATCGCCCCACGCCGATACTCTTCGACCGCTCCACCCCGCCACCCGACCGGCCGGCCGTGGTTATCGGAAGGTTCCCATTTACGACCCGTACAAACATGAACATCTTGAGCACCTTCGGTCCCCACGCTCCAGACCGCGTTTTTATCGCCCCACCAAGGCTGTCGTTGAGCATCTTCCCCCGCCACGCGTGCCAGCCCCGCCCTGTGGACGGCTCACACCCGCCCCCCCCACTCCGTCACGTCCACGCGCGGCGGCAGCGGCCACAACCCGCCCCGTCAGGCTTCCACGTCGAGCCCGCCGACCGGCGCGGCCGGGGTTGAGGTGTTGGTGTCCGGCTGGTCTTCCGTGGCCCCCTCTTCGGACGGCCGGCCCTGGCTGCCGGCGCCCTCGGCGTCGGAATACACCTGGCTGTCGCGATCGCTGGACTCGATCACGTCTTGCAGCCGCTCGGCGAACGCACCCGGCCCGGTCCGTTCGGTCTCGGCGGCGCTTTCCTTCGCCTTGCGTTCGACGGCGTGTGTCTGGGCCCCCTGCGTCTGAATGATCGAACCCAGCCAGGTGGGCGGAATGCCAGCCATGGCCGATCCTCCGCGTCAGTCGCTCTGACTCACGAACGCGCGTCGCCGGGTCTGGAGCTGGGCCCGCAGGCGGGCCAGGATGGCCGAGTGCATCTGGCTGACGCGCGACTCGGATAGGTCGAGCGTCTGCCCGATCTGCTTCATCGTCATCTGCTCGTAGTAGTAGAGCACGATGATCAGCCGCTCGGCGCGGCTCAGCCCGCGCGTGATCAGGTCTTTCAGGTCCTGCTTCTGGGCCTCGACGGTCGGGTCGGGGCCCGCCTCGTCCGGGAGCACGTCGATCTCGAACACGTCCCGCTGCGACTCGGGGTCCGTGTACTTGCGCGACAGCGAGACGAGCGTGACCGTGCTGGCGTCGCGCAGCAGCTTCTGGAACTGCGCCCGCGGCAGGTTCAGCCGGCGGGCCACTTCGTCCTCGTTCGGGAGACGCCCCAGCTCGACCTCCAGCGTCCGGCTGGCCTCGGCCAGCTGATGCGCGCGGTGACGGACCAGCCGCGGCACCCAGTCCATGTTGCGCAGCTCGTCCAGAATCGCCCCACGGATCCGCGGCGCGCAGTACGTCTCGAACTTGACCCCGCGATTCAGGTCGAACGCGTCGATCGCGTCCACCAGCCCGAAGATCCCGCTGCTCATCAGATCGTCCACGTCCACCTCGTCCGGCAGCTTGGCGCCGATGCGCTCGGCGTTGAAGCGCACGAGATACGTGTAGTGCTCGATGAGCCGGTTGCGGATGTTGTCGTCGCCGGTGCGCTTGAAGTCACGCCACGCCACGTCCAGGCTGCGGGTATCCGGGAAGGACCGCGTGCGCTGTTCGCGGCTGACTCGTCGCATACGGCCAGATCCACCGGGCATTCTGCTCATGCTTGACCTGCCTCTCCCGCCTCGACGGCGCTGGGCGACTCTTCCGGCTCGGGCTCATCGGGTTCGACGATCTGGATGGCGTCGAGGTGCTGGCGGTCGATTTCGACCTTCTTGCGCTGCAAGTGATCGCGCAGCACCTGTTTAGCCGCCCAGCCCGCCGCCTGGCCGGCCAGGGAGCCGACAACCATCGCGACCAGGCCGCGCGTGAGGATGGCGGTCGCCGAGTTGCCGGCGGTCAGGCCCGCCAGCACGGCCACGGCGAACGCGAGCAGCCCGACCTGCGCTCCAGTGCCCCGGACCATAGTCTATATCCGTGTCATCCTATCGGCGTGCTTTTCAGCCCCCTTGCACGTGAGCTTCAGAGGAAGAGGGTGGCTATTTTTGCCCATACCGGTGCGGCGCGAGCGGCGGCGCGCACGGCGGGGCAGAGTTGCGTGCAAATCCGCGCTATGCGGACGCTGGCGGAACAGTGCGGGTAGCGCACCGTAACCGGTATCTGCGCCCCGGCCGCCAGAGCGACGTGCCGATCGTGCGGCACGAAGCCGAGGTACTCCACGGACAGTCCGAGAAATGCTCGTGCCACGCGCACCAGCCGCCGGGCGGCATTTTCCGCCTCTCGGCGGCTGCGCGCGAGGCTTACGACCAGGCGTGCGCGGCCGGCAAAGCCGTGCTGCCAGAGGTATTTCAAGGTGGCGTAGCTGTCCGCCAGCGCCGTCGGCTCGGGCGCGGCCACCAGAATGACGTGCTCGCTGGCCAGGACCGTGGCCACGAGCGTGGCGTTCAGGCCGGCCGGACAGGCTACCACCAACATGTCGCACGCGGAACGGAGCCGATCGACGGTCTGTTCCGTCTCCGCGGCGGACCGCCACTCACGCCCGGCAGCAAGACGCAGGTCGCCGGACACGCGCAGTCGCCCGCGGTCACCCACGCGCAGGTCGAGCGCCGCCGCGTCGTCGTTCGGTGCTGTGGCGTAGCATGGAATCGCGGCGGTTCGCCGCGCGAGATCCGCGCCGCCGAGAATGACTCGTTGGCCGCGTTGGGCCAGGAGAATCGCGAGGTTCAAGGCCAGGTTTGTCTTGCCGAGCCCGCCCTGCCCGCTAATAAGAGTGACGACCTCCCCTCCCTGGCGCTTTGCTTCCGCGTCCGGCGAACACTGGTGGCTACGCAGTGCACCCATTGGGCGGCTGACCGCAGCCCACCTGACTACCCGTCCGCAGCACACACTAGCTCAGCGACACGCCTTCCGCAAGCCTCTTCGATGTCCTGCGGCACGTTTTGCCCGGTCGCCAGGTAGGACACGCCGAGACTCAAACGCGTGATCGTGTTGAGAACTACGCCGAAGCCCAGCGCGTCGTCCAGCCGCGTCAGGACCAGCCGGGAGACGCCCAGGGGAGCGAATTCACGTGCCGTGCGGGCTTGCACGCGCGCGTCGAGCGACGCCGGCAGGACCAGGTGCACCTCGTCGGGGTGAGCGGCGCGCAAGAGTGTGGCCAGCCGCGCAAAACGTGCCTGCTCGCGCAGGCCGACGCCGGGCGTGTCAATCAGCACTAGCCCGGGCGCCGCCAGATGCTTGAGCGCGGCTTTCACCTCGGTAATCGTCTGGGCGGTATGGAGCGGCACATCCAGCACGTCGGCGTAACACCGCAATTGTGCGTGCGCGCCGAGCCGTTGCGCGTCGAGGGAAAGCAGCGCGACGGGCTTGTGCCGGCGCAGCTTGAATAGTGCGGCGAGCTTGGCGACGGTGGTCGACTTGCCGCTGCCTGAGGGCCCGACCAGGGCCACACGCCGCGGGGCATCCGGCGGCAACGTCACGCCCGGGGCCGGTGGCAGCATCCGGGCGATGTAGTCACGGACGGCGGCGCGCACTGCAGCGTCATCCGGCGGTGCGCCGGCGGGAAGCTTCGCCGTCGCCTCCAGCACGAGTCGCCCCGCCAACTCCTCCGCGACGTCCTGCTGCACAAGCTGTACGAAGTAGGGATACAGGTGCTCCGGCACGCGTGGCGGCACGCCGGCGGCAGCGGGCGACGGGAGGTTGCCGCTTCGGGGCGCGACCCGGAGGCGCGGGGCGGGGGTGGACAGGTTCGGCGGCGCGGCGGTGATCTCGATCGGTTCGTGGCGCGCCCAGCCGGTGAGTCGCCCGGCGGGGAGCGTGCGCGTACCGAGGATGACGGCGTCGGGGCCCAGCTCACGTTTGACCGCCGCGAGGGCGTCAGACATGGACCGGGCGCGGAATGTCCGCACGTTGTAGCTCAAGGCCGGCGACTCCATGGGCCTTCACGTCCACACCACGAATGATCTCGTTCAACGCGAGCACGGGGGTTTGCGGCAGCACCGGCTCGATCAGCCGGCGCACCCACAGCCGCACTTGCGGGGAGCATAGGACGATGACGGGGGCGCCGGCGGCGGAGGACGACGCGGACTCGACCTGGCGGCGGATCTTCAGGGCCAACTCGGCCTGACGATCGGGCGGCACGGTGAGCGACGAGCCGTGCTCCAGGCGTTGGATGTTGCCCTGAATGTAGTCCTCGGTGGCCGGGTCGACCGTGACCGCGTGGACCACGCCGTGCGTGTCCTTGTACTGCCCGCACAGCGTGCGCGCCAGCGCGTTGCGCACGTATTCTGTGAGGATTTCGGCGTCCTTGGTCTTGGGCGCCCAGTCGCCCAGGGTCTCCAGGATCGTTTCCAGGTCGCGGATCGGGACCCGCTCGCGCAACAGGTTCTGCAGGACCTTCTGCACCTCGCCGGCCTTGAGCAGGTTCGGGATGACCTCGTCCACCAGCCCCGCGTTGCGCTGCTTGAGGTGGTCGAGCAGGTGCTGCGTGTCGGCGCGGGTCAGGAGCTCGGCGGCGTGGCGTTTGATGATCTCGGTCAGGTGCGTCGCCAGCACGCCGGTGGGTTCGACGACGGTGTAGTTCAGGCGCTCGGCCTGCTCGCGCCGGTCGGGCGGCAGCCACCAGGCGCGCAGCCCGAAGGCTGGTTCGCGAACCTCGAGCCCGGGCAGCGACCCGCCGGCGACGCCCGAGTCAATTGCGAGCAGTTGATCGGGGTAAATCTCGCCGCGGGCGACCTCCTGACCCCGCAGCAGGATCGTGTATTGGTTGGGCTCGAGCGTGACGTTGTCGCGGATGCGCACCGGCGGGACGACCAGCCCCGACTCGAGGGCCATCTGCTTGCGGATTCCGGCGACGCGGTCCAGCGTGTCGCCGCCGCGGGCCCGGTCGATCAGCCGCACGAGGGCAAAGCCCACTTGCAGCTCGAGCGGGTCGACCGGCAAGTGCGTTTCGATCTTGGGCGGCTTGGTTTGCTCGCGGACGCGCTGGTCGGTGGCCTTCTGCACGACCGTGAGTTGGTTTCGTCGCAGCATCAGCGCCAGGAACGCACAGCCGGCGGCCATAGTGAGCAGCGGGAACTTGGGCAGCGGCGTAAACATGAGCACGGCGAGGAACCCCGCGGCCAGCATCAGCGCGACCGGCTTGGCCAGGAGTTGTCCGAGCACCTCCTCGCCCATGTTGGTCTGGCCGGCGCTGCGCGTCACCAACATGCCCGCGCCGACGGAGAGGATGAACGCCGGGAGTTGACTTACGAGGCCGTCGCCGATGGTGAGCTTGGTGTAGATTTCCAGACACTGCAGGACGCCGAGGTTGTGCTCGACCATGCCGACGTACAGGCCGCCGAGGATGTTAACGAAGGTGATGATGATGCCGGCGATCGCGTCGCCGCGCACGAACTTGCTGGCCCCGTCCATCGCCCCGTAGAAGTCGGCCTCGCGGGAGATTTCGGTGCGGCGGCGGCGGGCTTCCGTCTCGTCGATCGTGCCGGCGTTAAGGTCGGCGTCGATCGCCATCTGCTTGCCGGGCATGCCGTCGAGGGTGAAGCGGGCGGCCACCTCGGCGACGCGGGTGGCGCCCTTCGTGATCACCACGAACTGAATCACGGTGATGATGAGGAAGATGATGACGCCGACCGCCAGCGAGTTGGCGGCCACGAACTGTCCGAAGGTCTCGACCACGCGGCCGGCGGCGGAGGTGCCCTGGGCGCCGTTCGAGAGGATCAGGCGCGTCGTCGCGGTATTGAGCACCAGCCGCAGCAGCGTCATGGCCAGCAGCAGGGATGGGAAGCTGGAGAACTCGAGCGGGGCGCGGATGTACATGACCGTCATCAGGACGACGGTCGTCAGCAACATGTTGGTGAGCAGCAGGAAGTCGAGGGCCTGCGTCGGCAGCGGGATCAGAATGACGAAGATGAGCGCGGCGGCGCAGGCGGGGAACAGTATCCCGCGGTGCCGCGTGAGGAACTGGAGAGCCGCGTTGTTATCGAGCGCCAGTGCCATTGGTCAACTGTTCAATCACGAGCCTGCGGCTGTTCTCAGCCGGCCCTTCTCGAAAGCTGGTATACGAACGCCAAGACCTCTGCGACCGCCCGGTAGAACGCGGGCGGGACCTCGTGTCCGACCTCGACGGCGGCGTAGAGCGCGCGGGCCAGCGGCGGGCGCTCGACGACCGGAACGCCGTGCTGCCGGGCCAACTGGCGGATGCGTTCGGCCAGCAAGTCCCGGCCCTTCGCGGTGACGCGCGGCGCCCCCATGGTTGCCTCGTCGTAGCGCAGCGCGATGGCGTACTCGGTGGGGTTCGTGACGACCACGTCCGCCCGCGGCACTTCGCGCTGGACGCGCTGCATGGCCAGCCGCGTCTGGATCTGGCGGCGGCGTTGCTTGAGCAGCGGGTCGCCCTCCATGCGCTTCAGCTCCTCGCGCACCTCCTGCTTGGTCATCCGCAACTGCCGTTCGAGCTTGCAGCGTTGCCACAGATAGTCGGCGATCCCCAGCACCAGGAGCACCAGTGCCATCCGCAGGGCCAGATCGTAGAGCAGCCCCGCGGCCAAGACGTAGATTCCGGCCGGGTGGCTGCCGCCGCTGCCCAGGACCACATCGATCCGGTCGCGGATGCTGTAGTACGCGATGGCCGAGAGCAGGCCGATCTTGCAAAGACCCAGCAGCAGCCGCGTCAGCGAGTCGGAGGACACCAGGCGCTTCAGCCCGGTCATCGGATTCAGGCGGTCGGGCTTGAAGCCGAGCTTCTTCCAGGTCAGCACGAGGCCGGATTGCGCGAGCGTGCCGGCGGCGGTGATGACAGTGAGGAGCAGCAGGAAGGGCAGGGCGAGGTCGGCTGCGGCGCGGGCGATCTGCCGGATCAAGGGCAGCAAGCCGGTCGTGGTGACGGTCGGGGGGTCGCCGAGCGCGCGGGTCATGCTCAGCACGGTGCCCATCATCTTGGGGCCGAGGAACTTGAGGAGCAGCAGTCCAGCGAGGAGCGCTACGGCTCCCGACAGCTCCGGGCTGCGGGCGATCTGGCCCTCCTCGCGCGCCTCCTGGCGGCGTCGCGGGGTCGGTTGCTCGGTTTTGTCGCCGGCATCGTCCAAGGCCATCGGTGGTATCCCGAATCAGGTTCCGACCAGCGTGTTGAGCCACCGGCAGGCGTGCTCGAGCGCGCCGATCAGCGCGTTGGCGGCCGAGGGCAGGGAAACGGCCATCAGCAGGAATGCCAACATGGATTTCACGGAGAAGCCGAAGCTCAGAATGTTGAATTGGGGCATCGTGCGCGAGATGAACCCCATCGCCAGGTTCACGAGGAACATCGCGAGCATCGTCGGGGCGGCGACGCGCAAAGCGACCTGCCCGCCGAGCGTAAGCGCTTGTAGCAGTAGCTCCGAACCCAGCCGGGCCGAGAAGCCGCCGCCGAGCAAGGGGATCGTGCGGAAGGTCTCGAGGCAGGCGGTGACGATCGCCCGGTGCCCGCCCACGATCAGGAACACGACCATGGCCAATTGCAGGTAGAACATCCCGATCACCGTCTCTTGCTCTTCGGTGTTGGGGTCGACGATTTGGCCGAAGGCGATGCCGGACTCCTGGGCGATCAGCAGCCCGCCCATTTGCAGGCCAATGAAGCAGGCCACGCTGACCGCCCCGATCAGCGCGCCCAGCAGCACTTCGCCGGCCATCGCCAGCACGATTCCGCCCGGCGTGGCCGGGGCGGTCGCCGGCAAACTGACCACCGGCGTGAGCAGCGCCGCCAGCCCGAGCACGAGCACGACGCGCACGTTCGTGGGGACCGCCAGGGAGCCGAGCACCGGCTGAAACATGATCAGCCCGCCCAGACGTGCGGCCACCAGGGCGAACACGGGCAGCTTCAAATACTGGGCGAGCAGCTCGAAGGGCATACTTCAAACCCGGATTCCCGGTCCTCCGCTCGGATGCGACCGCGCCGACCCGGCCCGACTCCGCTGCGTCACGGCCCGGCGAACAACTGCTGGGAGTACTCGACGATGCGCTGCGTCAGCCAGGGCACGAAGAGGATGGCCACGCCGATCATGGCCACGATCTTTGGCACGATGCTGACCGTCTGATCCTGGATCTGCGTGACGGCCTGAATCAGGCTGATCGCCAGGCCGACCAGCACGCCGATGCCCAGGATCGGGGCGGAGATGATGAGCGCAACGATCAGGGCGTTGCGGCTCAGATCGAGTGCGAAAGGCAGCTCCATCGGGACTCTCCGCCGTGGGGCCGGCTTGAAACCGGTCCCGCAGTTCTTGTCAGGAGACGCTCGCCATCAGCGAGCCTGCGACCAGGTGCCAGCCGTCCGCGAGGACGAACAGCAACAGCTTGAACGGCAGCGAAATCAGCACGGGGGGCAACATCATCATGCCCATCGACACCAGCACGGTGGCAATGACCATGTCGATCACCAGAAACGGCAGGTAGATGCGAAAACCGATGATGAACGACGTCTTCAGCTCGCTTAGAATGAAGGCAGGGACCAGGGCCGTCATCGGCACGTCGCGCTCGTCGAGCACCTCGTCCTCGGGCACGGCGCGGGCGGCGGCGTACTCGTACATCATGTACACGTCCTGCTCGTTCCCGGTCACCCGAATCTGCTCAAACATGAACCCGCGCAGTTCGCCGCCGGCGGCGGCGATGGCGTCAAGTTGCCCGAGGCGGTCGTTCAGATACGGCTGCACCGCCTTGCTGTTGATTCGTTCCCACGTCGGCGCCATCACGAGAAACGTCAGGAACAGCGCCAAACCGACCAGCACCTGCGACGGCGGCAACTGCTGCGTGCCCAGCGCCTGCCGCAGCAGGGCCAGCACAACGAGCATCCGGATGAAGCACGTCATCATCAGGAGGATGCTCGGCGCCACGGTTAGCAGCGTGAGTAAAACCAGGATTTGCAACGAGCTACTCAGCGACTCGCGATTGGCGGCCTGCGGCAGCAGACGACTCACATCGGGGATGTAGATCGGGTCTTGCTTGCGCTCGGTCCCCTCTGCGGCGGGGGCGGCGGACACATTGTCCGTCACCGCGCCGGTTTCGCGTGTCGGCGGCGCGCTCTCCGGCTCCGTGGACTGCGCCGCAGCCGGCCGGACGGCGCTGCCCAGGAGCAGCAGGAGCAGGGTGACGCCCTGCATCCATACGCCGGCTTGCCAGAGATGACCCGCCGTGCGGACCATCGACCACTCCTTGGTCTCTTGGTTGCCGCCGGTCTCCGACCGGCGCAGACCCCCGGCGCTAGGACGCCGCGCCGGCGGTACGTAGTCGCTGTAGCGTGTCGCTCAGCTTCTGCCGCACCGCGTCGAGGCGCGGCTCGTCGGGGGTTAGTTGCTCGTCGCCGCGGTCGTCCGTGGCGCGCGGATAGGCGCCGGCCTCGCGTTCGAGGCAACGGGCGAACTCGGCGGTATGACTGTCGGGGCGCTGCGCGGCGGCCTGGCCGAGCAAGCGCGCCGCCAAGTCGGCATCGTGAATGACATCGAGCGCCCGCACCGCGTCGGGCGTACAGCCGAGCAGCACGAGGCGCGGGCCGACGCGCACCAGGCAGACCGACTGCCGCGGCCCGAGCGCAGCGCGGCTCACCACCTCGATCAGCGTTGTGCCGCGCGGGCGCAGCGCCCGGCCGAGCGCCGTGCCGGCCGCCACGCGCCGATAGCCCCACGCCAGCAGCAGAATCAGCCCGACCACGCCGCCGAGCGCGAACGTGGTGCGCACCCAGCCGGCAGACGGGTTTGAAATCGGTCCTACAGCATCGGGCTGGGCCGTCGCCGCGGCCCTGCGCGGCGTCGCGGCGCGCGGCAGCGGACGCGGATCCACGGGCGGGGCCGCGATGTCCGGCGACGGCCAGGGATCGTCCGCGGCGGGGGGGTTCTGTTGGGCCGTGGGGACGGCGCGGGACGGCGCGCTCGTCGCGTGTTCGCGAGCGGAAGCCGGCGGCGTCGCGCCGAAAGCGGTCGCCGCCGTCAGGGCAAGCCCGAATCCCGACCAAGCCATCCATGGCACTAGGGCGTTCATAAGAGCCTACTTGCCCTCGTCGAGCTCCGGGATCGGGCTGTGAATGTCGCTGATGCGGACGCAGAAGTTGTCGTTCAGCACGAGCACCTCGCCGTGTGCGATTAGCCGGTCGTTCACGTAGATGTCGACCGGGTCGCCGGCGAGCTTGTCGAGCGACACGACCGCGCCGACGCCGAGCCGCAGCACGTCCTCGATATACATGCCGGTGCGGCCCAGCTCGATCTTCACGTCAAGCTGAACATCGTCGAGCAGGTCGATGCTCGCGATGCTCGCGTTGTGCTCTGTGCCGCTCAGGTCGGGGACCGCGAAAGCGGCTGCGTCCGCCGGGCTGGGCCGGCCGCAGGTGGCCCCCATAACGGCCGGCGTCGCGTCCACGGGCGCCGGCTGAGCATCGGCCACCGACGCGCTGGCGGCGGGCGCCTGTGCGTCGCTTTCGGCATCGAGCGCGGCGGTCATCTCCGCCTTGAGGGCGTCGATTTCGGCCTGGGCGTTGGCGAGGGCTTCCGTGGTGCTGGACGAAGGCGGCGCGGGCGCAGTTTCGCCGTGGGCGGACGGCCCATTGCTCGCGCCGGTCAACTGGCTCGCCAGAGCGTCGAGCTCGGCCTGGCTAAACGCATTGCTCACGGAGGCGGCCGCAACAGGTTCTGTGGGCGCCAGTGGTGTTTCGGCGGCGGTTTCCGTGGCCACCGATGGTGCCGTCTGGGCGACGTCCGGTGCGGCCTGGGCACGGATTTCCGCCGCGGCCGAGGCTGCGGGGGTCTCGGTCACCGGCGTTGCGTCCGGCGGGGCGTCGGCCGCGTGCGAGTCGAGTTGGTCGGACTGTTCGGGCTGTTCGGCCATCGGCGCTCAACATCCTTGTCTTGCCGCGCTGCCGCCGCCGTGGCGGGTCGGCCGCCGGCAGAGCTACGACGGTATGGGCACGAAGCGCGGGATCAGCACGCGCTGGATGAGGTCCTTGCTCTGGACGATCTCGTTCAGGGCCTCGGTCAACTGGTTGCGCAGAACGCGGAGGTCGTCCTCGCGGAGGATCGTGTCGGTGGCGGCCCGGACGATACGGGCCACGCAGTCCGCGATCTCCCCCGCGCGCGCCTCCGCGATCTTTTTCATCTTGTCTTTCTGGTCCCCGGCGACGACGACGCTCAAGTCGATGTCGTAGATGCACATCCGGCCGCTCTTGTCGTTGGGCACCTTGAAGGCGTGCAGGAGCTGAACCTCGGCGACGCCGACCGCCGGCTTCTCGGGCGCCGGCTCGAGCGCGTGCGTGGGCTCGGCCTTCGCGGGCTCCGGATGGGTGCCGGCCGACTTGAACACGAAGAAGAACACCGCGCCTTGCAGGACCGCCACGCCGGCAACGATGCCGACGATCTTCACCGGGAACCGCTTCTTGTCCTTCGGGGCCGGAGCCTCGTTGTTTTCGGGCCGTTGCTCTGCCATGACCGTTCTTTCCAGGTTTGCGCGGACGGCGCTTGATCCCGCGTTACCTATCGACGCTCCGCGGGCGGTGATTCATGCGGGTTTCACCGGCCGAGCAGGACGGTTTGTTTATGAGAACGTTGGTCCGGCGGCGGGCAGATTGTGCGCCGCCGCGCAATTATGCCTGTCGCTGCGCCGGGCTCTACCGCATGTTCATCAGCAATTGGTTGAGCATGTCGTTCGACGTCGTGATGACGCGGCTGGCCGCCTGGAACCCCGTGCTGGCGGTAATCAGCCCGATGAACTCGCGCGACAGGTCCACGTTGGACATCTCCAGCGCCCCGCCGCGGACCGTGCCGGCCCCAAGCGTGCCCGGGGCCTTGACCGCGGCCGGGCCCGAGTTCGGCCCGACGGAGAAGAGGTTTCCGGTCTCGGCCACGAGTCCCGCCTCGTTTGCGAAGGTCGCAACCGCAACTTGCCCCAGCGTGTGCGAGACGCCGTTGCTGAACGTGCCGGTGAGCGTGCCGTCGTTGCCGACGGAGTAGGCGGTCAGCGTCCCGGGCGGATAGCCGTCCTGCTTCGACATGATCACGTTCGAGACCTGCGTCGAGAGGCCGTTCACGGCGGAGAGATCGAGGGTGACGTTCAGGGGCGTGGCGGCCCCGGAGCCGGTGCGGTTGACGGTGAACTGGTTCCCGGTCGCGCTGACGAACCGGCCCTGCGTGTCGAACGACGCGGTCCCGGTACCGAGCATCTGGGGCGGCTGGCCGGCCTCGGCCGACTCGGCGTAGTAGCGCCAGACCGGTCCAGTCGCGGGCGTGTCGTCCAAAGTGAACGTGAGGTTCACCGGTACCGCGTTGCCCAGGGAGTCGTAAGCGGTGAACGAGGTGAAGACGCCGGTGCCCACCGCGGGAGAAGTAGCGGTGAACTGGAGCGGGACGGGTGTGCCGGCGTTGCTGCTGGTCAGGTCGTTGTTTTGCACGACGATCGCGTTCGGCTCGCCGTTGTTGCTGCGAATGACCAGCGCCCCGTTCTCGATGGTGACGCCGGGCTGGCCGGGCACGGAGGTACCGGTCTGAATGCCGAGCGTGCCTTGCAGGGAGGTGGCCAGGTCGCCGAGCGTGTTGCCGGTCGTGCCGACGACGAACTGCTGTGACGACACTTCCCGCCCGCCCCGCGTCGCGCCGGAGACCGTGATCGTGTCGCCGGCGGCGAACAACGGCACGGCGGGCGCGGTGGCGGAACGCAGGTCGGTCAGGGCCGTGGCCGCCGTGGCCGGCGTGCCGCCGCCGTCCACCAGCGCCTGCGACGTGGTGACCGAGCCGGCGGTCGCGCGCGTCTCGGCCGCGCTGAGGTCGCCGTCGATGGACGCGTTTTCCGTTGCGTGGGCGACGTCCTGCGTGCCGAGCGGCACCTGCAAGTCCTGCACGGTGCCGGGGACGATCTTGAAGCTCGGGTCGACGCCGAAGCCACGGACGTGCAGGCCGTCGGCGCTGACGAGTTGGTTCTGCGCGTTGAGCGAGAAGGCGCCATCGCGCGTGTAGTACTCGCGGCCGCCGGCGTCGCGGACGACGAAATACCCGGGGCCTTCGAGGGCCAGGTCGCCGGGGAGGCCCGTCGTCTCCAGGGACCCAGGGGTCGTCGTGCGCTGGGTGGTGGCGACCAGCGCCCCCAGCCCGACCTGCATCGGGTTGGTCCCGCCGCTCGTGTCGCTGGGGGCCGTTCCCTCGGAGAGCGTCTGGGCGAACTGCGTCTGGAACAGGGTGCGCGAGCCCTTGAAGGCGTTCGTGTTGACGTTCGCGATGTTGTTGCCGATGGTCTCAATCCGCGTCTGGTTGACGTTGAGACCGGTCAGCCCGGTATACATGGCCGAAGTCAGGCCCATGATCAGCCCTCACGTATGGCACCGGCGTCAGGCCGGCGCAGGATTACAGGTGAAAAGCGCCGTCCAGCGACAGCCACGGGAACAGGCCACCGGTCTGCTGTTTTGCAGTCTGCGCCGACTTGGCATTCTGGGTTGCCTGCGACGTCGTGGTCGCGGCGGCCTGCGTTCCGGCAGCATCGGTCGCGGTGATGCGCGTTACATCGCTGGCGAGCACCGTCTGCCCGGTGTCCAGCTCGAGAACCACCGAGCCGTCCGAGGCGAAGCGCACGGCGGTCACGAGGCCCGTGATCTCGCTCTGGGTGCCGTCGTTGTTCTTGACGTTCGCCGTGACGTGCTTGCCGATCAGCTCGCTGGCGCCCGCCGTGTGCTGCTGCTGGGAGATATTAGACAGCGTGTCGGTCAAGCGCGTGGACAGGTCGATGCTGCGGATTTGCGAGACCTCGTTGATCATGTCGGCGGTCTTGGCCGGCTCAAACGGGTCTTGCTGCTGCAGCTCGGTGACGAGAATCTTGAAGAAATCCTGGCTCTTGAGGGAGGCCATTCCGCGGTCGGTCGTCGTCGAGCTCGGTTGAACCGTGTTGGAATTGACGGCCAGGGTTTGCATGGCAAACACCCTATACACGGCCGGCACGCCGCCGGCGTCCCGCGCAGGCCGCGCTCCGCGTCGACCTACGCCCAGATGTTTACCAGCGACTCCGCCGCCGGTCCCAGGCCCCCGACCGCTTGAGCCGATATCTCGCCCGGCTCGCCGGATGTGGACTCCGTTCCCGTTGGCTGTCCGCCCGCGGCGGACTCCGCCTCCCTGCGGGCCGTGCCGTCCTGAAAGCCGCTCCACGCGTCGGCGTGCTGCGGCAACTGCGGGTCGACGGGGTTCCGGGCGACCTCCGGCACCCGCACTTCGACGCGCTCGAGCTGAATCCCGGTGGCTTCAAGGCTCCGGCGCAGCGCGTCGAGCTGGTCAGACAGCAAACGTCGTGCCGCTTCCGTCTCCGCGTCGATTCGCAGCGAGAGCAGCTCGTGGCGCAAGTCCATCTGGACCTTGATCTTGCCCAACTCCGGCGGATCGAGATGCAGCGTCGCGACCGAACGGTCCTTGCCGACCTGCGCGCGGATGAGGCGCAGGATCTGCTCGAGGTTCGCGTCGTTTGTGCTGGGCGCCGGCGACTCCGTCTGGGCCGCGCGACCGGCCGGAGCTTTGCCGGCTGCCGCGCTGGGCCGCGCCGCGCTGTCGACCGCAACGTCGCCCGCGGAGGCCTCTGCTCCGCCGGCTGGCGCCGATTCCGCTTTCGACGCGTTGCCGTCCGCACTCGGCGTCACCGCCGACGGGGGGCCAGCGGAGTCGAGGTCCTGCGCGGCCTTCGCCAGCACGTCCGCCGTCAGCGCGCTACTGGTCGCCGCGACCGGCGCGGCTGGGCTGAGTATGCGCGTGGCGCCTGGCAGCGCTGTCGATTCCGTCGTCCCCCCGGACGGATTAGCTGCTGGCGAGGCGGCTTGGGCGCCGACGGCTTCGCTTGGCTTGCCCGGCGCGTCGGCGGATTCCGGCGACGCCGGCTGCGATGGCTCGTTGGTGACTTTGGGGCTCACATTCTGCGTCGTGCTCGGCGGGTCCGGACTCTTGCCGCGCGCCGACGCGTCCGCCAGCGCCTGGCGAAACGAATCGTGCTCCTGGCTCAGCTCTTGTCGCAACTGCGTCTGGAGTTGGTCGCGCTGGGCCGCTCGCGACCCGGGCAGCATGTTGCGCTCGGCTCGGATCATCACGTCCAAGGGGCGCGGCGCATTGGCAGCACTTGCCACCATGTCTTGATAGTCCGCGTCCCGGCGCCGCAGCCGCTCTTCAGTCTGCTCGCGCGCCTGCGCGTCGCGCAGGCGTTCCGCGGGACTGCCCTGCAGCAGTTGCAGCACGTCCGGGAGCAGCATTGTCGCGAGCGCGGAACTCGACGGCTTTCCCCCGTCCGGCGCAAACGGAGCGACCTGCATCGCGGCACCTAGGGTGCGGCGGCGCCGTCGGTCGTCCCTGACGCGTTGGCGTGGCCTTCTGTTCCCTGGGAACGGACCTGCTCCAGCAGATCGGTCATGAGCTGCAGCTCTTCGGGCGACTTGAACTGCTCCAGAATTCGCCGGCCGCGGCTGTCATCAATCGCCGCCATCAGACGGGCGGCGTCCGCCTTCTGCCTCTGCCAGATGCGGACGATGTACTCCTTGGCTTGGGCGGGCTTGAGGCCGGAGACGTAATCGAGTTCCTTGCGAAAACCCTCGTCCGGCGCGGCGCCGCTCGCTTGTTTGCGCCGATCGCCGGCCGCTTTCGCGGTCCTTTCGCCGTTGAGGCGCTCCTGCTCGACGACGATGCGTTGGAGCGCCTGGTCGAGCAGGCGCTGCCGGGCTTCGAGGTCCTGGGTGGCGCGCTCGAGACGGAGCCGTTCGAGCTCCACATGCTGGTGCCGCGCTTCGGGCGATTCGGCGGGCTTGGTGGACGCCGGCTCGGTTCGCTCTTCGCCGGCGGGCTGACTGGCCGGTGCCGTCGTCGGGCTGGCGCGCGGGCTCGCCTCGCCGCGCACGACGGCGGCGATACGCTGCAGCCGCTCGGCCGTCAGGCGCCCGGTGCCGAACAGGAAGCCGGTAAAGCCTCCGCCGGCCAGCAGCGTGGCGACGCCAAGAACGGCGATGACATTGAAAAGCCTGCCGATCACGTCGAGTTACACCGTCTTCAGACGTTACACCTGCTCGTGGCTCAGCAACTGCTGTGCCAGCTCGTCGGCGGCCGCCTGCTCATGCCGCGTGCGGTCGTGCACATACGTGTGCCAGCGCCGCGTGCGCAGCTTTTCGATGATCCGCGTCTGGGTGCGCGCCGTGCGCAGGCGGGTCTGCAGATCTTTCAATTGCTGCGACAGTTCCTCGCGCTGGGCCACCAGGATCGCGATGTTCCTGCGCAGATGCGCAATCCACGCGCGGCCGCGCTGCAGCGCCAACGGGTCGAGCCGGCCCTGCTGCTGCGCCGCCAACAACACGTCCTGCTGACGCAGGACCTCGACGGCGGTCTGCTCCCGCAGCGTATCCAGCCGGGCGATCGCGGCGCTCTTGGCCGCGACGCGGCGCTTGGCCTCGCGCTCGTGCAACTGCCGGACCTCCAGCAGCGTTTGCAGTCGAAATCGAAATCGCCTGGCCACGCGTCATCCTCTCAGGCCCGGGTTCGTCCGCTGCCGCCGCCCGTGGCCGCGCGCTGATTGCGCAGGGTGGCGCGGGTCTTTTCGAGCAGCTCGCCGAGCTGCGCCAGTTCGCCCGCCGCCTCGTCGAACGTGCCGCCGGTGTCGCGATTCTGCGTCAGGAACGCGGTGACGGCCTCGCGGGTCTGGATGGCCAGGTCGTAGTCGAGGTTGGCCCCTGGCACGTAGGCCCCGATGCTCACCAGGTCCTCGATGTCGTTCCACGTCGCCAGCACGCGCCGCACGGCCGTCACGGCTTGCTGTTGCGCCGGGCTGGTGACGTCCGGTGCCACACGGCTGATGCTGTTTAGGACATCGATGGCCGGGTAGTGGCCGCGGTTGGCGAGGGCCCGCGACAGCCACACGTGCCCATCCAGAATGCCGCGCACCGCGTCGGCCAGGGGCTCGTCCAGGTCGTCGCCCTCGACGAGCACGGTGTAGATACCGGTGATGCTGCCGATCGGCGTGTGGCCGGCGCGCTCCAGCAGCCGCGGCAGCAGGGCGTAGACGCTGGGCGGGTAGCCCTTGGCGGTTGGCGGCTCGCCCGCGGCCAGGCCGATTTGCCGCTGTGCCATGGCCATGCGCGTCAACGAGTCCATCATCAGCAGGACATCCAGGCCCTGGTCGCGGAAGTACTCGGCGATCGCGGTGGCGTGAAGGCAACTGCGCACGCGCAGCGCCGCCGCCTCGTCGGACGTGCACACGACCACGACGCTGCGGGCCAGACCCGCGGCGCCGAGCTGGCCGTGCAGGAAATCGCCGACTTCGCGCCCCCGCTCGCCGACCAGCGCGACGACGTTCACGTCGGCCTGCGTGTGCCGGCAGATCATGCCCATCAGCACGCTCTTGCCGACGCCCGTGCCCGCGAAGATACCGAGCCGCTGCCCGCGCCCCGCCGTGAGCAACGCGTCGAGCGCGCGGATCCCCAGCCCCAGCGGTTGGTCGATGGCCCGTCGCCGCAGGGCCTCCGGCGCCGCGCGATACAACGGGTAGCGCACGTTCAGCCGCGGTATGGGCCGGCCGTCCAGCGGCCGGCCCTGCGCATCAATCACCCGCCCCAGCAGGTCGAACCCGACGGGCACGCGCGGGGGCCCGGAGACGCAGACGACCTCGTCATCCGGTGCGATGCCCATTGGCTCGCCAAAGACCGCCAAAATGGTCTGGTCGGCGCGCAGCGCTACGACCTCGGCATCTACGGCGCGGGCATGCCGCGTGTGAATGAGGCAGCGTGCCCCCACGGGCACCGGCAAGCCGTCCGCGCTGACCGTCAGGCCGCGCACCGCGCTGACTCGCCCGTGCACGCGCTCGCTGAGCGCCTCGCCCACTTCTGCGGCGAGCGCGGAGAATAGGGCGGCGGTCGCGCGGTCCGCGCCGCGGGGCTCCGTCGGCCGCGCTCGTACCGCCGTGCTCACGGTTGCCCTCCCTCGGGCGCGGCGTCTGAGGATGCGGCCCGATCCGGGGTTGCGGCCGGGCTCGGATCTTCGCAGAGGGCGGTGGCGATGCGGTCCAGTTGGCACTCCAGGGAGGCGTCGATCAGTCCGGCCCGGGTCCGCAAGACGCAGCCGCCGCGCGTGACGGCCGGGTCGGCCACGAGCGTCACGTGCTGCTGCCGGCCGGTGCTCTGTACGAAATCAGCGGCGACATCCTGCAGCGTCTGCAGCTCGGCCGGGTGGACGTGCAGCTCAAGGTCCTCGACGTGCTTGACCATGTCCAGGAGCGTGCGTGCGTTGGCCCGGGCCGGCTCGGTCGAGCGCTCGCTCTGCATCTTGCAGACGCGGCGGGCGACGGCCAGCGCCAACTCAATCAGCCCCGACTCGGCGGTCGCGAGCAGGTGGTGCTTGCGCTGCTCGAATTCGGCCAAGCCGGCAGACAGGGCCGCCGCCAGCCGGGCGACGTTCTCCTGCGCCGCCGCAATCGCCGCCTTCCGTCCGGCCTCCAGCGCGACTTCGCGCACCTCGCGCTCGACGTGCTCGTGCCCCTCCCGGCGACCCTGGTCCAGACCGGCGGCATACGCCGCCCGCTGCTGCTCGGCGGCCTGTTGGCGCGACGTGGCCTCGGCGTCCATCAGGATCTGGCGGGCCTGGGCCGTGGCGCGGGCCACGAGGGCACGTCCCTGCCGCTCCAGGTCGTCGAACGAGAACGCCGTGGAGGGCGCGAACTGTTCTCGGCGGATGACGCCGCTCACGAATCCGTCTCCTCTGATTTGCCCAAGAAGCTCCGGCGCCTGGTTTCGCGGGCCGCGGGCTGGCGGCGCTAGACGACGACGTCGCCGCCGCCGCCGCGGCCGGCGACCACCACTTCGCCGGCGTCTTCGAGGCGACGGACGATGTCGACGATCCGCTGCTGGGCGGCCTCCACGTCGCTGACCCGCACCGGGCCCATGAACTCCATCTCTTCCTTGATCATCTGCCCGGCGCGCTCCGACATGTTCTTGGAGATCTTCTCCTTGAGCTCTTCGCTGGCGGTCTTGAGCGCCAGGGCCAGCTCGCTGTTCTCAACCTCCTTGAGCACGGCCTGGATGCCCTTGTCGTTGACGCGGATGATGTCCTCGAACACAAACATCAGCCGCCGGATCTGTTCCACGAGCTGCGGGTCGGACTCTTCCAGGCCCTCGAGGATGGCCTTTTCGGTCGCGCGGCCGGCCATGTTCAGGATCTCGGCGACCGCCTGCACCCCGCCGACGCGCTCGAAGCGCTCGGACACGAGGCCGGCCAGGCGTTTTTCTAGGCCGCGCTCGACCTCCTTGATGACGTCGGGGCTGGTCTGGTCCATGTTGGCGACGCGGCAGACGACCTCGATCTGCCGCTCGGTGGGCAGGGCGGAGAGAATGTCGGTGGCCATGCCGGGGGGCAGGTGCGAGAGCACCAGCGCGATCGTCTGCGGATGCTCCTCCTGCAGGAACATGACCAGGTTCTCTTTCTCGGTCTTCTGCAGGAAGCTGAAGGGCTGCTCGTGGACCTGGTGCTCGATGATCGAGATCACGCGCCGAGCTTCGTCGGAAGGCAGCGTCTTTTCCAGCAGGGCGCGGGCCCAGGAGATGCCGCCGGCGTCCATGTATTGCCGGGCCATCACCAGGTTGTAGAAGTCGCGGATGACATCGTCGCGCACCTCTGGCGCGATCGCGTCCATAGCCGCGATCTCGCGCGACAGCTCCTCGACGCGCTCACGGGGCAAGCTGCGGAGGATGCGCGCCGCCGTGTCCTGCTTCAGCGCGACGAGCAGGACCGCCGCTTTGCGGATGCCGTTCAGGTCCTCCGCGCTTTTGATCTCGTTCCGGAACGCAGCGTGCGCCATGGTCCGTCACGCTCCCTCGCGGTATTGCTCGTTCCGCTGCACCCACTGCTCCAGCAGCGCGGAGACGACCTCGGCGTCGGTGTCGGCCATCTGCGTGACCTGGTCGAGCATCTTGCGGGTCTGCACCGCGCTCGGGTCGACCTCCTGGGCCACAAGCACGCCCTCCATCGCCGCCGCCTGCCCCACTGGCACCGTGCTCGTGTCGGCCAGCGGCTCGTCGCTGCCGGAACCGCCCGACCGCGGCGCGTCGCCGCTGACGACGGCAGGACCGCGCGGCGCGACACGCATGGTGCGCTCCCGTCGCGTCGCTTCGGCCGTCATATCGACGGCGGCCTGCTTGGCGGCCGCGATGGCCTCCTTCGGCAGCCCCAGCTCGAGCCCGAAAACGTCGCCCACGTCGGACTTACGCGCCAGGCGCAGCATCAACCCCAATGAAATCAGCGCCAGCAGACCAAGCCCGGACTGGACTCCGTAGCGGCGGGCCAGGTCCACCGCGCGGTCGAGCGTCGGCGCCGGCCCCGCCAGCGTCGGCGTCGTCGCGACCGCGTCCCAGTACCGCTGGATGTCGACGTTCTCCTCGGCCTGCGGCTTGACGAGCCGCACGATCTGGCTGAGCAGCCGCTTGCGCTCGACCTGGAACGTCTGTTCGAGTTGCTCGTCGGTCGGCGCACCACCTTCGGGGTTCGTGTGCCGATACACCCCTTCCAGGTAGCTGGACGACAGACGGATCGCCGCGGTTACGAGCCGGATGTCGCCGGCGGGTGTGGCCTCCGTCTTGAGCGACACGCCGGTCTGGTATTCCGTCTTGGACGTGTCTTTCTTCTGATTCTCGTCGGCGCCGCCGGACGCGGCCGCCAGCCCGACGTTCGGCTGGACGCCTGGCTGCTCGCCGCGGTGCTGGCGCGTCGACTCGTCGGCGGTGGTCTCTTCGCTGCGGGCGACGCCCTTGATCGGGGTCTCGGTCCGCGTGTTGCTCGAGGTCGAGACCAGCTCGATCACTACGCTCACGAGCGCTTTGGGGTCCGGGATCAGCCGCCGGATCGTGTCGGTGTAGTGCTGCTCGAGCTTGATGCGCTGGCGGTGCAGGGTGTCGGCCGGGTCCTGCTCGGTGTCCCAGTCGAGGGCGCTGACGCCGCGCGCGTCCACGACTTGCACGTTCCGCATCGGCAGGCCCGACACCGCTCCAGAGACCAGCCGGGCGGCCGCGAGCGCCAGCGGCCGCGGCACCTCGTCGCCGTTTCGCATGACCAGCGTGACGCTGGCCGAGCTGGCTGGCGGCTGCTTCGAGAACCCCCTGCGCCCCGTGCCGAGATTGAGGAAGACGCTGGCATTCTGCACCCCCTGGAACTGCCGCAACACCTTCTCGACCTCGGTCTGCAGGGCGACGGTCCAGCGGCGGTCGTTCTCCTCGAGCGAGATCCACGGATCGGATTTCGCCACCAGGGCGGCGAAGGCGCTGCTCGTGTTGCTGGGCAGCTTGTCGCTTTCCTGCAGGCGGGCCAGGAGCATCTGCGAATTGGCGGCCGGCGAGACGAAGATGCGGCTGCCGCGGACCTGGAACTTCTCGTGCAGCGCCTCGAGCTCGCTGCGCACCTTGGCCAGCTCCTCCGGCGCCAGGTCCTGCTCCAGCAGCGGCACAAGCTCCGGCGCCGCGGCCCATTGCACCAGCCAGAGCAGCGAGACCGCGACCAGCAGACCCCCGAACAGCAGCGCCACCCGCTGCGACGCGCTCGTGTCGCGCAGGCGAGTCAGCAGTTGGCCAAGCAGCCGTTGTAGCGCTCCCATCCTGGGAACTCCCGGCGGTCTCCGCCGCCCGTCTGCTGCATCATCGGCACGCGGCGGTCATCCAGCGCCGCAGAGGCCCAAAGTCGCGGCCAGGTGAGCAAGTGAACTTGTCACCTCGTTGCTTGGCGGGTTCCGCTTAGACGCGGATTTGGCGCAGCTCCACGTATGCGTCCACCAGCTTGTTGCGGATCTCCATCAGCAGGCTGAAGGCCACTTCCGCCTTGCGGGCCGTCGTGAGCACTTCCGTGACGCTGTCCGTCCGCCCGGTGACCAGGTTTTGCACGGCCTGGTCCGCCTCGTCCTGCATGTGACTCGCCTGCTCCAACTGCTGGCGAAGCTGCGCGGCGAAGTCGGGAGATTCCGCGCTGCCCGGCGTGGCGGACACCGCCGGCGCGGGTCCCGCGGGCATGGCCGGGTGCGGCGAAATCGGATTGACCATATCGGGCTCCGAATCCCGGGCACGCCGTCGTGCCCGCCGCGCTTACGCCATCGCCCGGATCGCCTGTTGGACCATGTTGCGGGTCACGTTCATCATGGCCACATTGGCCTCGTACGCCCGGCTGGCCGCCAAGGCGTCCACATACTCCATCGTGAGGCTGACGTTGGGGAGTTGAACGTACCCGCGGGTGTCGGCATCCGGGTGCCCGGGGTCGTAGCGGGCCTGAAATGGGCTCGGGTCAAGCTGCACGGCGTCCACATGCACGCCCGGGCCGCCATTGCCGTCCCCCGTCATGAAGGTCACAAACCGTCGGCGATAGGGGATCGGCGTCCCATCCTCCTGATGCGTCGCTTCGGCACAGGCCATGTTCGCGGAGATCACGTCGAGGCGCGTGCGCTGCGCGGTCAGGGCCGAGCCGCTGATGTCCAGGGCACGAATCATGCGGTTCTACCTCGGATGGCGCTGAGCAGCGTGTTGAACTGCCCGCGCAGCAGGGTTGTGGCCAGGTCGTAGGTGAGGGCGTTCTGGTTCGTGTCCGCCAGGAGTTGCTCTACGCGTGCGTTCGTCCCGTCGTGAAAAAGCACGTTCGGGGCGGGCTCCGTGGCCGGCTGGGCCGTCACCCGGCCGTCGGCACCGGTCGAAAACTGCGCGTTGCCGCGCAATTCCAGCCCGCGCTCGTCGCTCGGCCGGGCCTGATCCAGCGCGGTGCGGAGCGAAGTCTGAAACGGTTCCGGGTCGAGCCGGCGGCTGTGGTGGTTCGGCGTGTCGACGTTGGCGAGGTTCTCCGCGAGCACCTGCTGCCGCTGCTCGGCGAATTGCGCGGTCAGGGCCAGAGCCTGCCGCGTTGGAGAGTCCGTCAATCGATCGACCCACGTTGACATTGCATGTCCTCGAACGTAGCGGGATAGCAATCCACGTGCCGCGCCGCGAAGTTTGCGGCTGGGTCGGAGATAACACGGCGCGGCCCGGCGCGCCTGACGCCCGCGCGCGGCGCGGGCGCCGGAGCCGCACTCCGGTGCCGCGTCACGTACGAGGTTCTGCTCAGACCATTACCGCCCGCCGCCGGCGCTCCTCGTGAAACGTGCCTTCCTCGCGCCAGCGTTTGAGCTTGAGCCCCAGGGTGCGCAGGCCGATGCCCAGCGCGCGGGCGGTCCTCTCGCGGTGTCCGCTGAAACGCTCCAGCGTGTGCAGGATCAGCGTGCGTTCCGCATCGCTGAGGATTTGGCCGTCGCGATATTGCAGCCCCTCGGCCGCCGCGCTGGCCGTCTTGATCGGGCCATTGAGCAGCGGGGCGATCGTGGCAGGGGCCACCTCGCGGCCCGCCTCGAGCACGCTGACCCGCTCGCACAGGTTCTCCAACTCGCGCACGTTCCCCGGCCAAGCGTATTCCTGCAACATCCGCAGCGCGTCCGCCGTGAATTTCGGCCGCTCGCGCGCTTCGCGGGCGGAGATCCGCCCGACGAAGTAATCCAGCAGCAGGGGGATGTCCTCGCGGCGTTCGCGCAGCGGCGGTACCTCGATCGGCAACACGCTGAGGCGGTAGAAAAGGTCCTCGCGGAAGCGCGCCTTGGCCGCCCAATCGCGCAGGTCGCGGTTCGTCGTCGCGATGACGCGTACGTCCACCCGCCGCGTCACGGAGCTGCCGACGCGCTCGAACTCGCGCTCCTGCAAGATGCGCAGCAGCTTGGACTGGAGCGGCGGCGCGATTTCCGACACCTCATCGAGCAGCAGCGTCCCGCCGTCCGCCAGCTCGAACCGCCCCTTCCGCATCCGGTCCGCCCCGGTGAACGAACCCTTCTCGTGCCCGAACAACTCGCTCTCCAGCAGCGTCGGCGACAGGGCGGCGCAGTTCACGCACAGCATCGGCTGATTGGCCCGCGCCGAGGCGACGTGGATCGCGCGGGCGATCAACTCCTTACCCGTGCCGCTCTCGCCCGTGATCAGCACCGTGGCCGAGCTTTGGGCCACACGCTGGATCTTCTCCAGGACCGGCTGTAACGCCGGCGACTGGCCGACCAACTCGCGCTGGCGGTCAAGATCCTCGATTTCGCGGCGGAGAATCTCGTTGTCGCGCACCAGGCTCCGGTCGCGCAGCGCCCGCTCGATGACGATCTCGATTTCCTGGGCGTCAAAGGGCTTCTGAACGTAGTCGAACGCGCCGAGCTTCATCGCCTCGACCGCGGTCGGCACCGAGGCGTGCGCCGTCATCAGAACCACGGGCACGTCCAGGCCGAGCCGCCGCATTTCGCGCAGCATTCCCACGCCGTCGAGCCCCGGCATGCGCAGGTCCGTGAGCACCGCGTCGAAGGACTGCTGCTTGATCATCGTCAGCGCTTCCTGCGCATTGTCGTACGCGAACACCTTGTGATCCTGGGCGGTCAGGGTGGCTTCGAGCGAATCCCGCATCATCGCCTGATCGTCAATCACACAAATGCACGCCATGGGCTCTCCTTCGTGTTAGGCCGCACTGAACTGCAGCGTCGTTTCCGGGTTCGGGCGGGCCTCGGTGTCCGCGGCCCGCGGCAGGCGAATCACAAACTCCGCACCGCCGCCGGCGCGGTTGCCGGCGCTCAGCCGGCCGCCGTACGCCTCGATCAGGCGGTGTGCGATGGTCAGTCCCAACCCCGTGCCCTGGGGCTTGGTGGTGAAGAACGGCTCAAAAATCCGGTCCAGCAACTCGACGGGCAGGCCCGGCCCCTCGTCCGCCACGCAGATCTCGACCTGCTGCTCCGGGCCCACGCCGCAGCACACACGCACGGTCCGCCCCGGCGGCGAGGCCTCGGCCGCGTTGACGATCAGGTTTACCAGCACGCGTTGCAGGCCGTTCTCGTCCGCACGCACGCCGAGGTCCGGCTCCGCCCCGCGAATCTCAAGCTGCACCTCGCGGCTCACGAGCGTCTTGAGCGCGGCGTCGCGGGCGCGGTCCAGAATGGCCTGGACACTGCAGAATCCGAGCTGGCGGTCGCGCGGCGCGAGAGCCAGCGTGTCGGCCACAACAGCGTCGATGGCCTGGATGCCGGCCTCCATTTTCTCGAGCAGCGCCAGGGCGGGCGCGAGCTGATGCTGACGGCACTGGTCGCGGAGCAGATCGCTGTAGAGCTGAATCGCGCCCAGCGGGTTGCGCACCTCGTGGGCGACGCCGGCGGCCAACTCGCCCAGCGCGGCCAGACGCCGGCCCAGTTCCAGCTCGCGGTCCTTGCTGGCCAGTTCCTGACGCAGGCGGCACACCTCGCCCTGCAGCGCCTCGTGGGTGCGCTGCAGGCGGCCGGCGACCTCCGTGTATTCGCGCAGCACCTGCCCGAGGTCATCGTCCATCGGGCCGGCCGGCGAAGTAGGAAGCGCTTCTGATGCCATCGTGACGGTTCTCCCGCTCACGCTCGTTGGCTCGCCGACTATCCCGTCACGTTCGCGGACGGCGCCGCCGACCCGGCCTGCCGGGCATAGGCGGCGTTGGCCGTGCGGCCGCCATTGACGTCCGCGATCTGTTCGCCGACGGCCTGCTTGCGGGCGGACAGGAGCGCCCCGTCCTCCTGGTCGGTGCGCAGGATCACGCGCAGCAGGGCGTTGATCTCATGGACGAGGGCTGAGGCCGCGTTGCGCTGCGCCTCGGGCAGCGCTGCGTGGACCGTGTCCCACTTTTGCCGGTAGGGCCCGAGCTCCTCGTTGAGCCGGGCAAGGGCCGTCACCAGGTCCTGGCGCTCGCGCAGGATGCTGAGCAGCATCTCCGGGCGGTCCCCGGCGATCAGGGCGCGCTGCTTTTCGCTCAGCTCGCGCAGGCTGCGGTACAGGTCGCGCTGGCGGGTCAGCAACTCAACGAGCTTCGTCGAATCGGGCCGAGCCACCTGGCTCATGACTGCACTCCTCTCTCGGGGACTTCGCCGTGACTAGCGCACGGCGACAGACGCGTTGCGAAACAGCTCCGATGACCGAGCGGCCACCAGGAAGCGCTCCCAATCCGTGCGGTTGCCGCTATGCGACCGGGCGAACGCTTCGTCCGGGATGCGGCGCAGCAACAGGCCGGCCCGCTCCAGCTCGCATCCCGCCTGCGCCACGTTGCCCAACCGCAGGTGAATGTTGGCGATCTGCACGTAGGCCGTCAGAGCGGCCGGCTGCCGCTCGTAGCGCGCCGCGACGCTGCGGTACGCCGTCAACGCCGCGTGCAGCGTGTCCGGCTCGTTGAACTCAAACAGGCAATCGGCCCGGTAGAGCAGGGCCAGTTGCGCCACGAACCCCGCGTCGTCGTCGGGCTCGTCCGCGTCCGGCAACTCGCGCAGGAGCGCGCCGAACAGCTCTGCGGCGCGCTGGAAGCGTGCGCGGCTCTCGGCCAATACCGCGGGCGAGGCGTTCTCAGGGGCATGGTCCCGTAGGGCGTAGCTGCTGCGCCGCTCTACATTAGCCAGCAGAAACAGGCCCGACGCGTGGTCGGGGCCGGTCGGATAAAGCGTGACGTAGTCCTCCAGGCGCGCGATGGCCTCGCCGTAGCGGCCCTCCTCGCACAGAATCTCGGAGAGGGTCCGCAGCGCCTCGCGATAGGCCCGGGCCTCCGGCGTGATCCGCCCGTCCGTCAGAAGGTCGACCAGCAGTTGCTCGGCTTGCGGGTAGTACTGCGGCCCGAAGGACGCCAGCACGCGCGCGCTGTTGACCCGGGCGCGCTCCGCCTCGCCCAGCAACGGGTACTCGTCGAGGACCCGCTTGTACCACCTGAGAGCGGCGTCCGAATCGCCGTCCGCCTCGCACACTTCGCCCAGGCGCAGCATGGCCGGGGGCAGGTTCGTGTGGGCGGATCGTCCCTCGACGAAACGGTCCAGGGCTCGCCGCAGATCGTCGGCGCGCCCGACCCGGTCGTAGGCCTGGATGGCCGACCAGAGCAGACTGGCCAGCCGCGCCTCGTCGAACCGGGCGAAGCTTGCCGCCAGTTCGAGGTTGCTCCAGGCCAGCGGGTCGGCCTCGTTGATTTGTGTTCGGGGCGGTTCCCGGTTGGCGCTTCCGGGACCGGTCTCTGAAGCTATCTTGTCCGTCTCGCCCGCCGAGGCGAAGTACAGAAGGGCGTTGGAGAAATCGCCCTCCGCGGTGCGCTCGTCTGACAGATCGACGATGGTCTGGCGGAGCTGCGCCAGCGTGCGCCGTGGCGGCCCGGGCATTTCGGCCATGTCGGCTAAGGCCGATTGAAAGGCCGCACGCGCCGCGCCGTGACGCCCCAAGGCCGCCAGCGCCCGCCCCGCCCCGATGTGGGCGGCGGCACGCACGGCCGGCCCCGGCCGCGCGCGTACCGTCTCTTCGAACGCGGTCAGCGCCTCCTGCGGCCGTGCCTGAGCGAAGTCGATTTGCCCCACGAGACAGCGGTTCAGACTCGCGAGGCGGCCGTGCTCGTCCAACTCGCGGACCGCCCGGCTCGGGTCGGCGAGCCAGTCGTTCACCCACAGCGCGATCGGCTCGGCTTCCTCCGTGCGACCGTCGTGCGCCAGGATCACGGCCCGCAGGTACTCCAAATACCCCTTCTGGTCAGAATTCTTGAAGCGCTCCCCGTGCTGCTCAAGCAACTTCCCCGCCAGCGGAACATCGCCGTCGTCGAGCGCATCCTGCACCGCACACTGCAAACCCCACCAGGCGTAGCCTGGCGACAGGCCCTCGTCAGCCAGCAGCTCGGAGAGCACCTGCCCGCGTTCACGCCGGTTCTCGGGGTGCTTTTCGAGCAGCGCGGCCAGCGCAGCGAGAACCCCGTTTCGGTCCTCGGCCGCTAATCCCTGGCCCAGAAGCTCACGGAAGCCCGCCAGCGCCTCGTCGTCCTGCCCGAGCCACATCTGGGCGTGGGCGGCGCGCAGGGCGGCGATCGTCGACTTCGGCCTGCCCAGCTCGGCGGCGGCACGATCGTGCTCCAGTAACCCATTGACGTTATTGGTGTTATGAGTCTCCCGACCCGCCTCAGCGCGGTAGATGATCTCCGCCAGGCGGTCATGCAGTTCGGCTCGGGCCTCGGGCGGCAGCGCGGGCTTGCGTGTGAGTAGACTTTGAGCGGCGTCGGCCGCGGCCAGTGCGTCTCCCGCTTGGGCGAGTGCCGCCACGTCCGCGAGGAGGCTCTGCGGGTCGACCCGTGGCGCGGACGGAATCAGACGGTAGAGGGCCGCCCCGCCGACGACGGCCGCCACGAGCGCCAAAGGCACCTGCCAGCGGTCGGCCAGGAGCCGGGTTAGCGTGTTGGGTTCGTTTGGGTCGCTCATCCTGAGCCTTGCTCTTGCGTCCTGCGCAGGCTGACCAAGGGGGCCGGATGCCCGCCGCAGTCGCTATCACTATCGGAGAGTTGCCCGCGGAAAGTGGATCAAAATTGCGCTGTGCCCGCGCACGGACCGCCTGTCTCGTGCGTATAGTCCTGTGTGGCATCTATAGTGCGTGGATAGAGGGCCCCGATAGGATTGAACGGCTGCGTGACCCCGGAAAGGAATATGTCCGACGCCTGCTGTGACGTGCTGCTGATCACTGCCGACGCGGCCTTCCGCGACCTCGTCCAGGCGCGACGGCCCTCGCGCGCCCGGCTGCGCTGCGCGACAGGCGCCGAGCCGGCGGCTCTGGACTCCGTTTCCGCCCGGCAGGCGTGGGTGGACTTGGACTCGGTGCCCAATCCGCGGCTGCCGGACGGTGCCCAGCGGGTGTACTTCTACTCACAGCAGCGCGTGGTATCGGACGGCCTGCCCGCCGGGCTGTACGTGCACAAACCGTGCGCACCCGTGGTATTCGACGTCCTCTGGGCCGACGTACAGGCCGGGCCGGGGGTGCCGGTGGTCGCGCAAGGACGGGCCCTCCCGCACTGGGTAACGGATTTCCAGGAACTCAATCTCGCGCGGCTCTGCCGCAAGATCGTCAACGGGCTGGCGGCTCGCCTCGGTTATCGGGACGTCTCGCTGTACCTGCACGATTTCGAGAACCGGCAACTCGTGCTGGCGGAAACCACGCACACACGGACGATCGAACGAAGCGTGCCGCTCGATGCCGTGGGGCAACACCTGATGGTGGCCGTCGCTCGCAGCGGGCGCCTCTTTGCCACGAACCACGCGCCGGCCGAGCTCGCCGCCCGCGGCATTCCGCGGCTGCCGGATCGGCCGTACCCAGATGATGCCTGCCTGGTAGCGCCGCTCTTCAGCGATGGCCGGCTCTGGGGTGTGTTGAACTTCAGCGGGCAGATCCCCACCGCGTTGACCGAGGAGCGCCCGCCGCTGGAGGAGATTTTCGCCTTCCTGGGGCGGACCCTGCAACACGCGCGCGCCTACTACCAGGCGCGTACCGAGGCGCGGGTCGACGGCCTCACCGGCCTCTACAACCAACGCTGGATTCAGGAGTCCCTCGAGAAGGAGATCCGCCGCGCCGAACGCTACGGCACGACGCTCACCATCCTGATGATCGACCTCGACGGCCTGAAGGCCATCAACGACCAGTATGGTCACACCGCCGGCGATTGCGTGCTACGACACGTGGCGGGGCGGATCAGCAGCCTACTGCGTCAGTTCGACGGCGCCGCCCGTGTCGGCGGCGACGAGTTCATCGTCATGCTGCCGGCCACGAATCTCAAGGGCGCGCAGCACGTAGCGCGGAGGTTGCTCGAGTCCATCCGCCAGGGTGGGCCCAGCTATCAGGAAGTGACCCTGACCGTGGCCGCCAGCATCGGCGTCGCGGAGTGGCAGCCGGGGTGCGACGCCGCGCGGTTGATCGAATCCGCCGATCGCGCGATGTACACCGCCAAGCACAACGGCCGCAAGAGCCCGGCCGCTCAACCTCGTTCGTCCGTCGCGTGACCTCGTGTCATTCCCGTAGAGGGGGCGCGCCGGTTCAGAAACCGCCCAACCAGACACACTGAAACGCGGCGAAGTCGGCCAGATCCACGTCCAGATCGTGTTCCACGTCGAACGCGCCGCACGCCTCGATTGGGACGACCACGAACACGTCGGGGCCGGCCAGGCAGCACGCGAAATCGACCAGGTTGACGATGCCGTTGTCGTCGCAGTCGCCGGGGATCGCGCGGATCCCGTGCTGGGCCGCGAACGCCACCGGATCGCCCGAGTACGGAATGATGTCGAGCGCGTCGATGTTGTCGTTAGGGTCGCCGAGTCCGAGCAGCGCGGCGGGGGCGAACAACTCGATCGGCTGGCCGTACCGCTTGACGAAAACGTCGGCGGCGCCGCCGGGCAAGCTGGCGCTCGCGATCGTATTCAGCGACGGCGAGTTCGGGTCGAGCGAGAAGAGCACGATGTCCATCGCGTCGAAGACGCCCCGGACGCCCGGGCCCGCTGGGTCGAAGAGCACCAGGGCGTCGATGTCATCGTCTGGCAACAGACCCAGGGCTGTGGCTGACGCAAACACATTGGGCTCGCTCTGCCCGGGCAGCGGGCTGAAGAAGATATTCGCTCCGCTGGGCGGGCAGCCATTCGATAGCCAGCCCAGCGACGGGGAGTCGCGCGTCAGCGAGAAGTAGACGTTCACCACTTGCTGGCTACGTACCCCGGCCCGTTCCAGTTGGGCCAGCGCGTCGACGTTATCCTCTTGGGCCCCGGGGACCACGTCGCGGGAGTGCACCTGCGGCGCGGCGCCGAAGTCCGTACCGCCCTCGTCGAAGTTGTTGCGGACGGAGGCCGAGTTGCCCTGTGCCGGCGGATCCCGCCGATCCGACACGGGACCGAACCAGGTAAACAGCGTCAGGGCCACGAACTCGTCGCTGGCCGCCTGGCCACGCTGGAACTGGTCGTACACGTTGTACGGCACATTCTCGGCGGCGAGGTTGGGATCGGCGGACAGGTGGAGGCCTGTCGTATTCCGGTCGACCGAAAACAACAGGACGAATGACTGCCCGAGCGGCACGTTGAATCCGGAATTCGAGAGCGCGTCCACGTCGTCAGATGGTGAGAGCAATCCCAGCGCGGACGCGCGGAGCACCCGGGCCGTGCTGTCGGTCGCTCGGGTCAGCACGTCGCCTGGGGCGAAGTAATGGCCGAGCCCCATCGACGAGTTCGGATCGAACGAGAAGTCGGGACACGGGAGCGGGGCAATCGGCGGCGCGGCGTAAGCGACAAGCGGTCCGAGCAGCGCCAACGACAACGCCATGCCCAAGGAACGGTTCAGGCGCGACTTCTTCCACAATCTAAGGGAAACCATTGGACTTGCTCCCTTCCTGCTCAACGTCACTCAACACCGAGAGCGACGGCGCCTCCCGGTCGCGCAACGTGCTTCGCGCACCCTCCCATGATACACCAACCCACGGGGGCCACGAAGGGTTTTGTCGCAGCCTCACGTACAGGAGCTTGGCGTGGTACGTATACCGACGCTCGCTATCGAACGAACGGTACGCCTCCCGAAGCTGGTCCAGGGCGGCTGCGCGGTCGCCATCCGCCAATGACCGCGCCGCCGCATGGAAGCAGGCTTCGCCCGATAACTTCCATGGGGCACTCGATTCGGCCGCGAGGGGCTGCAGCTCTTCGGGCCGCCCGCCCGCCAGCGCATAGTCGTACAGCGCGCGCACCCACTGCTCCGATTGCGGCGGAACGAGACCGCGCGCGAAGTCGACCTGTGTAGCCCGCTCGGTCAGCAGGGCTTGCGCTTTCTCTGGCTCGCCGAGCAAACGCAGGCAGGTCGCGGACCAGAGCACGGCCTGCGCGTCGGTGGGGGCCTCGTCCGCCAGCGCCCGGGCGTGCGCGAGCGCCGCGGGCATGTCGCCCGCTTCGGCCCAGACCAGCGCCGGGTACACGTGCTTGTAGAACGTGTTGTTGGGGTCGTACCCCGCGCACGCAGCCAAATCCTGGAGGGCCGCGTCGAGTTCGCCCAGCCAATATCGCAGGCGCCAGCGGTAGTGATAGCCCTCCCAGCGCTTGGCGTCGGCATCCGCCGCCGCGATGGCCCGCGTGCGGGCCTCGACGGCTTCGGCGTAGTGCCCCGTACTCTCCAGGCATTCGGCCTCGGCGGTGATCGGGCGATCGTCGGCCGGGTTCACCTTCTGCCCCTCGCGCGCCCAATACAACGCCGCGTCGTAATGTTCCGTTGCCGGGGCATCGCCGCGCGTACCTTCGCTGCCCGCGTAGATTTCCGCGGCCAGGCGATGGGTGATGGAGAGCAGGTAGTATGGGAACGCCCCGTACTGCTTTTGCTCGATGAGCTGCGCGAGGGCGGCGACCGTCTCCGGGAGCGGCTCCAGTGTGCGCGTCACGTAGAGCTGTTGATTTCGGGCCCGGGCCAGATGCAGAATGGCCTGCGGATAGAACTGGTGCTCCCGCGCCCGCAGATCGTTGGCCTGCCGGTAGCAGTCGATGGCGGCCAGCGGCTCGTCGAAGTGCACCGCCAGCCCCCGGAAAAACCAGGCGTCGGGCGTGGTCGGAGCCCCGCGCTGGTCGATGGCCTCGAGTGTTGCGCGCGCGGCGCCCCGCTGCTCCGTCTGGCGCTGCACCCAGGCCCGCAAATACCAGACGCGCGGATCATTGGGGTCCTGCTGAGCCGCGGCCTCGATGTGCCGCAACGCCTGCGCTGGATCGTTGGCGCCCGCGTACGCCAGCGCCCGCACCAGATCGAGCTTCACCGACCGGGCCCCCAGCGCCACCGCCTGCTCGATGTCGGCCGTCACCAACTCCGGCGAACGGTAATCGTAGTATGCCAGCCGGTCGTACGCCCGTTCAACGTGCTGGTCCGCTTCACGGCGACGCGCGTCCCGTGCGCTCCAGGTTAGCGCGCCCGCCAGCACGACTACGGCCAGCGCCGCCGCGACCGCGCTGCTCACGGCCTTGTGCCGACCTACCCATTTGACGGCCCGTTCAGCGCGCGTGACGCGGCGGGAGAGGATCGGCCGCCCGTCGGCGAAGCGGCGGAGATCTTCGGCCAGCAGCGCCGCGGTCGCGTGTCGCCGCTGCGGGTCCTTTTCCAGCGTCCGCAGGCAGATCGTCTCCAGATCAAGCGGGATGCGCGGGTTCAGGCGGCGCGGCGACACGGGCTCGGCCGTGCAGATCGCCGTGATGATCTGCTGGCGCGTCTCCCCGTCGAACGGCTTGCGCCGCGTGAGTGACTCGTACAGCGTTACCCCGAGCGAATAAATGTCGGTGCGATGGTCAATCTGCCCCGTACCGCCGCGGACCTGCTCGGGCGACATGTATGAAGGGGTGCCCATGATCTCGCCGCTGACCGTCAGGTGCGGCTCGTCGGTCAGGCGGGCGAGGCCGAAATCGGTCAGGTGCAGCCGGTTGGCGGCACCCAGCAGGAGGTTATGCGGTTTCACGTCGCGGTGGATGATGCAGTGCTGATGGGCACAGGCGAGGGCGTCCGCGACGTCGGCGAACAGCCGGGCCACGTGCGCGTAATCGGCCCACGTCCAGCGCGGCAGACGCTTCGCGTCCGACCAGTCCGCCGACGGTGCAGGCGCGGCCGGCTCGGCTCGGTCGCGAACGCGGGCCCGCGGCAACTGGGTGCTGCCGGGCGGCGCGAGGCCCGCTGCCGTCTTCAGCCGCACATCCGACGAACCGGCCCGCAGCCGAGTGGAACTGAGCAGGTCCGGCCGGCTGTGAATCACCACGTCCAGTCCGACGCCGTCCACCAGCTCCATGGCGTAGTAATAGTGCCCCTCATGCACTCCCTGGGCGTAGACCGGCACGATGTTGGAATGATGCAGCCGGGCGGCCGCTTGGGCTTCGGCCAGGAAGCGTTGCGTGGCGATCCGCCCGTGGCGGGCGCAGTCGGGCAGGACTTTCAGGGCCACCTCGCGCCCGAGGGAAATCTGCCGGGCGCGATACACGATCCCCATTCCGCCCCGGCCGACCTCGCCTAGAATCTCGAAGTCGCCCAGGCGGCCACCGATGGGGAAAGAGGCGGCCCGGAGCACAAAGCCCAGCGCATGACTCGCATCCGGGCCGCCCACCAAAGCCGGCTGCGCGACAGGGCAGAGCGCGCCGGCTTGGAAGCCGAAAGCTTCTCGCAGATCGGCGACCAACGCCTTCTCCGGCCCGTCAGGCTCGCTGGCGACCGGCTCCCTGGCGGCCAGCGGACCCCGTTCATCCGGTGCAAGAGCGTGGTCGGCGGCCAGTGAACGGCCACAGTGGGCACATACGCCCGGCTCCGTGCCGGCCGGCACGGGCGTGCTCGCGGCACAGTTTGGGCAGACCATGTTGGCCACGGTTTCGTTCATAGGCCGCTTCTTCCAAAGTGGGATAGACAGCGGCCGGGTCGTTCTGACACGCGCCGACGAAGTTGTGGCGCGTCCCGTTCGATGCGGCTAAACGTCCCCGTCCGGGTCCAGCTCGGACAGGCGCTCGCGGAGGCGTTTGAGCACGCGGCTGCGGGCCTGATAAACGCTGGCTTTGCTGAGTTCGAGCTGCCGCGCGGTCTCCTCGACGGACTGCCCGGCCAGCACGTGCAGCTCAAACGCCTTGAGGGTCGCCGGCTCGAACTCCCCGATGATCGACTGCATGGCCCAGCGCAGGCGGTGAAGCTGCCACTCCCGCTCCCAGCGCATGTCCTGGCTCGCCTCCTTCTGCGCCGCCAGGAAGTCGAAACCCTGCGGGTCCAGCGCCGCCGGTTGGCGTGCCTGCTGGGCGGCACGGCGGCCCAGGGCGTGCACGACGGCAGAGCGTAAGTACGCCCGGAAACGCCCCTTGCGCGCGTCGTACTCAAACCCCTCGATCGCCTTGAACAGGTACATCTCCACTTCCTGCACGACGTCCTCGGCGTCGGCGTGCGAAGCCCCGCGGCCGCGCGCGTAGCGGTACAGAAGCTGCCCATACCGGTCGTGGAACTCGTGCCAACTCAGGGTGTCCGCCCGATCGCGGAGCCGCAGCAGGAACGTCAGACGTGTGGAGTCCATGTGGCTCATCCACGTCCATTATGGCCGCGCGGGGATTTGATATACAAGGCGATCTGGCGTCCGTCCAGCGGTGAACCGGCCCCGGGGCACGCTAACCGCGGGCCCACACGCCCAGCCCGGGCCGGTCGCCAAGCTGGATCGTGCCGCCCGTGCGCGTAATGCCCTCAAATGGGTCTTCCGCCAGCAGCAGGGCCCCGTCGAGGTCGGCATAATCCACAAGCGACGCGATCGTGAGCGGCGGCGCGATCGACAGGCTGCTGCATACGAAGCAACCCAGCATCACCTGCATGCCCAGCCCGCGGGCCAGCGCGACCATGCGCAGCGCCTCGCGAATCCCGCCGCACTTGTTGAACTTGATGTTGATCCCGTCCACGTAGCCGTGCAGCCGCACCACGTCGGCCGGCCGCTCGCAACTCTCGTCGGCGAAGATCGGGGCCACGCGGAGCTTGCGCAGCTCGGCCATGCTCTGCCAGTCGCGCCGATCGACAGGCTGCTCGATCAGCGTCGGGTGGTAGCGCGCCAGCTCGGGAATCCGCGCGAGGGCTTCCTGCGGCTTCCAGGCCTGGTTTGCGTCGAGGAAGAGCGGGCCTTTGAAGACCGACCGGATGTACGCGAGCGTCTGGTGATCGTCCGGCACGCCCACCTTGATCTTGAGCGCGTCGAACCCCGCCGCCAGCGCTTCATCCACCTTGACGCGGATCAGCTCCGGCTCGGCCACGCCGATCGTAAACGTGGTCTGCTTGCGCGGCTGCTCCAGCCCGAGCAGCTTCCAGACGGGCACGCCGAGCTTCTGGCCGCACCAGTCGTGCAGGGCGGCGTCGAGGCCGTCGATCGTGGCCCGCTGGCCGTCGAACTTCGCGAGCAGGTGTTGCACGATCGGCTCGATGCGAAACGGGTCGTCGCCGAGGTCGTTCTGGACGGCCGCCAGCGTCGCCTCCGCCGATTCCAGTGATTGTCCGTAAAGCTCCGAGGGCACGATCTCGCCCTGCCCCGCGACGCCGCCGTGCTCGAGGCGGACGACGATGGTCTCTTTTTCGTCGGTCGCCCATTGCGAGGTGGCGAATCGGTGTTTCGGACGGATGCGCAACCGTTTCCAGGTCAGCTTCATGGTATCCACGCTCCCAGCGGCCCCGTAGGGCCTTCCGCGTTCACGTCGTCCAAGGCGGAAATGCTGACGATCACCGTGCGCTCGACGAAGACCCGTCGGCGGTTCACCTGTCGGGCGCCCGAGCGCGCCAGCAGGCACGCGTCGTTGACGTACTGCTCGTTCGTGCTGTGGCCTTCGTCGCGATCGTGCACGTCTGCATCCGTCAGCCAGTAGCCGCGCTCGTCGTAAGCCTCGAGCTGCCCGAGGTAGACGCGCGGACCCTGGGTGTCGAGCACCACACACCGTCCGAGAAAGTCGTCGAGACTAGGCATTCGCGGGCCGTCAACCAAGTAGGGTGGGCGGCGCCCACCATTCCGCTATTGTATTGTCTGAGGCGAATGGAAACTACGCGCTCGCTGGACCCGGATCGATGCCCGCACAGAACGACGACGCCGTCGTGCTCGGCCTGACCGAATTCTCGGAGACCTCCCAGATCGTGTCGCTGTTCGGTGCCCGGCACGGACGGCTGCGGCTGATCGCCAAGGGGGCTCGCCGCAGTACGCGGCAACGCTTCGCCCCCGGGCTCGACCTGCTCGAACGCGGCGAGGTCAGCTTCCTGCCGGCCCGCGGCGACGCCCAACTCGGCACCCTGACCGAGTGGGTGCAGCACGACGCGTTCGCGGGTCTGCGGCGCGACCTGCTGCGGCTGACCGCGGGCCTTTACGCCGTCGAGCTGGTCGCGGCGCTGACCGAGGAGGCGGACCCGCATCCCGAGCTGTTTGCAGCCCTGGTTCATCTGCTCGGCCATCTGGCGTCCGACGCCCCGGCCGCCCCGCAGATCCCGCGGTTCCAGAGTGAGTTGCTCCGCGCGATCGGTTACGCCCCGAACCTCGACGAATGCGTCGCTTGCCACCGGCCCGTGCGGCGCGGGTCGCCGGCGTACTTCAGTGCCGCGGCTGGCGGGCTGCTGTGCCGGGATTGCGAACCGGCCCATGTCGAGAAGCGCCGGGTCCCAGCGACCCTGGTCGGAACGACGCCGGCCACCGGCGATTCGCGGGCCTGGTTTGAGCTGCTGGACTATCACCTGACGCACACCGCCGGCCGGCGGTTCCAGACCGCGGCGCAGCTCGCCGCGCTGCTCGCACGCCCGTAGTCTCCGGCTCCAAGGGACTGCGAGACCGCGCCGGCCGCGGTGTGCGGCGCGACGCTGTCCAAAGGGCGCGCATCGGTTCTATACTAATGAGTGCTGACGGAGCGCGCCCGGCGGCGCGCGAGGCGCCCCATGGCTGACGAACTGCTCGACCTACCGGAGCTTGTGCCGCTGTTCCCGCTGCCCGGCGTGGTCCTGTTTCCACATACGATCATTCCGCTGCACATCTTCGAGCCGCGCTACCGCGCAATGGCCGCTGACGCCCTGGCCGGCGAACGCGTCCTGGCCATCGCCCTGCTCAAGCCCGGCTGGGAGCCGCTCTACTACACCACGCGGGCGCCGATTCACCGGACGATCGGCGTGGGCCACATCCTCGAATCGGAGCAGGTCGCCGAGGGGAACTACAACGTGCTGCTACGCGGCGTCGGGCGGGCACAGGTGCTGGAGGAGGTCGGCGAGCGCGCCTACCGCGTCGCCCGCGTCCAGCCGGTCGAAACCTATTGCAGCGCCGACGACACCAGCGCCGGCGAGCTGCGGACGGCGCTGTTCGCGGCCATCCGCCGCAATCCGGGGCTGGATCCGGGGCTGCGGCGGCAGTGGCTGCGGTTGCGGGACGCCGAGGTACCGCTCAACGAGCTGACGGACCTGCTCGCGGCGGGCGTGCCGGGCGAAGCCGAGCTGCGCCAGTGCCTGCTGGACGAGGCGGACGCACTCGCCCGCGGGCAGTTGCTGCTCGATCAGATCCGCGTGCTCGCGGAGATCTCCAAGAACATGCATCGCGCGGACCTCCCCGGGCAACACAGCCTCAATTAGCCCGCGCCGTGTCCTCAGCGGTGAATATCCGCTACCCGCTGCCAATCTCCGCCAGCCGCCAACACCATCGCGGTGCCGCCTTTCTTTCCTCCATTCCTGAGTAATACTATTAGTGCTCACGCAGTGCCAGAGCCTGCCTTGACGGCCCGCTCGGCGGTGTGGCACCGGCCCCCAGCCGGTGAACCGTGCACCCCACACCCGCTGACCCGGTTCGAGACACGTGCTCGGGTGCGT
>Ga0182017_10000299_pt1 | contig 38519 bp, 30 predicted proteins | sample 712E3DmetaG_FD_120492 | JGI IMG/M metagenome (GOLD analysis project Ga0182017, IMG submission 120492) | Permafrost microbial communities from Stordalen Mire, Sweden - 712E3D metaG | ecosystem: Environmental > Terrestrial > Soil > Wetlands > Permafrost | place: Sweden: Stordalen | collected... | reverse complement strand
TGCTATGAAGCGTCCCGGTTGCCACTTCTTTGTGCATGGGAACTACGCAACCAAAAACGCCTTCAGGAGTATTTTTCTTCATGACGACATGACTGCCACGCTGCCGCGCTTGATAAAATCCCATTTTCTGTAAAATTGCGACGATCTCCGTGCCTGAAAGCCTTGGAAGCTTAGGCATATTTTGCCTCAAAGGTCGTCATGATCGTACGATTTATCATTGGTTTTGGAAACTCTTCAAGATATAGCTCCGTCGCTTCCTTGAGATTGGAAATAGCTTTTTCAATGGTAGGACCTTGGCTTGCAGTACCCACTTCGGGGCATTCGGCGACGTATAAATCAATTTCTTTATGAATAACCGCGGTAAAGGTTTGGATAGTCATGATGGCCCTCTTTTTTTTGCTTTTAAAGTGTCAATTGAAAATGCAAATGCTTTCTGCAATAAAAATATAACATATCTCTTGCTCTAAACAACTTATTTACAAAATGATTTAAGCAGGCCTGAAAATATAGCTTTTATTTTCAAAACTTGCCTGAAATATGGGAGGGGCATGTATAAAAGTGAATGAAAATCTGGAAATAAAACCGTTTAAAAGTGTTACGTTCGACATCATTTTTGTTTCGCAGTTTACTTATAGGTTGAAATGGTCAATAGTGTAATTATGATCTTTCTATAAAAGACAGTTATACATGGCTTTTCCAAGAGATATTTTTACTGAAAACAGGAAAAGGAACAAATGAAGTCTTTTACTGAAATCAAATCAATCCTTCACGAACATTCATCAGAACTTGTTGAACATTACGGCGTAACAAACCTTGGTGTTTTTGGTTCAGTAGTTCGCGGAGAGGCGCGGGAAGGCAGCGATGTTGATATTCTTGCCGATGTTCCGGAAAATATGAGCCTTTTAGGCATAATATCGGTAGAAAATTATCTTTCAGATCTCTTAGGTATGAAGGTTGATTTTATTCCTCGTAGTGATATCCGACGGGAGCTTAAAATCCATATACTTGACGAAGCATTAATGATATGAAAAGAGATTTTCTTCTGGACCACATTCCAAAATATAAAGAACCAATCCAATCCCTCATTAATGAATTGCGCAAAGCGGAACAAAAATAATGTTGCTTCCGCAGGGCAATTCCATGGCAACCTCATCTCTCCCGATCAACGAAATCCGCGAAGAAATCATACAAGCCTTTCGCCGGGAAAAACGGCTGATCATCAAAGCGCCCACAGGGTCCGGCAAATCCACCCAAGTCCCGCAAATGCTCCTTGACGAAGGCCTGGGCGACGGAAAGATACTCATATTGCAGCCGCGGCGACTGGCCGCTCGTATGCTTGCGGAGCGCGTAGCCGACGAAAGGTCGTCCCAGCTTGGACAGGAAATCGGGTACCAGACCCGTTTCGAAAAGCAGGTCAGCGACAAAACACGGGCATGCTTCATCACCGAAGGCATTCTGCCTCGTCTGCTGCTTAATGATTCGAATTTAAGCGGAATATCCGCGATCATATTTGACGAATTCCATGAGCGCAGTCTTACCACCGACATCAGCCTGGCCCTAATTGCCGATTTACAACGCAGCCGCAGAACTGATTTACGAATGATCGTTATGTCGGCAACCATTGATGCGGAGCCTTTACAAAAGTATCTGGGCGAAGTGGCGGTCATTTCATCGGCCGGACGGTCGTATCCTATTGACATACGGTATATATCCGCGCCGGCGGCCACGCCGATCTGGGACCTGGCCGCCGATGCCGCGCGCACGCTTATTTCCGGCAAGGCCGAAGGCGACATCCTGATTTTCATGCCGGGCGTGTATGAAATCCGGCGCACCATTGAAGCTGTCGGCAGCGCCGTACGCGGTGAACCGTTAAGCGTATTGCCGCTCTATGGCGATCTTCCCGGACAGCGACAACACCAGGTCATGGAGGCGGCGCGAAGCCGGAAGATCATCGTAGCGACCAACATCGCCGAAACATCGCTTACCATTCCCGGAGTGCGCCACGTGGTCGACGGCGGCCTTGCGCGTGTCAATCGCTTTGATTCGGCGCGGGGGTTCAACACGCTTTTTACCGAGCCCATAAGCCAGGATTCGGCCGACCAGCGCGCCGGACGCGCCGGGCGCGAGGCGCCGGGCACGTGCATTCGGCTGTGGAGCCTATCGCGCCACGCCGGTCTGGCCCGGCGTACGACGCCGGAAATTTTGAGGGTCGATCTGGCCGAGACTGTGCTTTCAATACGGCAGCTTGGATATGACTCCGCGCATATTTTCCCCTGGTTTGAAAATCCGGCTCCCACGGCGTTACAATCCGCAAACGAGCTGTTGGAACTATTAGGGGCGCTTGATTCAAACGGCAATTTGACCCAGGCCGGAAAAGAAATGAGCGCTTTTCCCATGCATCCTCGCCTCGCGCGGCTATTGCTTGAATCCGGCAAACGCGTGTGCGTTCGCCTCGCTACTTTTTCGGCCGCCCTTCTTTCGGAGCGCTCAGCCCTTGCGGGAACACCCGATTTTCCCGAAGATGTTTATCGTCACGAAATCGCATCGGATTTTTATGCGCAGTATAACCTTTTGGAAAAAATAAGCGCCAGCGGTTTCGATCCATCGTTGAGCACCCGGTTTGCGGTCAATGCTTCTGCGGCAAAAAATATCCTGCGAACGCAGGCGCTGTTCCTGGAGCATTGCAGGCGCGCGGGCATGCACACGCATGATGACAAGAACGCGCCCTTAGAACTGGCGCGCTGTCTTCTTCTGGCCTATCCCGACCACCTTGCACTGCGCAGGGACAAAGGCACGCTTGTCTGCGCGCTGCGCGAAAATCGCCGGGGCGTCCTGGCCAGGGAAAGCGTTGCGCGAACGGCGCAAATCCTGGTTGCGGCCGACATTCGTGAAACGAAAATCAAAGGGAAAGAAATAAAAACGATCCTCTCTCTTGCCACGGAAATCAAGGAAGAATGGCTTCATGAGCATTTTGAGAATGAGTTTCGCATCGAATCGACGTGTGAATGGAACCCGACTACCATGTCGGTGGAAAACCGGACGTGCACCTTGTGCCTTGGGGTCGTAATTTCCGAAAGTGCACAGCAAAGCGCACTTGTGGACGGCGCTTCAACACTGCTGGCCGAAACGATCATCTCAAAAAAACTAAAGCTTCCTTTATGGGACCAGAGCGTTGAAGATTGGATTAAAAAGGTGCAATGGGTGGCAGGGCAATTTCCCGAGCAGAAACTTCCGGTGTTTAATGAAGAAGACCGTCATTTAATCATCCATGACATTTGCGAAGGAGAATACCGGTTCGATAAGGTTTGCGAAAAAACCGTGCTTCCATTCGCCCACAAGCTTCTTGACGCCCAGCAACATTGGTTTGTTGAAAAAATGGCGCCGCAATTTATAATACTTCCTTCGGGCAGGAAACTGAGGATATTCTACGATCCAAAGAACGGGCCGCATGCCCGTATCCGCATTCAGGACTTATATGGCATGCAAACGACGCCGCGGGTGGCGGACGGACGCGCGGCGGTGCTTATCGAGTTGCTTGCCCCGAATAACCGGCCGGTCCAGGTCACCCAAGACCTGGCCAACTTCTGGGACGTTCATTATCCCAAACTCAAGACAAGCCTGGCCCGACGCTATCCGAAGCATGAGTGGCGATAATGAAAAAATTCAAGAAAATTTATATCGAAATCACTAATCAATGCAATCTGACCTGCGCCTTTTGCCCGCGATCCCGGCGAGCGCCGCAATTCATGACAATTTCATTTTTCACGGAAATTATCCATAAAATCAGACGATATACGGATTACCTGTATTTTCACGTCATGGGCGAACCGCTAATGCATCCGGAACTTGGCGAAATGCTTGACATATGCCATGAACATGTTTTTAAGGTCAACATCACCACAAATGGGACGCTCATAAAGCGGCTCGGTCCGGTCATCGCCGCAAAACCGGCCCTGCGGCAGATAAATATTTCCCTGCATTGTCAGAGCGCACAAAATAGTGACGATCTCCGCGACGACTATTTCGATGACGTGATTGCATTTGTTAAAGGCGTTAAAAGTGGGGGAGAAAAGGTAATTACTCAGTACCTCTCGCTGAGCGAAATCGAAGAGAACAAGCATGAAAACAAGTTCCCTTCGGCTTCGCTCAAGGAACGTGAGCAGTTACAAAAAATGATTGTTTGCCTTCGATTATGGAATTTGCCCGAGAACGGCGGGTTTGTGGACAATAGCCGCATTCTGCAAAGGATCGGCCAGGAATTTGGTTGTGAGGACAGGCTCGCGGACCAATCGAAGGTCCTTGACGGAGTAAATCTCGCGGACAACGTGTTTCTCACCTGCGCGCCGGAGTTCGATTGGCCGGGTTTTGACAAACAGGACAGGGGCATGACGGGGTTTTGTCATGGATTGCGCGACCAACTGGCTATTTTGGTCGACGGAACGGTCGTACCGTGCTGCCTTGATGCAAACGGCGAGATTGCGTTGGGAAATATCGGAGATCAAGATCTATCGGCTATCATACAAGGGGCGCGCGCAAAGGCCATTTACGAGGGGTTCTCGAAGAGAATGGTCGTGGAGGAACTATGCAGGAAATGCGGATACCGCACCCGGTTTGACCTCAATGATAAACCCCAATAATACCGCGATGTTGCAGGCCGAGCAAAGCGGTTTTAATGTCATCGTGAAGTGCCCTTCCGCAATCGGCATCACGTAGCGCCGCACGCGCGATGTTCCTGAAACGCAAGAGGCGGTCGGAAGGAATGATATCAAGGAGAAAACGGTTCAAAGTGGAGATTGAAAACACCTGCACGTCCCATCGGCGAAACGGGGCGCATACAAAAACAGTATCATTTGCTTCGACAATCGATTCGCCTAAAGTATCAAGTTTATTCAAATCCTCCAAGCGGTAATTGCATAGGACGCTCTTTCCGTATGCAATTCTTTGAATGCGGGTGTCATCGTTAAACTGTATTGTATCTGTTGGAACGCGGGAAGCGGACAGGGCCGTCTCAAGGCGGAAAAGCTTTTCACGGTGCGGCGCATTGATAATGAGTATCCGGAAAATATCAAGCTTGAAAATATCTTCAAACGCGGCAAGTTCTTTTTTATTGGCGCCTGAGGCCCGGGCTTCGGAAATAAAAATCGACTTGATTTCATCTTCGAATCCACCGATAAAATTCGTATTTGTCGCTTTTTGGTTTGTTTTCCGGAGAAAGGCCTTTATGCTCCTGCCGATGGATTGATAAAGCATGGCGGGGCCGCGGTCACAGCGTTTTGACAAATAATCGAGGCTCAAGCGGAACCGATTGTAAAAATAAAAAACCGCGAGCGACACATCGTCGAACGCCTCAAGATCGCTTAAAGTAAACCGTTCATACAAAGCGATATTGCGGTATTCTATATCGCACATCAGGTTACATGCCCGAACGGCCGCTTCGTCATATAAGCGGACGCCGTACTCGTGCGCCTGCTGTTCCAGAGGAGTGCCCTTGATCAGCGTCAGTGGAAAAACCATGATGAAACTCGGGGCCAGACCGTGGACGGCGTTGAACGAGGCGCGGAAAGACCCTGGCGTGTCAAGAGGAAGACCGAAAATCAGGTCAATATAAAAGTTGAGGTTATGATGCGCCAGAAGCTCCCTGGTTTCTTGAAACAGGCGGGGGTTGACGTGACGGTTGATTTTTTTAAGCACAACCGGGTTTGTCGACTGGATGCCCACGCACAATTGTGCCTGCGACTCGGCGAAAAGCCCTGCCAGCTCATCGTCGAGTTTGCTAAACGAGCAGTAAAAAAACAGCGAGGTCGATCGGTTTTCTCGGATGCAAAGGCGAAGCACGTCCTTGGCAAAAGCGGGGTCCAGATCGAATACCGCGTCGGCGAAATGAATGCAATCAAGGCCCTGACCCAAAAGCCAGGAAAGCTCCCTGTCGACGCGTTCATACGGCATCCGGAAAGGCGTATGGTTGCGATGGCTGAATTGACAATAAATACACCGGTAAGGGCAGCCGCGGCCTGTTTCGTAGACCATGGCCAGCCCGCACGGCGCCGAACGCTTGACTTCAATCTCAAACGGATATATTTCCGGGACCTTGTCGGGTGCGTCTATATATTCTACGGAATGATTCGCCATGTTGCCGTGGCGTGGATGGAAGGCGTACCCCTTGACCATTAGCGAAGGCGTTTGTCCCGATAGCCCGGCGCGCACAAGGGAGGCTATTTTTGTTTCCGCTTCCCCGAAAACGAGCAAATCGACGAAGGAATTCTTCTCGAAAAAATTCAAGGTTTCCGCTTCGTCTTTCATGGTTATATCGGGACCGCCGCATAGTATAAAGGTCCGCGGTTGTTCCCGGCGCAGGCGCCGGGCTATCTCCAAGGAAAATCCGCTGTTCCAGCAATAGATTGAAAACCCTATGCACACGGCCTTTTCCGCGAGCACCTGGTCCAGGATTACATCGTGAGATTCCGTGGTCATGTTAAAAAAACGATAACAAACCTCATAATGTTCATTGATCCATGAATCTTTACGTAATGCGCCGGCGCAATACAGAATGCCGGGCATGATATAATAGTGGGCAGGCTTCGGATAGGCGATCGTTCCCCACGATCCTTGTTCTTTGCCGATATAAATAAGGAGGATTTTGGGACGGGACATAAGGCGCCGGTAGGGAAGTGGTTATAAAAAAGTATTATTGCATTAATTTACTTCAAAAGAAAAAGGAAAGCAAACTTGCTGTTTTCAAGGATTGGGGAAAACAATAGAATTGAAGAAAGGTACATTTACTATATTATTCAAGACATTAATGCCATAGGAAATGCAACGGCACAACGTGTATGTTCCCGGTATTGATTTTTCATTTTTCCCTTACCCTTTTACTCTTTAGGGAACGGAGCGCGAAAGTCCCTCCAGAATAGCAAGAAAATCGTTTAGGAACTTCGAAATCAAATCCATGATTCGAAAAATAAAAAAGCTTAAAAGCGAGGCATTCAATGACCGGAAATGATTTGATTACTTCCGATGGAATCCAGGGAAAAATTCACACGGTAAGGGGGCTTCAGGTGATGCTGGATAGCGACCTGGCTGAGTTGTACCAGGTAGAGGTAAAGGTGTTGAATCAAGCCGTAAAACGCAATAATGAAAGGTTTCCTTCGGAATTCATGTTCCAACTTACCCGCGAAGAGACCGAAAACTTGAAGTCACAAATTGTGACTTCAAGTTGGGGCGGCAAACGCAAAGCCTCCCACGCTTTTACCGAACAGGGCGTTTCCATGCTATCTGCTGTACTACGAAGCGAGACTGCCGTTCAAGTTAGCATCCGGATTATTAACGCTTTTGTCGCTATGCGCCGCTTTATTGCCTCAAACGCACAAGTGTTTCAGAGAATCGCTACGTTGGAAGTCAAACAGATTGAAACCGATAAAAAAATTGATCGGGTTTTAAATGCCATAGAAAGCAAGGACGTTCAGCCCAAGCAGGGAATTTTCTTCAACGGCCAGATATTTGATGCATACCGCTTCGTGTCCGATCTTTTCAGGACCGCCAAGGAATCAATCGTGGAGATCGGGGCCGTTGAAATGTTGGGGAAATTGAAAGACCTGGTTTAATTTTTACCACGGAAAAGTGCGAGTTCGTGGAAAACAGCATTGATGATAGCGCGGCGCATTTCTCTGGTGCGCCCACAAATCAGGAGGCGAGTTTTTCCTTGAAGTGGTTGACGATGGAATAGGGTAAGGTCCAATTTTGCATAAGACCTTGTTTTTCTGGGTCTTTCATTATAGTATATTGTATTCTGGCCAAAATAAGGCTTTAACCTTGAAAAATAAATAATATAATTATTCAACCTGTTTCTCGGGAGGGCGTATGGTCGGTTTTGTAGATAGACAATTGTTGATGAAGTTTTTAGCGATCATTATCCTTATTAGCGCGGCAGGCTGGGCTGACGACCAGATCAATTCATTGATGTCGGAGGGCAAATATGCCAAAGTCATCGAATATGTCGACCAGAAAATTCCCATTCCTTCGCGCACCGTTGATATCTGGTTGGCCTATGGAGAAGCGCTCGATAAGTCTGGCGCCGACAAGCAAAAGGTAAGCGCCGTCCTGGCGGAGGCCCAAAAGGTCAACCCCAGCGATCCGCGGGTATACGCCGCTATGGGGGATTTCTATTCACGCCAGAAAAATTATCAGGAAGCGATTAAATATTTCCAGAAATGGTATGTGCTCGACCGCAATGCCAGGGCGGCCGAAGGCATTGCCGTTTGCGCCGCGCGATTAAAAATCTGGGACAAGGCCAGGGACGCCGCGGAGTCGGCGGTCAAACTCGACAGCACAACGCTGGAATCCAGGAAAATCCTCAGTGTCATTTATTTTAACGACAAGGACTACGTCGGCGCCGCCCAGCAGCTCGAAGCGATTGTTGTGAAAGTCAAGGATGACGTCAACTATTGGAAAAAACTGGCGCGGTGTTATGAAGAATCAAAAAACCGCGAAAAGCTTGTGGCGGCCGCTTCCCATATCGTTGATCTTGACAAGAAAGACGTGCCGTCACGCCGGCTGCTTTCCGATTACGCGCTTGAGAAAAAAGACTATGCCCTGGCCTTCAACTTGCTGCGGGAGCTGGCGGTGCTTACGCCCGACGACGCGAAAGTATTCAAGCACCTTTACCAGATCAGTTTGGACCGCGGACAAAAGAAGGACGCCATTCTTTATCTGCGCAATTTCCTCGCCCTCGATTCATCCGACGCCGAGTCATACAAAGCGATGGGTGATATGCAATATGAGCAGAAAAACATCAATGAAGCACTGGAAGCCTATCGGAAAGCCATCAAGCTCAATCCCGCGATCACCGGAGTTTATCGGCCTTATATGGCTATTGTGCTTGACAAAAAATTGGAAGATGAAGCCCTGGCCATCACGCCCAAGGCCATAAAAGACGGCGAGATTGATGCCGCGACTTATTGCGCGCTCGGTAATATCTGCAAGAAAAAAAATCTCTGCTCGGAAGCCATAGGGCTGTATCAAAACGCGCTTAAAACCGATCCGAAAAACCTTTCGGCGCTCTCGTCACTCGCCGAATGTCAGGCCCAGGTCGGAAAAATCTCCGATGCGTTGAACAATTACCAGCAGGTGGTGCTGCTCAACCCCAATGCAAATGCCGAATACAAGACACTCGGCGATCTGCTGATGGGCCAGAAAAAAAACGGTGAAGCCATTGAAAATTACCGTAAATATCTTGAAAAATCTCCGGACGACGAACGGATCGAAAGCGTCGTAGGGCTTTACCTTCAGAGTAAAAAACAGTATAAGGAAGCGCTCGCGTGCCTTGAAAAGGTCAAGGAGGCGAAATTGCAGACCGTTGCTTTTCATATGGCCCTCGGCGATTGCTACTATCAAACCTCAAATTACCAGAAAGCCGCCGAAGCTTACGCAAAGGCCCGCGCGCAAGGCCCCGGTCATGCCCTTCTGGAGGAATTACTCAAGCCCCTGGCGGATTGCTATGAAAAAACGGGACGTCAACTCGATGCCGCCAAAGCATACGAGTCTTATGTAAAATTACCTGGTGTCAAGGATGCCGACGCGTCCTACAAGCAGGCGGCGCTGAGGGAGTCCACCGAACGGGCCGTGGCAATGACCATATACCAGGCCAATACCCTGGCTTTTCCGCAGGACGCCCGCAATTTCATCAGGCTCGGGGTCATGCTGAGCGAAGACCCCGCGCAGGTAAACAAGACCATCGAAATGCTCCAGAAGGCCTCCATGCTTGACCCGAACGACCCGCTTGTGTGGCAAAAGCTCAGCGACGCCTATCATAATGCGGGCATAACCGGAAAGGAGCTTTCGGCATCTATAAAGCTTGCCGCGCTTGTTCCCGGCAATATGGAGGCCAACCGCAGGGCGGCGGGCATACTATATAAAAAGAAGCAGTTCGTGCAGGCAATACCCTACCTGGAAAAAATAACGGCGAACGCGCCGCAGGACGCCGAAATCCTGCTCATGCTGGCCGATGCGAATATGCAGACGAAAAACCCGCAGAAAGCCGTGGAAATTTACAGCAAGGCAAAAGACTTGCAGCCCGACAATGTTAAGCTCTGGCTGGACCTGATCGCCGCCGCCGAAGACGCCGGTCTAAGCGAAAAAGTGGCCCAGTTCAAGGGAGGACTTGCCGAGTTGGACAGGAAGATCGCGACAAAAGACCCCAAGGCGCTCGATTCGCGCGTCAGGCTTGCGCAGTATCTGCTCAATAAAAATGAATTGGACGCCGCTTATCCGGTGTATAAGGAACTTGCGGCATTGATGCCCAAAGACAAACAGGTTTTTGGCCGTCTTGTTGAGATTGCCCAGAAAAAAGGTGCGAAAGCCGACGAATTCAATTATCTGAAACAGTTCGTGATTCTTGATCCGACCAATGCGAAGGCGCATATTGATCTGGGGAATTTACTGTACGATCAGAAGAACGTTGACGGTGCGTTAACTGAATTCCGCCTGGCATGGAAGTCGGATCCTGCAATGACCGGGTATTTTCAGCGTTTCGCGGAAATCGTCGTGTCCAAGGGCTTGGATGACGAATCGGTGGCGGTGTTGAACGCCGCCATTAAAAGCGGTGAAGCCGACCCTAAAATGTATATTACGCTTGGCAGGATTTATCAGAAAAAGAAACAATATGCTCCCGCGATCAACCTGTTTAAAAAGGTGTCCAACAACGATCCTAAAAACCTGGAAGTCCTTTCTCTGATGGGCGAATGTCTGGCCGGAAGCGGCGATATTTCAAATGCAATACTTACATATGAGCAGGTTGTTTTGCTGAATCCTCAGGCCTCGGCAGAATATAAGGCGCTTGGGGATTTGCAAATTCGCCAGTCAAAGACCGATGAAGCCATTAAGGCATATCAGAAATATCTTGAGAATGCTGCAGGCGACGAAAAAGTAGCTAAAACCGTAGGGCTCTACAAGTATTCCAAGAAAAAATATCCGGAGGCCATCACCTATCTTGAAATGATCAAAAGCGGGACCTTTCAGGATGCAGAGTATCTTTTGGCCCTCGGTGATTCATATTATCAGCAAGGCAATTGTCAGAAAACCTGTGCTTTATTTGGACAACTCCGAGCAAAGAATACTTCCGAAACAACGCTGAAAAAAATTCTCAGGCCCCTAGGAGAATGCTATGAAAAGAATGGCGACCTTGCCAAGGCCGCTGAAGCTTATGAGGCCTATACTGCCTTGCCGGGTGTCACTGATGCGGATGCCTCCTATCTTAAGGCTTTTTTACGGGAAAAATCCGATCCTAAATCAGCCGAAGTTCTTTATCAGGGCAATATCAAGGCGTTTCCCAATGACAGTCGCAGTTTTGTGAGGCTCGGCATGATGTATGCCGCAACACCGGCAACTTATTCAAAAGCCACTCAACCATTGAGTGAGGCGTCGGCGCTTAATCCCAAAGACATAACCGTTCTGCAGAAACTTGCACAGGTCTGGGGTAGTTTGAAGAATGAAGACCGTGAGCTTGAAGCCTATAAAAAGCTGCTGGTATTAGAGCCTCAAAATGCGGAAGCCAACCTTCGCGTGGGTGAAATACTCATAAAGAAAAAGCAATATTCAAAGGCTATCGAAAACCTGGAAATGGTCCAGACGGTAAATCCACAGGACCCGGAAGTTCTGCTTATGCTTTCGGAGGGCTATCTTAAAACCGGACGTCGGGACAAAGGAATCGAACTGCTCGCAAAGGCCCAGACTTTTAAAAAGGACAATCCTGAGTTGATGTTACAGCTATATGGTTTATATAAAGAAACCGGCAAACTAAAAGAAGCCGAAGAAGTCATCAAACAGCTTATTAAACTTAAAAATGACAATAAATACCGTTCTCTTTACGCCGATGACCTGTTGAACCAGCAACGTTATGATGAAGCACTGGCGGTTGCCGGTGAAATTGAAAAGTCTGATCCCATGAATGTTGACGGGCTCATGCTTAAAGGCCGGATACAGGGTTTGCAGAACAAGCTGGAAGATGCCATCGAGACTTTTAAAATGGTTTCATTTGTCAATGAAAATTACGCCCCCGCCGATTATGAGCGCGGAGAAATTTACAGGAAACAAGCAAACTTCGAACGCGCGGAATCTTTCTATCGGAAAGCCTTGCAGGCCAACTCCAAGTACGCCTTGGCTGAACTTGGATTGGCGCGCCTGTCAAAGGCACAAAATAAAACCGCCGAATACCAGGACCATTTGAACCGCGCAAAAGCCCTGGATCCGGACAATAAAGAGATCCTGGGCGAAACGGCAAGTACCTCAAAATAATGTTATTCATGCAAAATAATGGAATTAAAAAGGCCCTGAAAGGGGCCTTTTTTCTTGTTCTTCCAGTGAACAGGATAGTTTTCTTATGTCTGCTGCTCATGCTTTCTTGCAGGACTTTCGCCTTTCGGGCGCCCTTTGAATATGGCTTTATTGAAAACGAGTTGAAATTACATGTGGCGAATTATGTTGATATCAAAAAACTGTCCGATAAGCCGATTGAATACCGGGTATGGGGAGTTTGGAATTTTCCCCATCCGGTATCGGAAGTGGCAGCGGTCGCGCTTGACTTCGACAACTATACGCATATTTTTCAATATGTTTTTCGCTGTGACCGCATAACAGAACCCAAAAACAAAGTGTGTGTGAAAGGTACATTGTACGTGGAGGGCCGTGCAGCGCTCGTTCGGGCGTGGGCAATCGGCAACATTGATTCCCTTTGCTGGACAGACTCTTCTCACCTTCGGTTTATTGCGTCCCAGAATGAAGACCGTTTACTTGAGTCGAAGTGGAGTCATCAGGCGCGGGGATGGTTGAATTTTCGGACCTATGGAGTCCATTGTGCCGCGTTTATCGTTGGGGCCGGTCAGGATTCCTGCCGCCTTGGAATCGTGGCGCAAGGCTGGGCGACCCAATCGATGCCTCAATGGCTGGTCCGCATGGCCATGAATATTATCCTGCCCCAGCTTTTTCGGAATATCGAAAGCGAGGTCATGCGCCGGGCGGAAGAACGAAAGCCAAAAGAGACGGGGACACAATGGTATAACAAGTGGTACGAAGCGGTCCGCAGGTTCTTTTCGTCAAGCTTGTAAAGACGGTGAAGGCTGAGAAAAAAATATTAATAATTCACAAAATTGATAGTATATTAAAGGTTAACATCATTCTTTAATTGTAAAATATTCGTAATATTTTCTTACGGAAAAGAAGGAAGGCGTTATATGTTTAACAAAAAAGAAAAAAAGCCATTTAACCGGTTGAAATATATTTGTATGATCATATTGTTTTCAGCCGTATCACTCTGTTTTTCTCAAACTTCCGCTCAACTTGTCACCCAATTTTCGACTTTATTTAAAGGGCGCCTCGCAAAAATAATCTGGGAAACCCGTGTTTCAGGCCAGATTTACGGGAACCAGGTTTGGGGCATGGACACAAAAGATTGCATTCCTCATATAATCACACAAACCGCGAATCTGGCTCCCGCTTCCGCCCAATTGTACGATCCCGTCATGACATGGGACCAGAAGCGCGTGCTTGTTACAAACGGTAATAATATGACCATTTATGTCGTCAATTGGGACGGCACCGGGTTTAAAAGCCTGGTAAGCGGAAACTTTTCCGGCTATGCGTGGCGTCAGAATACGACGGACTGGATTCTAGCCTCTCCCAAAACCAGCCCATCAGCGAACAACGCAAGCGTGTACCGCATCAATGTCGATACGCCTTCGGTCAAGGTGTTGCTCTGGAACAAAACGATATGCGGTAGCGGACCGAGCTTCCACGCCGGTCTTTCCGTGGATGGCACGCGCATGTGTGAAAACTATCCTCACCCGCATATGGGCATTGCCACGGTGCCCAACGGGCCTGTTCTTTACAAGGCAGTTCCGGATTCCTCGGAAATATGCGTTCCCTCCATGTCGCAGGATAATAAATACCAATGTCTCTGCTTTTCCCAGTTGCACAACGCTTTTATAATTTTCGACACCTCGGGCAGGGTGAGCCTGAACAAGGATTTCACCGGCGCGCTTCCGTTCAATACGACCACTAACCAGGCGCACTGGATACGGTGGAGCAACGATAACGACATCGCCACTGTCGATAACTATGTCGTCCGTATTTCAGATTTACAAAAAGTGGATTTGAGCGGGATTGCAACCTTGCCGGTGGCGATCCAGGTGGCTTTTTATGGAACTACAAGAACGATAGATCCCATGCGTTTTAATACAATAATTCCGCCGCGCGAGGTCCCTTTGACGCTCTATAATTGCATAGGGGAGAAATTGCCCTTTTCAATTTTCTCTTCATCCGGAGAAAATAAAAACCATAACATGTTTGCGCCAGGGCTTTATTTCATGAAAAATGGCGATGAAACGAAGGCCTTGCGGATTCAAAGCATTCGCTGAACTTGGGGACATACATGAGATTAAAGATGAAACAGAATATTTATTTTGGACAATTATTTTTCCTTTTGAGCATATGCATTTTTTGGCAATGCAACAACAAAAGTAACAGCAATCCCACCAGTGCTGATCGGCCGTTAATCGTTTCCGGCGGGCCTGATACCACGGTAAAGCTAAACGAAGAAGTGTATCTTGCGGGAAGTGCCACGGAAGGCGGGGCACCGGTGGTGCCGGCTCCCCCGGCTCCGACTTTTACTTATTCCTGGAAGCAGGTTACCGGTCCTGATACCGTCCAGATTTTCAGTCCGTCAACCCAGACCACCACGATCCAATTCAGGCAAACCGGAACCTATCAAATTTCCCTTACCGTTTCCGATGGATCGAAAACAAAATCCGACACGGTCGTATATACGGTTCTTGCAAGTATTCCCTTGTTAAACGTTTCCGGCGGGCCTGATACCACGGTAAGGCTAAACGAAGAAGTGTATCTTGCGGGAAGCGCCACGGAAGACGGGGTGTCGGATACGGTTTTTACTTATTCTTGGAATCAAGTATCGGGTCCTGATACCGTACTGATTTTCAGCCCTTCAACGCAGATTACCAAAATCCAATTCCGGCAAACCGGAATTTACCGATTTTCCCTGACTGTTTCCGATGGAGTCATTTCAAAATCAGATACATTGGTATATACGGTTATCGACAGTATTGTCTTTAAGGTGCTCAAGCCTGCCTCGGGCGACCGTGTTATTATCGGCGATTCCATGCTGGTGATATGGCAAATTGTCACTCCGCTTCCGCAAACGATGATAGATTTGTCAATTGATCACGGGAAAACATGGGATGTTCTGTCATTTCCTTCCGTGCTTAACGATACCCAATGGGTCTGGCATGTGGATCCGTCTTTGCTGCCGAACGATAGTTGTCTGGTGAAAGTACGGGATTATCAGAATTCCTCACACTTTGTCATATCAGGGTATTTTCCGTTGGTTTCGCAATAAGGTCTAAGCCGTTCACCGGTACTTGATTTTTCCTCCGTTTACTTCTTTATCGTAAATTGTGTATCCGTTACGGCGTTTACCTGGGGTCTGTCATATTCAATTCCCTGAATTAACCCATGAACGGTACAATAAGTCGTGTCATTTGGTATCGTCCAAAGGACCGTTCCCGTGTCGTTTGGCTGGGTCGCAACCGTGTGGGTGAAAAGCGGGATCGGAAAAGATTTTCCTCCGTCAAGAGATAAATTAAATTCGGTGTAATGAGCTTCAGTGGGGCTGTTTCCGTAATACCAGGTCAGCCGTACCGTGTCGCCCAAAGTATAAATGTGTGGGCCGTGAGGCGCAAGCAGTTGAAAAGTATAAGACGTCAATTCATGGAAAAGCACGGAAGCCCCGATAATCTGTTTGGGAATTCCCGGGCCCTGCCAAGAAACCGTGAGAACGGGGGAGCCGCTTGCGCAAAAGTAAACAACCCGGATGATATGGTACCCTTTCTTAAGCTGCACGTTTCCCGATGCTTCTTGGGCCGAGTTCTTGATTCCGTCGTTGGAGACGATGCACGAGTCACTATCGCCGATGAATAGTTTTGAGCCGTCTTTACTATTGCAGTAAAATGTATACGACCCATCGGTGGGCACGTTGATATACCCGGAATAAACAAACCCGAAATTCGTCGGCGAAAACGTTGATGAGATGTCGAATGAGTCAACAGTTAGAGATGAAATGGATGAATCCGGGTTAAACACCGGCAGAGCAGTCCAGGCGCCTAAATAATAATCATAATTTAAGCCGGGAACGGGATTTCTCGTGGCATCAGCGTCCATTGCTGAAAGGATTGGGGTTGTTGGATTACTCGTGCTCTTGCAGCCTAAAACCGTGCATACTATCATCAAGCAAACCATCAAAATAAAAAATATTCTCATGAAAAATACCTCGATGAATAATGAATTAGATTAATCGTCAACATTTTATCTTTCAAATGCCACCAACCATTGCAATCATCGAATTATCACACGGTCGCGCTTGTGAAGGCCATTGCTTTTCATGTCCAACATATAAACGCCAGAAACAAGACCATCGACACGCCTTAGAGTGGTACTACCTTCCAGGCCAGCCCTCCGAACCAGGGTCCCATCAATTCGTGTTATAGCAATGTCCGTGTGTGTCCCTTCGGGAATCGACAAGATAAGGGAATTTTTGTCAGTGCGCCATATTTTGGCCCCCTGGTTTTTTTCCTGGTTCGGAGAGGCCGATATTTTACTGGTGCTGTACCAGAAGTCAAAATGCCTGGTTTTGATAGTATCCGCCAGCCGTTTAGTCACTTCAGTCTCTCCGGCATGATTATAATGATGCGTGTCAAACGCAATAGGGATTCCGATGCTTGAGACCGTTGCCGAGTTTGCCACCTTGGACGGTATCAATAAATCCTGCGCCCAACATTGGGCAGGTCCCGGAAGGGTGATGACCAGGTTGCCGAGGCCCTCATGTTCCTGTTCCTGCTGAATAGCCGGAAACTGCTGAGGTGTGACTCCGAGATTGCTCCGCATTGAATCGACCATTTTTTTCCAATCATCAGAAATCGAAGCGGTAAATTGTGTGGCGCCGCTCTGGGCTTCCACTATGCCTATCATGGTAAAATAGCCGGCAAGCGTCACACTCGCTTTTACCTTTTTCGCATCCGCAACCAGTTTATCGTACCACATATATCCTGGTCCCAAAAGACCGTCAGTTACACCGGCCTGGCGAATTGTAGCCGCGGAGTTTGAGAACTGGATGACGCCGAAATAATAACCTGGATAACGGCTTGCCATGGTCTTAAGAAACGGAGTAGCCGGACCGGCGCCGGCAGCATCATTAAATATCAGATCTTTGCACGGTACCCAGGCTTGGACATCCTTGGCATTAGCGCCTGTTCCCCATGCCCAGCACCGGGGATCAGTCACTAAATCACCGTCAGGCGTTCGTCCCGACATATTACATGTACCGCCGAACAGATATACAATAAAATGATCTTTCGGAACGGTGACCCCGCTTGGTAGCGTCACTTGTGCTTGTAGTAAACAAAATAAACTCAGCCCGAATAAAATCATGATTGTTCTATAAATGTAACTCAACTTGCACCTCCTTGTTTAATCGCTTAATTTCTATCTTATAATTGTGAACTTGTACCTGATGATACTTTGTTATTTTCTCTCCACAAACCACGGCATGAATTGTTTTCTTGCGTCTTTTGATTCTATTCTGATAAAATAGCCGCCCGGGTGAGTATTCTTGAATGCAATTTTGAGATTAATGGATGAGTTGCCTGGGCATTTCAAAGCGGCAATTTTTTGTCCTGTCAACGAATAAAGGACTATCGCTGTGACGTCTTTACCTTCAAGAATGTTTCCCCGGCTCTTAAAGGATTTCAAATTCTTGTTATAATACCTAACGCTAAGGCCGGCGCGCTCCCAGATTGTCTGTTTCAGCCACGTGGTGTCTTCCTGAAAGTTTGAAGACTTTTCAACCCATAAAAAAGGGTATGAGAAGTTTGTTTTAGACGTATATGAAGAATCGGTGCTTTCTATGAGCTTTATATACGATGAATCCTTTAAGTCAACCAGGTACACAGATTCGCAATTGTAGTTGTTTTCCCAGCTCGAATTTACAAAGTAGAGCCTGTCAACAAGCAGGCTCGCGGCCGCATAGTAGGGATGGTTCGACCATTCCGGATTATACCACTCTTTGCCTACGGCTTCGCCCGTGCCTTGCGCGTCCGCGATCGAAACCAGCGGACGGTCGGCGGGCGTATCGAAGACTTTCAGGTCTTCTCCATCGTAACGGGAAATGAAAAGTTTCTCGTGCGTCGCCCAGGTTCCCAGAAGTGGGTGATAGCACCCGGCGCTTTTTATGGCCATTGAAGAAAAATCATAGTAGAGCGTCGTGTTGGTGAACACCGAGCTTGCGGAGCGGGAAATATTACAGGCCCCTATGGCCACGAATGTGTCGACATTAGTAATATTTTTTTTGACCCGCATGGTATGGACCGCGTGCGGCGCCGACAAAGTGTCCTGCAAATCGAACATGAAAACATTCGGCCCTCCCGGCCAGCCGGTAATTAAAAAACGCCCTTCCCATGAGAGTCCGCCATAGTAGCTGCCTTTTCCATAAACAACCTGGGCTAATTGGGGCATTTTTTGAACGATTTTCTTTTTTAATGTCAGGCCATTGTTGTAGCAAATATTGTTCGGGCAGGCAACGCTCGTCGAATAGATGATTTCCGGCGAATCGACCGGAGTATTTTGCACAAAGCGGGGGACGTAGGCGGTATCGGCAATCTTAACGGGAGTGCCATCGATGGCAAGTTCCCTGATCCACGCAGTCGCGACCTTGGTACTGGCTGAAAAGCCCTCGGCTTCAACGCCCGTTTGATAGGTGATCCATTTTCCGTCCGATGAGATGACGGGAAAATAGGCGGAAGTGACGTTAGTCATTTTATGGATCTGCGGCGAATTTTCCGAAAAATCGACGAAACACATGGTGTCTTTATAAATAAAAACGACCTTGACATTGGAGGTTAAACATTGCGCGGTAATTGATCCTTTAGCGGTTGGGGATATTTTGGCGTTTATTTGACCATGAGTATGGAGGACAATGCATCCCATTAATAAGAAAAAGCTTTTTAACAGTATATGAACTGAAAATCGGCGGAAAGGATGGAAAAAATTATTCATGAGTCCTGCTTCATGGAAAACTGCAATTTTTATCGTAAAACGTTCGATTAATAATATAATACTTTTCTACGCTTTTCGCTCTTTTGATATTAAAACGATCAATTTTTATTAGGGGATAATAAAAGATACGGTGACCAGATTTTCCAAGCATGGGCCCGAAATCCCTGCGAAATATACGCCGGCACGGACGCGTCGTTTGCTGATGTCAAGGCCATCCCACCGGATGTTTCCCGAAGTGATCGCCAGTCTCCTCACCGTATTTCCTTTGACGTCGACGATCTCGATGCTTCCTGACTGATAGGCATGAGGGGTGTGAAAACTTGTGCGGCCGCTTCCCATCACATCAACCCTGATGGTTTGATGTTCATTTCCGCGATTGATGAAATATTTCACCGGAATGGCCTGAGGAACATACGGCGGCGGGGATTGATAGAGCGAACCAAGGTTGCCGGAAAACAACATTCTTTTTATCTGGAGTTCATTTGCGGAACCATCCTTGTTCTGGATTTGAAATCGAAGTGCGGTTACCATCGGCATTGACGGTGTGGCGCTTCCTCCGTTAAACCGGTGCTTGAAATTTTTAATAGGCAGCCGGTATTCCTGCCATTGCGGCGTGAACGTAACCGAGTCTTCGAAATAATTGAAATCGGTGATGTCACTTGTGATTAGTTGAAGTGAAAAGGGTAGGGAAGAAAGCGCTTTCCCGACGACGACAATTGTATCGAGGCCGGTGAGGTTGAGATTGCCGCCTGAAGGCATCTGACAGTTCCATTCCAGGGCCGCATAAGCATTATAGCCAAGGTTTGAACTTCCATTGAGAAGGAAAGACCAGCGCAGAAACGCGGAGGTGTCGCTGCCCTGGACGATGAAAACGGGCACGGTCGATTTTCCGGATTTACCATCGTAACTGTCAAGATAGCTCTGCCATCTGGCGCCGATAAAAGGAACGAGGTTCCCGTCTCGAAAATCGTCGATGAGAAGCCGGTTTTTCACTTTAAGGTCGAGCGCCCGGCCAAGCCAGCAACTGCCGATAACGGGAACCGCGAGACCCTTGGCGCTGATCGTGATATCGTACCACCCGGTAGGAAGCGCCTGCCCACCCGACGAAAAACCATACCACGCAACGCTCAGCGTTTCGCCGCTGCCGGAAAACTGGACCGCTGAATCACCGGCGTGCTGCTTAAAAGCCACGGTCCATCGAGCCGATTTATTGAATAGCCCGGAAATTTTCAAGGGATTTATGTTTGCGTCGATGTCAGTGGATGAAAACGCGGGGGCGCTTGTCCATTGAAGCGGAAGGTTCGGGTTGGTATCTTTGAGGTCTTCCCACAAATTAGTGAAGGTCCCGGAAATAAGCGAAGCGCCGAACCACGCGAGGAACTGGTCAAAATACATTTCATTATGGAGTGTGTCCTCAATGCCGGCCGGATCAATGGCCTTACCGAAAAAGTCAGCCCCAGGTGTGTAAAAGTCTAAAAGCGCGCTGCTGAAAATGTCAGCCGCGTTTTTTCCGCCGCTGGCCATGGCCGCTGTGGCCCACATGGCAATAGTCAGATGACTATGTTCGGTTCTGGGCCTTGTAACGCCGTTGCCGAGCTGGAATGAATCGAAGACCGCGGACCCGTTCATTTGAAAAAAATTGGCCCTGTCCGGCGTTTTAATAAAATCAAGCGATTTGTCAAGAAACGCCTTTGCCCGCGGTTCGGAATACCAGAGATAGTCAACGGCAAGGCGCCACAAAATCCGTATACCGTCCTTGTAACAGCATTTTCCTCCTCCGTAGGCATTATAGCCCAGCGTCGTCGAATCGGGCCACGTGCCGTCGGGTTTCATCCAATCGGGCGCGACGCCAATCGCAGCGCCCGGCGAAAGCGCGGCCGACCTGTAGCATTGATCGATAAGTCCGGCCCAATCGTGGGAGGTTGCCCCGAATTCATTGAAGATACGGTAATATGCGGGCGCGAAATAGCCTGGGTTGACAAATGCAGAACCTCCCCATTGGTTTCCCGGGCGCAGGTATTTGCCCGATTCAACTATATTGTTCCAGATGTAGTCGACCATGGATTGGGCGCGCTGCGCATACGTGGCGCCTTTGGGGCTTGTATGCGGTTGCCAGACGTTTTTATTCACCAGCAGATCCGCGAAGATGAGCGAAAGCGCTATATCTTCTTCAGCGTCGCTTGCCGGTCCGGTGCCGATGACCCCGCCGCTTTTATTCACGCGCCAGTTGTAGGAGTCGCCGGACCACATATATTGTTCGGCCGCGTCCCAGATTTTATTGAAATAGGCCTGGTCATTGCAGTACAGGGCCAAAAGCAGGCCATAGCCTACGCCCTCGGAAACGGCGTCATCCGGCATTTCTGATTTTGGCCGGTGGACGAGTGGAATGGTATAAGGGTCGATATTACGTTTTTTAATTCCCGACCAGGTCTTAAGCAAAATAGAATCGTAAGGTTGAGAAACTGAAGGTAATGTCAAGGGAAAGGGGAGGATCGCGGCTTTAAGCTGGGTGATTAATAAAAATAGAATGATTGAGGAAAGTGTTTTAAGAGAACCGCAACTGAGCATATCAAGACCTTTTTATTTGGAAGAAGAAATACTTACGTTGGTTTTAGTGGGATTTTAAAACAATAGTGTTCGAAAAAAGACCAAATAATTCCCTCTTGAAATTGAGGAAATTCCGTTGTATAATAAATAACGTTAAAATATCTGCATTGTGGCCATTCGTGAAATTACCTTAAAGGAGACTAAAATGACCTCTGTTAATCAAGATGAATGCACCGTGTCTTCATCGAATGCAATAGAACGCCGGCAGCACACGCGGTTATCCTGCAAGCCCCCCTTTCCCGCGTCTTTTGATTGCGCTGAAGGCCGTATTTCCGCTTACGTCGACGATATTACTCTGGGAGGAGCAAAGCTTAGGGTCCCTTATGCCAATAACCGCATTCCTTTTCTGATTCAGGGGGAATTTGATTACACTTTCCACACCGAACAGGGGCCTTCTCAATGTCGGGCGCGTACCGCATGGGTCCAGCGTATTGAAGGGGATTTCTTCTGGGGAATCGAGTTTACAAAGATAGGTGATGATCCTAAAGACCCTTTATTCTCAGTTATTAATAAATACAGTCCCCCGGCAATGTGATAAAAAGGTTTCCCTTTTATTTCCCTGGTTTTACTTTCTTTCACTCTCACATACATGAGGAGTCTTTATGTTTAAACATTTATTGATGTGTGGGGCTTTATTATGCGTTTCAGGTGCATACGTTTATGCACAGGACGATGAGGACAATACAAAAAGCATAAATTCATACAATGAGGAAGGCACAAGTTTTGGCGCCCCTGCACAGGAAAAACCGGCAAAAAAGAAAACCCCTTCGGTAGTAAAAAGCGCACCGAGCGTAAAATCGTCCGAACAAGATGAAAGCGGAGGGGCCGCTGCTCCGGCCGGTGAGGATGATCAATATATTCAGGCCGATGACTATTTCATTTCCGATGATGCGTTTACCTCACAAGCCTGGATATGGGTGTCGCTCTCAAAAATGGTTACCCCGCCCACTGAATCGTCCAAAAAGGAAGCGGAGTTTATGAAGGTGACGGACGGCAATAAAGTTTGGACAAAATATTATTACAAATCAGTTATTGCCAGAAAATCCGATCTCAAACTTGGTACTGTTATCATAGGGTTCAATGATAACAACAGGGATGATATTTATATGCCCCCCGATTCCAAGACAAGCGCGCGGGGAGGGGCCTGGTTTTTAGGCAAGATTACTGACTTGACCGACTTGTATAAGGGTTTCGTTACCATTGCGGGGAATTATAAATTATCGCCGAAGAACCTTCGTGTTTTGGTAAAGTAACAGCTTCCCCGAAAATTCCGGCCAGCCATAATTGTCTTCATAACGCCCTTTAAAAAAGATCTTAGAGGGCGTTTTTATGCAATTGAGGTGTTTCCCACAGGGAAACACATTTTGCTTAAATATGCCCCAAACATGCTGTTTTAGCCTATATTATAAATATTACTCTGGCAATTAAATATGATTTAATCCGCATTAATAACAAGGTAATCAAGCATGTTTCAGATGGCTTTTCGAGTAGTCTTCCCCGTTATTTTTTTGGGTATTACGGGTGCATTTGCCGAAGGGGACGCCAATACCTCAGTTATGAGAGAGACGGGAAAATGGGCTGAAGCCGATTCGAGTGGGTCCGGTCAAAAAAAACAGGATTATATCTACCAGCTTCCCTCTTTGGTGGTAAAAGACTCGGGCAATTCCCAAAATACCGGGTCCCACGAAAATTCATCCATCAGTTTTACTCCCGAAAATATTCGAAACACCGCGGGCAGCGCCGAGGATATCAACAGGTTTATAGGTATGCTGCCCTGCGCCGTGGGAGGTATTAACGGAGGGTTTTATAATTCATTGTATATTCGTGGCGGTCGACCTACGGAAGTAGTGTACCTTGTTGACGGTATCGAACTGGAAAACATCAATCATTTTTCGGAATCAAACGGTTCCGGCGGCCCCATCGGATTCATTAACACGGATTGTGTCGGGAACATTACGTTGTTTCCCGGTAATGTTCCCGTTTATTACCCGCCCAGGCTTTCTTCCGTGGTCGATATCAGCATGAAAAACGGTTCTTTTTATGAGCAAAAAGGCGCGATGGGCTGCAAGTTGACAGGAGGCATGATGCAGTTCGAAGGCCCAATAGTTTCCGGCAAAGGGTCGTATAATCTTGCCGGCCGATACATTGATTTTGCAACAATGCGGTCATTCATTAAAGACGCCGGTATCCCACAACTGGGGGACATTTTCGGGAAGATATTTTTTATGAACACGGACAATATCGACGTTTCAGCTTCAGGGATTTTTTCCAGCAGCCGTTATATCTACGGATATCAAATCACGGACCAATCGGACAATAAAGAGACTTTTACCAATATGCTCAATAACAAACAGGTCATTGTTCAGGGCGGATCGGGGCTTTCGATGCACTATACGACCGCCGGTTATACCCAGGATGCGCATTTGTCATTTTCCCTCAGAAAAGGGAAGACCCTTGACAGCCTCGGAAATTATACCGAAAGGTATTTCCTTGATAATTATGCTGAAAATCCAATAGGCGGGAACCATGACAATCGGTACCATTATACTTTCGATTCGAAATCAGACCTCGTTTTTACCGGCAATAATCGCCTGACGTTTGGGATCAGGATACAAAAAAACACCTATGAATTCCAAGCTTTTGACCAAAGCCGGCATTCCGGGCTTTATATCAAATGTAATCCGGACACTCCCGTTTCCGAGATATTGGAAATAGAGCCGTCTGAGCACGCGGTCAGGCTCGGCAACACTGAAGCTGGAATTTTTGTGGCCGACCGCTTTGAAAAGGACGCCTTGCACGGCTCGATCGGGATACGGGCCGACTATTTCAGCCTGCTCAATGCTTTTATGGCCTCTCCGCAGGCTTCTTTGAATTTGACATTGAAAAATGCCGGAGAACTCAACGCTAACATGGGATTATTTCATCAATTTCCCACGGAAATCCCTTCGGAAATATTCGATTATTTGACAATGTATACAAAAATCCCCGACGATTCGCTTGCGGAAGTCGAGAGACAATTGTCAAAGCACATTCTTCCACAACGCTGCTGGCAGACCTCCGTTGGATATGAAAACACGTTCATCAAACACTTGCATGTCAAAACCGATTTGTATTATAAATGGTACGATCAGGAATTCAAATATGCGGACCCGTTACATCAGGACGCCTTCTATTTTGACAACATGGGAAAACCAGCGTTAAGCAGGCAAAATGGGTTGAGAAAATCAACGGGCATTGAACTGTCTGTGGGAGATTCTCATGACAAACGCCTGTTTTATTCCCTTGGTCTTTCTTATTTCACCGTGCAAAACAGCTATGGCGACGGCCATTGGTTCGACGATTGGACCGATATCCGCTACACGTTCAACCTGTCCATCGGCGCTTCATTTTTTACCGACCATTGCATTTGCTTTTCAACCCAGGCTGGAGGAGGCCGGCCATATTTTCCTGAAGAAATCCAGGTGGATTGCGAATACAGAAAATCAGTTACGTATGATCAACAAAACCTCTATGGATTTAAACGTCTGGGAAATCTTTTTAATGCCAGCGCTCGATACTCATTCAGCAAAAAAATTCGTGCCGTTGAATTGGAATTATTTTTGGAGGTCCTCAATGTTTTTAATTACCAGCCGGTATTGGATTACCAGTTCGATGGTGAGGGCTTCCATGAAATCAAACCCTTCGGCATTACACCGATATTCGGGTTGAAACTGCAATTATAGCTTCGGTTTTAAAAAATACTTCAAAAAAAAGTTAAAGTTCCCCTGATTTCTTCCGATAACTATATGGGGAGGTGCGCGGCTTTAAGATATTTGCAGTTACTGCGTTGTTTGCTAAGCCTTAACTTCAAATATGCCAATGACTTATTGCTGCAATCCTGCTTTTTTCGAATCCAATCACATTTCATGAAAGGGGAAGATCATGAAAGTAGATATCCTTCAATGGTTGCATGACACAGGCGGAAATAATGCCATAAAGCGATTTTCAAACGATGCTATTGCCCAGCAGGCAACTCAAAGCGCTACGCAGCCTGCGGCAAAAGTCACCTTGAGTAAAAATGACGTTGCGTCTCTTAAAGCGTCCACGCAATATAATCAGGCCGCGCAACTAGTTGGTTTTGCCAGTGGAAATGTTGTTACTTTGTCGAGTCTTGCAAACAATAAGGCAACATCGACGGTTTCACAACAAGTCTCGGTCAATACCAATCAGACGAATTTTAATCAGGAATTAAAATCCACAAACACAGCCAATATCACGGGGAAAAACAATGTGGTGGATTTCACTTCATCGTATGGCAGTGCAGCGAAAAACAATGTCACGGTGACCGGAAACCAAAACATGGTGCGAGGGTATAACGGCGGCCAGACCGCGAACAGTATTTCCATTACGGGAAATACCAATACGTTGATGGCAGGCGAGGCGACCGTGAAAAACACCGTTTCCATTCAGGGCCAGAATAACAACATAAACCTGGGGAATAATGCCTCATCGAATACTCTTGCCGTTAAAGGAAATAATGTATCGATATCAATGGGAAATCAGGCGGCGGGAACGGCCAACAGCCAGGGATGGAACATCAATGTGAACGCGAACAATGTCAACGTCCAAATTGTAAACGGCACGGCCACGGTCAATGTCGCCCAGGAAGATAAAAACAAGTACGCCATAACGATAAATAACGAAACAAAGTCGATCAACGTGGCTTCCGTCAATACGACCACGTAACGGTATCGATAAACGGGAAAAATCGCTTCTATATTTTCATTTTATCGAGGCGATATTTCCCGTATTTTAATTTGCAGTCATGGACCTGATACGTTTCGGAGTCGGGCCTCATTCCGGCCTTATACAGAGTGTCGAACATCTCCAATTGTTCGACATTTTTTTTCAATTTAGCAGGATCTGAAACAAATACCTCCGCGAGGCTCTTTTTTAAATGCCGGTCGTTTTCAGCTTTGTTTGCCAGACGGATTCCGTAGGGGCCGAGCTGCTGCTTGAATTCAAAAAGGCGCCGATTGAACAGCTTGTTTACTAAAATAGAATTTAATTTTTGTTCGATGAAAAACCACGCCAGCCGGAAGCCGATCGCCACCCCGGCCGATATCCGGAAAGAACCCGCGCACAGGACATAGAAAAGAACACCCGCGCAGAGCGAAGCGTATAAGCGATAAAAATTAAACAGGAACATAGAGAAGCTTTTATTTTAACATGCCCTTAAGCACGCCCGCAATGAGACGTGCGGCCTCATCGCTGATTCCTGCGCTCTTGAGAGGACCTTTAAGGTTTTTTTTATGAAGAAGGACTTTTGAAGAAATTTGTTTCGTTTTATCCCCAAGCGGAACCAGCGATTGCCCGTCCTTATGAGGGTTTTTAGAAAGACGCTTAAAGCCGTCTTTGGTGAAGTACTGAGGTTTTTCGTACATGGCGAAAAGGCCTTAGACGTTGAATTCTCTTTCCACTATTTCATTTATAAACCGGTCCAAAGATACCGGATAGTATTTAAACTGCGGCCCGAAAATAAGTCCGGTATTGATATTTTCCTGGCCCATCAACTGGTCGAGCACTCTCTTTATATATTCTTCGGCTTTTTCTTCGACATTTTTAATCTTGAAATATTCGCTTTCGATTTTTATGTTCTTTTTGTTGCTGTAAGCAAATGAAAAAAACCTGCCTTGAAGGTCTTTGTCGAATGTTTCCGGATCAAAAACATCCCCGAAACTTTCACGTATCATCCCTGGAGATATAATGAATTTAGGGGATACGTTTATTTTACCATTTATTTCGATGGCATGGGAATCATTATTTTCATCGGGCGCGATTAAAATATAGGGAAGCTGATGATATCCCGAAACGATACCCGTGATTGGCTTGCGCATTATCGCTGTTTTAGCAAAAATATCTTTGAAAAATTCGCTTTTTCGATCGTAAAAATTCATATTGTACTATTCTGTCATCCTCTTCTATCCAATTGCCTCTTACCCATTAACCATTACCCATTGCCCATTAACCATTAACCATTGCTAACCACTTCCCGTAATTTCTGGTAGCCGAGATGGGCTATCAGATTGTCCAGGAGAACCATGGCCGTAAAGTTTTCCGCAACGGGCCATATTCGCGCGACAATGGTGGGATCTCGCCGGGTGATGGCGGCAAGCTGCTTGTTTTCGAGCGTGTATTTATCTATGGTATGCTGCTTTTTATCTATGGTTGGCGTTGGTTTGACGCCCAGGCGTACAATGAGCGGAGCGCCGTTTGAAAGGCCGCCGGTAATGCCGCCCGCGTTGTTCGAGTCGAAAAGGACCTTGTTGTTTTCAACGTGCATGGCGTCGTTGCTTTGAATTCCCGTCATGTCTTTGACCGAAAGCCCCGCTCCGATCTCAACCGATTTAACTGCGCCTATCCCCAGCATTTTCCCCAGGTCGGCGTCTAATTTGTCGAAAACCGGCTCGCCAAGTCCAACGGGCAATCCCAAAGCGATGACCTCGACAACACCCCCGCTGGAATCTCCGGTGGCCGTGATTCTATTGATGGCCTTGACCATTTCTTCGGCTGCATTGACATCAGGGCAATTGAGGACCGGGTGGACGCCGTATTGTTCCCTGATTTTTTCAGGCGCGAATGAAGGCGCTTTGCCGCGAATCGAATCGATTTCTTTTTCAAGGCGGGCAAATACGGCGATTTTTTCCAGAAAATGCATATCGGGCGTGATCCTGTTTTTTTCGTAAACCTCCTGATAAAAAGGGTCATAATCACAGCGCATTTTTTTAAACGCGCTGGTTTTTATCCGGGCCGAAAAATGGTCGATGTCTCCGCACTTGACTCCGGCCGCTTCCTTAACATATGCAAAGACCTGTATCCCGAACTTTTCCAGGACCTTTTTAGCGATGTGGCCTGCCGCGACGATGGTGGCGGTGTAGCGTCCGCTGAAAAAACCAGCCCCGATGGCGTCGTCGTCGGGGCCGTATTTCACAAAGGAGGCAAAGGACGCGTGACCGGGCCGGGGAGTGCGGTTGGTGTCCTGATACTGTTTAATATGGATGAAATGCCGGTCAAGGTTCGGAATGAGGACCGTAATCGGCGTTCCGTTCGTGTGGTTTTTATTCCCGGCATTTTCAATGGTGTCCGCGGCATTGACCCCTGTATAAATTATCGGAAGGTCGGGCTCTTTGCGCGGCGAAGACAGCTCATCGGCGCCCGGTTTTCTCAAGAGCAAGTCGGCATAAATTTCTTTTTCGGAAAGGAGCAATCCCGGTGGAACGCCTTGAACAACGGTTGTAAGTCCTTCCTGGTAGGAGCCTCCGGCAACGGTGGCTTGAAAAAATCGGCCATAATGACATCCTATCATGAATAATCTCCAAATAGTGTGGTTGTTTGGGTAAAAATCGTTGTTTGCCGTTTAAAAATAATTTACATTTCTTTGGAAATGGTAAAATTCAGATGTTTCAGTTTTTATTTTAACCCAAATTTTGCTTTCCCTTGAACAATCAACCATATTCTATGTTTCTTTTAAGCGGATTTAAGTTTATGTTTTTGGAGATCTGTATATGAAAGACATCGTTAAAATAAAAAGAGCGCTGATAAGCGTTTCGAACAAGACTGGGATCGTTGAGTTTGCTCTTAGGCTTGCTGAAAAGGACATCGAAATACTGTCGACGGGCGGCACGGCAAAACTTCTGTCGGGCAATAAAATACCCGTTAAGACAGTGGACTCGCATACCGGATTTCCGGAAATTATGGATGGAAGGGTGAAAACACTCCATCCAAAAATACACGGAGGCATTCTGGCGGTCCGTGACGATATTTCGCATATATCTCAAATGGAGAAAAACGGGATAGAACCCATTGATCTTGTGGTTGTCAATCTCTATCCGTTTAAAGAAACCATCGCCAAGCCTGATGTGACCGTTAATGAAGCCATTGAAAATATCGACATCGGCGGACCGGCAATGCTTCGCAGCGCGGCAAAGAACCATGCATATGTCACGGTTGTGGTTGATCCCGTTGATTATACCACGGTTCTTGACCAACTTTTGAAAAATGGCGGAATCGACTTTGCCACACGTAAACTTCTGGCATTGAAAGCTTTTCGTCATACTGCCGACTATGATTCCGCCATCGACATGTATCTTTCACAGGTATATGGCAATGAAGAGGTGCTTCGACTTGCGTATCACCAGGGCGTGTCGCTTCGCTATGGAGAAAATCCCCATCAGGGAGCGTATTTTTATAAGAAATCCGATTTCACTGAACCAAGCATAGCAACCGCGGTCCAGCTTCATGGCAAGGGGCTATCATACAATAATATCGTTGACGGCGATGCCGCGTTGGAAGCAGTTAAGGAACTTTCAGAAAGTCCGGCGGCCGCGATCATCAAACATACCAATCCTTGCGGTTACGCAACCGGTTCTACCCTCGAAAAGGCGCTTATGGCCGCGTGGTCGGGCGACCCCGTTTCCGCGTTCGGAAGCGTGATCGCGTTATCAAAAAAAATGGACCTCAAGGCCGCACGGGTGCTTTCCGGCAGGTTCGTCGAGGTGCTCATCGCGCCTGATTTTGATAAAGACGCCCTGGATTTCCTTAAAGAAAAAAGCTCTATGATCCGGTTGCTCAAGGTGGGCGACCTCACGAGCGTTGTCCAGGAGCAACAAGTCCTTAAACATGTGATTGGCGGGATTTTAAAACAGGACCGTGATTTGAAAGACTACGAAAAATGGGAAACAGTGACCACGGCCCCTTTCCCCAAAAGCAAAGTGGCATGCGCGCGGTTCGCCTGGAAAGCCTGCAAACATGTCAAATCAAACGCAATCGTGGTCGCCCAGGAATATGAACAAGGGATGTTCAAAATTGTCGGCATGGGTGCCGGCCAGCCCAACCGTGTCGATTCGCTTAAAAAACTTGCAATTGTAAAAGTAAAGGAAAACTTCATCACGGAGCGCGAATCCTTGTCACAAGGATCGCCTTTACCGGATTTCTCAAAGGAGTTTGAAGAATTAGTGCTGGGTTCCGACGCGTATTTTCCCTTTCCCGATAATATTGAAGAAGCGCATAACGCCGGGATCCGGTATCTGGTCCAACCAGGCGGCTCTAAACGCGATCCGGAAGTGATAGAAGCCTGCAACCGGTATGGCATGTCCATGGTTTTTACCGGAACACGGCATTTCAGGCATTAGTCCCTCTTAGCTTTTAAGCGACAATTTATTTGTCGGTTGAAAGCTTAGAGGGACTTACCTGCTGCCTGTGGCAGGCTAAAGGTTTTAAGAACTCAGTTTAGATTACACACTTTGCAGGCAAAAAAACTTATATAGAATATTTTCTCAGAATGATATAGTTTTGATTGAGGCTTTGAAGCTGTGTAGCTTATTTATTTGAAAATATGAACATTATTTATTTAACCCAATAAAAGCGGCAAAGGGAAAAATTAAGTACTATGGCACATTATCTAGTGATTGTTGAATCCCCGGCAAAATGCAAGACCATTTCTAAATATCTTGGGAAAGATTATACGGTAAAGGCAACGATGGGGCACATAATAGATTTGCCTGAGAAGGAATTCGGCGTTGATCTTGAAAACGGCTTTAAACCGAAATATACGGTTTCAAAAGGGAAAAGCCGCGTGCTGAAAGTCCTTAAAGATGAGGCGGCGGATTCAGACATGATATTTCTTGCGCCCGACCCTGACCGTGAAGGGGAGGCCATCGCCTGGCACGTAGCGCAGTCTATCTCAAAATCCAAGACCAAGATTAAGCGTGTTTTGTTCAATGAAATCACGAAAAATGCCGTACTTGCGGCCATTGAGAAACCCGGCGAAATCGATATGAACAAGGTGAATGCCCAGCAGGCGAGACGGATACTCGACAGGATTGTGGGCTACCAAGTATCACCTATTTTGTGGAGGACCGTTTTCCGGGGCCTTTCCGCGGGCCGCGTCCAGTCTGTAGCGCTCCGGATCATCTGCAACCGCGAAGATGAAATAAAGGCGTTCCGGGAAAAAGAATACTGGTCGCTTCATGCCCAATTTTCCTGCATCGACAGGCTGTTCTGGACGAAACTCATAAGCGTAGACGGAAAAAAAGTTGACAAATACGAATTACCCGACGCGGCCTCGGTCCGCTCGATTATTGACCGTGTCCAGGGAAAACAGTTTTCGGTTATTGATGTCCAGCGCACTGAAAAATCGAGAAAGCCCTTTGCGCCCTTTATTACCAGTACAGTGCAGCAGGAAGCCGCGCGCAAGCTGAATTATTCGGCCACAAAAACCATGATCATCGCCCAGCAGCTTTACGAAGGGTTGGAATTGGGGCAGCTCGGCAGCATGGGACTTATCACGTACATGCGTACCGATTCGACCCGGATTGCCGATGAAGCGATAACGAGCGCGCGGGGCGTCATTTCAACGCTTTTCGGCGGCCGGTATGTTCCGGATGCCCCCCGTGTGTACGCCAAAAACAAGAATGCCCAGGACGCGCACGAGGCGATACGACCGTCGCAGGTCTCATTGGATTTTGCGCCCGACAAGCTTAAGGACTATCTTTCGAAAGACCAATATGGCCTTTACGAGCTCATCTGGAAGAGATTTCTCGCGTCGCAGATGCCCAACGCGCTCTTCGATTCGACGAGAGTTGACATTTCAGCGAATAGCTGCGTGTTTCGCGCGAACGGTTCCATCATGAAATTCGACGGGTTTCTGGCGCTCTATGATGAGGCGATCGAAGACAGTCCCGACGGCATTGAAAGCGAAGATAACGACCGGCTTCCGGAATTGACTATGCAGAGCCAATGCGCGCTCCAGAAAATGCTCGACAAACAGCATTTCACCCAGCCGCCGCCGCGTTATACCGAAGCGTCGCTGGTCAGGGAACTCGAGGACAAGGGCATAGGAAGGCCAAGTACTTATGCGCAGATCATCGACACCCTCAAGAGGCGAAAATATGTAAACGTAGACGCGAAGCGTTTTTTCCCCACCGAAGTCGGGCTTATGGTGAAGGACATTCTTGTCAGGCAATTTGCCGATGTTTTTGACATCGGGTTCACCGCCACGATGGAAAATTCGCTTGATAAAATAGAAATGGGGCAGCGTGAATGGGTCTCGGTGCTTAAGGAGTTTTATGATCCGTTCCAGAAAGTCATGGAAAACGTCAAACTGAACATTAAAGAAATCAAGGCGAAAAACCAGGAAGTGACTCAGCGCACATGCCCTGAATGCAAAAAATTCCCGCTTGTTATAAAATGGAGCAAAAACGGCAAGTTCTTCGCGTGCCAGGGCTTTCCTGCGTGTAAATATACCGAACCCTTGGAGAAAATCGCGCCCATGCCCAGCGACGAAATATGCGATAAGTGCGGCGCCCCGATGGTGATCCTGACCATCAACGGCAAACGGTTCCTTGGGTGCTCAAAATATCCGGAGTGCCGCAATACAAAATCTTTGTCAACCGGAATTGCCTGCCCTCGTGAAGGGTGCACCGGTTTTTTGATAGAGCGGCGGACAAAACGGGGCAAGATCTTCTATGGCTGTAACACCTATCCGAAGTGCAATTACGCAACGTGGGACAAACCCGTTGCACAGAAGTGTGAAAAGTGCAATTTCCCGATCCTCGTGTATAAAGAAACAAAAAGTAAAGGACGGATCAATCGTTGTCCGAATTGTAAAACGGAATATCCGATTCCGGACGTCCCCGCGGCAGTTTGATGTAAGTGGCTTATTCCCCGTATGTCATCTGATTCACCTTCGGTCGGGATCATCGGCGCGGGTCTTGCGGGAAGCGAGGCGGCGCTTGTTTTGGCAAGGCGCGGCATACGGGTCGAGCTTTTTGAGATGCGTCCGCAAACGACCACGCCGGCGCACAAAACAGGTCTGCCCGCCGAACTGGTGTGCTCCAATTCGCTGAAATCAAATGACCTTCCGTCGGCCCAGGCGCTTTTAAAAAAAGAACTTTTTCTGTGCAACAGCCCGCTTTTACAATGCGCGCTGGAAACGTCGGTCCCCGCGGGCAGCGCGCTTGCAGTCGACAGAATTAAATTTTCTACAAAAGTATTACAGGCCTTTCGGGCCCATCCTTCCATAACCCTGCGGACGGGGGAATTGTCAAAACCCGGGGAAGGCCATGCGTATGACATCATTTCCGCCGGTCCATTGGCGTCCGGGCCGCTGGTTCAGTGGCTTATAGAAACATTTTCCGCGGATTCCCTGCAATTTTATGACGCCATCGCGCCGATCATAGCCCTTGATTCCATTGATACGAAGACCGCATTTTATTCGTCACGCTGGAAACCGGATGAACCTGATTACCTAAATTGCCCATTTACTGAAGAGGAATACAACAGGTTTTATGCCGGGCTGGTTGCCGCGGACACTTCAATCGTGAGGGATTTTGAAGACGAACGTTTCTTCGAGGCCTGTCTGCCTCTTGAAATAATCGCCCGGCGCGGTCAGCGATCGATGGCTTTCGGGCCGTTAAAGCCCGTAGGGTTCATCGATCACAGGACGGGAAAGCGGCCTTATGCGCTCTGTCAATTACGTCGGGAGAATAGCGACGGCGACAGCTTTAGCATGGTCGGTTTTCAGACGAGGCTGACAATCCCGTTTCAGCAAAAAGTGTTCCGCTTGATCCCTGGACTTGAAAATGCCCGTTTTCTGCGGTTCGGCAGTTGTCACCGTAATACTTATTTGGACTCACCGAAACTTCTTTCGTCCGACCTTTCCTTTAATAAAAATGAGACGTTTTTTCTTGCCGGACAACTGTGCGGCAATGAAGGATACACCGAAAGCATAGCTACCGGGCATTTGGCCGCGCTTTTTATCCGGGCGCGATTGCAAGGCAGGCGTATACAGCCTCCTCCGGCCACGACGGCCTGCGGTGCGCTGCTCAGGCATGTGACCGCTTCCGAAGTCCGGCCGTTTTCTCCCAGCAGCTTTCATTTTGGTTTGTTGCCCGTTCTTTCCCAAACCGGCAAAAAAAGAATAGGGAAACGTGAAAAACATGAGATGCTCTGCAAGCGGGCTTTGCAGGATTTTACTCAATGGAGAAAAAACATCGATTTAAGTCATTGACTTGACCGATTTCGGAAAAGTAATTTAAAATTCCGTTTCAAATTCTCAAATAAAGGAAATTTTATGAATATCCCGGTTGTAGAAATGGTTTTAAGAGCGGGCTGGGTCGCGCGTTTCATCCTGATTCTCCTTGGCTTTTTTTCCATTGTAACCTGGGCGATCATTTTCAACAGGATGTTTTTTCTTGGAAAATCAGCAAAGAAAAACCGTTTGTTTTTGAAAAAATATAACGGTTTACGAACAGTTGCCGAAATAAGCAAGGTGGATAAAAATGAAACGGCCTGTCCGCTGGGCGCCCTGGGGAAAATGGGCGCAAGCGAATACAACAGGATCATCGATGACTCGCACACGCTTTCCGGAGTACGGGACTGGTCATTTTTTCTCCAAAGCCAGTTCGGCATGGCGCTAGAAAAAATCAACAAGACCTTTTCCGAAACCGTCAGGACACTTGACAAAGGCATAATATTCCTGGCCATAGCAAGCAGCGTGGCCCCGTTTTTAGGGCTTCTGGGCACCGTGTGGGGCATCATGAATTCTTTTTACCAGATCGGCAACCAGGGATCGGCCAGTCTGCCGGTGGTGGCGCCGGGCATAGCGGAGGCGCTTATCGTGACCATGATTGGTCTTGCCGTTGCGATCCCGGCGGTCCTCTTTTACAACTACTTCGTTCATCGGGTAGAGTTGATTGAAAATGAAATGGACGAATTTAAAAATCTTTTGCTCGCACATTTAAAAAGGGACATTTTCATCTTACTGTACGGGAAAAACAAAGAACAATGAATTCACGAAAAAGACGGATCATTGCCGACCTCAATATAACGAACTTGGTGGACGTGGTTTTAACCCTGCTCATTATTTTCATGATTACCGCGCCCATGATGACCCAGGGCGTACAGGTTGACTTGCCGAAGGCCGACGCTCAAAATGTTGAGGTGAGCGACTACATTCAGGTGTCGATAAACGGCCGTAATGAACTATTTATCGATCAGGAACGGGTAAACCTGGTTGATTTTCCGCGTAGGTTCAAAGAGGTATTTTCAGGCAAAAAATCAGCCCCGGTTTTTATCAATGCCGATAAAAAAGTGCCTTACGGCCTGGTCATCAGGGTCATCGCCGATGTTCAAAATGCAGGGGTGGTAAAGCTGGGATTCCTTACCCTGCCCGCAAAAGAAGAAACAGGCGGATTGTAATCCATGGCTTCGTCCATCGCGGCCTCAACTAATCATGATTTTTCACGCGAGCCTTCGTTCTGGCCGGTTGTTTTTATTTCCCTCGCTTTTCACGCCGTGGTATTTATTGGCATACCGGTCCTGACGCTAGTGTTCTACCATACGGAAAAATATCAACGGCCCCCGACCTTTCAACTGGTTTCCATGAAAGCCTCCCAGGCGCTTTTGGCAAGAAAAGCGGTCCAAAAAGTCCAGTCAAAAACGGTCCCAAAGAAGTCAACCACGCCCGTTCCCCAAAAAAACAAAGCAAAGCAGTCCACTAAAAATGAAACAAAACCTCTTGAAAACAATGAGGACCTTTCGGAACTTTTAAGTTCCATACCCGCAACCCCGGTTTCCGAAATCTCATCAACACAAAATTTCAAATACAACTGGTATTTGCAGAACGTTCAATCCAGAGTTGAGGACAATTGGAAACCGCCGGCCGGACTTACCGATAAAAAGGACGCTTCGGTCACCGTGTCATTTACTATTTTTCAAGACGGGAGTATTTCCAAAGTAAGCCTCACACAACCTTCGGGGGTCCCGACACTTGACAATATTGCAATCAAATCCATCCAATCTTCGGCTCCGTTCGGTCAACTGCCTATCGGGTTCTCCAATAACAAGTTGGACCTTTCCTACACGTTGCACTATGAAAAATAAGGGCAGGAAAGCGACTCCGACGCGTCCGGTCCAAAAGCGAGCGTCGGAATGAAAGCTTATTGCGCCCTTCTACTAGGCATTTCGATATTCGTTTCAGTTTGCCTGGCTGAAAAAGTCCATCTGGAATCTTATGCGACCAATCCCGACAGCATACCGATCGGCATCCTGCCTTTTTCGGCGCAATCAGACGCTGCGATCAAATCCAATGAACCCTGGAAAGTTATTGCCGATGATCTTGATTTTTCAGGAAAGTTCATGGTAGTGCGGGGACAAAAAGGCGACAGTCTGGTGTTTGCCCAGAAAAGCGTGGCCATTTATATTGCGGGCAGATATACCATGCGGGGGTCGCTGGTGGCCGTAGACTGTTTTTTACGAGACGCAAGAACACACGAGGAATTGGTGGAAAAGCACTACAATGGTGAAATCAAATTCATGCGCGGCATGATGCACGGCTTTTCCAACGACATGGTTGAGATGCTTTTCAACACTAAAGGAATTTTTCACAGTAAATTACTTTTTGTTAAGGACGAAGGCGCGATAAAAAATATTATAATCATGGATTATGACGGGTTTAACCAGCGACAGCTCACCTCAAATAAAAGCATCAATATTTTTCCGGTATTCTTCGATTCATCGGCTTTCATATGGACTTCTTTTATCCGCGGCCATCCCGACCTGTTCAAAGGATCGATTGCAACGGGAAAGTCATTTGCCCTGGTATCAAGCAAGTTCGTGCAAACGTCTCCGTCCGTATCGTTGATTGACGGGAAAGTCACCTTCGCATCAACCCGCGACGGCAATATGGAAATTTATTCCTGTGACGCCGACGGCACCGGCTTAAAACGATTGACCTCTACCAAGGCAATCGACACCTCGCCCTGCTGGTCGCCAAATGGCTATCAGATTGCCTTTACGTCCGACCGCGGCGGTTCCCCGCAAATTTACGTCATGGACGCCGACGGCGCCAATACGCGGCGTTTGACTTTTGAAGGGAATTATCAGGATTCGCCCGCCTGGTCTCCTAAAGGTGACAAAATAGCCTATATGTCAATGAGCGGGGGCACATTCGAAATCTGGACGATCCAGCCCGACGGATCGAACCCGGTCCAAGTTACCACGAATGCAGGCAGCAATGAATACCCGGCCTGGTCGCCCGACGGGGCATTCATCGCATTTTCATGCCATATCGGAAATAAAACCGATATTTATACTATTAAAGCCGATGGAACGCATGTTAGAAAAATCACCAGTAGCGGGAATGCGAAAATGCCCGATTGGTCCAATTTTTATTAAATTATTTAACCTGCATGAGGGAAACCATGAAAATGAAAAAAATTCTGTTCTGTACGTTTGCTTGTTGTGCGATCAATTTTCTTTCGGGATGTTCATCCATCACGCTCTTGAGGATCCAGGAGCTAAAACAGGTCGAAGCGCATGTGGATTCGCTTAAAATCGATTTGGCTTCTTTAGAACAGGAAGTGATCAAAGAGCAGAAAAATCAAAGCGAAGTACTTCGGCTCATGCGGGCCGACCAGCAGGTGCGCTTTGATGAATTAGGGCAGAAAATATCTTCCCTGGAGGGCAGCCTTTCGGAAAATAAATACAAGCTTTCTCAGATCGATAAAAAGACCCAGGAAATCCAGGAGCAATGGAAAGCCAAGACCCAGGCTGATTCCCAGGCCGCAACCCAGAAGAACGTCCAGATGGATAAACTGTATCAAATCGCCTACGGTGATTTCAATACCGGCAGATTTGACCTTGCGTCAAATGGCTTCGCCGATTTTATAAAACAATTTCCCGAATCGCCGCTCGCCGACGATGCCACCTTTTGGTTTGCCGAATGTTTTTATGGTAAAAAAGAGTTCGAAAAGGCGGAACAG
>Ga0182017_10000298_pt1 | contig 38537 bp, 33 predicted proteins | sample 712E3DmetaG_FD_120492 | JGI IMG/M metagenome (GOLD analysis project Ga0182017, IMG submission 120492) | Permafrost microbial communities from Stordalen Mire, Sweden - 712E3D metaG | ecosystem: Environmental > Terrestrial > Soil > Wetlands > Permafrost | place: Sweden: Stordalen | collected... | reverse complement strand
GTATCTTTCTCATATAAGCCTCCTGTTTAGGTTTAATCTGCCTGGAGTGAAAAAATATCCTTCATTCACTCCCAGGAGGCTTTTTTTCTTACACCCTCATAAACATAGTCTCTTGTGGGTTAGAAACTGTGTTTGAAAACCAGAAGGAGGGACCGATGAAAAAGATTAAAAGGTTTATCCTCGGTGCGGGTTGCTTGGCCATCGGGTTATTCTGCATGGGATGTTTTACAAGCCCCAATCAACCGAAGACACAGAATCCCACGACCGTGCCGCCGGGCGACATCAAAGTGCCTTCGGATTCCGCGCAGATCGCATCGCTTACCGATTCCCTTTTTGCGCTGCTTGTCAAACGCGTCCAACAAGTGGGCCAGGCGCAGAGCTACGGCAACTGGGCGGCGGTTGATTTTATTTCCCTGCGGAATGATTTCAATTCGATCATCCAGAAGCAGTCCGCGAGTCCCAAGGCAAATTTCGGTTTCATGGTTTCCGCTCTGTTGACCCTTAATACAAGCGCTACCATCAAAAAACTCGTGGATTCCCTAGACGTTTATTCCAATTCGCTTAACACGTGGTTGTCGCCGACCAATCCGACCCAACCGATATTGGCCAAGCGCGTCATGCGTAACGCGTATGAAAGCCAGGGGATACTCGGCCTGGGAAAGGCCCTGGCGGTCAGAACGGGCGACATGGTCCGGGCGCAGACGCAAAAACCGTCCTTCCCGTCGTTCGTGACACAGGAATATATCCAGAAGATAGCGGAAGAGGAAGTCGTACCGGCCCTGGACATGATAATAACCGCCGCCCAGCGCCTTGAGCAGGCGGGCGACATGTCGATCAACCTCGTGGTGGATGACAACGGCCAGCAAGACTCGTTCGATCTGGACAAGGGTGAAATTTACTCCGCTGACGCGCTCTGTCACCTGGCGAGGGCGTATCTGGGAATGTTCTGCGCCTACGACATGAATCTCTACGCGCCCGGCACGACCAATTATAGCTGGTACGACGACCTCGTCGGCAGCACGTCGACCGACAGCCTCATCATAACCCTTTCCGGCGACACCTTGTATCGCATGTATAAATACGACGACGCCGGTCCGATGATCAGCGAGGCGAAAATGTTCAAGTATAATCTCGGGCGTCCCGGATTCATGACCATCCGGAAGGCCAATCAGGCGAAGGTAAAGGCCGATCTTCTGGCCGTGGCAAACCTGGTCAAAACCGGGATCGCGTACATCCGCAACGAAACGGACAATCAGGACAACGACATCATCAAAATGAGCTCGATCAACGACGCCGACCGCAGCCTGGTCGATTTCGAGTCGCAATTAATCAAAGACGGCGTTTCCCCGGCCCTGGCGAATAAATTTGCCACGCCGGAATCCATCGCCGACTTCGTAACGCAGCTTCTTTCGGGCCCTTATACCTTCGACGAGACCATCGACAGCACGCATGTCAATTTGACCGTGAACCTGGCCGCATGGTTCGACGATCCGGTAACGGACCTTCGGACGCTGCTGCCGCGCTACAAATGGACGGATGAACAAGCATGGACCGTGAGGAAACAGGATGACGTATTTGCATATGCAACTCAAAGGCAATATAGCTTTTCCGTGTTTTCCGACAACGGTTATATCACATCGGTCCGGATATCGCCGTCTCTTATCGATAGCGTGGGGCAGTCGATATGGGGCGCCGGAGATTCCATCTATTATTTAAACCGACCGATGGATTACACGGCCAGTATCGATTCATCGGTATATCTTGATCCTCTGCGGCTGGTCGACGACAATAATACCGTGCTTACGACGGACCAGATAGACACGCTTATCAAGCAAAAGGTGTTTTTTCCGTATTTTGCCGATTACACTTTTCACGGGATATTTCCCGCTATGACGCGGCAAAAGTGGATTAACATGATTTATCAATAATGGTAAGCGAATTATTTATTGCCCTTTCAAAAAACAAAACGCACGATCCGAGGCCATTGGTTCTTTCCGGCCTTATTGTTTTATCCGGCCTTTTTCAATTCGCCCTCGGCAATGAATATTTTCCATTTCTCGTGTTTTTCGGCGATGTGCTGCCTTCAATGGACAGCGAGGCGGACGCCCTCTGGTTTAATCCTCATGACACTTCCTCCTTTATGCATGTCGCAAACTCATTTTCTTATGATGATTTCTATCACGCCAAAGCGCTTGATCTTAACCAAATCGTAGAATCCGAACGCCTGGCGGGCTCGGCGGTCCTCAAACGACGGACCTGGGCGCTTATGCCGTGGTGGAACGTGAAAAAAGGGTTTGTTTGCAGTTCAAGCGCGGATGATTCTTACCAGTATAAGGGAGCGCTTTCTTCGGAAAAGGCGGGCGTTTCGGGGTGGCTGTCGCGCGGACCATTCATGGCCGCGTACTCGTGCGGATGGGATTTTGACAATACGATTGAGCCCCGGTTCGGCTATGTTTTAAAGAACTTCGCGCACAGCGGTCTTATAGGCAAGCTTTACGATTTGCATGGCGACTATTCCTTGACACTCGGCGCGGCGTCCGGCAACGTCTTCGGCGCGATCTATGTCGATAAATCTCTTCTTCCGTTAGCGGGCGCCTCCGTTGCCAACAAGGACGATGGAGCACGCGTTCCTTTTGGTTTTGCGGCCGTGGCCGGAACGATCGGGGCCCGGCTTTCGGTTTCCCGCAGGTTCGTGGATGCATGCATCGATGCCGGGTATTCCACGATAACGTCGGATTCCGCCGCCATTGTCGGCACTGCCATACCGGTAACCGTCGACGCCGGCGTGTATCACGGCAATGGTGCAATACGCTTGCCTCAAATCAACTTTCAGCCCCGCTTGGAAATGTCGGTTGCCTATGGCGCGCCTAAGCTCCGCGGTTTCGACGGACCCGGCGGGCCAATGTTTTTTTATCTGGACAAAAACTCCCTGGATATTGAATCCGCGGCCATAAGCGGGAACTTTTGGCGAAAAATACGCGCCGGATTGACCGCGGAGCATTGTTCTTTTTCCAATGATATCGCGGGAAGGTTGGACCCGTATTTGTTTTCGTCGATGTTCGTTTTTATGCCGAATAAGTATAAAATCGATTATGCGGATTTTGCGTACAGCTCATATGGCATGTATGCGCAGCGCACGCAACAGATTGTTGGCCATTGGGACCTCGATGCCTTCGTGTCCGTCTCCCGCATTCTGGCGCGCGCGGTCGTGGACGCGCGGGAGTTCGATTTTACCGAATTTTTCGGGATCCCCGTATTGAGGAACCCGACCCATACCGAACTGCTGAACGACGACATTCTCTTGATAATGGTCAGCCTCAACAGCGCATTTACGTATCGGGATATCGCGTTGCATGCCGATGTTCAACAGGCCTTTCCCATAGACTTGAGGCGCCACGGCAATGGCGGCGGCAATTCCCAATCGAATGGGACCGCGCCCGTCCGGTCGGTCCGGGGCGGGACGCGCTATAATATTTCGATGGAATTTTTACCCAAGTGACTCCGGGAGGAGCTCTTTAAAGAAAAAGCCGCTCATGCTGATTCTGTATCGAGACATGAGCGGCCTTTAAATGAGACCGGGATTGATCACCGCGCTATTTTATTACAGTATGTTAATCCTTTTTGTAACAAAATTGTTCCCTGCCTTCAATTCAAGGATATAATTGCCGTTGGAAACGCCCTTTGCGGGCAATTTCACTTCGTAACTTCCGGCTACCTGATTCGATTGAACAAGATTCGAAACGATTTTTCCCTGCATATTATATATGCGCAAAGAAACCGAAGACGCTTGAGGAAGCGTATATTTGGCGGTCCCTGCTTTTACCAGTAATCCGCCGTTAAAAGAAATTTTGTTTTCGTTTGAAGGTTCGACGTTCACCCCTTTTACGTTTGGAAACGTGGCGGACTTGGCGCCGTCGATAAGCGCCTGGGCGACCGTGGGATACGTCCAGGAAGGCGGATTTGCGCGTCTGTTAAGCAGGCCGAAACCATTGCCCGCGAAGCCGCCGTCATCCCACCATACCGGGAGCATGGCGTGATTCCGGCATTGCTGGGCGTAGTAGTACGCGTGTTTGACGCGTGACGCAAGATCGCAATTGGACACGGAACCCCATTCGCCGACGATGGCCACCGCGCCTTTCGTGGCCACCATGCCCTGTTCGGAGGTGAGATTGTTCCGTATGCTTGACGAATCGGATGCCGAACCCCAGGTTTTCGGACTGGCGCTCATGGAGAACCCGACCGGATCGTAGGTGTGGATCGAAACGATGCAATTGGTGTCGGGTATGGGTATCGTGGCAACGGAGGCGGCTATCGGCGAGGCCGAAATACCCTGCACCACGATCATCCTGGTGGCGTTGTTTCCACCGGTCGCCCTGATTGCCGCGACGGCGGCGGTTTGATAGGCGGCAAGCGCGGTGCGGTTAGCCGGGGAACCGCCGCCATATTGATTCGTGGCCCCTGCGTTGGGTTCATTGAATATTTCAAAAATCATATAATCGCCGTAGGTTTTGAAGGCGTTGGCTATTTGCGTCCAAATAGCCACGACCTCGGCCTGGACCGTTGCTGACGTGGAGCTGAGGTTGTACCAACCATCGTGGTGCGTATTGACCATCACATACATGCCATCGTTGAGCGCGTAATTCGCGATGGTCACCACTCGGGCAAGAAATGACGCGTCAATAGTGTAGGTGGGGGCGCCGCCGAAATGGCTGTTCCACGTCACGGGAAGTCTCATCATTTTAAATCCCTGCGTGTGTACCGCATCGATCATGGCCTGGGTCGTCACGGGCTGGCCCCAACCTGTTTCCGTCCCGCTGCCGTCCATGGTATTGCCCAGGTTCCAGCCGGCAAACATATCATTGACAAACTGCCCCCTCGACAAATGGCGCATGGGGCTATTCGCGACGCTTTGCGCATAAATGTTATAGCCGCCCAAAAGAGCAAGACTCAGCGCAATGAATGTTGATCGCATTATTTTGCCGTGTAAAAACGTTTCATGAATCATAATTTCCCTCCAATGATTTGGTTAAAAAAGCCGCTCATGCTGATTCACTTGAAGCATGAACGGCTTTTTAAATGAGACCGGGCGGTGCTTTGCGGATCACCGCGATCTTTTGTTACAGGACATTAATCCTTTTAGTGATGAAATTGTTTCCCGCCTTGAATTCAAGAATGTAATTACCGGAAGAAATGCCTTTGGCCGGCAGTTTCATCTCATAATTTCCGGCCGACTGATTTGATTGAACAAGATTCGATACGATTTTTCCCTGTGTATCAAAAAGGCGCAAGGAAACCGAAGACGCTTTAGGAAGCGTATAATTGATGACTTCCGCCTTTACCAGTAATCCGCTGTTCAGGGAAATTTTGTTTTCGATTGGAGGCTGGGTTTCCGTTAATAGGCTTGTTGGAAAGACCCCGCTTGCCGCGCCATCCGAAAGCGCCTGGGCAACCGTGGGAAATCCCCAGGTAGGCGGAACGGCTTTTCTAGTAAGTAACCCAAAACCATCCGCTCCCGAAAAACTGTTATTGTCCCACCATATGGGCACACCGCCGTGGTTTATTACCTGCTGGGCATAATAATACGCGTGTTTTATCCTGGACGGCAATTGGTCCGCGGCGGTGTTGCCCCATTCGCCCAGTACGACGACTTTGCCTTTTGTTGCCAACCACGACATAAGGTTAGTGAGATTCTTGACTATACTTTGCGAATCGGCGGTCGAACCCCATGTACCGCTTCCGCTCAGGGAGAACCCGACCGGGTCGTAGGTGTGCGTCGAGACCATGGTATTGACGTCGGGAATAGGTATCGTGAGAGTGGAGGCTTGTATCGGTGAGGCGGAAATACCCTGCACAATGATCATTCTGGTGGCGTTGTTTCCGCCGGTGGCCCTGATCGCGGCGATAGCAGCGGTTTGATAAGCGGCAAGCGCGGCGCGGTTCGCATCCGATCCGCCCCCATATTGGTTCGTGGCCCCCGCATTGGGTTCGTTGAATATTTCAAAACTCACGTAATCGCTATAACTTTTAAAAGCATTGGCGATTTGCGTCCAAATGGCAACGACCTCCGCCTGGACCGTGGGTGACGTCGAACTAAGGTTATACCAACCATCGTGGTGTGTATTGATCATCACATACATGCTGTCGTTGAGCGCGTAATTGGCGATAGCCGCGACCCTGGCCATCCATGTTGCATCAATGGTGTAGGTGGGAGAGCCGCCGAAATGCCCGTTCCAGGTCACCGGCTCCCTCATTGTTTTAAAACCCTGTTTATGCACGGCATCGATCATCGCCTGGGTAGTCACGGGTTGTCCCCAGCCGGTTTCCGTGTTGGCATCCATGGTATTGCCCAGGTTCCATCCGAGATACATATTTTTAACATATTGCCCTCTTGACAAATTACGCATAGCATCGTTGGCCACGCTGCCTTGAGCAATGAAGCTTGAACCAAGCAGGGCAATCGCGAGCACCATGATCACCGGGCGTATTCCTTTACTTTTTGAAGCTGTGTTTTTTTTCATATAGCTACCTCCTTTGGACCGTTTATGGGGTTATTTACAATATATTAATCCGTTTTGTAATGAAATTGTTTCCCGCCTTGAATTCAAGAATGTAATTACCGGAAGAAATGCCTTTGGCCGGCAGTTTCATCTCATAATTTCCGGCCGATTGATTTGATTGAACAAGATTTGATACGATTTTTCCCTGTGTATCAAAAAGGCGCAAGGAAACCGAAGACGCTTTAGGAAGCGTATAATTGATGACTCCCGCCTTTACCAGTAAACTGTTGTTCAAGGAAATTTTGTTTTCCTTGACCGGCTCAATCGCAGTAACTGGAAAGACCCCCGCCTTGGCGCCGTCCGCAAGCGCCTGGGCAATCGTCGGATAAGCCCAGGAAAGCGCCCCTCTGTTAAGAATGTGAAAGCCCGCACCGTCATCCCACCATACCGCGACCATCCCGTGATTTATGCATTCCCTGGCATAAAATTGCGCATGGTGGACGCGGGAAGCTAAGTCATCCTTGGAAACGGTACCCCATTCGCCTATTATGGCGACCTGGCCTTTTGTGGCCACCATGCCTTGTTCCGAGGTAAGATTCTTCATTACGGCTGCCGTATCTGAGGCCGATCCCCAGGTTGTTGGGCTGCCATTCATGGAGAACCCGACCGGGTCATAGGTGTGAAGTGAGACAATGCAATTGTTGTCGACCATAGGTATTGTGGCTACGGAGGCAGCTATCGGGGAGGCGGAAATACCCTGCAGCACGATCATCCTGGTGGCGTTGTTTCCGCCGGTCGCCCGGATTGCGGCGACGGCAGCGGTTTGATAGGCGGCAAGCGCGGTGCGGTTCACATCCGATCCACCCCCGTATTGATTCGTGGCCCCCGCGTTTGGTTCGTTAAATATTTCAAAACTCACATAATCGCTATAGCTCTTGAAGGCATTAGCGATTTGCGTCCAAATGGCCACGACCTCCGCCTGGACCGTGGGCGACGTCGAGCTCAGGTTGTACCAACCATCGTGGTGCGTATTGACCATCACATACATGCTGTCGTTGAGCGCGTAATTCGCGACCGCCACCACCCTGGCCAAAAATGACGCGTCGATGGTGTAGGTGGGGGCGCCGCCGAAATGGCTGCTCCAGGTGACGGGAAGTCTCATGAATTTAAATCCCTGTTTATGTACCACATCTATCATCGCCTGGGTAGTAACGGGATTTCCCCAGCCGGTTTCCGTGCCGCTGCCGTCGAAGGTATTGCCCAGGTTCCAGCCGAGATACAAATTTTTGACATATTGCCCTCTAGACAAATTGCGCATTGGATCATTGGCGACGCTGGCTTGAGCAATGAAGCTTGAACCAAGCATGGCCAGTGTGAGTATAATGAAAACAGAGCATGGTGTTTTCTTTGCAAAAAATGTTTTTTTAATCATAATGTTTCTCCTTTGGATGGGTTGGTGGATGTTTTCTTTTTTCCAGACTTACACATTCATTCAATTTTACCCCCTTTTGATTAAATTATCAAGGATATTAACGGGATTGGTTAATCGATTAAATTTACGATATAACTATTTTTTTTCTTAAGGCTATACCAGACTATACTAAAACAATATCTATAACATACTCAAAAAAAATAAGTTTGTCAACTTTTTGTTTAGAAATATACAACTAAACAACATGGTCACAATCTTTATCGATATGATTTTAAATAAGTTAATATACATTTTTGTTTAGTAATTATTTTGTTTTTCGGCATGTGAAATTGACAAGATGGGTGGTTCCAAAAAGCGGGCCTGCTTTTCATCAACATGGTGATATTGTGGAAAATGTGGACTGACTAGACAAAGTGGACGGAGGAGCGAAGCGGACTCGTGGACAGAGTGGACAAAAAGTTTGAAGAGAAAAGGAAGAAATTTAATAGCCTGAAACCTTGAAAACAATGAATTTTTATGGTAACGTTATTATAGGATTTATGGCGCCCATATTTCGAGTAGGGAGGGAAGAATGAATATATCAATTTTTAATCGTTTGGCCGTTGTGGCCGCGTTTTTTTTGGCGATCACTCCGGCGGCGCTTTTTGCCGGGCCCGACCAGGACCTGGGCGATTTTAATATTTTTCCCGATGACAATGTATGGAAATGGGACATTTCGAATTATCAGGTGCATCCCAATTCCGGTAGTTACCTTGCCTCGGTGGGCGTGGCCACCAAGCTGCACCCTGATTTCGGCACGGTGTATGATGGCGCGCCGATGGGTATTCCCTATGTTATAGTGACGCTGGCGCAGCCTCTGGTGCCGATGGTGTACACCGATTACGGCGACGAGAGCGATCCCGGGCCTTTTCCCGTTCCGCTGACCGCGTCCATAGAGGGCGGCCCGGCGTCAACCGGCGACCGGCATGTGATAGTAGTTGACAAAGACAGAAAGTTCCTCTATGAATTATATTATGCGTTTCCTAAAATTGACCATTGGGAAGCCTCGTGCGGCGCGATGTTCGACCTGACGAAGAACGTCGACCGCCCTTTAGGATGGACCTCGGCCGACGCGGCGGGCCTGCCGATTTTCCCGGGGCTCGTGCGGTATGAGGAAGTGTACATTAATAAAGAGGTTAACCACGCGATCCGCATGACGATCCAGAATTCCCAGAAGGCCTACATCTATCCGGCGCGCCATTACGCGAGTTCGAGCACCGACGTCAACCGGCCGCCCATGGGCCTTCGCTTTCGCATGAAAGCAAGCTACGACATTTCCGGGTTCAGCACTCCGATACGGGTCATCTGCCTGGCCATGAAAAAACACGGGCTGATCGTCGCCGACAACGGTTCGAACTGGTACATTTCCGGCGCGCCGGACCCTCGCTGGAGCGACGACACGCTGAACGAACTTAAAACGATCCCCGGAAGCGCGTTCGAAGCAGTGCTCACGGTCGATGCGCAGGGAAACCCGATAAAGCCGTCTTCGGTTTTGCCGCAGGCGCGGATTTCAGGCCGTGCAACCGGCCCGAAACCGGCGGCCCGGTTTGTGGATGGTCGGTGGACGTATTTTCCGGACGCAAGCGCGCGAGAGATACGGTTCAACTTGCAGGGCAGGAAAGTGGTGAAAAATAAATATTCACATTTGTGATCTACGTCACGGCGGCGCCGTGAGCCATAAATTATTGTCTGTATGTCGCAACAACGCGGATTCGATGTTTTTCACTTAACGCAGAAGGAGAACGTATCGTGAACATAAAAAGAAACGCCATTGTCCTTGGTGTCGCCTTGATGACCGGCTTTTTGTCAACGGCAAAAGGCGCTGAATTTTTTACCGATCGGGGCAGCATGTGGTACGGTGGATCATTGTGCTATTTAAGTGAATACGTACGAAGCGAACAAAACCCGATATATATTACAATGATGTCCCCTGTTGTAAGGTTCTTTCCAGCAAGGTATTTTGTTTTATCTCCGGCGTTTTCATGGGAAAACACGTCTAGCTCGTCCAATTACAGCAGCACGAGCAGCTACTCCAGTAACTCAGGCATTTTTACCATTGGACCGGAACTCGGATTCGCTTATGGAAACAATATCCATGTCGTACCCTATGTGATGAGCGGAATAAAATATGCGCATTCTTATTCCTCATCCACCTATTCGGGCACGTACTCACAAACTTCATCAAGCGGCGCGGATGGTTACCGGATTCCCCTTTTCGCCGGAATCATGGTGCCGTTTATTGACGGTCTAGGAATTCAGGTGGAAACGGGATTTACCTATAATCATCTTAGATACTACTCGGATGCATCGAGTCTCTCACTTCAAGGGACATCGCAGGATATGAGCACTTTTTCAATTTCCGTGGGCGTTTGCGGCGTGGGCAAAAACACGGCAATATCATTTCTCAATACCTTGACCGATCTTTTATTTTAGCCGGATGAACAAATTTGCGTATTGGAAAAGGCGGTTGCAGTATCGGGCAAAGTATAGTAGTGTCAAGATCTGATATTTCCGCAAGTCCTTTTACCATTTCACTTGTCGACCGGACTATGCATCACCTATATTAGTAACACGTTGAGTATCTGCATCTTGAAATCGGGCGAAAGCCCGATTTTTGTTATGTACGGCGGGGATCGTAAAACGTGAGCACGCTCAAGGACATAACGCCCATCATAGAGGAAAAACTGCGTTTCATGCAGCTGTTCCTGTATGACATTAACTATTTTCGCGCTGGTAAACGTTCTGTTTTACGGGTGTTTATCGACCGGCCCGGCGGCGTCACAATCGAGGATTGCGAAAAGGCCAGCAACGCGATTTCGATCATCCTGGACGTGGAAAACTTCTCCACGTCGCCGTACACGCTTGAAGTCTCCTCGCCGGGACTCGACCGTGAGTTGCGGTGCGAAAAAGACTATAAAATGATCATCGGGCATTATGTGCGGCTCTTCATGAAGGACGGTGCGGATGGGCCTAAGGAACACGTGGGTAAATTGGCGGGGTGCGAAAACGCCCGGTTAATCCTGGAAATGGAAGACGAACAAACGAAGACAGTCGACCTGTCGGACGTCGTCGTCGGCGGGATCGATGTCAGATTTAAATAATTCCGAAGGAAGGGTTGGATTCATGAAACGGAAAAACAAAAACGAAAACGTGAAGGGCCTTGACATCGCGGCGGCGATAAGCGGCGTTACCAAGGAAAAAAGCATCAGCATGGACCTGGTCATCGACACGCTCAAGGACGCGCTCTCCACCGCGGCGAAAAGGTACCTGAACAAACCCGCGACCGTCGAAGCCAAGGTGGACCGCGAGAAAGGCCTCATCGAGGTTTACACGCGGCAACTGGTGGCCGAGGTGGTGGTCGACCCCGAAACGCAGATCACGCTTACGGAGGCGAAAACCATCGACCCCGAACTTGAAGTGGGCGACGAAGTCATCCAGGACCTTGACATCGACCTGTTCGGCCGGACCGCTATTCAGACCGCCAAGCAGGTCATCCTCCAGCGCGTGCGGGAGGCCGAACGCGAAAAGATATTTACCGATTTTAACGAGCGCGTGGGAGAGCTGGTCACGGGCACCGTGCAGCAAATTGACAAGGGAAACATCCTCATCAACCTCGGGCGCACCGAGGCGATCCTGCCGTACAAGGAACAGATCCACAAGGAACGCTATCACCAGGGCGACACCATCCGCGGCTGCATCGTTGACGTGAGGAACAACCCCAAGGGCCCGCAGGTGATCATTTCCCGCACGTGCCCCGAGTTCCTTGCGCGGCTCTTTGAAATCGAGGTCCCCGAGATTTTTGACAAAACAGTAAAAATCGTGAAGGTCGTCCGCGATCCGGGCTTTCGCTCGAAGATCGCCGTGACCACCACCGACGAACGGGTAGACCCCGTAGGCGCCTGCGTGGGCATGCGGGGCAACAGGGTCCAGGCCATCGTGCGGGAGCTGAGCAACGAGCGCATCGACATCATCAACTGGACGGAGGAGCTTTCCCTGCTCGTGCGTCGCGTATTTTCGCCCGCGGAGGTCAAACGCGTGATCCCCGTTGGCCTGAAGAAAATCGTGGTCGTCATCAAGGAAGAAAACCTGGCCCAGGCCATCGGCAAGGAAGGGCAGAACATCAGGCTCGCTTCGAAAATGCTCGAAAAGGAGATCGACGTATACGGCGACGAGGAGTTCGCCGGGTTCGCGGAAGATAAACGCAACGAACTTGTGATCGAAGGATATGTCCCCGTTGCCGAAGAAGCCATGGGCGAAGAGGAAAAAGAAGCCGATCCCGACGATGCCGCGTTGCCGGCCGAAGAGGCGCCGGTAAGCGAGGAAGGCGAAGAGACAAAAGTCCTTGGCGACGACGAAGTCGTGCAGGCCATCGTTGAAGATGCAGTGGAAAACGTTGAAGAACCCGATAGTGAACTGGACGGAGAAGAAAAGTAGCGGTTTTTCTCCACAAAAAACACCATGGGCCGGATGCAGAGTGCTCCTTAAAATTTACCGATAGGGGTTGAACAATGGCAAAAGAAAAAGTGTACAAACTGGCGCAGGAATTCAAAGTGTCCAGCGAAGCGTTGGTCCAGTTGCTTCGTCAGATGGGTATTCCCGTCAAGAGTCACATGAGCACGGTCGACGAGAATTTACGTGAGGAAATCAAGAAAAAATTCGAGCAGGAACGCGCGGAAATCAAGAAAGAGTACGACCGCAAGAAGCAGATCATCACCAAGGCCAAGGAAGATTTGATCGCCAAGGTGGAGACCGAAAAGGAAGAGGCCCGGAGGCCCAAGGTCGCGCCGCCGTCGCCGTCGTCCGCCGCCCCTGTCGCCGCTTCCTCGGCGACGCCGGCCGAAAGGGACGTCCGCAGGCACCGAGAATATTCCCGGACCGAACATCAGCCCAGTTCACAGGCGTCCGACAGGATCACCGCAAAATACTTTAATACACCCCCTGCCTCGACCCCCGCGATGGGGACAAACGACAGCGGCGGCGGCGCCGGCGGGAAGCCGTCGTTTCGAAAAGGGAAAAAGAAAAAAGAAAAGAAAAAATTCGAACGTCCGGAAATCAACGAAGTCCAGCTCAAGGCCAACATTAAAAAGACGCTTGCAAAAATAGGGAGCGGTACCGCGCGGAAAAAATACAAGAAAGAGGCCTCACAGAAGGACGATGCGGACCAGGCCAATAAAAAGCTGCTCAATGTAAGCGAATTCGTGACCGCGGCCGAACTTGCCAATATGATGGGCCTGTCGGTGTCGGAAGTCATCGCGAAATGTCTGGAGCTTGGTCTTTTCGTCACGATCAACCAGCGGCTGGATTTTGAAACCATTGAACTTGTCGCCGATGAATTCGGTTTTACCGCGCAACTGATGAACGAATACGCCGCCGACGAGGAGGAAACGACGGAAGAAACATCAGGCAACGCACTGCCGCGGTCGCCCGTCGTGACCGTCATGGGCCATGTCGACCACGGGAAAACATCTCTTCTCGATTATGTCCGCAAGACCAACGTCATCGCCGGCGAGGCCGGAGGAATTACCCAGCATATTGCCGCCTACGAAGTGGTGAGCAAGCACGGCGCGGTGACCTTTCTCGACACGCCCGGTCACGAGGCCTTTACGGCAATGCGCGCGCGGGGATCGCAGATCACCGACGTGATCGTCCTCGTGGTGGCGGCCGACGCCGGGGTAATGCCCCAGACAAAGGAAGCCATCGACCACGCGCGCGCCGCTAACGTCCCGCTGCTCGTGGCGATCAACAAAACCGACTTGCCCACCGCGAACCTCGACAAAGTGAAATCGGAACTCGCCGGCTACAACGTGCTGGTCGAAGATTACGGAGGGCAGACGTCGTGCGTCCCGATTTCCGCTAAAACCGGCCAGGGCGTGGACAAACTGCTCGAAATGCTCGCGCTGGAAACGCAGATCCTGGAACTCAAGGCCAATCCCGAGGGAATGGCGCGCGGCGTGGTCATCGAAGCCGAACTTGACAAAGGCAGGGGCCCCATCGCGACCGTGCTCATCCAGAAGGGGACGCTTGTCAAAGGCGACGCCTTCGTCACGGGCATACATTTCGGACGTGTGCGCGACCTCTTCAACGAGCGCGGCCAGATCGTCGAAAAAGCGGGGCCGTCGAAGCCCGTGGTGGTGCTGGGGCTTTCCGGCACGCCGCAGGCGGGAGATTCCTTCAGGGTCGTGGCCGAGGAAAAAGAGGCCCGCGAAATAAGCGCGCGCCGCAGGCTCGCCCAGAAAGAGCGGGAGATGCGCCGCATCGGCGCGGTTTCGCTCGACCATCTGTACGAACAGATACAGGCGGGCCACGTCAAGAACCTCGACCTCATCATCAAGGGCGACGTCGACGGGTCGGTCGAGGCGCTTGCGTCGTCGCTGGAAAAGCTCTCCACCCCCGAAATCAAGGTGCGCGTGATCCACAAGAGCGTGGGCGCGGTCAAGGAGTCCGACATCAACCTCGCCGTGGCGTCCAACGCCATCATCATCGGGTTCCATTTGAGCCCCAACAGCAAGATCCGCGAAATGGCAAAGAAGGAAGGCGTTGACATACGCACCTATCGCATTATTTACGAGGCCATCGACGCGGTCAAAAAAGCCATGGAGGGCATGCTGGAGCCGGAAATCAAGGAAAACATCCTTTCCAACGTCGAAGTGCGCCAGGTGTTCAAGGTCGCCAAGTTGGGCACCATCGCGGGAAGTTTCGTACTGTCGGGTTCCGTGAAAAACGGCAGCAAGGCGCGCGTTATCCGCGACGACGTGGAAATCGCGGACACGAAAATTTCATCGCTGAGGCGCCACAAGGACGACGTGCGGGAAGTGCAGACGGGCTTCGAATGCGGCGTGACCCTTGACAATTTCAACGATTTCAAGGAAGGCGACCGTATCGAGACCTACGAGGAAATATCAGTGGCGCGCAAGCTAACGTTTTAGTCTCTCTTAGCTTTTTGAACGACAATTTTTTGTCGGTCGGAAAGCTTAGAGAGACTTACCTGCCCATGGGCAGGTTAATTTCAAAATTGACCTTTGCGCCCCCTAAATCCCCCGGCGGGGGAACCTCAACCCGCTCTTCGAGCACCCTTCTCCTTAGTAAGGAGAAGGGTAGGGGATGAGGTAAATAAAAGTCCCCCTGCGGGGGATTTAGGGGGCGTGGAAATTACGGAGAGGCCATGTCAGTCGCCCAATTCCACATGGAACGCCTACGGGAAGATTTCCTCCGTGAAATCGCCTGGGTGATCGCCAACCGGGTCAGGGACCCGCGCGTCCCCTCGATGGTAACGGTCACCGAGATCCACCTTGCGCCCGACACGCGCAACGCGACGGTGATGGTAAGCGTCTTCGGAAGCGACGAGGAGAAAAAAGAGGCCCTCGTCGGACTGAACAAGGCGGCCCCTTTCATCCAGAAGATGGTCGCGGAGCGGATTGTGGTTAAACATTTCCCCAGATTTTATTTCAAGATTGATAAGACCCTTGACGCCAGCATACACCTTAGCGACCTCCTCAAAGAAATAAAAGATGATCTGGTCTGAGCTAACCGAGAGCATTGCCGGCAACCGTTCATTCCTCATTTCGTCGCACGCGAGCCTCGACGGCGATTGCATCGGGTCGGAGCTGGCCATGTGCTGGTATCTGAAATCGCTTTCGAAAAAAGCCATGGTGTACAACTTCGAAGCGGTGCCGCAGAAATTTGCCTTCCTGCGCGACTCGGCAATATTGACAAAAGACAGACCAGGGGAGCGCTTCGACGTCATGATGGTGCTCGATTGCAGCAATCCCAAGCGGCTCGGATGGGACGGGTCCGAAGGTATGGCGAATTGTATGGTGAACATCGACCATCACCGCGACAACACGAATTTCGGCACTATCAACATCGTCAGCAGCACGGCAGCGGCAACCGGTCAGATTATTTACGATTATTTTTCCCATCTTAAAATCGACTTCCCCGCGTCCGTCGCGGAGGCGCTCTATGCGGCCATCCTCACGGACACCGGGGGCTTTAGGTTTTCAAACACCACGAGCGCGGTGCTTAAAATCTGCGCCGATCTGTGTGACCGCGGGGCCGACCCTTCCGCGATCTACGATAAGGTGTACGCCTCGTTTTCCCCGCAGGGCATGATGCTCCAGTCGCGCATCTGGTCGACCCTTGCCTTTCACCATAATGCCGCCGTGTGCTCGATGGAAATGCCCTACGATCTTATCGAGCAGGTGGGCGCCACCTACGGCGACTCGGAAGGCATGGCCGACCTTACCATCATCGCCGAGGGCGTGGAAGTGGGCATACTCATGAAATACGGCCCCGCGCAGACGCACATCAGCCTTCGTTCGCGCGGCAAGGTCGACGTGGGAAAAATCGCCAAAAGCATCGAAGGCGGCGGCGGGCACAGCTGCGCGGCCGGGTGCACCATAAGCCTGCCCCTCGCCCAGGCGAAACCGAAAATTCTCGCCATCATCGCGAAGGAGCTCGGCTGATCCGTGGACGGCTTCCTTTTCATCAACAAACCCGCGGGCCCCACATCTTTTGCTGTTGTCAAGCATGTCAGGTCGTTCTGCAAACGCTGCAAAATCGGGCACGCGGGGACGCTCGACCCGGCGGCCTCGGGCCTTCTCATCATCGCCCTGGGGAAAGCCACGCGCCTCCTCGAGTTTCTGCCCACTGAGCCGAAATTCTACACCTTTATTGTCCGGTTCGGCAGCGTTACCGACACGCTCGACACCGAAGGCGTTGTCACCCATACGGGCGGACGCATACCAGGCGAAGATGAAATCAGATCAATTCTTCCCCGGTTCCTGGGAAAACAGATGCAAACACCGCCGCGTTTCTCCGCCCTGAAAGTCCAGGGCGAGCGGGCGTACGACCTTGCACGGGAAAATAAAGACTTTTCCCTGGCCCCGCGGCCCGTCACCATACATTCGCTTTCATGTGACGCCTTTCGCCTGGACAAAGGGGAGGCGCTATGCACGCTCAGTTGTTCCAAAGGAACATACGTCCGGTCTATCGTGCGCGACATCGGCGAGGCGCTCGGCACCTTTGCGCACGCGTCGGGCATTTGCCGCACGGCAATAGGGCCGTTTTCGCTTAATCAGGCAATTGCTTTCAATGCGATTAACCTAGCCACGCTTAAAACAATTGTTCCTATAAAAACAATGTTTGGCAAATGCCCCCAGACAATTCTGAACACGGCGCAGAAGGACGCATTGTCATGCGGTAAAAGCATCCCACTGCCTATCAACGTTGAAACGGGGGGCATGGTTTTTGCATTTGATGAAAAAGATAATATCGTCGCGGCGCTCGTAAAAAAAGACAAAGGAACATTTCATCCGGTGAAGGTGTTTGCACATATCGCGGTCATGGAGCGAAATCCAAGTGAGCCGAGCACTTGAATACGTTGCCGTTTAAACAGGTTAGAAGGATCTTTCCCATGCTCAGCCGGTTATTCGAGAAAAACCCTGAAAAGATAAGAATCTCCGAAATGCTTATAAATGTTGCAGGGGATTATGTTGCAATGGGTGAAGATATTGCTGACAAACAAGAGTTGCTCAACGCTGCTGTAAGCGCTTGGAATATAGCATGCTTGAAAAGTGATAAGAGACAAGAAGCCATAAATAAATTCATGAAAGAATACAAAAAACTAAATCCCCGGTTTTCTAGAAATGATTTTAAAGATGAAGAAGAGAATATTAAATTACTTATAAAGCAAAAAGACAAAAGATATCCAGAAGTGAAAGTTCAAATTGTAAACGCCATTTTTCAAGAAATAAATGGTAAAAGTCATATCGCGGTTGCATCAGCAAGAATGGAATAAAAAGTCTGAACAGCGGCATGCACTATGAATTTTCAAGATGGTCCAAATGCAAAATTCGCGATTACACAACATTTTGGATATGCAAAGAATGAAAATTACAAAACCTTCACAGAACATTGTAAAAAAATATTTAGAGAAATGGGATTCATTAAAAAACTACGTATTACAAGAAAGCAGTTTACGAAAATTATTTACGGAAACTTATCCAGAAAACACTAAAATGGATGACGTATTAATAAAAGTTTGTTCTCTCAATGATTTTTATAGTACATACATATTTTCCCCCTTCAAAGTTGCTGAGCATATTGTTTCATTAAAAATCGATAAAAGATTAAAGCAAAATGATCTAACATTAGTCAACAGTATTGCAAATATCAAAATAAAAGGAAAGAAAAGAATTAATTTTTACTCCTTTGCAACCAAATATTGCAGCCACCATAAGCCAGAAATATACCCAATATATGATTATTATGTGGAAAGGATTATTTCACATTTTAAGAAAACCGAAGGATTTTGTAAATTTATTAAAAAGGATTTTAAAGATTATCAAAAGTATAGAAACATACTGATCAATTTTCAAATCTATTTTGGTTTAACGAGGTATACTTTAAAAGAAATAGATAAATATTTATGGCAAGCCGGAAAAGAATATTTTCCAAGAAAATACACCTAAAAGAGCCACGATCTGCGGAAAAAATAGAACTGGAATAATTAAGAAAAATATGGTTACAGCATGAGTAATTTAAAAGTGGAAGTATAAATCTTTCGAAGCAATAAAGCACGTTTCGGATGATGGCAAGGAATAAGGGAACTAGCGCTAATGCTTGAATAGTTATAATGGCGAAATTACGGAAGTCACCACGGAAGTCACCGTGCAAGTCACCACGGAAGTCAAACGAATACTGTCAGTCATATCTGGTGAAATGAGTCGGTTAAAACTTCAAGAGCATTTAAACCTGAAAAATGATGAACATTTTCGCAAACATTATTTATTTCCGGCTTTATCGGACGGTCTTATTGAAATGACAGTGCCGGATAAACCTAATAGCCGGTTGCAGAAATACAAGCTGACGGCAAAAGGCGTAGAGTTAAAGAAGCAATTAGCAGGAATGGTCAACAAGGAATAAAAACCCATGAAACTCATCAACCTCACGAAAAACCATTCCCTTCCCATCAAAGCCAGCGTGGTGACGCTGGGCAATTTCGATGGCGTGCACAGGGGGCATTGCGCGCTTATCAAAGAAGTGGTCAAGCGGGCGAAAAGGGCGCATGCAAGCAGCGTGGTCATCACGTTCGAGCCGCATACCCGCGCGGTGCTTACTCCCGCAAAGAAACAGCCGTTTCTATCGACGCTCGAAGAAAAAGCCATTCTGCTGAGGCCTTATGGCGTGGATTTTCTTGCCTGCATCCCCTTCGATAAAAAATTCGCCGCGTTATCTGCGGAGGAGTTCGTCGAAAATGTCCTGAAACGGGAGTTTCATGCCAAACAATGGGTCATGGGCGAAGAGCACACGTTCGGCAAAAATCACGCGGGGAACAAGAATTTTTCACACAATAGTAAAGGCAAAAACGATATTTATATTGTTGCGGTCAAATCGCTGATTTCAAAACACGCGGCGATTTCCTCCACCGGAATACGCGATAAAATCAAGGAGGGCCGGATCGCCGACGCCGTGAAAATGCTGGGACACCCATATTTATTAGTGTCTTCGAGAATATCGGGCGTGAAAATGGGGTCCAAGCTTGGGTTTCCAACGCTGAATTTTGCCCGTCTGCCTTCCAACAAAGTACTCCCGCCGCCGGGGATTTACGCGGCAGAGCTTGAATACGGACCGCGCGCGTGGAAGGGAGCGCTCTATTTCGGTGACTGCCCGACTTTCGGAAACCGCGATGTGCACTTTGAATTCCATGCGTTCGACTATACCGGCCACGGGCCCGAGGAAGGAAAAAAAGCCTGTCTGTGGGTCCATTCGATGATCAGGCCCGACAAGACGTTTAAAGAGAGCGCTGAGCTGGTCGAACAAATAACTAAAGATACGTTAACCATTAAAAATTTTTTTTACAGGAGAAGGAGCAATGCCAGTAACAAAAGAGAAGAACCAGGAAATTGTTAAAAAGTACGGCAAGAACGAAAAAGATACGGGCAATACCGAAGTCCAGGTCGCGCTTTTGACCGAGCGGATCAACATGATCACCGAGCACTCGAAAGTGCACAAGCAGGACAATCATTCGCGTTATGGCCTTCTGAAGATGGTCGGAGAAAGAAGGACGCTTCTGGAATTCCTCAAGCGCAAAGACATAGCACAATACAGGTTACTTATCGAAAAACTAAAAATCAGGAAGTGATGTAATCACTGAGGAGAAATTGATCAATGGCATATCATAAAATCGAAGAAACAGTCGGCGGGGTTTCCGTATCGCTGGAAACGGGGCGCATCGCAAAACAGGCGGGCGGCGCGGTCATCGCGCGTATCGGAGACACCATGGTCCTTGCGACGGCTTGCAGCGGCAATATCATAGAAAACACGGATTTTTTTCCGCTCACGGTCGAATATATCGCGAAAAATTACGCGGCCGGCAAGATACCCGGCGGCTATTTCAAGCGCGAGGGAAAGCCCAGCGAAAAAGAAGTTTTAAGCGCGCGCCTCGTGGACCGGCCACTGCGCCCTTTGTTCCCCAAGGGGCTGCGCACCGAAATCCAGATCATCGCGTCCGTCATTTCGGCCGATGAAACCTACGACGCCGACGTTATGGCCATCACCGCGGCCTCATGCGCGCTGTGCCTGTCCGACATACCCTTCGCCGAACCAATCGCGGCCGTGCGCGTGGGCATGGTCGACGGGGCGCTCAAAATCTTTCCGACCCTCGCCGAAATCGAGACCGCCCGGCTCGACCTCATCGTGGCCGGTTCCGATACATCTATCGTTATGGTCGAAGGAAACGCGGGTGAAATTTCCGAAGACGTCATCGTCGACGCCATTGGCCTTGCGCATGAGGAAATCAAAAAACTCATTGCCATGCAAAAAGACCTCATGGCCAAAACCGGCGTCGTGCGGCCCGCGTTCATGCCGTCCGTTCTTGACGAGGAGATACTCGCTGCCGTCAACGAACTGGTCAAAGACACGATCCACGACCTCAGTTTTGTCGGCGATAAAAAGCAACGTTACGCGGGAATGAAGGCCCTCCTCGCCGACGTGCAGCTCAAGCTCGCCGAACGCTTCCCGGAAAAGGGAAAAGTGATCGCCGAGGCCCTGCACGAACTCGAAAAGAAGGACATCCGCAGCACCATCATCGAAAAAGGTAAACGCATCGCCGGCCGCGACTGCGACACCATCCGGCAGATCACCTGCGACCTTGACATCCTCCCGCGCGCCCACGGCTCGGCGCTCTTTACACGGGGCGAAACGCAGGCGCTGGTCGCCACCACGCTGGGCACGAAACTCGACGAACAGCACATCGACGACATCCAGGGCGAATACGACAAGTCGTACATGCTCCACTACAACTTCCCGCCGTTTTCCGTCGGCGAAGTCAAGCGCCTGGGCTCGGTGAGCCGCCGCGAAGTGGGCCACGGGCACCTTGCCGAAACGTCGCTGTCGCCCATTCTTCCCAACGAAAAAAGTTTCCCCTATACCATCCGCATCGTGTCCGAAATCATGGAGTCCAACGGCTCCTCGTCAATGGCCACGGTGTGCGGAGCGTCGTTGTCGCTCATGGCCGCCGGCGTGCCCGTCAAGTCGCATGTCGCGGGAGTGGCGATGGGCCTCATCAAAGAGGGCGACCGGCACATCATCCTTACCGATATCCTCGGCACCGAAGATCACGTGGGCGACATGGACTTCAAGGTCGCGGGGACCCGCGAAGGCGTCACCGCCATCCAGATGGACATTAAAATCGCGGGCGTTACCCCGCAGATCATGCGCGACGCGCTGGCCAAGGCCAACGTCGCGCGCAATCACATCCTCGACATCATGTACCAGGCAATACCCGAGCCGCGCAAGGACCTCTGTGAATATGCGCCCCGGATAACGGCCATCAGGATCGACAAGGAAAAGATCCGCGAGATCATCGGCCCCGGCGGCAAGATCGTGCGCGACATCCAGGAAACAACCGGCACCACCATCGTCATCGAGGACGACGGCACCGTGCAGGTCGCGGCGGCCAACAAGTCGCAGCGCGACGCGGCCCTCAAGCGCATCAAAGACATCATCGCGGAGCCGGAACTGGGCGCGATTTACGATGCAAAAGTCAAGTCCATCGTGGACTTCGGCGCGTTCGTGGAATTTTTGCCCGGCAAGGAAGGGCTCGTGCACATTTCCGAGCTCGACCTCAAGCGCGTCAACCGCACCGAAGACGTGGTCAAGATGGGCGACGTCATACGCGTCAAGCTCATCGGCTTCGACCGCTTCGGCAAGGTCAAGCTGAGCAAAAAAGCGCTGATGACACAGCCGTAATTTAATGTGGTAGGCCTGCAATAGCTTATGCTGTTGCAGGCCTACAATAAATCAACTTACCGTGAATTTATCTCCTTCAATCCATATTAAGCGCCTCGACCATGCGAGCGGCCTTCCGGTTCCCGCGCGCATGACCGCGGGCTCCAGCGGCTGCGACATTGCCGCGGCCATCGACGCCGATATCGTTCTCATGCCGGGAAAACGCGAACTTATTCCCACTGGTTTTTGTTTTGAAATACCGCCGGGTTTCGAGGTGCAGGTGCGTTCGCGCAGCGGCCTTGCGGCAAAGCACGGCGTGATGGTGCTTAATTCCCCAGGCACCATCGACTCCGATTACCGTGGCGAAGTCAAAGTCATCCTCATCAACCTCGGAAGCGAACCCATCATTGTCCGCCGCGGCGACCGCATCGCGCAGGTCGTGCCCATGCAGGTGGCCTCGGCAGTTGATTTTAAGGAAAAAACCGGGATTTCGGAGACGGAGCGGGGAGCCGGAGGTTTCGGGCATACGGGGGTGTGAAACTGAAAATGACCGGGAAGTTCTTTATCCTATCGCTTTTGCCAAATCCTTATACTGCAAAACTTATTTCCTTTCGATAAAAGAAAAATAGTTTTATAGCATGGCATTATTCTAAATATTTTTAGGTTGGTAAATAATAAAGAGGAAGACGATCTTTTGCCTTCCCCCTATCCTGCTCATCCTTTAATCCTAACTATCCTGATCAAGAATGCCACTCTGCTTCTCTTTGTTCTTCCAGTCGGCACAGAAATGGCCTGCTTATGTTCTGAGAAGGCAGACTGTTGCAATTCTGTTTCCCCCATTTTATTATCCGCGATCTCACCAAGGAAAATGTGAGCGTTTCATTTGCTAAGTTAATAAGGTTAGTCCGTCCCAGGAAACAATCTTAGAAATAATACCGCACGCCAAGTCCCACCGACGCGACCGAGAATTCAAAACTCGCGTCTTTCCGTTCGATAAGCGGCAAAGATGTAACATACGTATTGTTCGTGCTGATGGAACGGTCGTCGATGGCCTTTGAATCCGGATACCAGATCGCGTTGAGGCCGAACGTGGCGAACAGGGAAAAATGACGGTCGAAGGCGTATCCCGGCTCGAGGCCTATTGACATAAAGGGAACAATCACGTTGTACGGCTCGACGAGTGTATAGGTCGAATAATTCTTGGCTGGCGGAGCTGGAAGGACCCGCGTGGTGTCCTTCAGGGTGACGGCGTCGTACCACTTCTGCCGTCCGATGCCTCCGGAGGCTGTCACGCCGATATACGATTGCCAGGAGGCGGGAGTCAGCTTCCAGAACAATCCCAATTGTCCGCTTACGTTCGTGATGCCGGGGTCTTTGGGAGTTAGCGTCGTTGTATCGGCGTCGATGGCGGAATTAGTGCTGAACCCGATCGCGCCGTCGATGGCAAACGAAGGAACGATAAAATAGCGTCCGTTGACCATGGCGGTATTTCGAAGCCCTTTTTCGCCATAGTAAGTATTATTGAGCGCAAAAGTGTTCGTCGTGGCGCCAATACCGATCTGCCCCATGTTTTGCGCGAATGCGCAATAAATACCCAAACCGATAAACATGCCGATACATCGAAAACGCAGCATACAGCCTCCTTGAAAAAATTGTTAAGAATGAATCAAATACATTTTCAATAAAAATGCAGCAATAATTAGACCAAAATTTGAATGGAAGGGTTCTTTCCTATGTTAAAAGTAAGTTAAGGGGTCTATTTAAATTTTTCTGTTTACCTCAAAACGTATATGACCACCCCAAATGGTCAATCGCGGTTTATTAATCCATCCCCGGGTTGCGAAATCAATCAAGGAACTCAACGAAACCATTGCGGTCCTGGAAAATGCGCCGAATGACTTCGGCGGGCATAAAGCCGCGGCTATTGCTGCTTGTAAAGAAGCGGTCGCGCAGTTGAAGGCGGCGCTTGAATACAGGGCGGAAAAAGACAACAAATAAGAACTTTTTGATCGTCCGTGTTTGGTTGCGGGCCCGTTGACGCTGCGGCGCTCCCTTGTCCCGAAAGCTGATGACCTTCCGGCAAAAGTCCACAAACTGATCAGAGGTCATGCAACTTTTGCTTTGATTGGAAATCCAGGGGCAAATTTCAAATCCAGAAAAACCGACCCCGGAACCCTCCAAAGATGAACCAATCGAAAAACAGCTCTGGAAAGCAGCAGACAAACTCCGAAAAAACATCGATAACGCGATGGACGCCATGGAACAACGAAGGCTCCTTTTTAAACGATTCCCACAAAGACCTTAAAGCGGATTTTGTTATCGCCAATCCTCCATTTAACGAAAGCGACTGGAGCGGCGATTTGCTCCGTAAGGGTGGTCGCTGGAAATTCGGCGTTCCGCCGTCAGGCAACGCGAATTATGCAGGCCGGACCGCTTACCGCACGATCCACTGCTTGTGAATATCGGGAATGTCGTCGAGCAAGATGCGGGTGTGTTCGTTCTTGGGCGTCAGGGTGACTTCGTCGGGCGTGCCCTGCTCGACGATTTTCCCCTTGTGCATGATGAACAGGCGGTCGCTGACGTAGTATGCCAGGCCGATGTCGTGGGTGATGAAGACGATGGTCATCTTGAGCTCTTCCTTGAGCTTCATCAGGTAATCGAGGATGTTCGCCCTGACGCAAGCGTCAACCATGCTCGTTGGTTCGTCGGCGATGAGCACCTTGGGCCGGAGGATGAAAATCCGCGCCAGGAGCATGCGCTGCATCTGCCCGCCCGAAAGTTCGAAGGGATATTTGTCTTCGATTTCCGGCGGCTTGATGTTCACGGCGAGCAGGGCCTGGTCAACGCGCTCTTCCATTTCTTTTTTCGAGGGCTTTTCCTTGAGTATGCCGAAGGAGCTTTTCAACTGCGACCGAATGGTAAAGAACTGGTTGAAACAACTGAACGGGTCCTGAAAAACCGGCTGCACCTCGCGCCAGTGCGAGCGCTGGTCCTTGATAGGCGCGCCGTTGTAAAGAAACGTCCCCGATGTCGGGATGATGAGGTCGAGCATTATTTTGGCCAGGACGCTCTTGCCGCAGGCGGACCCGCCCACTAGCGATACTATTTCCTGGTCGGCGATGGTAAAGGCGATGTCGTCGATCGCCTTTACCATTTTTTTGCCGTGCCCGAACGTGCACGTCAGGTTTTTCGCGATGAAAACGTCGGTTTTATTCGGCATAGGCGCACCTTACTTCCCGCCCGCCAACCATGCGCATGACCTGCGTGGTGGTTTTGCAGTCCGGCCGCGCTACGGGGCAGCGCTCGGCAAACCTGCACCCGACAATCGGCTTGGCCAGGTTCGGCGGCGCGCCCTCGATGGCCGTGGGTTTCTTTTGTTTCTGTCCCGGCTCGGCGCTCAGCATCGCGCCCATGAGCGCCTTGGTATAGGGGTGACGGGAATCGAAAATGACCTGCTGCGTGGTGCCCACTTCCGCGAATTCTCCGGCATACATCACGGCTATCCGGTCGGCCACGTGGCGCAGAAGGGGAAGCTCGTGAGTGATGAATATCATGCTGGAAAAAATGCCTTTTTCAAGCAAATCAAAAATCATTTTAATCACCGACTTTTGCGTCGACACGTCCAAGGCCGAGGTCGGCTCATCGGCAATGACCACTTGCGGGTTGAGCAGGGTGGAGATACCGATCACGCAGCGCTGGCGGGTGCCTGCCGTCAATTGAATGGGATACGCGTTGAGAACGGTTTCGGTGTCCATACCGATCAGGTCGAAACGCTCGCGAAGCCTGTTGTAAATTTCTTTTTTATTGACGCCCTGCTCATGGCTGGCCACCATGTCGGCGGCGAGGTCCTTGATTTTGCGCGTGGGGTTGAGCGAGTTGAACGCGCCTTGAGGTATCATCGCCACTTTCCTGCCTAAAACGTTTTTCCGGATGTCCTTCGGTGTGCGTCCCATGATCGACTCGCCCGCCACGCGCACGTCGCCCGACGTGGGGTTGAGCGGTGGGATAAAAAGGCCCATGCACCCGTTGACAAGGGTCGACTTGCCGCACCCCGACTCCCCCGCGATGCCGAGCACCTCGCCTTTTTCCATGGAAAAGGAGACGCCCGAAACGGCGGGGACCTTGTCGCCGAAGCGCGTGAGATAGTGCAGGCTGAGGTTGTCGACTTCAAAGATCGGCATTGGTTCTCCTATTTGCGCAACCTCGGGTTGAACACGCCTTCCATTGACGTGTTGATGACATAAAAGGCGAAAACGATGAGCGATATAAGGACCGTGGCCGGGACGAACGCCCACCAGGCGCCGTCGCTCAAGGCTTCGTTTCGCATGGCGTCATTTAAAATAGTGCCGAGCGATACCGTGTCGTACGGCCCGAGGCCGATCATGCTGATGCACGATTCCGATATGATTCCGCTTGCGGTCTGGATGATGAACACCATGAACACGTACGAGAGCAAATACGGCAGGATCTGGTACAGCACGATGCTCAGCGTCCCGTTGCCGTTGACCCTGGCGAGAGCGATATGGTCGCGGCTTTTAAGGCTTGACGATTGCGCACGCACCGCCCGCGCGCTCCATGTCCAGCTGGTAAGGGCGATAATCACGGCGATGAGCGTCAGCGATCGGCCTTCCTTCATGCTGGCGCTTATCAGAATCAAAACGACGAATTGCGGGATCACCACGAAAATGTTGGTCAGCAGCGTTATCACCTCGTCCTGCCACCCGCCTTTGAAACCCGCGTACACGCCCAGAAGCGTTCCCACGATAGTGGCGATGATACCGGCGACAAACCCTACATACAATGACGAGCGCAGCCCGCGCACGAGGAGCGAAACCATGTCGATGCCCATATGATTGGTGCCGAGCCAGTGCCGCGGGGAGGGCGGCAACATGGGCGCGCCCATGGTACGGACGTCAATATGGTAAAAAAACGGGAGGAGAACAGCCATGCAAATCGTCAGCAGGAAAATGCTTATTCCGATGAGAAAAGACGGCGATTTCAGGAGATTGAGAAAAATTTTCATAGGTTATTTGACTCCCCGGCCGGCTTTTACCCTCGGGTCAAGAAATCCGATGAGTATATCGACGGTAAAGTTGGCAATAAGCACGCTGACGGTAATCAAAAGCGTGCAGCCCTGGATGAGCGGATAATCGTTGCTCTGAATGGCAGAGAGCACGGCCATGCCGATTCCCGGATAGGAGAAGATCATCTCGGTGATGAGCGCTCCCCCGATCATCACGCCAAGCGACAGCGCCAGCCCCGTCAACTGGGGCAGCATCGCGTTGCGGAACATGTAGAAAAGCACTTTATTTTCCGATATGCCGAGCCATTTAGCGTATTTGACGTAGTCGGTGCCGAGCTCATAAATGCACATGGAGCGCATGCCGATGGCCTGCCCGCCTGTAAAGATGATGAAAAGCGACAAAAACGGCAGAATGTAGTGGTACATGACACTCCCGAAGAAGACCAGGGAAAAGCTCGGGTTGAGGCCGCTGTCATAGCCGCCCACGGCCGGGAAGACGTGCCAATAGATGCCGAAAACATAGACCAAAAGCATGCCGAAGGCGAAAAAAGGGATCGAATTCGCCCCGAGGGCAAGCGGGAAAAAGACCTTGTCGAAAATGCCCCTTCGATATGCGGCAAGAGCGCCGAGAACATTGCCCACGATCCACGCCAGGAGAATGGCCGGAAGCTGCAGGGCGATGGTCCATGGGACCGCGTTTTTGATGATCTCGGTGACTTTTTTGGGATAGCTCATGAACGATGTCCCGAGATCGCCCTTTAGGCTCATAAAAATGTAATTGCCGAACTGCTTCCAGGCGGATGTCCGGATCGGAGCGTCTTTCGCGTCGCGAAGCACATTGCCCGCTTTGTCAACCTCAGCCAGCCCAAACTCCTTGAGGTAGGACTCTTCTTTCTGGCGGGTCGCGTTGTCGCTGACTCCGCCCGCCTTGGCCAGGATGATATCGACCGGGTTGCTGGGGCCCAGCCGGGGCAGGAAAAAGTTGATGGTGACCGCCACAAGAAACGTGAGAAAATACCAGCCGCCCCTTGTGAGGATATACCGTAATGTCGGATGGTTCTTGAACATGCCCTTATTTAGCCCGTTTCAGTTCCCAGAGCATCTTCACGCCCGCGGCGTAAAACGGCGGCTGGGGAGGCGCATAGGGGTTTTCTTCGGTGGCCCAGTTGGTCCAATGCTTCGTACTGAATTCATAAAACTGTTCGGGCAAATAGGCTAATGGAAGCGCGGGCTGGTCCTGCATGAAAATAACATTGAGTGCGCGATACGCCTTGATAAGCTCCGCCTCATCCATGATGTGCGGTATAGCGATAAGCAGGCTGTCGACCGCGCGGTTGTAATTTTTACTTTTGGGATTATTATACCGTCCCTGGTTTTCGTTCATCCGTTCGCCTTCGGGCTTCCAGTTGCGCGCCGACATGATGATGTCGAGCCGCGACCAGGGTTTTGAAGGCGTGGCTTCGGGGTCGGGTTTATACATAAGGAGGTCGAATTTACCAAAAGGTAAAGCCTGCCAATACAGGCTTGCGTCGACGAAACCTTCACGCACGTCAATGCCCACGGCCCGCATGCCCTTGACCGCGATTTTTACCATCGCCTCCCAATCCGACCAGCCGGCGGGCGAGGTGATGAGCAGGGTGGGCACTTTCTTGCCTTTGGCGTCGTTCATCTGGACAAGGTTACCGTCTTTGCCGAAAATTGATTTGAATCCGGCCTCTTTAAGAAGCTGTTTGGCCATGGCGGTATCGAAATGGGCGCCGAATTTCCGGGCGTCTTCATCGGAAAAAAATTTCTTTTCAATACCATAGGGCATGATGAGACCCGGCTTGATTTCCGGCGTATAGCCCGAAATCGCGAGGTCCTTGATTTCGGTATAGTTGATGGCGCAGGCCATGGCCCGGCGGAAATTCCTGTCGGAAAGCGGATAGCGTGTTAAATTGATAAGCATTAAAGGAATACATCCGGGAACGAAGTACGGTTCCTTTTTATACCAGGTGCCCACGTTGTCTTTAACCTTCATCCAGATCCGGGGTATGTAGGTCATCGATACGTCGAGGTTTCCCTGCTGGAGCGCCACGCTGAAGTGGTCGTTGCTCTTGTAAATCGGGTGGATGTAATACTCGGGAGCGGGCTTTTTGTTTCCCCGGAGCGCCGCGTTGCCCCAATAGTCGTCGCGCCGCTTGAGCACCACCTTCTCGCTGGAGTAGCTGTCGAGGTTGTACGGGCCCGACACCACGGGACCCTTGTCCATCTTTTCCTTTTGGAAGGCCGTGAAATCGTTGCCCAGCTTTTCAAGCATGGGAGCGATGACGTGCTTGGGAAGAATGCGCACGGCCTGTAATTGGTCGAGCACGATGAGCGGGTTATTTCGCGCCTTCTTGTTCACGAAGAAATGCACCTTTTCCGCCTGTGTTTTTCCATTGGTCAAGGGGTCGGGGACTTTGTCGACGGTAACGTCGGAGATGAGGTCCACCACGGCCGCGTAGTTCATGGGAGCATTCTTATAGTTTTTACCTATACTAAAAGTGAAAACAACGTCCTCGGCGGTCAAGAGCGTATTGTCGCTCCATTTCGCGCGGCTGTCGAGAATGACCGAAATGACGTCGGGCGTTTTTTCGAGCGAATGGGCCAACAGCGGCTCCATCTCGCCGGACAGCGAATTGAAAACCATGAGCGGCTCGTACAGGAGGTCGGCTTTTCCTTTCACGGGCCAGGCAGGCCAGTCGCAGAGGGGGTTGAATGTATTGGGTTCACCCCATTGGTCGCCGCCGACATACAGTGTTTTCTCCCGTGGGAAATCCGACGCCCCCCCGTTTTGCGCCTGTTGTTTATTTCCGCTGCAACCCACCACGATAACGCACAGCGCGCACGACACTACGATTTTAAAAACGTCTTGAAAAAGCATAGGCACTTTCTCCCTTTAAAAATGGTTGTCCGGTATAAAATAGATAATTTTCTTCGGTAAAATCATGATAATCAGGAGAATCCCGGTAGGAATCATGCAGCCTGAAAGGCCTTCATGAAGATCTACGGCTTAGGTCCTGTATTCGCGTTATTATCGGACCTGTTGGCCCGGGCTTGTTGGGCCGATTCTTTTTCCTTAAGCGTTTTATAAATATTCGCCAGAATTTTCGATTTATCGTTCTGATCGTCGCCCTGGATGTTTGAAAGCGCCAGTTTGAACATGTTTATTGCATTGTCATATTTCTTTTCTTGCAAATAAATAAGCCCCACACGCTCCTGAAGCTCGGCTATGCGATAGTGCCTTGGATACTTGTCGAAATACTTGAGATAATATTCTATTGCCTTGTCCTGATCATGCTCAAACTCCAATTCGGCAAGCCGTAGCCACGACTCTCCCACGAAATTACCCGTTGGATACATCGCCAGATAATTGAAAAACCCTTCTTTGGCTTTCGCCTTGTCGGTTCCATGGTCGGCCAACAGCTTTGCAATGGAAAAATAGGAAACTTCCCTTTGCAAATGAGGAGCATAGTGGTCGTTGAACGCCTTTTCGTAGAGCGCAAGGGCCTCCTGCCAATTGGAGGACTCGCTGTGCTCGGCTTTCTGGAAATATCCTTTCCCGCTGTCATCGGGCGCGGGCGCCGGCGCCGGGGCAACAGGCTTGCTTATCGACGGCCGGGTAGCGGCTTTGGTGACGGGAGCGACAACGCTCTTTATACTGTCGGAAACGCCCCCGGAAAACTTTACAGCTTTTATCTCTTTTAAGTCAATTGCGTACATGCCTGGCTGACCGGCCCCCAGCATGATGCTTGTATCGCGCGCGACGTATCCGTCTTTCTCGACGGAAATGGCGTGATATCCCTGCGGCTGAAGAATAATAATGGGAGACAAGCCCACATACCGGCCGTCGATCCTGACGCCCGCGTTGGGAACGCTCGTTGTGATATAGACCTGCTGATAATCGCCAAGGTCGTGGATGTCGGGAAACTGTTCTATCTCCTGCCGCGGAACGATTGTCCCGTCGCTAGTGGAGTAGTAGCTTTCATAATTTATATCGTACCCGAGGTTCTGGCCCGCATTGAGGATTTTCACGTCGCCGTTTGTAAAAACGACTTTTACCTGGCCTTCTTTAACCGATATCGCGACGTGGCCTTTCACATCGGGCTGCAATTTGAAATAGGTGCCTACGACTTCGATACGGTAATCGTCGGTCGACACGATGAACTTTTCGCTGTTCTTTTGCTTGTTGACAAAGAAGGTAATGCTTCCCTGCCCGACAAGCTGCTTGTCGGCGCCGGCGAACCCGGCCTTGTAATGGACTTTCTTTTCCGAGGCCTTGATGATGTCCAGGCGCGAACCGTTTTGCAGCTCGACATATCCGTATTTATTGATCATGGTCATGCTGCCGCCCGCTTCGGAATTGAGCGCCCCTTGCACGGGCATCATCGACTTGATGACGTCGATGCTCGGGCCCTGGACCTGGTACAGCTTGCAGGTGATGGACCGGTAGTTGTTTTGATAGTACAGGCTCCCCTGCCAGATTCCCACCGCCGCCCCAAGCACAAGCGCCAGGGCGCCTACCCGCTTGTATTGTTCGCTGACCATCTTCCAGAAAAAACCGAATGCCAGCCGGTTTTGCGCCTGGCCGTTTTCATACTTAGAGATCCGTTCGAACAAGGAGTCTTCGATTTTTTCCCACAGCGACGCTGCGGGAACCTGCCGGACCTGCAAGACCTGTTCAAATTCCGGCAGGGCCGAAACCCGGGCGTTTTGCAGGTCAAGCCCGTTTTCAGTCGATTCAAAAACGGACGCGCAGGGGACGACATTGGCCTTAAGCACTTTTTCCCAGTCTTCAAGCGGCAAAATCAAGGAAATCCTTTCGTCAAGACCCGCCTCTATCTTTTCCCACCCGCCTTCGGGCAGAATTTCCTCGATTTTTAAAACCTGTTCAAAAACTGGAAGCGCCGCCACCGAGGCCACTTTCCGCTCAAGCCCCCGGTAAAAATGCCGCCAGTACATGCCGGGCAGGTCGGACTCGGTTTTAATGCATTCGTCAACCGGTTCTTCATATTCGCTGTGCTCATGAATGCGCCGTGCTACCGTTTCTTCAATGCATTCCATTATGGTGTTCGGGGGAATTTCATCGAGTTTGAGAAGTGACAATAAACCGTCCTGTTCGGCGGCCCCTATGGTATCGAAAAGCCGTTTCTCAATACGTCCGTAGTCGAGATGGCCGTCGCTGACGTCCGCTTTCAGCTCCATTTCGAATTGACGAAACAAATCATTGTATGAGAATTCGCTGTTCATGACTCTTTCCTGTTACTTCTCAACGGCGTCCAGATATTCCTTGATTTTCATGCGCGCCGCGAAAAGTCTCGATTTTACCGTGCCTTCGGGGACATCCAATATTTCCGCAATTTCCGAAAGGTCCATATCGCTGTATACGTTGAGCACCAGCGGGACCCGCATTTTTTCATTAAGCGTGCCGATCGCTTTACCGACGATCTCCTTTAATTCCATTTGATGGCCGGTTTGAAAATTATGGTTTGAGGCGATGTGCTCAACGGAATCGTAATCAACCGTGTCTTCGACCGAAATGCGTTTCTTTGCCTGCTGATATCTCCAGTGTCCGGTGCACACATTAATGACGATACGATGGAACCATGTACTGAACGAAGAATCGCCCCTGAACGTTTTTAGCGACAGGTAAATCTGAAAAAATATCTCCTGTAAGAGGTCTTCCTGGTCCGAGGTCTTCCCGGTTATCTTATAAATCAAATTATAAGCATACGACCGGTAATTATAGAATATTTCCTTAAAAGCCTGCTGGTTCCCGTTTTTGCATTCTTCAAGGACTTCTTTACTGGGCTCAATTAATGTTTTCATAGACCTCCGCTTTCTTTACCAAAAAACGTTGCGCCTTTGAACCTTTAATCGGCAAGTTCCCGGTCTGAATCCATATAATTTAGTGGTGAATTTAATCAAAAAGTTCGAATTCAAAACCAAAAGGTCAATCCAAATAAACAGAAACCCGAAGCAAAAGAGGCGATTGAAGCAATTTCAAAATTTTTGGCTTTTTGGAATGTCTGCCCGAAACTATCTGGAGAGTTGCGTAACTCAAACTCTCCCAATTGGTTATAGCGATTATAGTAATAATTATCACAATAATAACATAATGCCGAGGTTGCAAGAAGGGCCAGCGCCGGATAAAAATAACCTGAATTATAGAACTGCTTCTTTTTCATTTGGAAAAAGAATGAGTATGCGCCCGGTTTGGACAAAACAAGATCTTTGTCCAGGTTCAAATATTCGTTTTTTGAGCATCGCACATGGAGTGATCCCACCGGCACGACCCATTCCAGGGGGGTGATATCGCTCAGGCTGCCCGGCGTTTTTACCCGGACGCCCGAAGGCTCCGATGTAATTGACACATTGCAAATATACTGCGTCCTCAGGTTCTCCACTATTTTTTTTACGAAAACGCTGCGCAGCGACGCCGGATCGTCGGAGTCGTAGAGGAGCGACAACAATTGGCGGCCAGGCAAAGGCCCGTTTTTAGCTTTTGTCATTTCGCTCATTTTGCACAAGTCCACGATGAGGTTTTTTTCCCCATTGCCATTGTCGAACGAGCGACCGGCCAACGAATCGTTCACATGAATTTGAATACACAAATTGTCGCGGCCCTTCGGGGACAACGCGAGCGAATCGCCGGGGGAATAATATCTGAGACAATAGCCGATCCCGGCGAGCTGCGCGGCCAGGTCGCTAAAAAGCTCTTTGGAAAAGCCCCCGTATGTTTTTACGTCAAGCTTTTCATGCGGACAATACCACAGCGCCTGGGTACCGGCGGCGCAAGGCGACGCAGTGGTATCCATGCAGAATGTCTCGGGCCCGGACATAAGCATTCCGAAAAATACGATTACCATTGCGTAATATTGTTTCATGATAAGGTCTGATGCCTCAATGGGCCTGGTACCCCAGTGAATCGGGGACCGTACTTCCAGGGCCTATTGAATAATTATAATTCGCTTTATTGACATATAAAGGATCTTGGCTGCTGAACGCCAGCGAATCGAACGGTGGAAGACTCAATACATTTTGTTTGGTATTCATATATAAATCCGAAGCGGACAAAACAAGCGGCGCGTTGGCGCTTACTTGACTTTCGCGATGAATGCCGATCCGCTTATTGAAGGTGATGAGGCATTTGTCGATGGCCGCGTATGAATACTGCCCCTGCTGGACGACCCCATCGGAATCATTATCGGATATCGTCGCATTGCTTAATTCCAGGGAATCCGGTTCATTATTGGTAAGCGAATAACCCGCCATGAAAATACCGTTTTTATGATTATTGGCAATGAGTACGTTAGACACGGTAGCATGGCAATTTTGAATAAAAACTCCGTTGGAATCGTTTTCAGAAAACCGGCAATTCGTTAGTTTAACGTCCGAATCAAGAATTCGCAGGCCGTTGCCCTGGTTATTGGTAAAAGCGCAATTTTGAAATGAAATGTGCCCTGAAAATTGCTCTACCAACGCCCCGTCGTTCACGCCTCCGGAAAATGTGATATTCACGACATCAACGTAATGGGAAATATTATCGACCGTTACCATTGGTGAATTTTGAGTTGATGTAAAAACCGTGCTTCCCTGCGGATCGCCCATAATGACGATATGAGAAGACGCGGTGCCGTTGACGGATTGCACCTTTAAGGCTATGTTGAAGGACCCGGGAGCGATAAACAAAGTATCGCCGGGTTTGAGCAGCGGAACGCTTTTCATAATCGTGTCAGCGGTTGCCAGGGGCAAATTGCAGGGATAGGATAACGGAATATTGATATTGAATTTGAGGATGCCCAGGTTTTCAATTGCTAATGATTGATTCGCATTAGCGAAGGATGTGTTTATCGAATCGAAAACGATATTGGTCGAGTCCTGTTTCTTCCGGAGGTTTTGAAAATGAATAACATCGCTGTCCGTGGCCGTTTTTAAAGCGCCCACCTCGATGGTTGATATCACGGTATCGGGAAAAAACAGGGTATTGAATTGCATGGCGATCGAATCGCCGGCATCGTATAAAGCCTGCGCAAGGGCGCCAGACTGGATAAAATTTATTGAAAAATGCAAGGTGTCGACCGCTCGCAAGGTATCAAGCATGGTTTTCAAGCTCGTGCATGACTTGTTTTGCAGCGTGTCGAGAACGGTATTTTTTATTCGCAATGCCGCATTGTTCAGAACAATCCGATTGTTTTGGGCGATAGCGGAATCCGCGAGCGCGGTTTTAAGCGAAAATTGGGTGTCGGCGGACAAGGCCAGTCTTTTTAAACTATCGGCCAGCAGCATCAAAGAATCCAATTGCGCATGGGCAAGCAGGTTCGCGGCAATTAAACTGTCGCGGTGTTGTGTGTTCGGATTTGTATGGGGATTGTAATTAATAGGGTCCCACGGGTTGTTTCTTTGGATACAACTCACTAAAACAAGGAGGGCCATTGCCCACCATCGCACTTGAATTTTTAAAGATTTTTGAATGTTTTGTTTGGCCATTGGGGTAGTTATAAATATACTACCCGTTCTGAGGAAAAAAAAGAACCGCTTAAATGAATATTGCTAAAGCTCTATTTGAATTTAACAGGATTTTTTCAATAGAAATTATGGTTCTTTAAGCGCTTCAAATATAATAGCGTCGAAAAATAACGAAATCGTCGATTCGAAGGTCGAATTCTATATTAGGGGAAAAATCTTAATCTTTTTCTTAATAGCCAAACTTCTTATATATAAACTTTCCATTATTGGAAAGTTCCGAGACTATTACAACACTGCCATGGCGGGCAAATAACTTAGCATTCTTTGGATCTAATTTTTTACCACGGATTACCTTTCTGTACAAACATTCGGGTAAAGGCAATCCTCCCATTCGCGGAAATCTTAAGAAACAATAACAACGCCAGCCCGATGAATGAAATAGTTTTCTAATTCTAATAGTATCGCCAGGCAATGTATGCGGAAATGCAATTTGCGAAGTATAAACAATTGTTAGGGAATCGCCGCAAGCATTGCAAGTATCTGAAAATGTCAACGATGTTAATCTTAACTCCAACGCAAAAAAACAGTCCTTAAAAAGAGTTTTTATTCATATCTTGCACCCTTTTATTAAATTTTGGAATTTATTTCCTGAGTTTTGCAATTGTCTCATTGTTTATTTTCATTTAAATAAAACTTGTCGGCTATCTGTAATAATCAATTTGTCAGCAAACAATCCTTTGGTTACATGAAAATGGCTTGCAGGTAATAATCTCCCCATAATATCAAAATATTGAATTTTAGAAGACTGAATAATTCCAGGCATTTTTTGTGAACCATTATTTTTGCCGAAAGAACGTATTATTGTTTGTGAAAGAAAGGAGGTAGTATCAAATTTAATTAGGATTGTTTTCCTTGGAGCAGCTGTCGCATTAAATGCATTGCCGTCGTCAATAGAATCGACTTTCATAAACAAGTTTATGCTATCAATTTTTACAAGATATTGAATATTTAGGTCATGAAAAGTATTATGTGGTTGGCAAAAATCATCGATCGCCGTTTGAATTAAATGAGACATAGAATCATGTGGCTCTTTTTGAAGCAAAAAATCGCAATAATCTTTTTCTGGGCATAATGCGATGCCGGGAGGACATTTAAAATAAATGACGGTTGAATATCTTGAAATTGTCACTGGACAGGAATCATTTCCACTTGTATAGCAAAGAATGCTTACTGAAGTATCAAAAGGGAAGGTTGTATTTTTGACAAAAGTTCCTTCTGCATGGATCTCAAATGTGGAAGTAATTACAGATAATCCTATAATAATCAAGCAATTCCCTACTATCTTAATTAAGCCGCTGTTTTTTGATTTCATTTGTTCCGCCATTTATTAGTTGATTTTAAGAACCTTTTTCATTCTCTCAGACGAGCCAATTGCAAAACTCCTGCGGATGCTTTGATAGTCTCAGCGTCTGCCAACGGAAACCTTGAATTTGCGCAAATTTCGCACTCTAAGGCTCTGTCGAAGGTGCTTGATGAAAGAGTTGTGAAATTACCTCTATTGATAAATTCTTTTCGTAAGAATCCTTCGATTCCCGGAAATCTCTGAAACAATAACAACGCCAGTTCGACGAGTATTCAAATTTACCTTTGCCGGATCAATTTTTCTGCCGTTAATGCTGAAATATTCGCGGGATGTAATATTAGTCCTCATTGAAGGGGATATTTTATTTGGAATTATCTTCACCGGTTCCCCTTGAAAATATGGGTCTAATGAAGCAACGTCAATATCAAAATTAAGAAGTATTATATCATTTTTTCTAAGGTCGGTAATAATTATGTCAGGCGAATTCTTGTAATCTGCATCCGAGGTTGGATTTTGCAAAGTTACTTCTGAAATTGCATGATTTGCCAAAAAGGTCGGCTTATCCATGACCGGGGTACTGTTATAATTGCTAATAGGCATTAAACTTATTTCTATTCTAATAATTCCACTATCTCCTGCTTTGAGTAAACTGTCAAATTCTAATAACGTGCTCATATGCATATACCTGTTGTCGGCATTGTGCTCTTTTGATTCAAATGTATCTAAATCCGCAAATGTTTTTATAAGAGAAAAATTGGAAAGCAAGCTAATTTGTCCGGATGATTTATGAAATAGTTTTCTAATTCTAATAGTATCGCCGGGCAATGTATGCGGAAATGCAATTTGCGAATTATAAACAATGGTGAGAGAATCGCCGCAAATGCTGCAAGTATCTGGAAATGCCATAGTTGCGGAGACTAATATCCCAGCCATCAACAATGCTGAAAAGGATTTCTTGCTCATAAATTTACCCCCTTTTAATAAATTATAAATTAATTTTAAAACCGTTTGCCTTACCATATGAATAATAGGTTAAAAAGGAAGCTTTATCAATAGCCTTTTAAAAATACCGCTTCCCGCCAGAAAACACCTACCTAAAATAAGCTCCTCGTAAATGATAACGAGGAGCTTGAAATAAAACCTAACTCCCTATTAATTATTAACTTGCATGATCTTTCACCCATGTCCAAGCAATAACATAATAAATAATTTGTACGAACGCACTTGAATCGATTCGCATCGTATATGGTTCGACAACGGCTACATAATTTTTCCCAACGGTTAAATCGGATGCTGGAATATCCACCATTTCAACATTGCTTCCATAGCTATAAGAACCATGGGTGCATTCCCATTTTGTGACCATTATTTGCTCTCCTTTGTCACGCTAATGGGATCGGTTGCCAATCGGAACAGGTCATTCCAGCGTCCTGCTTTATAAAACGACCGCAGCATGATCATCGC